>Ga0209777_10000535_pt1 | contig 61631 bp, 48 predicted proteins | sample FrelakmetHBP12HB_FD_187147 | JGI IMG/M metagenome (GOLD analysis project Ga0209777, IMG submission 187147) | Freshwater lake sediment microbial communities from the University of Notre Dame, USA, for methane emissions studies -HBP12 HB (SPAdes)... | ecosystem: Environmental > Aquatic >...
CGCACGATTCCGACAAAGTCCCACATCAGCCTGCGCACGAGGTCCCAGTGCGCGTCGATCAGGACCGATTCCTTCGGCAGGGACGCCTGGCCGATTTCCCAATCGGGGAGCTTCGAAGTCGGCGGGCGCTCGCGCGCATAGGCGCTCGCGTTCTCGCACGCGCGCAAGGCGAAAACCGCGGCCTCGAGGAGCGAGTTGCTCGCGAGCCTGTTCGCTCCGTGGAGCCCCGTGCACGCCGCCTCTCCCGCCGCGTAGAGCCCGGGGATGTCAGTTCGCCCCCAGGAGTCCACGACCACGCCGCCGCACATGTAGTGCGCGGCCGGGACAACGGGAATCGGCTGCCGCGTGATGTCGATTCCGTACTGGAGGCAGGTCTCGTGAATCACCGGGAAACGGCGGCGCACGCGGTCGGCGTCGAGGTGTTCGACGTGCAGGAGGACGTAGTGGTCCCCCCGCCGCTTCATCTCGCGGTCGATCGCGCGGGCGACCGCGTCGCGCGGGGCAAGTTCGCGCATCGGGTGGTCGCCCATGAGGCGTTCCCCCGAGATCGTCGTTAGGATTCCCCCTTCGCCGCGCACGGCCTCGCTGATCAGAAAGTTCTTCGCGCCCTGGTGGTACAGGCAGGTGGGGTGGAACTGCATGAACTCGAGGTTCGCGACCCGGCAACCGGCGCGGTAGGCCATCGCGATCCCGTCGCCGGTCGCGATGTCGGGATTCGACGTGTAGCGATAGACCTTTCCGCAGCCGCCCGTCGCGAGCAGGACGACGCGAGCGGCGTGGGGCCTGATTGCTCGCGTCACGCTGTCCAGGATGTAGGCCCCGACCACCGCGTCCGGCCGTCCCGAGTCGACGCGGGACCGCCGGATCAGATCGACCGCGCACTGGTCCTCGACGACCCGGATGCCCGGCTGCGCGGATACCCGGGCGAGAAGGGCCTCCTCGATCGTGCGCCCGGTCCCGTCCCCCGCGTGGACGATCCGGCGCCGGGAATGTCCCCCTTCACGTCCGAGGGCGAGTTCCGCGCCTCCCTCCTCCGTCGAGAAGATCACGCCGAGCGACTCGAGGAGGGATACGATCGCCGGCCCCTGCGTGATCACGAGGTGGACGACGTCCGCATGCGAGAGTCCGCAGCCAACCGACATCGTGTCGCGCTCGTGCAGGGCGAAATCATCGTCCGGGGCCTGGACGGACGCGATTCCCCCTTGGGCGCGCGCCGTGTTCGAGTCCGCGCGAGCCTTCTTCGTGATGACGGTCACGCTCCCATGCGGCGCAGCCTGCAATGCAAAAAGCAATCCCGCGATGCCGGAGCCCAAGACCAGGAAGTCGGATTCGTTGTTCATGCGCAATATGCAACGAAGACCCGCCGCATCGGATGAGCGGGTCCGGAAATGGGTTTAGACCCCAATATACAGGGCCGATAACAGACAGGAAAGTGGTTTGCCCGGCCGTTGCGGCCGGAGGAGGTCGACCCATGTTCCGTACAGGCGCGTCCCTCTGGATCCTGTTCCTCACCCCACTCGTCGGCGGACTTCTGCTCCTCCCCGGGTGCAGCAGCGACTCGGCGCCGCGATCGACGCTCTCGGTCGAGTCGATCAACGACAACTCGTCCCTGAGCAGCGACGTCTACAGCCTCGGGGCCGACCAGACGTTGGGAACGGCGGACGACAACGTCCCGGAGGAGCAGGTCCCGATCGTCGTGCGCAACATGCCGCACGATTCGAGCTTGCGGATCAGGCCAAACGGCCCGTTCAGCACGGTGACCCTGGATCGTTATGAGGTCCACTACTCCGGCGATGTGTCGCTTCCGACCTTTGTAGGCTCGATCCATCTGATCGTTCCGTCGGGAACGACCGCCGACGCGAACCTCGTCGTCCTGCCGGGGAGCTACAAGATCGTGCCGCCGTTGAGCGCGCTGGTGGCCGGAGGAGAGATCCATCTGGATGCCGACGTGATCGTTTTCGGCACGGAGCAGGACTCCGGGGCGAAGATCACGACCCACGCGACACTGAACATCGAGGTCGCGAACTGGGCGGACAAGTAGGGATCTCATCGCGCCCGCGCCGTGATCCGACGTAGGTGCTCGCGCAGGGTCCGCTCCGCCTCGGGCTCGTTCCAATCGAGTGAAAGCTCCGCGACAAGCATCGTGGGCGCCCCGGCGCCCGCGATGCCCGCAATTCGCATCTCGTCCTTCTCGGTGGTCACGATCCACGGAATCCGGTCGCCAGAAGCGCGCGCGCGGAGGGCGGCGATCTCCATCGGAGTGAACGGGTGATGGTCTGGGAAGGACTCGCACCAGGCCACCTCGAATCCCGCGTCGCGAACCGCGATGCGGAATGGCTCCGGACGGGCGATGCCGCAGAGGACCGCGACGCGTGCTCCCGGCGGCGGGATCGACCCGGGTTCCCCGGCAGGCACCGGGTCGGCCGTGGTGGCGGGGATCCGGGTCATCGGCCGCAACGAAAGCCGATCCCGCCACGAGAAGATCGGGACGCCAGCGCGAAGCGCGACGAAACGGGGCTCACGAGTGCGGGCGGATCCATCGAGCGGCGCGTGGGCCAGGACGAGGACGTCGGCGCGCGACAGCGCGCCGGGACCTTCGCGGAGCGGGCCCCGGGGCAGGAGCCGGCCATTACCGATCGGGCGGTGCCCGGGCAGCGACACGATCTCGAGATCGCGGGCGAGCCGGCGGTGCTGCATTCCGTCGTCGAGAATCACCAGGGCCTTCCCCTCCTCCGCGGCGCGCTGGGCGGCGGCCAGCCGATCGGCTGCGACATAGATGGTCGCATCGCCGCGTCGCGCGTGCAGGCAGGCCTCGTCCCCGAATTGGACTGCGTCCCCTGGCTCCGGACGGGCCGGGACCCGTCCAACCCCGTGACGGATCTCCCCGCGATAGCCGCGCAACACGATCGCCGGGTCGATCCCTTCTTCGCGCGCGATGCGGGCCAGGGTAGCAGCGAGCGGGGTCTTGCCCGCCCCGCCGGACCAGATGGAGCCGACCGAAACGACGGGGATGGGTGCGCGGCGTGCCCGGACGGACGGGCGAAGCGCGAGCGCGGTCCCGTACAGGAACGACAAGGGATCGAGAAGCCACGCGGCCGGCGGGGCCGGATCCGGCGGCGAATCCCATGCACGGCGGAGCCACTCGGGCAGACCGCCGCTCACGGCCTGCCCCCCGCTCCGTCGCGCGTAGAAGGGGGAGAAGGATTCCGCCCGTTCGCCGCCGCCAGGAAGCCGACTTCTCGCAGACCGATGAGGGTCCGGTCGCGGGCGCCGGCGACGGACTCCGCGGCCGCCCGCGCCGCATGGCCGATGCGCCTTTGTTCCGCCGGGTCCATCATCATCGAGTGGACCGCGTCGGCGAGCGCTGTTGCGTCGACGACCTGGATGCCGCCGCCGCGCGTGAGAAGAGCCTCGGCCACGTCCCGCACGCCCTCGATCGAAGGACCGAAGAGAACGGGGACCCCTTCGCGCGCCGGCTCGAACAGGTTGTGCCCCCCGATTGGAATCCACGTCCCTCCGACGAATGCGGCGTCCGCTGCGCGGTAGAGGCGTGTCAGAACGCCGAGCTGGTCGACGATCAGGACCGCGGGCATTCCCATGTCCCGCGTGCGCAGGACTTCGAGCAGCCTTTCAGAAGGGCCGCCTTCCGGTGCGATCCCGGTGAGCGAGAGCCGCCGGCAGCCGAGGCCGCGCCGGAGGCACGCGTCCTCCCATCGAGCGATGTCGCGAACGTGTCGCGGCGCCAGGATGAGCCGGATCTCGCGGGCGGCACCGCCGCGCGCACCGACAACGACCGTGCCCGCATGCCTCGCGGCCGGCGCCCGCAGCCGCATGAATGCGTCGAGGATCGCCTCCTCGCCCCGCCGGACCGAGCCTGCGACGAGGATGAATGCTGCGTCACCGCTGTCCCCCGGGCCCAGAGAGTGCGCGCCTGGGTCGACCCCCGCGTCGTACTTCGTGTTTCCCCATACGACGCACCGGTCGGCCGGCGCCCCGATTGAGATCCACCGGGCGCGGTCCTCTTCGGTGCGGCAACCGATCACGCGGATCCTGCGAAGGAACGGGCGAAGCAGCGGGCGAAGCGCGCGGTAGCGGCCGAGATTGCGAGCGGAAATCCGCGCGCTCACGAACGCGATCGGGACGGAGCGGAGCGACGCCGCAAGGATCCACGCGGGCCAGATCTCGGTCTCGAGGAAGATCATACACGACGGGCGTTCACGGGCGAGAGCGCGCCCGACGAACGGCCACAGATCAAGTGGCGCGAGGCGCACGCGCGCGCCGGCCGGGATCCGCTCGGCGGATCGTCGCCGCGCGACCGCGTTCGTGCACGACAGGAGCAACCGCGAGCCGTCTCCCCCATCAGTCCACGCATCGATGAGCGGCCGCGCCGCCTCGAACTCGCCGAGGCTCGCCGCATGAATCCAGATGTTGCCGTGCCTCGGATCCCGGGGTCTGCGCGGGCCGCCTCCGAAGCGCTCCAGGGCTTCTCCGGGGCGGAAGATCAGCAGATAGACGGACGCCGCGATCCCTGCCGGCAGCGCCAGGATCTGATAGAGGAGGATCGCCAAGAGCGTCATCGGGTTCCGCCGCGCGATCCCCGGCGTTCGTCACGCCACGCGGAGACCGCCGCCTCGCACGCGTCGATCCCCCGAGTGACCGTCGGACCCCACTCGCGCTCGAGCACGTCGGCCGGCAGCTCCGCCGGGACGTGGATCAACGGGCCGATCGATACCGCCACGCGGCTGAACGGATGCGGGATCTGAAATCGGTCCCAGGAGTTGAGCTCGCCGATGCGCATCCCCTCGCACGCGAGCGGCGCGATCGGCAATCCGCTGCGTTGCGCGATGTGCAGGATCCCGCTCTGCAGCACGAACCGAGGCCCGCGCGGACCGTCGGGCGTGATGGCGAGAGAGTGTCCCTCCCGCCCCGCCCGCGCCATCTCGAGAAGCCCCCGGAAGCCCCCCCGCGTCGTGCTCCCGCGGATGACCCCGCACCCGAGCCGGCAAAGAATCTGGCTGATGATCTCACCGTCCTTATGCCGGCTGACGAGGACGACGTTTCGGCCTCGGCGATGCGTGTAGGTGAGCGTCAGCAGGTGACGATGCCAGAAGGCCCAGATGACGCGCCCTCCGGCGGCCGCAACGGCATCGATGTTCTCCCGGCCGAGCCACTCGATCCGCAGGGTCGCGCCCCAGAGCCGCACCAGCCCAGCCCCGGCGATCCCGATCAAGCGGAAACGCAGGCTATCCGCCAGGTCGCAGGGTGGATCCGGAAGATCCGGGATCGAGAGCGGCAGGGTCATCCCCGTGCGGCTCCGGTCGCGGCGATCTCGTCGAGAACAATGCGTGCGGCCCGTTCCGGCGCGCCGCCCGGGCCCAGAGAGGCCGCCGCTTCGATGAGTCGCGCCGAAGTGCGCTTGCGCAGATCCGGGTCGTTGACCCAACGAAGCACTTCGGCCGCGAGTCGCCGCGGCTCCGCCTCGTCTTGCAGGAATTCGGGAACGATGCGATCGCCGGCGATCAGGTTCGCCATGGCGACGTGCGGGACGTGGACGATCCGACGTGCGATCTGCCAAGTGACTGGGTGAAGGCGGTAGACCACGAGCATCGGCACGCCGAGGATCGCGCACTCGAGGGTCGCCGTCCCCGACGCCGTGAGAGCAAGATCGCATGCGCCCAGGACGTCGTACGTCCGGCCGCTCAGGATCTCGATCGCGGAATCGGCGCGGCCCACTTCCTCCGGGAGGTCCTCGATTCGCAGGCCCGGCGCGAGCGCCAGCGCCCAGCGGAGCCGCAGTTCCGCGGAAAGGCGCCGGCGGGTTTCGAACAGGACCGGGAGGATGCGCCCGATCTCGCTGCGGCGGCTCCCCGGGAGGAGCGCAATCAGGATCTGCCCGGAATTGATCCCCAGCGCGGCGCGCATCTCCTCGCGCTTGATCGCAGGACGGACCTGGTCAACGAGCGGATGGCCCACGTACGAGACGGGCACGCCCGCGCGACGGTACATCTCCTCTTCGAACGGGAAGATCACGATAATCCGTCGCACGATCCGGCGAAGCGCCGCGATCCGTCCCCGGCGCCATGCCCACACCTGGGGCGAGATGTAATAGATCACCGGCACCCCGTACGCGTGGGCGCGAGCGGCGAGGCGAAGGTTGAAGTCGGGATAGTCGATTGGGATGAGGGCATCCGGTGGATCGCGCCGCAGGCGCCGCGCGAGACCGTTCAGGATCCGCACGGCCCGTGGAAGATGCGACGCGACTTCCCAGAGCCCGGTCACCGCCATGTCCTCGCACCGGTGGATCAGGCGGACGCCGGCCGCCGCCATCGCATCGCCGCCGACCCCTTCCAGGAGGATGTCCGGGGCGGACCGGCGGAGTGCCCGCGCGAGAAGCGCACCCTGAAGATCCCCGGATGCCTCGCCAGCCACGAGGCAGACGCGGGTCATCGCGGCGGCAGTCCTGCCCATCGGGACACGCCGGCGATCCTCATCGCGGCGGCGACCTTTCCAGCCGTGGAAGGCTCGCGAGGACCGCTCGGCGCACCTCGAGGGCAACTTCCAGGCTCCGCAGCCCATCCTCCCCGCTCACGACCGGCGAAATCCGCTTCTCGCACGCATCGAGAAACGCGCCGATCTCGGTCGCAAGCGCGTCCCCCTGGACCTCGGCCTCGATCCCGCGCTCGAGCGCAAGTCCCCTGTGCGCCAGGAAGGCGGCCTCGGGGGTTGCGCCTGCCGCACTCGCCCCCGCGATGTCCGACGGGCGAAGGGGCATCAGGCGGACGCGTTCGAGCCTCCGCGCGGCGAGATCGATCGAGACGTAGAGATTGCGCTGGAAGAACCGGATCTTCCGCATCCTCTGGCAGAAGACGCGGCTGGCCGTGAGGTTCGCGACGCAGCCGTCCTCGAAGCGAAGGCGGGCGTTGGCGATGTCCGCCTCCCCCGTGATGACCGGGACCCCGACCGCATCAACCGACTCGAGAGGACTCGCCGCGAGGGACAGCACGAGATCGATGTCGTGGATCATCAGATCGAGGACAACGTCAACGTCGATGCTCCGCGGGACGAAGGTCGACAGGCGGTGCGATTCGATGAACCGCGGGGCGGTCAGGTCCTTCCGGGCGGCGAGGAACGCGGGATTGCAGCGCTCGATCTGGCCGACCCCGAGGACGCGCCCGTGCTCGCGCGCCGCGGCGACGACCCTGCGCCCGGCACCGGCGTCGGGGGCGAGCGGTTTTTCGACCAGCACGTCGATGCCCGCTTCAAGTAGGTTGACCGAGATCTCCTCGTGAGTGGTCGTCGGGGTCGCGACGCTGACCGCATCCACGTTCCCGATCAGGTCGCGATAGGAACCGCGCGCTCGGCACCCAACCTCCGAGGCAAGCCGCGCGGCCTTCTCCTCGGCGACATCCACGACCGCGACCAGGGTGCATCTAGGGTCGCGCGCGTAGATGCGCCCGTGAAACGTCCCGAGGTGGCCGGCGCCCACCACCGCAACGCGGATCGCCACGACGTCCTCCTCGCGCTAGCGGGTCAGCCCGCGTTCCGACCGCTCGACGAAACGGCAGAACTCCTCGACCGGCGGGATAGGGGCGCATTCCTCGCGGATCCGCTTGAGCGCATCCCCGACGAGGAGATTCGTGCGGAAGAAGATCCGGTAGAGCTTGTGCAGCTCGCGCAGCGTCTCCTCGGAGAAACCGCGTCGCGCGAGCCCGACCGAGTTCAGGCCGGAGACACGCAACGGATGGCCTGCCGCCTTGACGAAGGGGACGACGTCCATCGGAACCCGACATCCTCCGCCGATCATCGAGTGCGCGCCGATCTTGACGAACTGATGGACCGGCGTCACGCCCCCAACGATCGCATAGTCACCCAGCTCGACATGGCCCGCAAGGTTCGCCGAGTTCGCGAGGATCGTATGGCTGCCGACGACGCAGTTGTGTGCGATGTGCGCCCAAGCCATGATGAGGTTGTCGTCCCCGATCACCGTCATCTGGCCTTCCTCGGTCGCGCGGTTGATCGTGCAGTACTCGCGGAAGGTGTTTCCGGCTCCGATGCGCACGGACGATCGCGCCCCGGCGTACTTGAGGTCCTGAGGAGCGGTTCCGATCACGGCCCCGTGGTGAAACCGGTTGCCCGGGCCGATCTGCGCCGGACCCTCGATCACCACCCCGGAATCGAGGACGCAGCCCTCCTCGATTCTCACGCCCTTGCCGAGCAAACACCACGGGCCGATCCGAACGTCATCGGCAATCTCTGCATGCAGGGACACACGAGCTGCCGGGTCGATCTTCGGCATAGCCTTCCCTTCCGCCCTAGCGGTCGACGACCTTCGAGAGAAGATCCGCCTCGGCCACGAGCTGCCCGCGAACGTAACAGCGTCCCGTCATCTTGCAGGTGCTGCTCTTGAAGCGCACCATCTCGAGATCGAAGATCAACTGATCTCCAGGCAGCACCGGTCTGCGGAACTTCGCGTTGTCGATCGCCATGAAGTACACGAGCTTCGAGTCGGGATCGTCGACCGCGTGCAGCAGCAGGACTCCCCCGGCCTGTGCCATCGCCTCGATGATCAGCACCGCCGGCATGATCGGGTGCCCCGGGAAGTGCCCGACGAAGAACGGCTCGTTCACCGTGACGTTCTTCAGTCCCACGACCCGCTTGCGCTCCTCGAGCAGGAGGATCCGGTCGACGAGGAGCATCGGGTACCGGTGCGGCATGATCCGCTCGATCGCTGCGATGTCGAAGTGCGTCTTGTCGAGGATGTCGTCGTAGTTCCCCGCTCGCTCCTCGGTCGCGGCGAGCAGGTGCCGGACGAAGCGGACGTTCGTGTCGTGCCCGCTCTTGATCGACATCACGTGCCCCTGGAGCGGACGTCCCAGGAGGCACAGGTCCCCGAGCAGATCGAGGATCTTGTGGCGAACGAATTCGTCGGGGAAGCGCAGCGGGCCTTCGGACATGATCTCACGGTCCTTGACGACGACGGCGTTGCGCGTCGTGCCGCCCTTGATCATCCCCGCCTTGCGAAGCGCCTCGACGTCCTCGTAGAGGACGAACGTGCGGGCGGGCGCGATCTCCCGCACGAAGCTCTCCGGGGTGATCTCGAACGATGCGTGCTGGGTCCCCAGCACCGGGTTGTCGTACTGGATCGTGAAAGAGACCCGGAAGCCCTCGTGCGGGAGTGCGACGATTTGCACCCCGTCCTCGTTGAAGTCGACCGGCTTCCGCACGGTAAAGTACCGGCGGGGCGCATCCTGCGACACGATCCCCGCTGCCAGGATCTTCTCGACGACCGGGCGAACGCTCCCGTCGACCGGCTCGGGCGCCTCCGGGCCGCTGATCTCGATCACGGCGTTGTCGATTCCAAGACCGAGGACGACGGCAAGGACGTGCTCGACCGTGTGCACCTCGGTTGTCCCGGAGCGCAGGATTGTGCGCCGCAGATGGTCGCGGTCGTTCCCGGCGCTCTCGGGACGGACGGGGATGCGCGGGCGATCCGGCAGATCGCTCCGGACGATCGTGATCCCGGAGTCCGGCTCGGCGGGTAGAAGAGTCAGCCGGGCCGCGACACCCGTGTGAAGACCGACCCCCTCATAGGACGCAGGGCCCGCCAGTGTTCTCTGGAAGGCTGGATTCATCGCTCGTTCCTTCCCTGATCGAGTTTCTTCTCGAGCTCCTCGATGCGATGGCCGAGATCGCGCACGAGCCGCACCATGTCCGGGAGCTGTCGCATCGACGCGTAGATTCTGCGTGCTTGCGGATGCGGAAGTGCGGGATAACCGGAAACCTCGATCCCCGCGGGGATCGACTTCGTCACGCCTCCTTGCGCCCCGACCCGCACGTCATCGCCGATCTCGATGTGCCCAGCGACCCCGGCCTGTCCGCCCAGGGTCGTGTTGCGGCCAACGATCGTACTCCCCGAGATCCCGACCTGCGCGCACAGGATCGAGTTCTCACCGATCTCCACGTTGTGCGCGATCATCACAAGGTTGTCGATCCGCGTCCCGCGGCCGATGCGCGTCGTTCCGGTCGTCGCCCGATCGATCGTTGTGTTCGACCCGATCTCGCAGTCGTCCTCGATCAGGACGTTCCCGATCTGTGGGATCTTGTGGATCACATCGCCCTCCCGCAGGAAACCGAAGCCGTCGTCTCCGATGACGACCCCGCTGTGGAGGATCACGCGCTCGCCGATCACCGTGTCCTCCCGGACCACGACGTTCGGATAGACGAAGCAGTCGGCGCCGAGGCGGGTATTCGCGCCGATGAAACAGCCGGCCAGGACCGCGCTTCGGTCCCCAATGGACGCCCCGCGCTCCACGACGACGTACGGGCCGAGCGAGACGTCCTTCCCGAGCGTCGCGCCGTCCGCGACGAGCGCAGTCGGGTGGATCCCCTGCGGGCGCGGGAAACGCTCGGCGGCGACGATCGTCAACGTCCGCAGGAAGTCGAGGTAGGGATGGTCTGATTCGAGGACAGGGATCCGGCAACCCCCGAGGACAGCGGACCCGGGCATGATGATTGCGGACGCCTGAGTCGTCGCGAGGTATCCCTCGTACCTCGGGTTGCCGAGGAACGTCAGGTCGCCTTTCTGCGCATCGCGGATTGCTGCGACCCCGGTGATCTCGGTCGAACCGTCCCCCCGCAGAGGGAGGGCGAGGAGCTTGGCAAGCTCGCTCAGGGGCAGACGCATTCCTCGCTCCTTCCCCTGATCAGGGGGTTCCCCTCAGTTCCTGAAGAACCTTGTCGGTCAGATCGAAGCTTTTGTCGGCATAGATGATATTGCCGTCGGAGGCATCGAGAACGAGATCGTAGCTCTCGTCACTCGCCACCTTGCGTGCGGCCTGCTGGATCCTGTCGACGATCGGCTTCATCAGCTCCTCGTTGCGTTGCGAGACCAGTCCACTCGGTCCCCAGATGCTCTGGACGTACTGGTCGTACTCCGTGAGCTTGCGTTGGTAGTCGAGCTCCTTCTGCCGCCGGACCGCATCGCTCAGCATCGGCGATTGGGCCTCGAGCTCCTTGCCGATCACGTCGAGCTCGCCCCGCCGCTTCTGCGCCTCCTGGTTCCATGCGTCCACGTCCCGGTTGAACGTCTGCGTGGCCGTGCGGGCGCCCTCGTACTGATCGAGGATCGTCGCGGAGCGGATGTATCCGATCTTCAGGTTTTGGGCGTCCGCGGCCTGCGCCGGCGGGACCCAAATCCACGAAACAGCGGCCGTTAGAATCAGGACGCCCAACAGGGCGGCCTTCCGGTGGATCATGGCTTCCTCCTCCGGCCGGATCGGCGGCCGGCGTTGGGATGGTAGCTGATTCCGGCCTCGGGACGTCACCGAAAACGGAGCGTCAGAACGAAGGACCGAGGATGAAGTGGAATCGCCAGTTCTTCACGGCCGTCCCGTATGCATAGTCGAAACCCACCTGACCGAGCAGCGGGATCTCGAATCGCAGGCCGACCCCGAATCCTTCCTTGAGGTTGTTCAGCGACAACTCACCAAGACGGTTCCACGTGCTTCCGGCGTCGTAGAAGAAGAGACCGCGGACCGGATTCACGATCGGGAACTGGAGCTCGGTCGTGAATCCCAGCATCGCGCGTCCACCGGGGAATCGGACCTGACTCGATCCCACGCCGCGGACGTTTTCATCGGGGACGATGTAATAGTCATCGTAGCCGCGCAGGTACTCGAATGGTCGGGTGCCACCCAGTCGGAACGTCTCGGTCGTGGGGGTCTCGCGCCCGCCGCCCAGCGGGACCAGGTACCCCAGTCGCCAGCGAAACATCAGGGCGGGCTTCCAGACCGGCTGGAAATACACGCGATGATCGATCGTCGGCTTGAAGTAGTGCTGGTCCCCTCCGAGGGGACCTCCGGCGAGTTCGAACCGCAGCGTCGTCCGGGCACCGAGGGTCGGGTAGAACGGGTTGTCGGTCGAGTTGCGGACCATCGAGACATATGTGCTGCTGATCACGCCCGAGCTGCGGCGAAGCTGCTCTGCGAGGGGAATCCCGGATTCCGCCGTGGTGTTCGTCTGCTCCAGACTCGGATCGAAGTTGCTGTACTTGTAGTTCTCGAGGCTGTAACCGATGAAAGCGTGCGTGTAGTCCGGCCAGCGGTAGAACCAGGGACGTCCGAGATTGATCCCGGCGCCCTTCCGCGTTTCGGTATAAAGGTCGAGATCCCGCCGCGTGTTGAAGAGGTCGATGCCGAACGACGTCGGTGTTCCGAAGATCCACGGATCCTGGAAGCTGATCTCGTAGTTCGCGCGTCTCCCACCCCTCTCGAGCGAAAGCGAGATGCTCTGGCCGTTGCCGAAAAGGTTCGGGTGGGCGAGTTGCAGGAATCCAGTGAGCCCCGTGTCGCCCGAATAGCCGACGCCGCCGCTGGCGCTGCCGGTGCTCTTCTCCTTTACCTTGAAGACCAGGTCGACATCGGTGCTGTCGCCGGTCGGCTGGTAGTCGAGCGTCACGTCCTCGAAGAACCCGAGAGCGAAGACATCGCGCTGCGTGCGCAGGAGGAGCGAGCGGCGGAGCAGGTCCCCCGGGTAGAGGGTCATCTCGCGCCGGATCACCCTCTCCTTCGTTCGTTTGTTGCCGGCGATCTGGACCTCGTGCACGTGGGACGGACGGCCTTCCTGGACCGTGTAGGCGACGTCGACCGTGTCCGAGCGGACGCTCGTCACCGGCGTCACCGAGATCTCGAGAAGAAACCCCTTCTCGGTGTAGAGGGAATAGGCCTCGGCCGTCGACTGCTCGAGCTTCTCTTGGCTGAACGGATCCCCCGGGCGGAACCGGGCGGCATCGTCGAGGGCAGCGGTCGTGACGATCTGGTTGCCGGTCCACACCCGGCGCCCGAAGACGTAGAACGGGCCCTCGTCGACGTGGTAGCGGAGGACGACTCGCTTTCCGTTCTCCTTGAAATCCGTTCCGGCCAGGCTGACGACCGCGTCGCGATACCCGTGGTTCTTGTAGTAGTCCTCCAGGATCGAGCGACTCTCGCGCGCCAGATCCGCGGTGTAGCGCTTGCGGTGCCAGAAGGAGTTCGGCTTCAGTTTGAGCGGCTTGCGCAGTGTGCCGGAGCTGAAGGCACGGTTCCCGTCGATCTCGATCGCCTCGACCTTGACCCGCTCCCCCTCATCGACTTTCAGGGTGATCCCGGTCTGTTCCGCGTCTGGGGCATCGACAACGGCCGTGCAGCGCGCCCCCGCGTAGCCTTCGTCCTGGTACGCCTTCTCGACCGCGCGGCAGCTCTCATCGAGTTTCCCCCGGCTGAGGAGCTGTCCAGACCGCAGCGTCAGCTTCGCCTTCAGGTCCTCCGTTCCGATCTTTCTGTTTCCTTCGATCTGGATCTCGCTGATCCGTGGGTTCTCCGTGACCTCGACCACGAGTTTCTGGCCGGCCGCATCCGGTTCACTCTCGATCGTGATCGCCGAGAAGAGACCGAGGTTGAAGAGGGCCTTCGTTCCCATCCGGAGACGCTGGATCGAGAGGGGTTGCCCGACCGGGACGTCGAGGGTGCGCAGAATCAGCTGGGTGTCGGCAGTCCGGTTTCCGTGAACGGAGATCGAATCGACCGACACGCCCGGCTGGACGTCGGCGCGCGCGGGCGCCGGGAGGGCGGCCGCGGTGATGATCAGAAGGCAGAAAAAGAGGGCCAGGGATCCCGTGGGTCCCGCCCGGCGGAGCGTCAAGATCATCCTGATCCCAATCCCAATCTTAGAGAGCCGAAAGCGTCGCGAAGGCGGCGTTCAATCGGGCAACCTGCCGTTTCAACGGGGCGACGCCTCTTCGTCTTACGTGTCGGCCCGAAGGAACCGTCAGGAGTCCGTGCGTCCACCCCTACCGCGAGACTTCCGGGACCTTTTCTTCGAACACCAGCTCCTCGCCCCTCTTCGAGACCTTCACCTCGCTGCCGGGCCGCATCTTCCCCCTCATCGCAAGCTCGGAGAGCGGGTCCTCGATCAGCTTCTGGATCGCCCGGCGCAACGGCCGCGCCCCCAGCGCCGGATCATATCCCTTCTCGAGTACCAGGTTCATTGCACCCGGCGTCATGGTGAGCAGGATCTCGCGCTCGCGCAGGCGATCGCGGACTTGATTCAAGAGGATCTCGACGATCTTTTCCAGCTGCGGGCGCTCCAACCCCTTGAAAACGATGATCTCGTCGATCCGGTTCAGGAATTCCGGGTTGAAGACCTTGCGGACCTCGTCCATCACCGTCGACTTCATCTGCGTGTACGTGACATCGGCGTCCTGCTTCTGGAAGCCGAGCCGCCCCTGCCCGCGGATCAGCCGCGCGCCGATGTTCGACGTCATTATGAGGACGGTGTTCTTGAAGTTCACCTTCCGCTTGAGACTGTCGGTCAGCTGCCCGTCCTCGAGCACCTGCAGGAGGATGTTGAAGACGTCCGGGTGCGCTTTCTCGATCTCGTCCAGGAGGACGACCGAATAGGGCTTCCGGCGCACGCGCTCGGTCAGCTGCCCTCCCTCCTCGTATCCGACGTAGCCCGGAGGGGCGCCGACCAGACGCGAGACCGAGAACTTCTCCATGTACTCGCTCATGTCGACGCGGATCAGAGCGTCCGGATCGTGGAAGAGGAACTGGGCGATGACGCGCGCGAGCTCGGTCTTCCCGACGCCCGTCGGGCCGAGGAAGATGAAGGTGCCGATCGGACGGCGCGGATCGCGCAGGCCCGCGCGGTTGCGGCGGATCGCCTTGGCGATCGCCGAGACCGCCTCCTCCTGCCCGACGATGTGCTTCGAAAGCTCCTCCTCGATGCGGAGGAGCTTCTCCTGCTCCTTCTCCTCGAGCCTCGAGACCGGGATCTTCGTCATTCGGGAGATCACGTAAGCGATGTCGTCCTCCGACACCTCGGCTCGGCGGACCGACTTCGTGTCGTTCCACTCCTTCTTCAACTTGTAGTAGTCCTGGCGGAGATCCTTCTCTTTGTCGCGGAACGAGGCCGCCTTTTCGAACTCCTGCGCACGGATCGCCGCTTCCTTCTCACCCGCGATCTTCTCGATCTCCTTGTCGAGGTCGCGCAGCTCCCCGGGGACGGTCGCCACCGATAGCCGCGCGCGTGCTCCCGCCTCGTCGATCACATCGATCGCCTTGTCGGGGAGGTGCCGGTCGGTGATGAAGCGCTCGGAGAGCTTCACCGCGGCGAGAATCGCGTCGTCCGTGTAGCGCACCCGGTGGTGTGCCTCATACTTGTCGCGCAGGCCGCGGAGAATCTGGACCGTCTCCTCGGGGGTCGGGGACTCGACCAGGATCATCTGGAATCGGCGGTCCAGCGCGCCGTCCTTCTCGATGTACTTGCGGTACTCGTCCAGGGTCGTCGCGCCGATGCACTGCAGCTCGCCGCGCGCCAGGGCCGGTTTCAACATGTTGGATGCGTCGATCGCCCCCTCCGCGCCCCCCGCGCCGACGATCGTGTGCAGCTCGTCGATAAAGATCATCGTGTCCGCGGATTCGCGGATCTCGTTCATGATATTCTTGAGACGTTCCTCGAATTGACCGCGGTATTTTGTTCCAGCGACTACAGATGCAAGATCGAGGGTGATGAGCCGGCGGTTGCGGAGGAGCTCGGGAACCTTCCCCTCGACGATCTGCTGCGCGAGCCCCTCGACGATGGCGGTCTTCCCCACGCCCGGCTCCCCGATCAGGATCGGGTTGTTCTTCTTGCGGCGGCAGAGGATCTGGATCACCCGCTCGATCTCGTCCTCGCGCCCGAAGATCGGATCCAGTTTTCCCTCCCGCGCGAGCTGCGTGAGATCGCGCCCGAACTGGTTCAGGCTCGGCGTATCGCTCTTCTCCTCCTGCTCGCCCTGACCCGTGGGCGGGGTCCCGCCCAGGAGCTTCAGGGTCTCGTCGCGGACCTTCTTGCGGTCGACCCCCATGTCGGTCAAGACCTTCGCCGCGACTCCTTCCCCCTCGCGGATCAGCCCCAGGAGGAGGTGCTCCGTTCCGATGTAGTTGTGGTTGAGCTGGCGGGCCTCGTCCACGGCGAGCTCGAGCACCCTCTTCGCGTTCGATGTGAACGGGATCTCGCCGATCGTGAGCGTCCCCCCGGTCTGGGCGACCATGCTCTCGACCGCATGACGGATCACGTCGAGATCGAGCCCGAGGTTGTTCAGGACGGTCGCCGCGATCCCCTCGCCTTCCCTCAGGAGCCCGAGGAGGAGGTGCTCCGTTCCGATCGAGTCGTGCTGGAGCCGGCTCGCCTCCTCCCGCGCGAGGAAGATCACCTTCCGGACCCGCTCGGTGAACTTGTCATTCATGTCTGTCCCGTCCCTCCCGCCTCAAGACCCCAACGAGGGGCGCGGCGCGTCCCGCACCTTCAGTCGTTCCTGGATCCATGCGGCGCGATACTCGTTTCGATCCGCCGAGGAGAGCTCCCGCCCAGAGAGCTTCTGCAGGTGTGCCGGCTGCGAGTAGATGAGGATCTCGTTCAGCGTCCCGAGATCCGGCAGGTTCGCAAACCCGAGCGCGACCCCGAAGCGAAGCGCGGATACCAGCCCCATGCATTCCTGCGTCGAAATGATCTTCGCGTATTTCAATGCTCCATACGAGCGTCCGATCTTGTCTTCCACCTGCTGGCGCGCATCGCGGACGAGCGCCTCGCGCGCTTTGCCTTCCATCTCGAGAATCTGCAAGACGACCCCCTGGAGCTTCTCGATCGTGGCCCCCTCGGAGATGCCGAGCGTGACCTGATTCGAGATCTGGAAGAAGTTCCCGACGACGTCGCTCCCCTCGCCGTGGAAGCCCCGAACCGCGAGCCCCACCTGCGTCACGCCGGCCAGGACCTTCTTGATTCGCCCGCTCAGGACCAGGGCGGGAAGATGGACGAGCACGCTCGCCCGCATCCCGGTGCCGACGTTCGTCGGGCACGAGGTCAGGAAGCCGAACTCATCCGAGAAGGCGAACGGGAGCTCCCGCCCCAGATCCTCGTCAAGCTGGTTGATCTCTTCCCATGCCTCGGCCAGCTGCATCCCGCTCTTCAGACACTGGAGCCGGAGGTGATCCTCCTCGTTCAGCATGACGCTGATCGACTCATCGGGGGCGAGCGCGATCCCGCGGTGCCGCGCTTCCGACGTCATGTCGTGCGAAAGCAGGTGCCGCTCGAGCAGGAACTGACGGTCGAGGACCCCAAGCTCGTCGATCGGCGTGACCGACCCGCCCTGGAGCCCCGGTGCCGACCGGATCGCGGAAGCGATCCGCTGGTACGTCGCCGAGAGGTCCTCCTCCCGCGCGTGGGCGACGAATCGGGCGCCCGATATGTTGCGGGCCAAGCGCACGCGGGTCGAGAGGATCTCCTCCGCGCGCGGACCCGTGCCGTCGAACCACCTGTGACGGTTTTTCAGCATCTCGTCGATCGGGATCAACTCTTCGGTTCCTCTGCGACCGGGGATCTCTCTAGATCGCGGATTTCATCGCGCAGTTTCGCTGCGCGCTCGTAGTCCTCGGTCGCGATCGCGCGTTGGAGCTGCTCCTGGAGTCGGTGAAGGGCCGCCCGGCGGCTGCTGACGGGTTGCGGGCGCCCGGGGGTCTTGCCGACATGCCGGGTGGAGCCGTGAATGCGTCGCAGGAGCCGGCGGATCTGCACCTCAAAGGAGCCGTAGCAGTGCATACAACCGAGGCGTCCGCTGCGAGTGAACTCGCTGTAGCGCATGCCGCACCGGTCGCATTGCACCGCGCCGATCTTGGCCGATCCTTCGGGGTAGAGGTTTTCGGCCATCCAGATCAGCTGGTTGCTGAGCGAAGCCTTGTCCTGCTCCACGAGGGAATGGAAGCCCTTTTCCTCCGCGCAGGCCGGACAGAGGTGCAGCTCCTGCATCTCCTCGTTCTTCAGTTCCTTGAAATGAATCGTGGCCTCTGCCTCGCCGCAGACCTGGCATTTCACGATTCCCTGTTCCCTCCTGCCGGCGCATGGGGCGCCGGCGAATTTCCGGCCGGTTCCGGTTCCGGCTCTAGACGGCCCTGGATGAGCCTGCTTCTTCTATCGGCAATCCCGGCAAGGCTCTCATTATGTGTCGCGATGAGCCAGCTCTGTCCCCGGTTCTTGGCCAGAGTATACACCAGCCGGTGGAGCTGGTCGGCCGTCTCGGGGTCGAGATTCCCCGACGGTTCGTCCGCGATGACGAGGCGCGGGTCGTTGAATAGGCTCCGGGCGACCGCAACCCGTTGTTGCTCCCCGCCAGACAACTCGTGGGGCTTATGCCCCTCCCGCTCGGCCAGCCCGACCTGTTCGAGGAGCGCGTGGGCCTTTTCGCGCGCCGCCGGCGCGGGCATCCGCCCGATGAGCCCAGGCATCATGACGTTCTCGAGTGCGGTGAATTCGGGCATCAGGTGATGGAACTGAAACACGAAGCCAACGTGCCGGTTGCGGAATGCGGCGCGGGCGCGATCCGAGAGGAGGAAAACGTCGCCCTCGGCGAACTCGACGCGTCCCGCTGTCGGTCGATCGAGCGTCCCGACGATGTGGAGAAGCGTGCTCTTCCCGACCCCTGACGCACCGAGGATCGCGACGATCTCGCCGCCGGCGACCTCGAGATCGCAACCGCGCAGCACGTGCAGGACCCCTCCCGGCGTGACGAAATCCTTCATGATCCCGGTCGACCGCACGACCGGCCTGCTCCTCTCATTCGTCATGACGGATCGCCTCCACGGGATCGAATCTGGACGCCCACCAAGCGGGGACCAGGGTCGCTGCGACGCTCAGTAGGAGGACCGCAAGTTCGATCGCGGCCACGTCCCCCGCCTGGACACGAACGGGGAGAGTGTCGATGAAGTACACATCGCCGGGGAGCTTGATGAACTTGTAGCGCTCGAGAAGCCAGCAGAGGCTGAGCCCCAGAACGCTTCCGAAGAACATCCCGACGGCGCCGATCGCGACGCCCTGCGCCACGAAAAGCCGCCGGATCGCGCCCTGCGTGGCGCCCATCGATTTCAGGATCCCGATCTCGCGGCGTTTCACCTTGACGAGCATGATCTCGACCGAGGCGATGTTGAACGCCGCGATCATGATGATCAACCCGAGGAGTAGGAACATCACCCTCTTCTCGGTCTGCATCCACGAGAACAGGTTTTGATTCAAGCCGATCCAGTCGTTCGTCCGATACGGGAAGCCGCCCAGCGCCGCCAGGATCTCCTCCGCTTTCTCGGGCGCGCGGTACATATCGCGCACCTTGATCTCGAGCGCCGTGACGCGATCCCCGAGGCCGAAGAACTCTTGCGCCTGACGGATGTCGATGAACGCCATCCCGGCGTCATATTCGTACATCCCCGAGCGGAAGAGCCCGGACACGACGAACGTGCGCACCTTCGGGATGAAACCGAGCGGGGTCGGCGCGGTCCCTTTCGGCGAGATCAACTGGACCCTCTCGCCGACCGTGAGCCCGAGCGACTCGGCGAGATGGACCCCGAGGATGATTCCCGGCGTCCCGCCCGGGGCGGGCGCAAGCGGTGGCGATCCCGGCAGCCGCTCGATGTATCGCTCCACCTGCGTCACGCTGTCTTCGGACTCCGGTGCGATCCCCTTGATCACGGCGCCGTCTGCGCGCGGGCCCGCGACCATCATCGCCTTCGCGTAGACGAACGGCGCGACCGCGACCACATCGGACACCCGCCGGACAATGTTTGCCAGCGAATCGGGGTGCGCGATCCCCCCCTCGCCGAATGGAAGCAGGATCACGTGCGCGTTCGTGCCGACGATCCGGGTCTTCACCTCCTTCTCGAACCCGTTCATCACCGCGAGGACGATGATCAGGGCCATCACGCCCAGGGTCACCGCGAGGACCGTGATGAACGTGATGAACGACAGAAAGAGCCGGCCGCGGTGCGGCATCAGGTGGCGGCGGGCGACGAAGAGCTCGAAACTCACGGCCGGCCCGTCAGTCCACGTCGAACACCAGGGGATTCGCCTCTTCCGGCACGGCGGTCGGATAGTCCCCGGTGAAACAGGCCAGGCAGTACGAATGCGGGGCGGAGACGGCCGCCTTCAGGTCGTCCGTCGTGAGGTAGCCGAGCGTCGTCGCGCCGATGAACTCGCGGATTTGCTCGACGTCGAGGCGGCTGCCGATCAGCTCGGCGCGCCGCGGCGTGTCGATCCCGTAGTAGCACGGGTTCTTGATCGGCGGGCTTGACACACGGAAATGGACCTCGCGCGCCCCTGCACGGAACAGCAGACGGAGAAGCTGCCGGCTCGTCGTGCCGCGGACGATCGAGTCGTCGATCACGACGATCCGACGCCCCCGCAGGATCTCGACGACCGGGTTGAACTTCACGCGCACCGCGTCGACCCGCGACTGCTGCCCCGGGCGGATGAACGTGCGTCCCACGTAGTGGTTGCGGATCAGTCCGTGCTCGTACGGGATCTTCGCTTCCTCTGCGTAGCCGAGCGCGGCGCCGTTCGACGAGTCGGGGACCGAGATCACGATGTCCGCCTGAGCGGGGTGCCGCCGGGCGAGAAGGCGGCCCAGCTCGCGGCGGACCTCCTGCACGCTCTCACCGAAGACGTGTGAATCCGGGCGCGAGAAGTAGATCTGCTCGAACATGCAGTAGGAATGAGGGACCCCCCGCTTGTGCAGAATGCTCTTCACGCCGGTGCCGTCCAGAACCACCAGCTCGCCCGGGTCGATCTCGCGCACTAGCTGCGCGCCGAGGATGTCGAGCGCGCACGTCTCCGATGCCAGGATGAAGCTGCCGTCCAGACATCCGAGCACCATCGGGCGGAAGCCCCGCGGATCGCGCCACCCGATGATCTCCTTCTCGTTCATGATGAGGCACGAGATCGCGCCGTCGAGCTGATCGACCGCGTCGCGGACCCGGTCCACGAGGGCGGGTTGCCGCGATTTCGCGATCAGGTGGAGGACGATCTCGGAATCGGTGGTCGTCTGGAAGATCGATCCCTCGTCCTCCATCCGGCGGCGGATCTCGACGGTGTTCGTCAGGTTTCCGTTATGGGCGATGGCGAGCTTCCCACCCTTGTAGTCGACGAGGATCGGCTGAACGTTGCGGAGCTTCGTCGCCTTGCCGGTCGTCGCGTAGCGGTTGTGGCCGATCCCCATGTAGCCGTCCATCTGCGCGCGGACCGAATCCGGGAAGATGTCGGACACGAGTCCGAGTCCCCGATGAACCCGCGTCTTCTCCCCGTTGTGGACCACCATGCCGGCCCCCTCTTGCCCGCGGTGCTGGAGTGCATAGAGGCCGTAGTAAATCAGATCCGCGACGTTGCCGCGGCCGTAGGTCCCGAAGATGCCGCACTCCTCGTGGAAGCCGTGGGGATCCATCCAGCTCAACCCTCCCGTTCCGGTGAGGACAGCCAGGGGATCGGGTCCGTCGAGCCGATCCTCCGCGCGTCCTCGAGATGCGGGTGCACGAGCAGCCCCTCCCGCGCGCCCCGCGTGATCACGGCCCGCTCGCTAAGGCGACGTCGCTCGGCCGGGTCTCCCTCCCCCCATTGCAGACTCCAGAGTGTTCCGCGGCGAATCCGGAAACCCCGGGCGCGCCAGGGACGCAGCGCGCGGATCGGGCGGTCGAGGTCACGCGTCGGATCCCAGGCGAGCCAGCTCTCCCACCCGTCCTCGTCGGGAAGCGGCGAGCCGAGCTTGGAGCTGGGCTCGCCCGGTGCGCGCACGAGGGCTCGTTCCTTGTTCGGATTCCACATCTGGCCGCCTCTGCGCAGGGCATCGAGAATCGCGCCCACCTCCGCGCCTTCCGCAGGCCCGGAAAGCTCCCAGAGAACGCGGCGGCGCAGGTCGAGGAGGTTCTTCCCGAAACCGAGGGAGCGGCGCAGGGATGCGAGCGCAGTCAGGGCCGTCGGGTCCGCGTTCCGCAACACGACCAGGATCTGCGTCGTCGCCGTGCTCATCGTGTGCACAGGACCTCCACGAGGGAACGAAACAGGAGAAGACCGGGACCGGCGGACTCCGGAGGGCCATCGGCCCCACCGCCTTCCGTCCGCCCTGTGAGAGAATCCGGCACCTGCGCGCGCAGGACGGCACGCTCCGGATGCGGCATCAGGGCAAGGACGTTCCCCTTCTCGTTCGTGATCCCCGCGGCCGACTCCAGGCTTCCGTTCGGATTCCAGGGGAAGTCCACGGCGGGATCCCCCGCCGGGGTGCGATACGTCAGCGCGACGTGCGACGCGAGCCGCTGGGCGACCGCCGGATCGCGCGTCCAGAACCGCCCTTCCCCATGCGCCATCGGGATCGGCAGGATGCGGGCGTTCAGGTCGCGGGTGAAGAGGCAGCGCCCGCTCGCAGGCCCCTCTCCGAGAAGGACCCATCGCGTGTAGTAGCCGTCCCGTCCGGGCATTCGATTCGGCGCGAGGACGACCTCGAGCGCGCCCTCATGGAAGCCCGGGACGAGTCCCGTCTCGACGAGAACCTGCGCGCCGTTGCAGATGCCGAGGACGGGCGCGCCCTCGCGCGCGCGCTGGGCGATCACGTCGAGCACCGGCAGGCGCGCGGCGACGGCCCCCGCGCGGATCCGGTCCTGATACGAGAACCCGCCGGGGATCACGTACGCGCCAAAATCGACGAGACGCGCGGGCGGCTCGTTCCATCGAACGATGCGCGCGCTGCCGCCGGCCATCTCGATCGCGCGCGCGGTCTCGCGTTCGCAGTTGCTCCCGGGGAGCTGAATGATCGCGACCGTCGGGCTCATGCGACCTCCCCCTCCATCCAGTCGCCCAGTTTGCGCGACCACGCGGCAGCGAGCGGCGCGACCGGGAGGTCGAACAACGTCCGGCCCCCGGAATGAACTGCGATGCGCGGCGCGTCGAGGACGCGGCCGATGCGAAGCGAAGAAGCGCCGTGCCTCCCGAGGAGGTTCTCGAAGTCCTCCTCGCGCTCGGCATCGATCTCGAGCAGGAATCCCCCGCTCTCAGCGAGCAATGCCTCGACGGGCCTGAGCGGAACTCCGCTCAGATCGAGGTTCGCGCCGAGCCCGGTCGGTTCCTCCTCGAACAAGATGCATTCGATCGCTGCCATGAGGATTCCCCCCTCGGCGAAATCGTGACAGGAGCGGACAAGCCCCGCCTCGCATCCGGCGAGAACGCCGTAGATCCTCGAGCGCTCCTGAGCGACGTCCGGCCGCGGCGGCACGCCCGTCGAACCGAGGAGATCGCATGCTGGGGAGCCTCCCCATGCGCGATCAAGGGCGCCGACGAGCCGGATCGGATTGCCCGCGCGGGCGAACCGCGGCTTCACCGCGCGCCTCCAATCCGCGATCGCCCCGAAGCACGCGAGGATCGGGGTGGGTTTGATCCTCTTTCCGCTCGAGGACTGATTGTAGAATGAGACGTTGCCCGAGACGATCGGCAGGGCGTGCGCCGGATCGTTTGGCAGGCCGAGCCCGACGCAGGCGTCGCGCATCCCGCGCAACGACTGCTCGAACTCCCACAGGCACTCGGGCTCTTCGGGGGAGCCGAAGTTCATGCAATCCGTGATCGTGAGGGGGCGCGCGCCAACCGCGACGACGTTGCGCACCGTCTCGAGGACGATCGCCGCGGTCCCGTGGTAGGGGTCGAGATCGCACCAACGCCCGTTGCCGTCGAGGGCGACCGCGATCCCGACGTGCGACCCCGGAATCGGGCGCGAGATGCCGGCGTCCGCTTCGCCCGGCCGGACGAGCGCCTCGCCGCGCACCTCCGCGTCGTAGTGGCGATACACGTGCGCGCGGCTGCAGAGCGACGGGTGCGCGACAAACTTCTCGACGAACGCGCCCCAATCACGGGGCTCGGGGAGATCTCCGGCGTCGAGCGCGACCGGCCGCGGTCGCGTCGGTCGATCGAGCACGGGACTCTCCTCGAGAACCCCCGCGGGGAGATCGACGACCTTCTCGCCGCGCCACACGACCTCGTAGCGCGTCTCGGGGATCACGTGCCCCACGACGGCCGCGCAGGCGCCTGGGTAGATTCCGGGGAGGTCGAAGTCCTCGTTGTAGATCTTGAGGACGTCCGGAACGATCGTCGCGGGCAGCGCCCAGACGAAGCGCTCCTGTGTCTCGCCGACCAGCAGGTGCGCGGGGTTTGGCTCCGCCTCGGCGGCGGGCAGGCGGTCGAGTTGGATCACGGCCCCGAAGCCACCCGCGAGGACCAGTTCCGACGAGGCGCCGCCGAATCCGCCGGCGCCCAGGTCTTTGAAACCCGCCGCGCAGCCCTTGGCGGCGAGCAGATCCCAAACCGCCTTTGTCGCCTCGACGAGCACGCGTTTCAGGAACGGATCATGGATCTGGACCGCGCCCAGGTTCGAGTCGGCGGCCCCCGCGTCGAGGATCTTCGACGCGAACGACGCGCCACCGAGACCCGACCGGTCGGTCGGCTTCCCGATCAGCACGATCTCGTACGGCTCGCGCCGGGCCGCTTCGGGGACGCGACTGCGAATGATCCGCGCGATCGGCACGACCCCCAGGGCAACAACGTTGACGAGGCAGTTGTCGTCGTAGCAGCGGTCGAAGGCGAGATCGCCGCCCATGTTCGGAACGCCCAGCGCATCCCCGTATTCCCAGATCCCGCGGACGACGCCGCGCGCGACGGAACGGGCCACCTCGCCGTTCGGACCATCGAGGTCGCCGAAGCACAGGCCGTCCAGCACGCCGATCACGTCGGCTCCCATACAATAGACGTCCCGCACGATCCCCCCGATCCCGGTCGCGGCCCCTTCGACGGGAAGGAGTTGCGAGGGATGGTTATGACTCTCGTGCGCGACAACTAGCGCCCAACCCGGCGCGCCCGACGGCCCCAGATCGACGACCCCCGCGTCCTCGCCGGGGCCCAGGATCACGTGCGGCGCAAGCGGCGGCAGAAGCCCGCGCAAGAAGCGGCGGCTGCTCTTGTAGGAGCAGTGCTCGCTGAATGCGACGTCGATCAGAAACGCTTCGGGCACCGTGAGGTCGCGGCCGAGCCGGCGAGCGACCTCGAGGATCTCCGCCGGTTCGCTTCGAATGCCGTGACGCACGAGAGACGCGCGGATCGCCGTCTCGTCAGCGTCCAGGAGCGGGATTCGTTCGATCACTCTCTCCCCCAGGGTGTGGCCAACGTGCGGTCGTAGATCGCGCCGAGATTGCGCGTGAAGGTCGCTGGATCGAATAGGGTTTCGAGCTTCTCCGCCGGGATGGCCCCCGTCACCTCGGGATCGCCCATCAGGCGGTCCCGGAAGCTCCCTCCCTCTTCCCAAGCCTTCATCGCATGGCCCTGGATGATGCGATAGGCGTGTTCTCGGTCTCCCATTGCATCCGTCAGCGCGAGCAAGACCTTCTGCGAGAAGACGAGCCCGCCGGTCGCGTCGAGGTTCTTGCGCATCGCGTCCTCGCGAACGACCAGCGCGCCCAGGACATAACGCATCCTCTCGATCATGTAATCGAGAACCGTGCACGCGTCCGGAAGGACCACCCGCTCCGCGGACGAGTGGCTGATATCCCGCTCGTGCCAGAGGGCCGTGTTCTCGAATCCGACCATCGCGTCACCGCGCAGCAGACGGGAGAGCCCCGCGATCCGCTCGCAGATGACCGGATTCCGTTTGTGCGGCATGGCGGAGGATCCCTTCTGCCCCGGGGCGAACGGCTCCTCCAGCTCGTGCACCTCGGTCCGCTGGAGGTGACGGATCTCGGTCGCGATGCGCTCGAGGGTCCCGCCCATCCCGGCCAGCACGGACAGGAGGTGCGCGTGGCGATCGCGCGGCACGACCTGCGTTGCGGCCGGCTCGGCCTTCAACCCCAGCCGCGCGAGGATCTTCTCCTCGATCCACGGCGGAAGGTGCGTCGCGGTCCCGACTGCGCCCGAAATCTTGCCGAAGCGGATCCCCGCGTGCGCTCCTGCGAGCCGCTCAGCCTGGCGGGCCGCTTCCGAGAACCACCCAAGAACCTTGAAGCCAAACGTGATCGGCTCGGCGTGGACGCCGTGGGTGCGCCCGACCATCATGAGATTGCGATGGCGGACGGCGAGCGCGCGAAGAGCACGCCCCATCGCCTCCCAGTCTTCGGCGATCCGTCCGAGCGCCTCGTCGAGGACGAGCGCCTGGGCCGTGTCGACCAGGTCCGAAGAGGTCATGCCGTAATGGAGCCACTTCTTCTCCGGGCCGAGACCCTCGCCGACATTCGTGAGGAACGCGATCACGTCGTGCTGGAGGGTATCCTCCAGCTCCGCGATTCGGGCCGGCGACACGCGGGCGGCGTGGCGAGTTGCGGCCGCCGTCCCCGGCGGCGCGATCCCCGCCTCCTCGATCGTCTCGAGGTGCGCGATCTCCACACGGAGCCAGGTTGCGAAGCGATGCTCGTCGGAAAAGAGCCGCGCCATCTCGGGGCGCGTGTATCGCGGGATCATCCCTGGCGCCCCTTCCTCGGCTCGGCCTCGCCGCGGAGCCGGATTTCGTGCATCTTCCCGTCTCGTTCCACGCTGAGCGAGATCACATCGCCGATCGCGGCGTCGTTCAACATCCGGGATGCCTGGGCGCGCGTCCAGACATCCTCGGCGTTCACCTTCCGGATGATGTCGCCCACCTGGACACCGGAATGATCGGCCGGGCTTCCCTGCTCGAGCTCGACGACGAGAAGCCCGCGCGGGTTGGTGATGTTGTAGTACGCGGCGATGTAAGGTGTGATCTCCCGGACCTCGATGCCGGTCCAGACGTGGCGCACTTCCCCGTACTGGAGAATTTCCTTGACCACGCGCACCGCGATGTTGATCGGGATCGCGAACCCGATCCCGAGCGACCCGCCCGACTCGGTGAAGATGAACGTGTTGATCCCGATCACCTTCCCCTCGCCGTTCACGAGGGGCCCTCCGGAATTGCCAGGATTGATCGCCGCGTCGGTCTGGATCATGTTCTTGTAGATCCCTGTGGTCCCCTCGCTCGGCTTGATGTCGCGCCCCTTCGCGCTGATCACGCCCACGCTCACGCTTGGCTGGTAGTCGTTCAGGAGGAACCCGAAGGGATTGCCGATCGCGATCGCCCACTCGCCGACGAGCGTGTCGTCCGAGTCCCCCAGCTCCGCGGGCGGAAGGTCGGATCCGTTGATCTTCACGACCGCGAGGTCATAGCCCGGATCCGCCCCGACGATCTTCGCGTCGAAGGTTCTTCCATCCGTCAGGGTGACCTTGATCTGGTCGGCCTCGTGGACGACGTGCTCGTTCGTCAAGATCACGCCGGAGTGATCGATGATGAAACCACTACCGAGGGTAGGGACGCGCTCCCGGTAAATCGTGGGCGGCAGGTAGCGGTCGAAGAAGCCGAACGGATCCTGCGTCCTGCCTTGCACGTAGCGGGTCTGCACGACGCTGATCGATACGACGGAAGGACCGACCTTCTCGGCGGCCCGCACGATCGCGTTACGCCGTCCCGCATCGATGGAGGAATCATCAGGCTGGTGACCGGACGGTCTGCGCGTGACCGGCAAGCCCGAGAAATCCGTCCCGCCAGGGCGCGCGTTTGCCCCCGCATCCACGCCCGTCGGCTGCACCGCGATCGGGCCGTCCTGCGGGCGTGGACTCTCCTTTCGCTCTCCGGTCAGGTGGGACCAGACGAGGGCTCCCCCTGCGACGATCCCTCCAAGAAAAAGAAGAACCAAGACAAGGCGGCGAAGGTGGAATCCTCCGACGCCCCTCGGCGTCGAACCCACGTGGTTCATCCCTCCCGGCTGCGCGCCTCTACCTTCTTCCAATCCTCGAGGAACAGGTGGATCCCCTTGTCCGTCAGGGGATGGCGGAACAGGGCGTCGAAGACGGCGACGGGCATCGTCGCCACGTCCGCGCCGGCGCGCGCCGCCTCGACTACATGGATCGGGTGGCGGATGCTCGCGGCGAGGACCTCGGTGTCGAGATCCTGCACTTCGTAAATCTCGATGATTTGTCGCAGGACCTCGAGACCATCGTACGAGACATCATCGATCCTACCGATGAAGGGGCTGACGTAGGAAGCTCCCGCCTTGGCGACCAGGAGTGCCTGAGACGCGCTGAAGACGAGCGTCGCGTTCGTCCGGATCCCCTCCAGCGAGAGGGCGTGGATTGCGCGAACCCCCACACGGGTCATCGGGACCTTCACCACGATGTTCGCCGCGATTGTCACGAGGTCGTGCGCCTCGCGGATCATTCCCTCGAAGTCCTCCGCGATGACCTCCGCGCTGACAGGACCCGGGACCACCTGACAGATCATCTTCAAACCTTCTCGCCAGGAACCCATCTCTTTGGCCAGAAGGCTAGGGTTCGTCGTGACCCCGTCGACGACGCCGAGTTGTGCGCTGGAACGGATCTGTTCGAGGTTGGCGGTGTCGAGAAAGATCTTCATCCGGTGAGTCCCCCTTCCAAGGTCGCAGAATACCACAGCGCGCGAATCCGCGGAACTTTCCATTGTCCACCGCATTCGGCAACGGGTACCTGCATCATGCGGTCTTGAACAACGACTCGGTCGTATCGCAGGCCCGGCGTGCCGGCGGGAGCGCGAGGTTCGTTTGCGGAGAATGCGACTGGGCCTCGGCACGGTCCTTCTCGGTGACGGCCACTTCTACTACGGCCTGGACGATCGCCATCCGACTTGCGAGCCCTCATTCGACTGGAGTCTCGGGAACCCGGCGGGCCATTTCACGCGCGAGCCGGCCGTGCGCAAATTCGATCAGGATCGCGGGAGGCTGTGCGCGACTCTACGACCGCACTGTCCGGGCCGTCTTCGAGCGACCGTTGGGTCCGTCGCAGGCCGTCTCGGTTGAGCGGGATCGCCGCGACGACGGCGGACGGACAGCGGCGCCTGGTTTCTACGTCGCCGCGCTGGATGCGGGAAGGCGAAAGCTCACGCGCAGGATCTTCCTGGCCCCCTAGGCCCGCGAACTGTCACTCCACCGGAGGCCAGGGTGGATCGTAGCCGACCGCGTGAAGCGTGAGCCCGGCGGCTGGCGCGGGCGACCCCGCCGCACGCCGCGAACGCGCGACCAGGATCTCCTTGACCCGCGCCGATCCCCCACCGTCCGGCCGAGCTTCGCGCGCGAGCGTCCCCACGATCGTCCGCACCATCTTGTAAAGGAAACGGTCCGCCCGGATCGTGAACAGAAACCCTTCATCCCAGCACTCCCACCGCGCATCGAGGACGCTGCAGATCGGGTCGGAGTTGTCCGGGCTGGCGTTCGCGAAGGACGTGAAGTCGTGCGCGCCTTGGAGCGGCTCGGTCGCGGAGCGCAACGCGGGGAGCGTGTGGAAATGACGACCCTGCCAAGCCAGCGTCCGCCAAATCGCGCTCGGACGGTCGCAGATCAGGTAGCGATACTCCCTCCAGCGCGCGTCGTGGCGCGCGTGGAAACCGGGCGGTGCCTCCTCGCATCGGCGTACGCGAATCTCGCCGCCGCAGATTCCTTGGATTCCCTCGATCAGGCGGCGACAGTCGAGCATAGCGGACGACTCGAACGAGACGACCTGTCCCCGTGCATGAACGCCGCGGTCGGTACGACCCGCGGCCGCGGTCCGGATCGGCTCGCGGGCGAGAAACAGGAGGGCGCGCTCGATCTCGCCCTGCACGCTCCGCACGGCCGCCTGGACCTGCCAGCCGTGAAAGCCGCTTCCGTCATACTCGAGGAGGAGTCGATACCGCGGCATCGTTCGTCTCGCGCGCGTAGAGGAGGGACGCGATCTGGACTGCGTTCCAGGCGGCCCCCTTGCGCAAGTTGTCTGCGACGATCCAGAACTCGGCGACGCGCGGATCGCATCGGTCCTGACGGATCCTCCCGACTCGAACCTCGTTGTGCCCGGCGATCGCGCGGGCGGTTGGGTAGCGCTCGGACGCGGGATCGTCTTCGATCGTCACGCCGGGCGCGGCGACCAGACAGGCGATCAGCTCGTCACGCGTGACGGCGCGATCCATCTCGACGTGCACCGCTTCGCTGTGCCCGACATCGACCGGAACGCGCACGCACGTCGGGTGCACCGGGAGTCCCGGAAGTGAGAGGATCCGACGCGTCTCGTTCACCATCTTTTCCTCCTCCCGCGAGAAGCCATCGGCGAGGAGCGCGTCAACCTGAGGGATCACGTTGCGATCGATCGCGCGCGGGAAGATCCCGGACGCGGTTGGGCGTCCCGCGCGCTCGTCGGCCAGTGCGGCAATCCCTTTCTGTCCGGCCCCCGACACAGACTGATACGTCGCCACGTGCACGCGGGTGAGTCCGAAGCGCCGCGCGAGCGGGGCCAGCACGACGACCATCTGAATCGTCGAGCAGTTCGGGTTCGAGATCGCGCCGCGCCTCTTCGGGATCGAGTCCGCGTTGACCTCCGGCACGATCAGCGGGACTGCAGGGTCCATGCGGAACGCGCTCGAGTTGTCGATCGCCCAAGTCCGGCGCGCCGCGATCCTCGGCACCCAGTTGAGACTCACGTCCCTGCCGGCCGACAGGAGCACCAGATCGAGCCCGCTCAGCCGATCCTCCTCGAGCGGCTCAATCGTGACGGCGCCGAGGCGCGTTCCCACCGAGCGCGGGCTCGCGAACCCGCGCAGCGCCGCGATCGGCAGCCCCGCCTCCGCGAGGCAGGCGAGCATCGTTCGGCCGACGGCGCCGGTCGCGCCGATCACCCCGACGTTCCAACCGCGCTGTCGGTTCATGCTGCCCCCGCTTTCGCGCGCGCTCGCGCCAGGATCGTGCGATAGCGCCGGCCCGCAACCCAAGGCTCGATCCACATGCCGGTCTGCCCGAAGATCGCCACCTCCCACCCGCCGGCCCTGAGCGTCTCCTCAAACTCCGAACGGCGGAGCTGATGCACATGGAATGGATCCGATGCGGAAATCCCGCGACCCTGCCCGACGGGCGTCGACATCCACAGGACCCCGTCGGGATTGAGCGCGCGCCGAATCCCCAACCAGAGCGCCGACTCGTCCGCAAGATGCTCGAGTATCTCGAAGGCGACGATCCCGTCGAAGGGCCCGAGCGCCGCGTGCCAATCCCGCACCTCGACGTCGACCGGCTCGAGCACGATCTTTGAATCGGGATAGTAGCGCCGCGCCCATGCGAGCGCCTCCGCGGATCGATCGACCCCGAGGACCTCGCGGACACCTTCCTGCCGCGAGAGCTCGAGCGCCCCGTAGCCCGTGCCGCAGCCGAGATCGAGCACTCGTCCTCGCAAGGTCGGGGCGACGAAACGGTACCGCGCGAGATGTTCGGCCAGCATGCGATCGGCGGCGCGCCGTGCGGCGGGGAGCACGCGCTCTTCGGTCCGCGGGACCGCCCGTCGCGCGACGACCGGCCGGATCGTTTCCCTACTCACCGCTGTCATCACGGGAGCACAGGCGCAGCAGGAGTCCTTTCAGGTACTCCCCCTGCGGTTGATCGAGATGGACAGGATGGTCGGGAGCTGGTCCGAGGCGCTGAAGCCATTGGCAGTTCGCGCGCGCATCGCGCGCCGCGCCGAAGAGGATCTTCTGGAAGAGATCGATCCCGACGTGTTGAGAGCACGAGAAGGTCAGGAGGAGCCCGCCGGAGCGCAGCCGCCTCAGTGCCCAGAGGTTCACGTCCTTGTAGGCGCGCGCCGCGCGATCGACGCTCCCCCTATCCTTCGCGTAGGGCGGCGGATCGAGGATGATCATGTCGAAGCTCCGCGACTCCCGCCGCAGGTACCTGAAGACGTCGTCGCGCACGTACTCGACGCGGTCGGCGGGCAGGCCGTTCGCCTTCCAGTTCGTGCGGGCCTCGTCGGTGGCCCATGCGCTCGACTCGAGTTGGACGACCCGCGCCGCCCCGCCTCGTCCGGCGTACGCGCCGAACGCGCCGGTATAGGCAAAACCGTTCAGGACCTCGCGGCCCGCCGCGAGCGACCCGCAGAGGCGCCGGTTCTCCCGCTGATCGAGGTAGAACCCGGTCTTCTGTCCCGTGATCAGGTTGACGCGGAACTTCAAGCCGTTCTCGCATATCCAGACCGGATCGGTCGGTACGGTCCCGCGCAGGGCTTCGAGGCGTCCGGTCATGCCGGGGTCGTGCACCGCGCGATCGGTCCGGTCGATGATTGACAGGGGGGCGAGAGTGGACTCGAGCACCGCGCACCAGATGGGCTGGAGGCGCGCCATCCCCGTCGTCAGGACCTGCACGACGATGTGATCCGCGTAGCGATCGACGATCAGGCCCGGAAGACGGTCCCCCTCCGCGTTTACGACCCGGTACGCGTCCGTCCGGGTGAGGTCGAGGATCTCGCTCCGTAGCCGGATCGCATCCGCGATCCTCTCGCGGAAGAACCCCTCGTTGATTTCCTCCCCTTCCTCCCATGTAAGAATGCGGCAGACGATCTGCGACGATCGGTGCAGGGTCCCGCGCGCGAGCCACCCGCCGCCGGCTTCGTGCACGTCGCAGCACTCGCCATCCTCGGCTCCCGGCAACGACTCGACCCGATCGACGGCCCCGGAAAAGACCCACGGGTGATGCGCCCGCACGGAAGCGTCGCGCCCCGGCCGCAAGAACAGGCGGTGCCGGACCTCCGGAACCATCGGATCGATCGTTGTCATCGTTGCCCTTTCACCTGCGCAGCGGTCCCGCGCCCCCGACTCCGGCCGGACTCATCGCGTCGCGCGTGGCGCCATGGCAGCGGACGCGACGAGCGCTCCGCAGAATGCGAGCAGCCCGCACAGGAGCCACTCGCCGTGGCGCCCGTAGAACGAAGCCCCGTGCGACGGCCGGACCCGGGCGGTAATCAACGCCTCGATGAACGTCCCGGTCCGGTGCGTGATCCTCCCCCAGGGATCAACGATCATCGAGATCCCGGTGTTCGCGCACCGCACTAGGGGGACCCGGTTCTCGATCGCGCGGAAGACGGCCATGTCCGCGTGCTGCTCCGGGGCGGCGGTGTCGCCGAACCAGAAATCGTTCGTGATGTTGACGAGCATGTTCGCCCCCGCCTTGACGAATCCGCGCGCCAGCCCGGGAAAGATCGACTCGAAGCAGATCAGGCATCCGAATCGCGCCGGTCCCACGTTGAAGATGACCGATCGAGTGCCCGGCGTGAAGTCCGACTGCCCGAAGTTGAGCGAGTTCAGGAACCCCAGCGCCCTCTGGTACGGCATTCGCTCCGAGAACGGCACGAGGCGCTGCTTGTCGTAGCGATCGACGATTCCGCCGTCGGAACCGAAGAGGGCTGCGGAGTTGTGCGCGACGTACTGCCCATTCACGAGGCTCTCGTCGAGCGTTCCGACCAGGACCGGGACCCCGAGGGAGCGAATCGTATCCTCCACCTGGGCCAGAAAGACCGGCTCCTGCAGGAGGACGATCGGCGCCGCCGTCTCGGGCCAGATGATCAGGTCGGGCTTCGTCCGCGCGGCGGCGACCGTCCGCTGGAGGAGGTCGGCGACAACGATCTCGCGATAGCGAGGATCCCATTTGATCGTTCGGCTTGTGTTCGGCTGGAGAACGGCGATCCGGAGCCCATCCGGCCCGTCGATTCGATCGCGCGGCGCCCGCGCGAGGACCGCATTCCCTTCGATCCAAGGCACGACGAGCAAGAGGGCGGTCGCGATCCCCGCCGTGATTCGCCAACGCGCCGTCGATGCGCGCAGCGCGTGGAAGAGGCTCGCGCCGATCAGATTCACCCACAGGGCGAGCCCCCAGTACCCGGTGACCGAGGCCAGCTGGAGCACCGGGGTCACCCCCACGAGTGCGTAGCCGCCGGAGCCCCACGGAAACCCGATCTCGCCGGAGGAACGTGCCGCGTCGGCGGCAACGGCGGCGACTGCCCAGATGATCCCGAGGGGCATCCGTGGCAACCTGCGTCGGACCCACACGGCCAGCAGGGCGGCACCCCCGAAGAAGACCCCCAGATAGGCCGACATGAACAGGAGCGCGGGGATCATGAGCCCGGGGATCGTCACCTCCTCCCCGGGCAGGGCGAGGATCCAGTCCAGGAGGATCAGGAAGTGCAGGAACGCCGCGGCCCAGCCGAGAAGAAACGCGCCTCGGAGGCTTCGATCCTTGCGCCGATCAAGCGCCCAGAGGAGTGGGATGGGCGCAACGAAGATAAGCGGCCACACGCGGAACGGCGGGAACGCGAGGGCGGACAGAGCCCCGGAAATCAGCGCCAGCGCGGGCGCAGGGTCTTGACCGAGCTTTCGCATCCAGGTTATGGTCAACTTTTGATTTCGCAGTCCCAGCACGGGGGCCGGCTCAGGACCGCCCCCAAGGAGGATGGATCCAGATGCCCCATCACAAGTCGGCCGAAAAGCGAGTCCGTACGAACGAGCGGAGCCGGAAACGCAACATCACTGTGAAGAGCGAGGTTCGCACGGTCACCCGCAAGTTCCGGGAGCAGTCGGGCGCGGCAAGCGCTCCGGAGTTGCTGCGCGACGCCCACTCGGCCCTCGACAACGCGGCCCGCAAGGGGATCCTGCACAAGAAGACGGTCGATCGCCGAAAGAGCCGCCTGGCGAAGCTCCTGAACCGCAGCGCCAAGGCCACTCCGACCCCCACGAAGTCCGCCTAGTCGCGCGCCAGCAGATCTTCCCATTCGTACCAACCGGGGCCCCGGCGCATGAGACGCCGAAGGGCCTCGAGAGCGCCTGTCGCGAACGCGGTCCGGTCCTGCACGCGGTGCAGGCATTCGAGGACCTCCCCCGCCCCGCCGAGCAGGACGCGATGTTCCCCCACGACCTCCCCGAGACGGATCGCGTGGATCCCGATCTCATCGGACGTGCGCGGCCCCGCCGCGCCCTCGCGCCCGTGGACCAGTCGCCCGCCGCGGCCGGAGCTCCATGCGTCAGCGAGACGCAACGCCGTTCCACTCGGCGCATCGCGCTTGGCCGCGTGATGCGTCTCGGCGATCTCGATCTGCCACTCCGCGGGGAGCCGGCGCGCGAGGTCGCGCACGATCGCCGTGAGCAGCGGGATCCCCAAGCTGAAGTTGGGCGACCAGCAGACCGGCGTTACCTCCGCTGCCGCGCGCAAAGCGACGCGTGCCGCGTCATCGATACCCGTCGTACCCGAGACCAGCGCGACCCGCAGGCGCGCCGCTGCGCCCGCTGCCTCGATCACTCCTCCCGATGAACTGAAATCGATGATCCCGGCGACCTCCCCCGCCCCGACAGCACACAGATCAGGCCCCTGCCGGGGAGGGATCATGGCCGTATCCAGGGCCGGGTCCGCCCGGTATTCGAGCTCGAAATCCTCCGCAGACGCGAGAAGGCATTCGATCGCCCGTCCCATCTTTCCGCACGCCCCTTGAAGGGCGACCGCTCGCCGCCGGCTCACGCGAAGCCGAGCCCTTGGAGCGTCTGACCTGTTCGGGCCATCACGCGATCGAGGTCCGCCGCTGTCTTCTCGCCGACGGGGACCAGCGGCAGGCGGAATTCCTCCGCGATCATGCCGCGCCGGTAGAGGGCGCGTTTGATCGGGCCGGGATTCGTCTCAGCGAAGAGCGCCTTCACGAGGGGAAAGAGCGCGAGATGGATCGCCATCGCCGAATCCGTCTCCCCACGCGCGAAGTGGCGCAGCATTCGCGAGAGCGGGCCCGGATGGAGATTGCCGAGTACGGAGACCACCCCGCGCGCGCCGACGGCCAGCATCGGCAGCGTGAGCGAGTCATCCCCCGAAAGAACCGTGATCTTCGTTGTCGCGCAGAGCTCGGAGACCTGATCGAGCGATCCACACGCTTCCTTCACCCCAACGATGCTCGGAATTTCGGCGAGCAGGCGAATCGTCTCGGGCTCGAGCTTGACGCCGGTCCTGCTGGGTACGTTATAGAGGACGAGCGGCAGCTTCGTCGCCCGCGCGACCTCCTCGTAGTGCCGGATCAACCCGGCCTGCGTGGGCTTGTTGTAGTAAGGCGTGATCACCAGGCATCCGTCCGCGCCCCACTCTTCCGCGCGCTGCGACAAGTCGCACGTCGTCCGCGTGACGTTCGTCCCCGTCCCAGCGAGAACGAACGCGCCCGCGCGCCGGCGCTCGACGCATCGCCGGACGAGCCACTCGCGCTCCGCGAGGTCGAGGGTCGCCGCTTCCCCCGTGCATCCGGCGGGGACGAACCCGTCAACGCCCCCCTCGTTCAGATGCGCGATCAAACGATCGACCGCTCCTGGGTCGAGACGGCCGTCGCGAAAAGGCGTGACCATCGCTACGGAGAGTCCTTCGAACATCCCCTTGGCTCCCTTTCCGTGCTGCACGGCCCGCGGCTGCGTGTGAAGCTGCTTAGTTCTTTCGGACTGCCGCACGCGGCTCGGCCCCGTTACCGACCGATGCCGCCCGAGTTTCTTGAGGCCAGATGCCCTGGAAGGTAACGCGTGTGGGGCCCTCGAGCCAGTACTGGTTGTCCTCGCACCAGACGCGAAGGACGTCCCCGCCATGCGTGAGGACGGGAAGCGGACCCTTCGCCCCTGCGAGCGCCCAGTGCGCCGCTGCGACGGCACCAGAACCGCAGGATAGGGTCTCGCCCTCGACGCCGCGCTCGTACGTGCGGATGCGGATCTCGGTCCGGCGCCGCTCAACGAATGTGACGTTCGCACCTTTCGGGCCGGGCCATGCATGGTTCCGGAGCCCCTGCCCGAGGCCACTCACGTCGAGGGAGTTCACGTCCCCCACGGGGACGATCCAGTGGTCGGTCCCGATCCGCACGAGTGCCGCCGGACGCGGGCGGAGACGCGACAGGTCGGGCATCTCCCGCTCCTCGACCTCGCCGACCTTGACCGCGATGCCCCCCTCGCTACGGATCGCCTCGATGGGGATCTTCATCATGTGGAAGCGGACCGGACCCGCGCCCTCGCCAAGGAGATAGGCGCCTACGCACCGGGCTCCGTTACCGCAGAAATCGGCCGGATTGCCGTCCGAATTGTGGTAGTCGACCTTCACGCCGGCGGGGCCGGTACAGAGGATCAGGAGTCCGTCCCCGCCGATTCCGCGGTGCCGATCCAGCATCCTCTTGATGGAAGGAGCGTTGAGGCGGACGAGCGGGCGGCCGCGGAGGTCGATCAGGACGAAATCGTTGCCTGCGCCCTCGACTTTCCAGAAGGAAAGCCCGGACCGTTGCTCTTCGGACTTCCCCTTCAAGCCTTCCTCCTTGCCGGGGCGGACCCACCCACCCCATCCTCTGTCAGTTTCCGCCAAACAGGGCTCAGGCGCAATGCCGATCCCGGCCCGGAGCGCAAGAGAATCGCCTGCAACCGTTTGGAAAGTCACTTCACGGGCGTCGGGTGGGCGACTCGGACCTCCCGGTGCCTCGAGAGGGGTCTATCGGCCCTTCCGCAGCGGGAAGTCGAGCTTGTCGGCCGTCCTTCCGGGCTTGAGGGTGATCGAGTCCGGCAGGCCGCCGGCCGGTTCCCCCGGGTCGACGAGACCATTGCCGTTCAGATCCCGAAAGCCACGAATCTCATAGCTCCCCGCAGGAACGTCCCGGAACTCGTAGCTCTCCTTCCCCCGTGCCTCCGAGACCAGGCTCGTGTCCCTCTCGAAGAGACGAACGATGATAGGCTTCGCGCAACGGACCGAATCCGTCCGCGCAAGGGTCCGGAGTGAATCGATCTGCCCAAGACGCAGGCGGATCGCCAATGTGTCGATCTCCTGGATCTTTCTTGGGCCGGGACCGAATCCGACCAAGCTGTCGGCCAGGCTCCTTGATTTCGTTGAGACCGCCCCCGGAGCGCGCCCAATCAGGGCGCTCAGGCTGTCCGCCTCATGGCTGAGACGAAGCAGAGCGGGCTCCCCGGCAGCAATACAGCTCGAGTCGATTGCCGTGCCCTGGAGGGTCCCGGGTTCATCCGACAGGACCAGGTAGAGATCGAACCCGGCGAGGACCCGGGTCGTGTCATCCAGAACGAGCGGTTCGCCGAGGCATCCCCATACATCATCATCACTGTCAAAGGAGCGGTCGCGGGACGCGTCATACAGGGCGCAGATCCGGAGGGGTTCGTTTCGCGGGAGCCAGTTCACCCGGAACGTTCCGTCCGCCTTCGCCTGCCCCATCCGTAGCTGGCCCGTGGGCTCAATCTGCTCCGTTGCGGTCGAGTCGCTCCAGCGCCAGACGTAGACATAGGCTCCCGCGGCCTTGAGCTTGCGCCCGATCACCTTTCCTTCCACCGCGCCGGTGTCGAGTCGCGGACCGGTCGAGAAAACGGCGCTCCACGGGCCGAGGGAGTTCCGACGGCGGTCCGTTACCTCGGCCCCAAGCAGGATGGTGTAAGTCCGCGACGAATCGGGGCGACGATCCAGCACCAGGTCCACCCGGCTCCTCGTCGTCCAGATCGTCTCGCGGATCGGGACCGGGGGCGAGATGAAGGTCCAGTCGCGGACGGACGGACGATCCATCGGCTTGCTGAAGAGGATCGAGATCGTATCCGGTGTAACGCCGACCGCGCCGGAGTCTGGATGCAGTCCGGCGACGCGCGGCAGGGTCTTGTCCTCGGGCCCGCCGTTTGGCGGCTCGACCTGCGCGCAGCCGATCGCGGCGAGAAGCAGGACGATCCATCCGGCCGCTGTACGCGCCGCATCGGGCGGCCGCGCGCGTGTGCGATGACGGGCGTGTGCCACGCTAGACGCGCCGCCCTCCCGTCCCGAGACAGTGCGCGAGGATCCCCTTCTGGCAGTGCATCCGGTTTTCCGCCTGGTCGAAAACGACGCTCTGCGGCCCGTCCATCACCTCGTCGGTGATCTCCTCGCCCCGATGCGCCGGCAGGCAATGCATCACGAGCGCGCCCGGACCCGCCAGGGACAGGAGCCGCGCGTTCACCTGATACCCCTTGAAAGCGGCCCGGCGCTCAGCCGCCTCGGCCTCCTGTCCCATGCTCGTCCACGTGTCGGTGTAGATCACGTCCGCGCCCGTCACGGCCTCCTCCGGAGAACGGACGAGCGTGACCGTGCCGCGTCCGGATTCTCGCACGCGCGCGAGCGCCTCGGTGTCGGGACAGAACCCTTCCGGACATGCGAGGCGCAGGTGAAGCGCGTAGCTCCCGGCAGCATCGATCCAGCTCTTCGCGACATTGTTGCCGTCCCCGATCCATGCGAGCGCGAGGCCGTCGAGCGCCCGACCTTTCTCGCGGATCGTGAAGAGGTCGGAGAGGATCTGGCACGGGTGGTCAGCGTCGGTCAGGCCGTTGATCACGGGGACGCGCGCGTAGCGCGCGAGCTCTACCACATTCGCCTGGCTGAAAGTCCGGATCATGATCCCATCGACGAATCCCGAGAGGACTTTCGCGATGTCGTGGATCGATTCGCGCTTGCCGAAGCCGATCTCCGCGTCCGTGATGTAGAGGGACCGGCCGCCGAGCTGCCCCATCCCGACTTCGAAGGACATCCGAGTGCGCAGCGACGGCTTGTGGAAGATGCACGCCAGGGTCTTTCCCCGAAGGCGTGGGTCATCGCGCCCTACGCGCCAGGTTTCCTTCAGCGTGGCCGCGAGATCGAGGATCAGATCCAGCTCCTCGCGCTTGAAGTCCGCGATGCTCAGGAAATCCGCCTTTCCCATCGTCTCCTCTCCTCTAGAGAATGAATCGGCTCAGGTCCTTGCTCCCGGCGATCGGACGGAGCCGTCGCTCCACCATCGCCTCGTCGATGATAACCGTTCCCCCGCCCGCGTCGGCCGCATCAAAAAGAAGATCCTCGAGCAGGGTCGTTAGCACCGTGTGCAGCCGGCGGGCCCCGATGTTCTCGGTCTCCTCGTTCACCTTGGCCGCAATGGCGGCGACACGCCGGATCGCCTCAGGCGTGAACCGCGCCTCGACCCCCTCGGTCGCGAGGAGCGCCTGATACTGCTTGATCAGTGCATTTTGCGGCTCGAGCAGAATCCGGACGAAATCGTCCTCGCTCAGCGGGGAGAGCTCGACGCGGATGGGAAGCCGCCCCTGCAGCTCCGGGATCAGATCGGACGGGCGACTCTCGTGGAAAGCCCCGGCCGCGATAAACAGGATGTGATCAGTCTTGACCATCCCGTACTTCGTTGCAACCGTCGATCCCTCGATGATCGGGAGCAGGTCGCGCTGCACCCCCTCGCGCGAGACCTCGGGCCCCGTTCCGTCGTGCCTGCCAGCGATCTTGTCGATCTCATCGATGAAGATGATGCCGCTCTCCTGGACGCGCTCGAGCCCTTCGGTGACGACGTGATCCATGTCGATCAGTTTCTCCGTCTCTTCCTGGATCAGGACCTGACGGGCCTTGCCGATCTCCATGCGGCGGCGCTTGCGGCGGTGCGGGAGGATTGAGTCGAAGGCCTCCGCGAGATTCACCTCCTCGGCGCCTCCCAGCGAGAACATCGACATCGGGACCATCGAGCGGGTCTCGACGTCGATCTCGACCTGGCGCGCGTCGAGCTTCCCGGCGCGCAACCGGTCGCGCAGGCGCTCGCGCGTGCGCTGATGGCGCTGCTTCTCGTCCTCCAGCACATTCACCCCGATCCCCTCGACCTCTTCGGCGACGATCGCCGCCCCCCCGGCGGTCTCCACGAGATCCTCCACCCCCTCGCCGGGGGATCGGTCCCTCCCGCGCCCCGCACCCTTCGGCATCGGCAGAAGGATGTCGAGGAGCCGCTCCTCGACCATGTGCGCGGCTTTCTCCCGAACATCCTCGGATTGTGCGGCGCGCACCATCGCAATCGACAGCTCGACCAGATCCCGCACCATCGATTCGACGTCGCGGCCGACGTAGCCGACCTCGGTGAACTTCGATGCCTCGACCTTCATGAACGGGGCTTGAGCGAGGCGGGCGAGCCGCCGGGCGATCTCGGTTTTTCCGACCCCGGTCGGGCCGATCATCAGGATATTGTTCGGGAGGATCTCCTCGCGGATGTCACCCTCGACCCGCCGCCGGCGCCACCTGTTGCGCAGCGCGATCGCGACGGCCCGTTTCGCGGCGGCCTGACCGACGATGTAGCGGTCGAGCTCCACGACGATCTCGCGCGGCGTGAGCGCGATTGTGGGATCGTCCCCCATCACTCCACCCGGGGCAGGAACTCGACGACGACCGTTCCCCCTGTGTAGATGCAGATCTCGGATGCGGCACGGATCGCCTCCTCCGCGATCCTCTCGACCGGCAGGTCGGTGTGCCGCAGGAGAACCCGCGCCGCCGCCAGCGCGTACCCCGCGCCGGATCCGGTCGCCAGGATCCCGTCATCGGGTTCGTAGAGGTCCCCCGTCCCCGAGAGGCTCATCGCCTGCTGCGTGTCGAAGACGATCAGTTGCGCTTCGAGCCTGCGGAGCATCCGATCGCTTCGCCACTGGCGCGCCACCTCGATCGCCGCGCGCGTCAGGTTGCCGCGGTGCGCCTCGAGCGCCGTCTCGAACCGCTCGAACAGGGTTAGGGCATCGGAGCCCCCCCCGGCGAATCCGGCGAGGACCTTGTCGCCGCCCAGGACGCGGATCTTGCGGGCGCCGGTCTTGACGATCACGTTGCCGGACGTGAGCTGGCCGTCGCCGGCGATCGCGGCCCGCCCGTCGCGGACGAGCCCGATGACGGTCGTTCCGTGCATGCGCCCCCTCATTTCATTTCGCCCTCGGGTGATAGCGGTCCACAGCGTTTCGCAGCGCCTCGATCGAGACGTGCGTGTAGATCTGCGTTGTCGACAGACGAGAGTGTCCGAGCAGTTCCTGGATGCAGCGAATCTCGGCGCCGCGATCGAGCAGATGGGTCGCGAAACTGTGCCGCAGGACGTGGGGCGACGTTCCGCCCGCGCGCGCGAGGCGACTCAAGTGTGCGTGGACGCGCCTCTGCACGGTCCGCGGGCTCAAGCGTTTCCCGGTCGGCCCGGTGAAGATCGGGTGCCCTTCCCCCTTGCCGGTCCCCGCACCGGAAAGATGCGCCGAGAGCGTGGCACGCGCCGGTGGACCGAAGCAAACGATCCGCTCCTTGCGCCCCTTCCCCATCACGCGTGCGGTCCCCTCCGCGAGATCGACATCCTCTCGATCGAGGCCGACCAGCTCGGACAGCCGCATCCCCGTCGCGTAGAGCAGCTCGATGATCGCCCGATCGCGCCGCGAACGTGGGTCCCCTTCCGGCCACGGGCCGTCCAGGAGCGATTGCAGCTCCCCCTCCGGGATGAAACGAGGCAGGGGGCGCGAGGCGCGCGGCAACGTCAGGAGCGAGGCAGGATCCGATTCGATCAGGCCGCGCCGCACCAGGTACCGCCCGAACGACCGAAGCGCCGCGACCTTGCGAATGATGCTGCGCGGGGAGAACCGGGCCGTCGTCAGATGGCTCATGTAGGCCCGCATGGCCGGTCGCTTCCAGGCGTCGAGATCGTCCAGGCCACCGAGGCTCTTCGACTGGGCAGCCCATTCCAGGAAGAGACGGACGTCGGATTCGTACGCCTCCGCGGTGTGGGCGCTCTTCCCCTCGACCCCCAGAAGTTGGCGTCCCCAGTTCCGCAGCACGGCGCCAAGGGGGCCACCCGAGTTCTTGCGGGCCGTGGGGGCGGGATCGCACGCGGACCCGCGTCGGGACCCCGATCCTGCGGCCGGCGACATCGAGGCCCCCGATCAACCTTCCCGCGCAACGGGGGGCGCGGTCGGCACGACGATGTGCCTGCATTCCTTGCGGGGGCACTGAAGGAAGTAGCCGCGTGCCTTCGTCTCTTTCTCTACCATCAACGGAAACGCGCACTGCGGACAAGCTTGCGGGACCGGCCGGTCCCAGACAGCGTAGTCGCATTTCGGGTACTGGTCGCACGCGAAGAAGATCCGGCCGCGCTTGCGCCCGCGCTTCTCCACCAGATGCCCGACACATCCCTCGCGCGGGCAGGCCACGCCGGTCTTGATGGAAGAGGTCGTCTTGCACGTCGGGTAGTTCTGACAGGCGACAAAGCGACCGAAGCGACCGATCCTATAGACCATCGGGGCACCGCAGTTCTGACACATCTCGCCGGTCGGCGTCGGTTGCTCCTCCTCCTTCAGCGGCTTCGTGAACTTGCATTCCGGGTAACGGGGGCAAGCGAGGAACGGACCGTTGCGCCCGAACTTCTTCACGAGATTCGATCTGCAATTCTCGCAGATCTGGTCGGATTCGACCTGGACGCTGTTCTTCAGCTCGTCCTTCCGGGACTCGGCGTTCGTAAGATCCCGCTTGAATGGATCGTAAAACGATCGAACGACCTCGACCCATGGATCATCGCCGGTCTCGACCTTATCGAGTTCGGTCTCCATCCGCGCCGTGAAATCGACATCGAAGATATCGGGGAATACCTCGAGCAAGAGCCGGGTGACGGTCTGCCCAAGGTCGGTCGGGTGCAGGCGACCCTTATCGCGCTGGACGTAGTCGCGCGTCAGGATCGTGCTCACGATCGTCGCGTAGGTCGAGGGTCGTCCGATCCCGCGCTCCTCGAGCGCCTTGACAAGGGTGGCCTCGGTGAACCGCGGGGGCGGTTGGGTGAAGTGTTGTTCCTTCTCGCCCCCCTTCCACGCAAGGCTCTCGCCCTTCTCGACCGCCGGAAGACGGGCCGCCTCCTCTTCGGGTGTCGCGTCCTCGTCGGGGCGCTCCTCATACAGGCGGGTGAACCCATCGAACAGCTGACGACTTCCCGTCGCGCGCAGGAGCAAGCGCCCTGCCTCGACGTCGATCGTCGTGACTTCGCTCACCGCCGGAGCCATCTGCGACGCGAGGAACCGGTTGTAGATCAGCGCGTAGAGCCTTGCCTGGTCGTGGGTGAGGAAGCGCTTGACGGAATCGGGGGTCAGCGCGATACCCGTCGGACGGATCGCCTCGTGCGCGTCCTGCGCGCGCGCCCGCGACGGGTAAACCGGCGGCGCGTCCGGCACGTACTGCGGCCCGAACGTCCGGGCGATAAATGCGCGCGCCTCCTGCTGCGCCTCCGGGGACAGACGGGTCGAGTCGGTGCGCATGTAGGTGATGAGGCCCACGTTCCCCTCATCGCTAACATCGAGACCCTCATAGAGTTCCTGCGCTAGCGCCATCGTCTTCTTCGCCGAGAAGTGGAGGCGGCGGAACGCCTCCTGCTGCAGGGTCGACGTGATGAACGGAGGCGCCGGGTTGCGCTTGCGCGGCTGGGTCTTGACGTCCGCGACCGTGAACCGGCCGGCGGCCAGCTCCGTAAGGATTGCGTCGGCGTCCTGCTCGTTCGCGATCGCGGGCTTCTCTCCGTCGACGCGCACGAGATGGACGCGCAGTGTGTGGTGGTGAACGGTCTTCAGGACGGCGTCGATCGTCCAGTATTCCTGCGCGGTGAAGGCCTCGATCTCGCCCTCGCGATCGCAGATCAACCGCAGCGCGACCGATTGCACGCGCCCGGCCGACAATCCGTAACGGATCGTGGTCCAGAGGAACGGCGAGATCATGTATCCCACGATCCGATCCATCACCCGGCGCGCCTGCTGGGCGTCGACCAGATTCTGGTCGATCTCGCGGGGCTTCTTCAGGGCCGCTTGAATCGCGTTCTTCGTGATCTCGTGGAACTCGAGGCGTTCGATCGGCACTTTCGCTGCGGCGAGATAGTCGCCGAGGTGCCACGCGATCGCCTCGCCTTCGCGATCGGGGTCAGGCGCGAGCAGGATCCGCTTCACGCCCTTCGTCGCATCGCGAAGCTCCTTCAGGACCTTCGTCTTCGACCGGAGGTTCACGTACTGCGGGGCGAAATCGTGCTCGAGGTCGATGCCGATCTTCGTCTTTGGGAGATCGCGGATGTGCCCCATCGACGCGATGACCTTGTATCCCTTTCCGACGAACTTCGAGATCGTCCGCGCCTTCGCGGGCGACTCGACGATGATCAAGGATGGTTGCATGAAACCCTCATTCGGCGCTCAAGCCGGACGGCGGTCACTCGGTCGCTCCACAACACTTCTTGTACTTCTTGCCGCTCCCACAGGGGCAGGGATCGTTCCGGCCCACCTTCGGGTCCTTGCGAATGATCTGGCGGACCTTTGCCGGTGCGGGGTTTGCGGCCGCCGGGCTCTCCGACGCGTATGCGGACGCGCTGGCGTGGACCTCCTCCCGAGCTTCGCTCGGAACGACGCGACGCTGCGGGATCCCTCCCACGATGCTCACCTCGCCGGCGCGCGGCACCGCCCGCGAGGGCGCCGACCGCGTAGAGGCCTCGTCATCCATCCCGGGCTGCTGCATCGGCACGACACGGAACAGGAGCTTGACGGTATCGGCTTCGACCGACGTCATCAGCTCGTCGAACATGCGGAAGGCCTCCCCCTTGTACTCGAGGAGCGGGTCCTTCTGCGCGTACGCGCGGAGGTAGATCCCTTCCTTGAGGATGTCGATCTCGTGCAGGTGGTCGCGCCATTTCTCGTCGATCACGGCGAGCAGGACGCGCCGTTCGACCTCGCGCATCGCCGACCCGAAGAGCGCCTCGCGGTTCGCGTACGCTGCGTGCGCCGCCTGACTTGCGCGCTCGCGAACCTCCTGGGGCGTCGTCCCCTGTGACACGTCAAACTCGACCGGCGCTAGGATCAGGGCCTCGATATCCCGACGCAGGTCGGGCAGGTCCCACGCCCCAGCCTTGGATCCCTCCGGTGCGAAGATCGCGACCTTCGCGTCGATGATGCCGTCGAGCATCTGATCGATCCGATCGTGGATGTCCGCCCCGTCGAGGACGCTGTTGCGCAGCCCGTAGATCACCTCGCGCTGCTGATTCATCACGTCGTCGTATTCGAGGAGGCGCTTGCGGATGCCGAAGTTCTGCGCTTCGACCCGCTTCTGCGCGCGCTCGATCGATTTCGTGACGAGCGGATGGGTGATCAACTCGCCTTCCTCCACGCCGAGGCGGTCCATGACCCCGGCGATCCGTTCCGAGCCGAAGAGGCGCATCAGGTCGTCCTCGAGCGAGAGGAAGAACCGGCTTGCGCCCGGGTCCCCCTGGCGACCGGCGCGCCCGCGCAACTGGCGGTCGATACGGCGCGCTTCGTGCCGCTCGGTCCCCATGATGTGGAGCCCGCAGGGAACCGCCTCGTAGCACCGGGTCGGGTCGTAGTCCTTGCATTCCCCGATGGACCCGTCGACCAGGCAGCACTTCCTCCCGCGCACGACGCCCGGTCCGAGCTTGATGTCGGTCCCGCGGCCGGCCATGTTCGTCGCGATCGTCACGGCTCCGGGCTGCCCGGCGTTTGCGACGATCTGGGCCTCCTGCTGGTGGTACTTCGCGTTAAGGACGTGATGCGGGATTCCGCGCCGCTTCAGCATCCGCGACAGGGTTTCGCTCACCTCGACCGAAACGGTCCCGACGAGGATCGGGCGCTGCGCGGCGTACAGGCGGTCGATCTCCTCGATGATCGCGTTGTACTTCTCGCGCCGGGTCTTGTAGATCACGTCGTCGTAGTCGATCCTGCGGACCGGCTCGTTTGTCGGGATCACGACGACGTCGAGCTTGTAGATCTGGAAGAATTCCCCCGCCTCCGTTTCGGCGGTTCCGGTCATCCCGGCGAGCTTCTTGTAGAGACGAAAGTAGTTCTGGAGCGTGATCGTCGCGAGGGTCTGGTTCTCCCCCTCGATCCGCACGCGCTCCTTCGCCTCGATCGCCTGGTGGAGCCCGTCGGAGTACCGCCTCCCGGGCATCAGGCGTCCCGTGAACTCGTCGACGATCAGGACCTTTCCTTCCTGCACGACGTACTCTACGTCCTTCTCGAAGAGGCAGAACGCCCGAAGGAGCTGCTGGACGTTAGCCAGGGCCTCGTTCTTGCGAGCATATTCGGTATAGAGCTTTTCCTTTTCCTCGATCCGCTGCGGCAGCGTCAGGTCCTCGCGCTTGTCGATCGCCCCGAGCCCTTCCGAGAGATCGGGAAGGACGAAGAGATCGGGCTCCCCCGGGGGGGCGAGCATCTCGCGCCCCTGCTCCGACGGCGAGATCGAGTGGCCCCTCTCGTCCAGGTAAAAGAGGAGGTCCTCGTCGAGCTCGTGGAGGCGCTTGTCGCGCATGTAGTCGGTCTCGACCTGGTGGATGAGCCGTTTCAGGTCCCCCTCGCCGGTGAGCTTGAGGAACTTCTTGTTCTTCGGGGCGCCGCGCTGCACCTGGAGCAGGCGGATCCCGGCTTGATACCTCGACTCGGGGTTGCCTTTCGCCAGAAGCTCCTGCGCCTCCTCGATGTAACGGTTCACGAGCACGTTCTGCTCGCGCACGACGTTGTCAACGAGCGGGCGCAGCCGGTCGAACTGCTGGTTCGACCCGACGACCGGCCCCGAGATGATGAGCGGGGTCCGCGCCTCGTCGACCAGGACCGAGTCAACCTCGTCGACGATCGCGTAGTGATGGGGACGCTGCACGCGCTCCTCTGCATGCACGACCATGTTGTCGCGCAGGTAATCGAAGCCGAACTCGTTGTTCGTCCCGTACGTCACGTCGCAGCGGTAGGCGGCGCGGCGGTCGAGATTGTCCACGTCGTGTTTGACCACGCCGATCGTGAGGCCGAGATCGCGCAGGATCTGACCGACCCACTCGGAGTCACGTTGGGCCAGATAGTCGTTTACGGTGACGAGGTGGACGCCTTTCCCCTCGAGGGCGTTCAGATAGAGCGGAAACAGCGCGACTAGTGTTTTCCCCTCGCCGGTCGCCATCTCCGCGATCTTCCCCTGATGGAGGACGATCCCGCCGATCAGCTGGACCTCGTAGGGGACCATATCCCAGCGCGTCTCCTGACCTACAACGCTCCAGGTCGTGCCGACCCGGCGGCGGCACGCGTCCTTCACGACCGCGTAAGCTTCCGGGAGGAGCGCATCTACGGGTGTCCCCTCTGCGATGCGGGCGCGGAACTCGTCGGTCTTCGCGCGCAGTTGCCCGTCCGAGAGAGATGCGAGGGTGGCGTAGCACGCGTTGATCTCCTGCACGAGCGGAAAGATCGATTTCATGTCGCGCGCGGACTTCGTGCCGAAGACCTTTGTCAGGGCCTTCGATGCGCCGTCCTTGAAAACCGTCCACATCGGCGATTCGTCTCCTCCCTCGAGCCGCCCCGAGTTGCGCCCGAACTTAGAAGCCGGCCGCGGGGTCGTCAAGTGGCGCCCCGTCCGGCTCTTTCAACACTACCGTAAGAGCGTCATGGTGAATCCCGCGCTCAACGAGATCCGCAGGTTGTCGTCGAGCGGAATCGGGACCAGCTCGAAGATCGTGGCCGCCAGGGCTCCTCCTAAGATCATACGCCATGTGAAAGGGTCCCCGGGGTATGCCCATGCCACGAGAACGCATGCGAGGAAGCACGCGAGGCTCCCTTCGATCGTTTTTCCGAAGACTCGGTGCCTTCCGATGGAGCGGCCGACGATGGCCGCCAAGCCGTCCCCGACGACGAGAAATGCCATTGACACGATCGCGATCGGCCGCCAGAAAGCCCATGCGCAGAGGAGGCATGTGAGCAAGACGTAGGTCGATCCGAGGAGGTTGAACCGTTCGTGCTCACGCACCATCTTTCCGAAGATGTAATAGAAAAGGGTGCGCGCTTTCGGGTTGTTCAGTCGCACGACCTCGATTCCGAGGGCGAGGATCGTCATGACGAGCAGAACCCGCCGGCCGATCCTGTCCGGCGCGAAATAGTACCCGATCGGCACGATGATGCCGAACAGGTGAAAGGACTTGCGGCGGACCTCGTTTAGCAGGCGCATGACGCCCTCACCGGCCGTCCGTCCCGCCCGCGGCAAGATTCCGGTAGATCCAGCAGGCCTCGAGCACATTGCGGACGTAGTCGCGGGTCTCGCGCCAGCCGATCCGTTCGACGAAGAGGTCCGGATCGGGGAAGCGGGCGACCCACTCCGCGGTCTTCGCCTCTCCGGCGTTGTACGCCGCGACCAGGGCGGGGACCGGCCAGTCATGCGATTCGCTCAGATCCAGCAGGCAGTTTGTTCCCAGCGCGAGGTTCCGGTCGGCCCGCTCGAGGGGACCGGGCGGGATCCCGCATTTCCGGGCGGTCTCGATCGCCGTCTCATCCATGAGTTGCAGCAGACCGCGGGCCCCTGCGGTCGAGACGGCGCCGGGATCGAAGAGGGACTCGCGGCGCGCGATCGCATAGAGCAACTCCGGGGAGATCCGATGTGCCCACCCCTCCACCCAAGAGGCGAACGGCCGCGGGTAGCGGAACGATTCGGAAGCGTCCGATCCCCGACCGACGGCGACGCGCACGGCGAGATCGGGCAGACCGAGACAGAAGAAGCACTCGGCACGTCGTCCGATGGGCGTCTCCGATTCGAGAATATCCTGCTCGCGTTCAGCCCACTCAGCGCGTCCGAAGCGGCGCAGGAGACGGACGCGGTGCGCCCGCGCGTCGAGCCAGCCGCCGACATCGCATCGGATCCGGTTGCCGCCGTCTGCGGCGGCGAAGGGGCGCGCAGCGTCACGCGGCCCAACGACGAAAAGGTCCCGCCGTTCCGCAGCCCAGAAGTCTCCCCGCTTCATGCCGGCCGCCCGGCGCGCGATCTCCATCTGTGCGCGCCGCGCGTAATAGCCACCCATCCCCGCAGCGGCCTCCCGCAGCGCCGCGCGCGCAGAGGCGCTGTCCCCGCGCGACACGGCAACCTTGAATCGCCAGAAAGCCGCGGCGTTCGAGAAGGAGGTCTTGCGCAGCAACCTGAAATCGGCCTCCGCATTCCCGAGGCGGCGCGACGCGAACCGGGCGATCCCGCGCCGGAAGCGGGCCTCGTCCGCAGTGTGTGGGATTCTGAGGAGGAGGGTGTATAGGGAGTCCGCCTGGCGATCGCGGACATCGGACTCCACCTCGCGCGCCCACTCGGTGAGTGCGATCGCACGCGTCTCGCCGCCGAGCGCGGCAGCCGCAGCGTACTCGCGTTCCATGAGGGCAATCCGTCCCGAATTGCGGGCCGCGCGGCCACGCACGAGATGCCATCGTGCGAGCAGGTCCCGAGACCAGAGTCGCGAGGGCGCCGTCCTGTCGGCGAAGATCCCATCGTACTGACGCGCCGCGAGGAGCCCCTCCAGGCGGACGACGCGTAGGCTGTCCGCGCCGGAGACTCCGGACAGTAGAGAATCGGCCTGCACGAACAGGCGGTGGCGCATCAGCACGTCGAATACCGAGTTCCGCTCGGCCCTCGGCAACATCTTTCCGAGCCCCCGGAACCGCCGGATCGCCTCGTCCCGCGCGCTTCGCGTCGACCCATACGAGCGAAGCAGCGTGTCGCCGACGGCGGCCCCGGCTGCGGGACGGCTGAGCGCGATGAGTGCCCGATAGCGCGCCGCGACATCCTCCGCGCACGGGCCAAGGCTCCTTCGGATCCGCAGGCTTTCCCGCAGGAGATCGGCGGGATCCTTCGCATGCTCATCGAGGATGCGCGCCGCGGCCGGATGGAAGAATGGATCGTGCGGCGCGCGCGCGACGATCCGCTCGGCGGCGTCCGTCGCGCCTGCGGAGTCCCCGAGCGCATCGTGTAACTCGATCGCCAAGAGCGCGCGATACGGATCATCCGCGGGGTTTGTGCGGCCGCGCTCGCACCATGCGACGGCCTGCGACTCGCGGCCCGCCTCATGCAGCGCCAGCGCGGCGACCAGCGGAAGGACGCCCGCCGAATCCGCGGCGGACCACTCCTCGGGTGCGGCGGAATTCGCGAACATATCGACCTCGCCCGCCTGCGGGAACGACAGGATCTCGGCGATCCATGCGACCAGCCGCGGCGCCGACTGCTGCGGAGGCTCCGGCAGGCGCCCCGTCGCGAAGACCGCGTCGAGGTCGCGCCGGAGCGAATCGCACCGCGCGCGCGCAGACGGGAGTGCGGCCTCCGGGATCACCTCGGCGGGTATAGGATCACATCGCAACTCGGGCCACCGCGCCTGCGGCTGCAAAGGCGCCGCTTCCCGGGCGCGCGCCGCGCCGGGTGCGGCCAGAAGCCAACCGAGGAACAGGGCCGAGGCGGCCGCTATCCCCCTCCGATGTCGTCTCGATCTCACTCCCACTCGATCGTCGCCGGCGGCTTGCTGGTCACGTCATACACGACGCGGTTGATCCCGTGCACCGTGTTGACGATCCGGTTCGCCGCTCGTTCGAGAACGTCGGCCGGCAGCCGGCTCCAGTCGGCCGTCATTCCGTCCACCGAGGAGACGGCGCGCAACACGATCGTCATGCCGTAGGTGCGCTCGTCCCCCATCACCCCGACGGAATGGACGGGCAGCAGGACTGTGAACGCCTGCCAGACCTGGTCGTACGTCCCGCTCCTGCGAAGTTCGTCGATGAAGATCGCGTCCGCGGCGCGCACGAGCCCGAGGTTCTCTTCGGTGACCTCGCCCAGGATCCGCACCGCGAGCCCGGGGCCCGGGAACGGGTGGCGTCCGAGCAGCTCCGCGGGGATCTCGAGCCGGCGGCCGACCTCGCGCACCTCGTCCTTGAAGAGCTCGCGGAGCGGCTCGACAAGGCGCAGACGCATCCGTTCCGGCAGTCCGCCGACATTGTGATGGCTCTTGATCCGCGCTCCGGGGCCGGACGCCCCGCGCGACTCGATCACATCAGGGTATAGCGTCCCCTGCATCAGGAAATCGACCTTGCCGGCGTTGTGGGCCGCCTCTTCGAACACCTCGATGAAGAGGTGGCCGATCCGGCGGCGCTTCTCCTCGGGATCGACGACGCCGGCAAGTTCATCGAGGAATCGGGCGGACGCATCGACGCAACGCAGGTTCAGTCCGAGCGCGGTCAGGCGATCGCGAACCCAGGACGCCTCACCCTCCCGCAGGAGCCCATGGTCGACGAAGATAGCGTGCAGGCGCGGGCCGATCGCGCGGTGGCAGAGGATCGACACGACCGTCGAGTCCACGCCGCCGCTCACCCCACAGACCACGCTTCCGTCTCCGACCTGTGCGCGGATCGACTCGACCGAGCGCGTGACGAAGTCCCCCATGTCCCATCCCTTTTCACATCCCGCGATGTTGAAGAGGAAGTTGGAGAGGATCGTGAGCCCCTGCGGCGTATGGCTCACCTCGGGATGGAACTGGACAAGACAGATCCTGCGCTCGCCATCGACGGCCGCGGCGTGCGGACACGTCTCGGTTCGCGCGATCGTCCGGAAACCGGGAGGAGGCTCCTCGACCAAGTCGCCGTGGCTCATCCAGACCTGAACCGGGTCCGTGAGACCGGCGAGGAGCTCGCTTCCGCCGTCCGCATGAAGGATCTGGCGGCCGTATTCGCCCGATTCGCCGCGCACGACGCGCCCGCCCATCAGGTGGCTGACGACCTGCATCCCGTAGCAAATCCCTAGCAGCGGGATCCCCGACGTGATCAGTTCACGGCGGGGCAGGTAGCGGCCGTCCAGCGCCGATGCCGGCCCGCCCGACAGGATCAGCGCACGCACGCCGCGCCGGCGCAGGGTCTCCAGATCCACGTCATAAGGGAACAGCTCGGCATAGACGCCCAGCTGCCGCACCCGGCGCGCGATCAGCAGGTTGTACTGGCTGCCGAAGTCGATGACGCCGACCACGTCGCTTGTGCTCCCCTTCTCCACGATCCCCCTATCCGTGCCGAAAGGCGCGGGCGTTGTTGAGGACCATCGCCATCCCGTGCCGGTCCGCCGCCTCGATCGAATCTGAATCGCGCTTCGATCCCCCAGGATGGATCACCGCCGTCACGCCGACCTTCGCGGCTTCCTCGACGCAGTCTGGGAAAGGGAAGAACGCGTCGGACGCCATCACGCTCCCCGCGAGGGCGTGCCCCTCGCGTCCGGCCTTGTGAATCGCGATCCAGAGCGAGTCGATACGGCTTGTTTGGCCGCCGCCGATCCCCAGCGTGCGCCGCTCGTCCGCGAGCACGATCCCGTTCGAACGCACGGCACGAACGACCTTCCACGCGAAAAGGAGCGCGCCCGCCTCCGCTTCGGTCGGCGCGCGCCTCGTCATCACCGTCCATCCCGACTCCCCGTGATGCCCGGGGAGTTGGTCCTGCGCGAGAATCCCGTCCCCGAGCACCCGATAAACGAGGGCGGACGCCGTCGGCGATCCCACTGCGCCCGAAAGATCCCCATCGAGGAGCACGAGGTTCTTCTTGGAGGCGAACGCCGCGCGGGCGCCCGCATCAAACGCGGGAGCGATCACGACCTCGAGAAACGTCTTCGCGATCTCCTCGGCGCTGGCGGCATCAATCGGGCGGTTAAGCGCGACGATCCCGCCGAAGGCGGAGAGGGCGTCGCCGTCGCGGGCGAGACGGTAGGCGTCGAGAATCGAACCCGCCGTCGCCGCGCCGCACGGGGTCGCATGCTTGATCACGGCCGCGGCGGGACGCTCTTCCCCGAGATCGCGCACGAGGAAAACCGCCACCTCGATGTCTTGCAGGTTGTTGAACGATATCTCCTTCCCCTGGAGCTTCCGCAGGCCGCCAGGAAAACCAACGGGAGGGCCGTAGAACGCCCCGCGCTGCGCCGGGTTCTCCCCGTAGCGGAGGCGCATCAGAAGCGACTCCCCGGCGACGAATGCCTCGGGAAGCGCATCCGCTGGCGCGATCGAGCGCGCCAGATAGTTGGCGACCGCGGCGTCGTACCGCGCGGTCATCCGGAAGGCCTTCACGGCGAGCTCACGCAACAGCGCGGGATCGAGGCTCCCCTTCCCCTCGCGGAGCTTCTCGCCGACGCGCACGTAGTCCGCCGGATCACAGACCACGGCGACCGATCGATGGTTCTTCGCGGCGGCGCGCAACATGCCGGGGCCGCCGATGTCGATCATTTCGATCGCTGCGTCCAGGGCGTTGGGATCGCGCCTCACCGTCTCCTCGAACGGATAGAGATTCACAACGACCATATCGATCGGCTCGATCCCGTGCTCCTTGCGTTCCTCCTCGTCCTTCGCCTCCCCGCGGCGATAGAGGATCCCGCCATGCACGCGCGGATGAAGCGTCTTCACGCGTCCGCCGAACATCGATGGCAACCCCGCCCATCTCTCGAGGTTGATCGCCGGAAAGCCATGCTCGAGAATCCAGCGGTAGGTGCCGCCGGTGCTCAGGACCTCCCCGCCCGTGTCGGCAATCGCGGAAATGAGCGACTCGAGGCCATCCTTGTAGAAGGTTGAGACGAGCGCGCGGCGGACCGGGATCACGATCGTTCCTCCCCTGCGCCCGGAAGGGGCGCGGGTCCATCGACCCCGAGGCGGTCGTACACAAGGCGGTAGCGGCGGTAGGCCTCCCCGATCTGTTCATCCGGGAGGCCGGGGGCAGGTGGCGTTCGGTCCCAGTCGAGGGTCTTCAGATACGCGCGCAGGTACTCCTTGTCGAGCGGGACCGGCGTCCCGGATCCGTACCGCTTGCCGTCCCAGTAACGCGACGAATCCGGAGTCAGCGCTTCGTCAATCAGAAAGAGGTTCTGCCCGATCCAACCGAACTCGAACTTCGTATCGACGAGGATGAGACCCCTTTCCCGGGCATACGGCTCGGCGAGCGTGAAGACCCGGATTGAGGCGTCGCGCAAACGGGCCGCGGTTTCGGTCCCCACCCGGTCGCTCAGTCCCGCAAACGTGATCGGTTGATCATGGCCGGTGTCTTCCTTCGTGGTCGGGGTGAAGATCGGCTCCGGGAGCTTCCCGTAGGGTTGGATCCCGGCCGGGAGCCGAAGCCCGCCCACCGCTCCCTCGCGCCGGTACTCGTCGATCGCGGATCCTGCGAGATACCCTCTCACGATGCACTCGACGGGGATCCGTTGCGCCTTCCGCACGAGCATCCACCGGTCGCGCAGGTGGGGAAGGAGCTTCGCGAGCGGACGCGGAAAATCGGCGTCGGTGTTCGACACGAAGTGGTTCGGCACCGCCGCTGCGAGCGAACGGAACCAGAATGTCGAGATCCCGTTCAGAAGCTTTCCCTTCCCGGGGATCGGCGTTGGCAGGATGCAGTCGAATGCGGAGATCCGATCGGTCGTGATCATCAGGAGCTGACTGCCGAGATCGCAGATCTCGCGTACCTTCCCGGCATAGGTCGGGGAGAGCCCGAAATCCTTGAGGGAGCTGAAGGGCCTTTCCATGCCGATTTCTTCCTTCGTCCATCCGAAAAACCCCTTATAGCACACCCCTCCACGCGCCACAACCGCGGGTCCGGAACCAAAGGCCGCGAGCTCGCCACCGAAGTGCAAGGATCCCCTCGCGATCGGTGCGATGAATCGCGATCCCCCGGGCGCGCAGGCGCGCGACGGTCGGCGGCGCTGGGTGGCCGTGGCGATTGCGCGCGCCGCACGAGATGCAGACGATCCGCGGGGTGATGCGCGCGAGCCACGCGTCACCCGTCGAGCGGGCGCTCCCGTGGTGGCCGGCGAGGAGAACGGAGGCGGACGCAAGATCCGCGCACAAGGCCAGTTGCTCCTCCGCGAGGCCGCCGAGATCCCCGGGAAGGACCAGACTTCCGCCCGGGGCTTCCACGCGCAGCACGAGCGATCCCTCATTGCCGTTCGTGCCCGCGTTTGGAAGCGGCCAGAGGACCGTGATGCGCCCGGCGCTTTGGGCGTCGCGTGCCTCCCAGGGGGCCGTGCACACGCGCACGGGAGGGACCCGAGAGCGCGGCAGCAACAGGCGCGTATCCGTCCCACTGCTCAGATAGAGCGAGTCGATGGGAACCTTCGCGAGGAGCAGACCACGAAGGCCCCCGACGTGATCCTCATCGCCGTGCGTCAGGAACACCCCGTTCAGTCTGTGGACACCGAGCCAACGAAGCGCCGGCGCGAGTTGCCGTCGCCCCCGGGACCCGTCCTTCCCGCCGGGGCCCGTATCGACGAGAAACGTGCGCCCGGACGCGAACCGCACGAGCGTTGCGTCTCCCTGGCCGATCGGCAGGACGAGGGCTTCGCAGTCGGCGTGAATGCTCGCCCGTACGAGCGCCGGCGCGGCACAGATCGCAACGAGGGCGCATGTCGCGCCCGGCACGGCGATCAGCGCGGCGGCGAGCCGCGACCGCCGGGATCCCGCCCACGCGAGGAAAGCGAGGAAGATCAGGCTTGCCGCGATCCCGATCCCTTCGCCGCACGAGACGCGCACGATCGTCGCTTCCCCCGCCGGGGTCATGAGCGCGAGCGGACGGATCCAGCACTCGGAGAAGATCCGCGCGGGCCCCCACGCGATCGACTGGAGAGTCGGGCTCCTCGGGTCCCCCCACGCGAGTCCCCAGAGGATCGAGATCAGGACCGGAGTGAACGCCGGGATCCCGATCAAGTTCGCGACGATCGAGAACGGCGCGGTCTCGCCGAAGTGCGCCCAGAGGATCCCCGAGGTCGCGCCGGTCGCTGCAAAGGACGACAACACCATGTCGAGGCGCCTCGACAGACGCGGCCGAAGGATCAGAGCCGCCGTCGCCGCGAATGAGAGCTGCATCCCGGTCGACGGGACCTGCCCCGGCGTCAGGACGATGACCGAAAGGAGCGCCACCCACCACGCGGTCCCCATCGCCCCTGGCAGGCCCGCTGCGCGCGCGACGAGCAGGCATCCCGCCATGATCGCCGACCGCACGACCGACGGGAGCGGCCCGACGACCCACGTGTACGCGACGAGCCCTACGAGCACCGCGGCCACACGCACCGGCGCCCGCCGCACGACGAGACGTAGGAGGAACTCGAGCAGGATCGCGATCAGGCTCACGTGGAGCCCGGAGATCGCGATCAGGTGCATCGTCCCGGTCGAACGGAAGACCCGCACCAGTTGCGGATCGAGCTGCCCGTTCTCGCCCCAGACGAGCATCGGGATCATCGTCCGGATTGGACCGGGGAGGGTACGGCCGACTCTCCGGGCAAGCGCGGCCCGCACCCGCGCGCGCCCGCTCAGGTCCGCGTCCGGAGCGGGCCATCGCTTTTTCACCTCGATCCTGCCGGAAAGCCCATCCCAGCGCGCGCACCGGTCGGGATCGGCAAGGCCCGGCATGTGCGGCTCGTCCAGCGGGACAAGGAAGCCTCGCGCGAGAAACGGCTCCTCGGCGAGGGGTTCCGGGGATCGGATGATGTAACTGCCGCGAAGCGCGTGCCACGCCCCCGTCCACGCGTACGACAGGTTGGTCGCGAGCAGGCCACAGCCGCCCAGATGGGCCTCTCCCCGCAGGACCATGTCGGGGAGGCCGACGGGCGGCGGCGGGGCGTGCGGGCGCATTTGTCCCCAACCAAGTCCGACCAGACCGACCGTGACCAGGATGAGCGCATCGCGGACCCGCGGACGTGATGTGAGGAGAGCACCGCCTGCCGCCCCGGTTCCCGCCGCTGTCACAATCCAACCGATGCCGATCCGGGATTGCTGCGATGCGAGGAACGCGCACGAGAAAGCGATGCACACCGGCACGATCGCCGGCCCGCAGGTTCGACTGGGGCGCCCGGTCTGTCTTGGATACGTCGCTGGATGGTCCACGCCCGATGCCGGTGGCACCACTCGTGCCAGTCAAGCAAGAGGCCCGGAGCGCGTCGCACGCCGGGCCTCTTGCTCGCTGCGTCTGGATCGCGATGCTACTCGATCATCAGCATCTTCCGGGTCGCCTTCTCCTTACCGACCTGGACGGAGTAGAGATAGAGACCGGTCGCCACTTGACGGCCCGCATCATCGTCTCCGAACCACTTCAACTGGTGTTCGCCCGCCGATTGCGCGCTGTTCAAGAGCGTCCGCACGTGCCGACCGCCTGCGTCAAAGACGTCCACCCGGACCGGCGCGGAAGCGTAGGTCGCGAACTTGATGGTGGTCAACGGGTTGAAGGGGTTCGGCGTGTTCTGATCGAGGCGGATCAGACGCGTCGGCTTCATCCCCTGGGCGACGTCCATTGTGAAGCTCGTCTCGGCGCTGAACTTGTAGTCCTTGCCGCTCGATCCGCAGGCCCGCTTCATCTCGACGCCCATGTACATCCACTCGGTCAAATCCCAGCGCGTCAGCTCAAACGTCACGTTCCCGGTCGCATCGATTGGGACGACGTATTCCTCGGCGAGGGTCTGATCGCTCGCCTTGCGGACGAAGAAGACCTTGTGGTTGTAGTCACACGCGTTCAGAGCGGTGACGCTGATCGTGATCATGTTGTCCGTCGACCCAGTCTCCTTGCGGAAGCGCGTGAAGCTCGTCCCGAGCCCCTCGGGCAACTTTGTCGAGGAGGGGTGCACGTCTGTTTGCGGATAGGAGTTGATGTCCTTGTCAAAGTTGATCACGATGCAGGACGGATCCCGCCACGTGCCCCCTTCGCTGTAGTGATTGGCGTCCGCCCGGTCACACGTGAAGACGTTCCACCGCGCCCACTCGTTGGTCGCCAGGTCCCAGTTGAAGCTGGGATCCATGTTCCCGATCTCGGTGTCGAATGCGGACGTCAGGTTGTTGTTCACCGCGTAGTTGACCCAGATGTTCTTCACGACCGGGTAGCTGAACCGCTCGCCAAGGTACGTGGCCCAGATGCTGCAAGCGTACTCGAACTGGCCATTCATGTACCGCTGGCTCTTGTAGGGGAGCCCGAAGTATGAGCGTAGATACCCAATATACTGGTTCAGCTCGTCGTAGACCTGGTCTTCCATGGAGGTGGCGGTATTCTCCATGAACCAGGATGCCCCGCCGGATCCGTTCAGCCCCATCTGGATCGAATGATGGAACTCATGGGCAACCGTGACCTTCATGTTCATGTACGGTTCACCGAACTGCGCCATGTTCCGCTCGATGATGACATATGACGTCCACGTGTTGGGGTACGGGATCCCGATATTGTTCTCGGGGTACGTGACGCCCATCACGCTGCCACCCAGGTTGTCGCAGTAGATGTCGTACTTGTCGTTGCCGCCCATGCCTCCATCGCTCGGCGGCATCACCCATCCGTGGTTCTGATAATAGCGGTAGCTGTACTCCGCGCTCGACGCGATTGAATCGCGGAACATCGTGTTCGGCCACCCGTACAACATGTTCCCGCCGGAGGTCGAGTAGTGGATCCGGAAGTGATCGGTGTCGATGTACGCGTTCAGGCTCGGCCGGGTGAAGAACTCCTGCGCCTCACGACGCTGCCCTTCCGGCATCGTCCCCAGCTGCGGCAGGATCTCCATGACCGTCGGGGTTCCGCATCGGAACGGCTGGGCGTTCGCGACCCTGAACTCCAGAGGGAGCTTCTCCGGACGGAACAGCGCGTACATCTTGTATAGCAGGGCCTGGGATGCGCTGATCTGGCCGGCAGCTTCCGCATCCTGGATTACGGCAATTGCCGACTGCATGGGCTGGGGCTCCGCTGCCTGGGCCCGGACGACACCAGGGGCCAGTAGAGCGAGCCCGATCAGCGCAAGGCAAAGCAAACGCAGGGCCTTCATCGGGACCTCCTCACCACAGGTGCATGGATGCGGCCTTCCCTCGAAGAGTGGAAAGCTGATAGCTCCGCGAAACAATGATAAGTCCAAGCGGCCCTTCGGGTCAAGATGAAGGTGGCGCAACGGATGGGGATGAAAAGGCCCGGAGCGTCATCCGCCCCGGGCCATCCCGTGCAGGAGCGGGCTAGCTGTCCTCGCGGACGATCGTCAAGTGGAAGAGATCTGAAGACAGGATCTCCCCCGAATCGGTCTGCACCGTGAAGTAATACGCGACGGGCATTTCCACCGGGATCCACCGCGCGTCGACGATCCCGACGTAGGTCCCGACGCTCGGGTCCACCGGTGAGAGGGGCACGTCGCTCAACGAGGCGTTCAGGCCCGGCAAGTGAAGCCGCGGATTGCGCGGGGCGGATCCCTCCGGGGAGTCGATCCGCACCGTCAGCAGGAGCGGTCCACGCAGGACGACGCGGCCGGGCTCCTTATGGGTGAATCGCGCCCAATCTCCCATCCCAAAATGCGGCGCAACTACCCGGCTGCTTCCCGGGGCAAGGTCCACTACCTCGGTCCACAGTCGTCCTGCCGATCCGGACACGCGCACTCCGTGCAATCCCGGCCGAACTTCCTTTTCGAGTGGTGTCAAGCCCGCGAGCCGTCCATCCACGTATACACTGTCATCGGACATCGAGCGGAGGCCGTCCCCGGGACGGTAGGACCAAGATTCCACGCGGAGGAGACCCCGGTCGCGTGAGAAGGCGTTGTTGATGCAGATGCGCATCGTCTCGCCGGCGCGCACCGGAACCTGTCTTTCCCACAGCGGAAGCTGGTCATCTTCGTAGAAAATCTCGCGCCATCCGACCGCTAGCGTGTCCAGACGGCACGGGATGCTCAAATGCTTCCCGCCCGCGACCCATGCGGTCGCGCCAGGACGTGGATCCACCACGCTCACCTCGACCGCGCCGGTCGCCGCCGCGGTGAGATTCGTCGTCTGCCCTCCGAGCACGCGGACCTTTTCCTCGACTGAGCCGAATGGCCCGAGGTCGAGCTTGACCGTATGCGGTCCCGGGATGATCCCCTCGAGGACCGCGGGCGACCCGGTCCCCTGATCGACGCCGTCGACGTAGATCGCGGTTGCACGGGGACTCGGATCGATGCGTATCGAGCCGCCGGCTTGGGATCCGCTGCCTGCCCGCAGCGCGCGCATTCCCCGCGGGACGCCTACCAGCGTGGCGACCATGACGAGAACCCCCGCCGTCGCAATCACCCATGTCCGCCGGACGCGCGTCTCGCCTCGGGGAGCGGGTCGGCGCTTCTCCTCAGGTGTTGCGGGCTTCCGGTCGGTCGGCCTTGAGTCCACCGGCTCCCCGGCCGATGGCGCCATCTCGCCCGGCCCCAGATCCACCGCCTTCGGATCGACGGTATCGGGATCGAGAGGAGCGGGTTCGATCGGCCGCGGTCCGGCGCGCATCGGCTGCATTGGACTCGATTCGATCACCTGCGGACGGGGCTCCGGCTGCCCGACATCGCGGAGCCACTGCGGGAGCTGCAGCGACGTCCCGCTCGAATCCCCTCCGCCGATGTCCCGCAGGTCCTCCACGAAATCATCGAATGCAGAAGAACGCCCGCCTGTCTCGGACCCTGCACCGATCGGGACGAACCGCATCGCGATGGCGGCCGCTCCCGACGGCGCATCCGTGAAGAGGTTCACAAGCCCATCGCACGCTCGCTTGAGATCTTGGACTTGGTCGAAAACCTGGGAGACAGCATGGCGATCGGGGGGCTCCGTGCTGTCGCACGCAAGCAGGACCAAGACGTCGAGGGGTTCCACCTCGATGGAGCTCACCGCAAGACGCAAGCGGTCGGATTCACCAAGCGCCGGGGCCAGAAGCGCGTCCGATGTGGTCTCCCCCCCCATCCACAACGGGCTGGCGGTGCCTTCGCGCAGGAGGAAGATCCAGCAGGGGCAACCCTTCACGAAGTAGATGGTCGATTCCTCTACGAGCGCGATAGCCGGTCGGACGATGCGCCGAACATCCCCGGTCTGGTTCTCTCGATAGAGCCGTGAATGTGCTTGCTGCAACCGCGAAATGAGGATCGAGACGCGCTCGGGCGGCCCCCCGCCTACCGTCCTTTCCTGCTCCGCTGGCGTTTTGCGGTCGCGCGACAGGTCGGCGAGGCGCGGGGCGACGAATCGTTCGAACGCGTCGCGGGGTTGGGACTGCGCAACGCAGGCGATCACCTGCTCCGGATCGGCCCAGGCGAGGGTCCGGGATCCGTCGATCTCGGACGTAGCCATCTCGATGCGCATGGGAATCTGTGGATCGGAGCGGTCGCCCATTTCGTCCTTCCTCCTGAAGGGGGTTCCCCCGCTCTATAGATCGGCCGGTCGGGCTCGTGATCACAGTGCTAAGATCGCGTCCGAAAAGATCATGCGCCGATATGCTGGAAATCGCGCTTCCTTCGGGTTCTTTGACCGCGGCGAACGCGTGAAGAACGCTCCGGAGGGGATTCGGACAACCCGGGAAAAGCCTCTTCCGATGCCACCGCCGCTCCAAGTAGCGACGCAGTTCCGGAATCCCGCGTCTACGACGATGTGGCTCGGCGGGG
>Ga0209777_10000536_pt1 | contig 61613 bp, 46 predicted proteins | sample FrelakmetHBP12HB_FD_187147 | JGI IMG/M metagenome (GOLD analysis project Ga0209777, IMG submission 187147) | Freshwater lake sediment microbial communities from the University of Notre Dame, USA, for methane emissions studies -HBP12 HB (SPAdes)... | ecosystem: Environmental > Aquatic >...
CCGGACACTTCACAGTGCCCGACGCAAAACTCGGGGCCGAGCGGATCGCTATTCCTTCCTCGTAAGGCGCTTGCATCCTCTACTCCATGCCGGTTTATCCCGGCGCACCGTCAACTACTTTTCCCGGCACGGGAATTCCAATTGTCGCCGAACACATCCCCGTGGCGCCGTCGGCTCGCGGTCGAACTGGATCATCAAGCCACCCGTGCCAGGCTACACGCTCCCATTTTCCGTTCGAGTCAGCCTGCAGCTCGACTCCCCCGATCTGCAACTCTATCGTCCCCGCACGGACCAGTCGCAACTCTTCCCTGGGAAAATCTGCTTTCTTCTCAATCGCCTCGCCGCCGGACCCCGCTCGGCACCTACCGCGAGCCCGTTATCCTGCTCAACGGAGGCTCGCTTCGATCTGGGGCCACCGAGCCCTGTGTCCGCGTCCTGTAGCGCTTCTTGCCGGGCGAACTCAGTTTCGAGAAGGCTCACGTAATCCTGACCGGTGCCGCGCCACCGGCCGGCCCGCCCTCCCGCAGCGCCGCCTCTGCGAATAACAAGAATGCAAATCGAACCTAATCCCGGAAATGAACACCGCCCGCGACCCGGTGACGGCGCCGGCCATACCGCGCCCGCGGTCCGCCGGAGCAAACAATGCAAAACGAACCTAATCCCGAAAATGAACACTCAGCACGACCAGTCGCGCCGGCGAGCGCACCTCGTGCCGCAGCGAAATACCAACACTGCCGGACGAACCCAATTCCGCCACCCGCGCACCTCGCGCAGCGCAGACCCGCACTCTGCCGTTCGCACCCAATTCCGTCGCCCGCAACGCCCCGTGCCCCTGCGGCTCCGGCCTCAAATACAAGCGCTGCTGCGGGAGGTGACGATCAACAGCGTTTTCGGGCATCAGCGTCACTCAAAACGGATTACGGCACAGGAAAGCTGTGACTCGCGCCTCACTCGCCGCCGGTCTGCCTGTCGCGCGTGGCCGCGGACAGCCGGCTTCACGCCAGGTCCGTCGTACGCGCAGTGTGCCAGCTTGCGGGACAGAGCGCCCAGTGTATCCTGCTGCACACGCAATATCGCCAGTCTCGATCGTGCCGGCGAAGGATGCCCACATCACGCCACCTCTTAAGAAATTAGTTGACAAAGCTCCCGGGCCGAGGTACAAGTGAAAGCAGAAGTATTAATTCTTTAAGACTTCGAACGAGGGAACGTGGGCAGGAGGCAATCACAGACGCTTACTGAGGCGGAGCTCCCCATCATGGAGGTTCTGTGGCAGAAGGGCGCTGCGACGGTAGGGGACGTTGCCGCCGAACTCGGCAGGGGGAAGGCCGTAGCGTACAACACCGTCCTCACGCTGATGCGAATCCTGGAACGCAAAGGCTACGTGCGGCATACCAAAGATGGGCGCGCGTTCGTCTACCAGCCTGTGGTGGGCCGGGTAGAGGCCAGCCAAAGCGCGGTCCGGCACTTGCTGAGCCGCTTCTTTGAGAACTCCCCGGAACTGTTGCTTCTGAATCTGATGAGGCAGGAACGAATCGATTCTGAGGAGTTGGACCGGCTGCGAAAGCTGGCGGAAGAGGAGTAGCGCGGCATGAGGGGTTGGCGCGGAGATGGCCATGGAGCGGTATTTCTGACGCGGGCGGCAGGCACGATGGCGGCTGGGAGAGAACAATGAACGGGTGGATGGCGGCGGAACTGGCGAGCACGGCGGTAAACGCGGTGGTGCAGGGTGTCGCACTGGCCGCGGTGGTTTGGCTGGCGCTGCGTTACGCACCGCGGACGGCGGCGGCCACCCGCCACGCCGTCTGGATGGCCGCGCTGGCCGCTATCCTGATGCTGCCTGCTTTCCAGGCCGCGCCCCGGCGCACCGCGGCGCCGGCCGAAGCCGGAGTCTCCCGGCCCGCGATCGCAATTCCGGAGGGAAGCGGCTGGCCGGGTTGGGCGCTCGGCGCCTGGGGGCTGGTGAGCGGCCTGCTGCTGGCGCGCATCGGATTGAGTTTCTGCAAACTGCGGCGCGTGAAGCAGAGGGCCGTGCCGGTTCCCGAGGAGATCGAAGCGCGGTTCGAGCAACTGGCACGTACGATGCCGGGCCGGCGGGGCGCGGCGGCTCTGGCGTCGGATGAAGTTCAGATACCGGTCGCGGCCGGACTGTGGAACCCGGCGATCCTGCTACCGGCGGGCCTGGTGGGCGAGTTGAACGAAGAGGAGACGGCGCAGGTGCTGGCGCACGAGCTGGCGCACATCCGGCGCTGGGACGACTGGACGAACCTGGCCGAGCGCGTAGCCGAGGCGGTGTTGTTCTTCCACCCGGCGGTGCGCTGGATTACGCGGCGGCTCAGCCTGGAGCGGGAGATCGCCTGCGACGATCGCGTGGTAGCCCTCACCGGCACGCCCCGGCCCTATGCCTTGTGCCTGACGAAGCTGGCCGCGATGCACGCCGGGGCTGCGCCGCAACTGGCGCCGGGCGCGGTCTCGAAGCCGCAGATCTCGGTGCGTGTGGAATCGCTGCTTGCGGCGACCACACTACGGGCGGCGCGTGTTTCGAGGGCAGCGGTAGCGAGCGCGTGCGTGGCGCTGGCGGGCGTGGCAGTGTTGACCGCTCCGGTAGCGCCGGCCGGCGTAGTAGCTCCTGCGTTGCCCGCGCCGGCTGTGGCACGGCCAACGGCGCCTGCGCCCGAGGTGGCGCGCGCCCTGCTTCCCGTGGTGCAAGGGAAGAGTCCGGCGGCGGCGGGCAAGCCTGTTCAGGCGCGCCGGACCGTGCGAATGCGGATAGCGCAGACGCGGCGGCAGGCGCCCGAGCGGCCGCAGACCAACACGGCAGCGGAGCAGGCTCGCGTGGCGGCGACAGCGGTCGTCGCGGCGGACAGGCCGCCGGAGAAGATCAATCCGTCCCCGGCCGCACCGCCGCTTGCCAACGTGATCTCGATTCAGACGCCGGTGAGTTACGGCGTGTTTTACCTGGGCGACGGCCAGGGGGGCTGGATTCGCGTGTTGTGGATGCGGACGATCAGCGGGCGTGTGCTGCTGAGCCGCATCTGATCAGGTGATGGCCGGTGAGCACAAGCTGGGAGCCGACCGGGGGGTCGGCTCGCGGACCAGGGGGTCCGCCCCACGAAAGTTGGTGAGGGCTGCGGAGAGTTCGGACCCCAGTGGTACAGCGGCCCGTATGTCGAGATCGACTTTCGGTAGGTGAGAAGAAGAGAAGCGGTTGAACTGCGGAGGAGATATGAAGTTTCTGAAAACTCAGAGGAGCCTGGTGCTCCTCGTATTGGTCGCCGGCCTCGTCGCCGGCGTGCTGTTCGGGCGGGGATTCCAGGCCGTGAAAGCGGCCTCGGGCGCGGCGCCGGATGCGACGCCGCTGCAGATCCCGGACCCGGTACAACTTTCCAACTCCTTTACGAAGCTCGCGAAGGAATTGGAGCCTTCCGTCGTGCAGGTAACCAGCACGATCGAACAGAAGACGGTGCAGTATCGCGGCCGGCGCCGGCAGGGGCAGGGGCCGGACGCGCAGGGACCGGAGGATTTCTTCCGGCGGTTCTTCGGTGAAGATCCGTTCGGCGGCGACACGCCGCAGCGGCCGTTCCGCCAGCAGGGAACAGGCTCGGGGTTCGTCGTCGATAAGAACGGGTACATTTTGACCAACAATCACGTCGTCGATGGCGCGACGCGGGTTCAGGTGAAGCTGCACGACGACCCCACCGAGTACACCGCGAAGGTGATCGGCACGGACCCGGAGCTTGACCTTGCGGTGCTCAAGATCGACACGAAGCGAAACCTGCTGGCGGTCCAGATCGGCAACTCCGACGGCGTTCAGGTTGGCGACTGGGCGGTGGCCATCGGCTCGCCGTTCGGGCTCGAGGCGACGGTGACCGCGGGCATCATCAGTGCGACGGGGCGTGACTTGCCGTCGCGCGAACACCAGTTGCAGCGCTTCCTGCAGACCGATGCCGCGATTAACCCCGGCAACAGCGGCGGACCGCTGGTCAACATTCGGGGCCAGGTGGTGGGCGTCAACACGATGATCGCCACCAGCAGCGGCGGCAGCATGGGCGTGGGATTTGCCCTGCCCATCAACATGGCGGTGAACGCGTACAACCAGATCATTAAGACCGGCAAGGTCTCGCGCGGCGCCATCGGCATCCTGTTCCAGAGAGAGAACAACCCGGCCCTGCTGAAGGCGTACAAAGCCGACCAGGGCGTGTTCGTGCAGAGTGTGACCCCGGGAACGCCGGCGGCCAAAGCCGGCATCCGCGACGGTGACATCATCACGCAGTTCAACGGAAAGCCCGTCAAGGACGGCGAGCAACTGGTGAACATGGTCTCCAATACGCCCGTGGGCACGAAGGTACCGGTGGCGGTATTCCGCGACGGCAAGAACCTCGATATGACGCTCGAGGTTGTTGACCGGTCGAAGATGCTGTCCGCCGACAACCGCGGCGGCGGAGCGCAGTCCGGGGATGAGAATGAGGAAGGCCAGAAAGTGAAGCTGGGCATCTCGGTGCGCAGCCTGACTGGCCAGGAACGCGAGTCCATGAACCTGCAGAACAAAGGCGGAGTTGCCGTGACCGACGTGGACAGCGGATCCTTTGCGGATGACCTCGGCGTCCGTGACGGCGACATCCTGGTGGCGATCAATCGCGAGCCGGTGAATTCCGTTGACGACGTCAGGAAGGCGGCGGCGACGCTGAAGCCCGGCGAGGCTGTGGCGGTGAAGGTGCTGCGCAACGCGGGCCAGGGCGACAACGCCAATTGGCAGGCCCTGTTCCTGGCGGGAACGATGCCGCAGCAGTAGTTGGCTTGCACGTTCTCGGGGCGCTCTATCGGGCGCCGCCGGGCCGAGTCCGGAGAAAGGCCGGACGCAGTTTCGCGAGAGCGAGGTTGCGCCGGCCTTTTGCTTTTTGGGGCCGCCAGGCGGGCACTCAGGCGTTTCGATCGTAGAGCAGCGGAAAAAACTGGCCCTGCATCTTCCCGCCCTTCGGAACCGGCGGCACGCCCTCGAGCAGCGGCTCGTCCGAGTCCGACACCACGCCGTCTCGGAACACGTTGATCAGCGTCGCCCTCCTCGGGCCGTCCGTCCGGTTCTCATACGATCCGTGAACCATCAGCGGGTGATGGAGGACGCAATGTCCGCGCTTCACCTCACACGGAACGGGGCGGAACCGTTCGAGCTGCGCCGGCGACAGCACGGTGCGGATCTCGTCCATGTTGCCGGTCAGCCCGGTGATGGGGAGCAGATCCCAGCGGTGGCTCCCCGGAACGTAGTAGAGGCACCCGTTGTCCACCGTGCTGTCGTCGAGCGCGATCCAGCACGTCAGGTGCGCCATCGGCTTGGTCCGGGTCCAGTAGGAATAGTCCTGGTGCCAGGCGACCACGCCGCCGTGCCGCGCCGGCTTCGAGAACAACTGGTCGTGCCAGAACCGCACCGGGCCTTCGAGAAGCTGCGACGCCGGCGCCAGGAACGCGGGGTTCCAGAGGATGTCGTGGAAAGCCGGAGTGATGCGCCAGGCGCCCAGCGCGTGGAAGAGCACGGTGGCCGCGTCGTGCGATTCGTTGCTGTGGAACTCGTAGAAGAGCGAGCGTCCGGGATGCGAGGGTTCCACGATGGCCGCGAGATCTTCCCGCAGCGCCTCGACCTGTTCATCGGTGAGCACGTTCATGCCGCCCACGTACCCGTTCTCGCGGAAGAAGGTCACCTGTTCTTCGGCCAACGCGTACTTCTCGAAGTCCCCGCACGGCTCCGGCCGTGGAAACAGATTGCTCACCGGCTCGTGAATCTCGGACAGATCTCGAATCATGCGGTCTCCCCTTCCCTCTGCGCCCGAATCAGCTTCTTCCTTTCTATAGCATGAAGGCACGCGCTGCATATGAGGCTTCACGTGCGCGCCGCCAGCGATCAGCGATCCGCGACCTTACCGCGAAGCACGATGATGGATGCCTTGGGAAGCTGAAAGATCGTCTCCGGTCCGGCGGCGGTGATGCTGGACTTCGATGGCGGGCCATCGGGGTCCGCATGACCGCGGGCACCGCCACGCACAGGGGGCGTGGCGCCGGCGGGCGCCGGATCGGGGCGCCACTGATATTCGGCGGGACCAAAGACGACGCGGTCCACCGCGCCTGAGAAGAAGCGCTCGTGACCGGCGGCCGGATCGGCGAACGCCACTTTGACGGAGTGCTCTGTGTCGCGGTCCTTGTTGATCAGCATGATGGACCACTGGCCGTCGGGCCGCTCGACAGCGTAAGCCGTCACCAGCGTGTTCCCGTCGCTGTCCTTCACGTCACTCGACACTCTGAAGAGCTTGTGGACGGCATCGACCGGCTGCACCCATTCCTTCGTAATCACCTGCGCGGCCAGATACTGCGGGGTATGACTCGTGATCCGGTAGTCCTGATCTACCGGAAGGAAGCCGCCTCCGCTTCCACCCCGAGGCGCCGACGCGATGTAATGGAAGTAATAAGTTCCGGCGGCGCCCGCTGTCAGCATCGAGCCCACGTAGTCGGCCAGCCATAGTCCGGTCTTGACAGTCCCCGCTCCACCCTCGCCGAGGTCGTTGCCCTCGGTCATGAACAACGGCACACCCGGCGGCAGCCCGTTGTCCTTCCAGGCTTGAATCACATGGTCCACGAAAGCCGGCTCCCAGTAGAGGGAGTTCCACTCAGCGCATTTCGGGTTCCCCATGCACGGGTAGTGCTCGAAGGAGAAGAACTTGAAGTCCTGAAGGTGGTCACGGGCCTTCAGGTAATCGAGGAACCGTCCGAGGAACGAGACTCTCCCGTTTGCGTCGGCCCAGGAATCAACGTCGGCGGGCGTTCCCTCGAAGGCGGGCCCGCCCAGGGGCGCATCCGGCGCCAGCTCATGAATCGCCTTGGCGAACTGTATGTACAGCGTCGCGTAGTCTTCGGGTAAGACGCGCTGGCCGTCCGCCTCCTCTCCCATCTCGATCCAGGAGATCGGGTATTTCCGCTTGTAGAGGTACGCGATTTCGTTGGCCGCGTCCTCCGGTATGTTGTAGAGAATCGCGATCGGGATCATCGCCGGAAGACCGCGCGTCACGCCGCAGTTGAAGAAGAAGTCGAAGCCGATCTGGTCTCCTCTTCCGTAATCCAGGTCGGAAGCGGCGTGCCAGGGATCGACGGAAGAAGGCCAGGTGATGGTCTGCTGCCGGCTCGGCACGTGCTTGACGATGTCGGTGAACTGGCCGCCGGCGGTGAGGGTCCCCACGTAGAGCTCGTTGATGGCGTACCCCACGCAGTTGCGCTGGTCCTCGGAGCCGTGCGTGTCGCAGGTATTGGACGACTCCGTCATCCAGATACGCAGGTACCGCACGGGGATGTTCCAACTCACCAGTTTCAGGGTCGGCGTCCCGCCCCTGCCATCCGTGATGGTTCCCATGGGGAACGTTTGCCAGGCGCCTTTGTTGATCCCGTCATAGAAGGGCTCCATCTCGCCCGTCCAGAACTGCACGGCATAGCGCTTGGCGTAGGGATCAGCCCAGGCAATCCTGATGGCGTTGACGTCCACCTTGGCGCCCAGGTCGATCATGACCCATTGCGGGTGCAGGGAGTCGTCCTCTCCCGTGTAGGCTTTGGTCAGGTAGGGGTTACTCTTCCAATAGGACTTCAGGTCGCCATCGGTCAAGCGGGACCAGCCGTTGCCGTCGCCCACAGTCGCGCCGCGGTGCGGCAGCGGGTACGCCCAGGAGTGCAGGATCTTCTCATCAGTCGGCTCGGCGCTGCCCGTGAAGTAGCCTTCCTGCTTTGCGGCATTGCTCCAGGTGCCGCGCGGGTTCCAGTGCCAGGCCTCGATCATCAGCTCCGTGTTTTGGCGATAGGTGACCGTCTGCCATCCCGCACCCAGCATCTCCTTGAGCAGCGGGCCGGTGAGCACCCGCTCGGTGTGCCTCTCGTTTTCCTCCCTGGTCTTTCCGCCGCGTAACCGGTCAATGGCTCCGCCCAGCGCACGGAGCGGGCTGAACGAATTCACGGCATGGGACGGCGCAGCGTCCACCACGATGTTCTGTGCGGTTGCGGCAACGGTGAACGAAAAGAACGCGCCGATGCCGAACGCCGTCACCCACGAGCGCCAACTGCTGCCTCGCATGACTGCCTCCTTAGCCAATCCTCACGCTGTTACTTCGACCACGGCTTCCGTCACCTGACCGAGGTATTTGCCGTCGCGCATGACGTCGGCCGCGATGGCCAGGCGCGGCGAGGGCGCAACCCAGCTTCGCGGGATCGAGATCTGGACGTCGCCTGACGCCTTGCCGCGCGCGGGCACGTCAATCTTCACGACATCAGGAGCGACGCGCCATTCCGACGGCGTGACGAGCGCGACCTCGAGCTTCATCGACGAAGTCGCGTAGTTGGTCACGTTGACCTTCAACGTCTGACTCGATCCGGGCGCGAGCACGATCTGGTAGGGATAGATGCTCACCCAGCTCGGGTCGAGGCCGAAATCCACTTCGCCTTCGGGCAGCACATCGAAGAAGAACTGCTGCTGCCTGCGCAGCCTCTTCTCCGTGGCTTCGAGAATGGGCCGGTCCACCGGGTACGCGCGGCCGTGGCCGGGGCAGATCATCTCCGGCTCGTGCGCGATGAGGTTCCGGATGGACTTCAAATGGCTGTCGTTTTCCACCTTGTTGCGGAAGATGAGGTTGTGCCGGAGCGTGCCGTCGCGGGCGTTGTTGGTGAAGAACGCGTCGCCGGTGAAGGCTAAGCGCTTGCCGTCCACGGTGGTGAAGAGAGCCATCTGGTAATCGGTGTGGCCCGGTGAGTGGGTGATCTCGAATTCGTACTCCTCCCAGCGGAAGGTCTCACCGTTGCGGAACGAGCGGTCCACTTTGAACGGCTCACCGAGAATGCAGCCCAGGTTATACCCGCGCGGGTTTTCGAACACATCGACCATGTTCTCGTAGCACCAGACCTTGACGCCGTAGCGCCGCTTGAGATGGGGAAAACCGTTCATGTGGTCGTCGTGCATGTGGCTGGGCATGGCTACGTCGATTGACTTCATGCCGAAGTTGCGCCGCAGGTTGTCGATGCTGTGCTCGACGAAGCGCATGCGGGCGGTCGTCGCCGCGGCGGTTTCGAACGTGCTGAAGTGAACGCCGGATGCGGAGCCGTAGTCGATGAACATGGCCTTGCCGCTGTTGGAGAGCAAGGCGTAGAAACTGGACGTGGTCAGGTAGTGGCACACCAGGTGAGGGCTCACGGCATAGGGACGTTGTTCGTCCACCGGGGAATTGCCGGTCTGAAAGCGGTAATAGTCCGTCAGCTTGCTGACCGTCGTGGTGATGGCTTCGGCCGGAGAAGGGATCGGCTCGCCGTGTGACGGGCACACCAACTCCGGCTTCTGTTCCTGCAACCGGGCGAGCGAGTAGATGCCGAGGTCGATGCCCTCGCTGCCGCCGTACGCCACCTGCGTGTCGTACAGGTTCAGGATTTTGCCCGGGGACATCATCAGGTCGCCGGAGAAAGCGACGCGCTTGCCGTCGATGGCACCAATCAGCGTGATGGAACCGAGGGTGTGGCCGGGCGAAGGCATGATGAAGAACTCGGTGCGGCCCCAGGGGAAGGTGGTGTAATCGGCGAGCGCGCGCGCCACGGGCACGTCTTCTGTAAGCGTGTTGAAGTCGTTCCGCATGTTGTAGAGGTGAAACACGCGGCGGTTGCGCCAGAAGTTGCGGGCGTCGGCAAACAGGTTCAGTTCATGGGCGGGCGCGGCGATGGGGATGCCGCGCGCGACGGCTTTCCGGAAGCCCTGGCACTGGTCACGGTGATGGTGCGTGTGCAGGACCCAGTCCACTTTGGTGATGCCGAGAGTGGGAAGGTGATCGAGGACTTTGCCGGAACCGAAGTCGATGAGCACGGCGCGCGAGCCGTCGCGCACCACGTAGACGTTGCAGGTGTCCTCGAAAAGGAAAAGGTTGTCCGTGAGTTTACGCGGAACCCCTGCGGGCTCGAATCCGGACTGGCGGTAGCCGGACTCAGCCGCGGGCGCTGCGGAGCCGACCGCGGGCGCCCCGGCGAGGGCGGCGGATTTCAGAAAGCTGCGGCGGGATGCGTGCGACATGGAACCATACTATGCCTGCGCGCGCGCCATGGGGTGCGGGCACAAAAGGGAGGTGCGAGTGCGGACTTCGGAGAGGGACAGGCCTCCTGGCCTGTCGTTCCGACATGTCTTAACGCATTACGTGATAAAGAGGGCAGCACCCTCGGGTTGCACCGACAGGCCAGGAGCCCTGTCCCACTTCGATTGGATCCTGATCAAGTGAACAGTGTTGGTTCTAGTCCGGGTGTATTCGTCACGCCGGGCGCCGTCCGTCGTTGTTCTTCCTCAGCTCGATGATAAGCCGCTGGACAAGCGCCTGGATCTGATCGCGGACTGCACGGTGGCGGTCATCCGTGAACCAGACGGGATCATCCACCTTCCACTCACGCACGGGCAGGCCGGGGTGGTTGGGCATGGGCCAGCCGCTCATGTTGATGATGAGGTCGAAGCTCAACCCGGTCATGTCGAGGCCCTTTGGCACGCACGAGCTGAGGTCGACGTTCTTTTCGGCCATGAGGCGCACGGTGGCGGGCGCCACCATCTCGCAGGGGTGCAGTCCCGCGCTCGATGCGACCAGGACATCGCTGCCGTGGCGGTTGGCGAACGCCTCGGCCATCTGGCTCCGGCAGGCGTTCCCGATGCAGACGAAGAGCACCCGCGTGCATCCCATCTTCTGAGTTTACCGGCCGGTGGCGCCGTCCTCAAGGATCCGGGTGACCAACTGATCTCGTCTCAAACAGAGAGTTGCCGGCCCGGAGCGGACGCCTCGCCCGTTCTCAAAGCCCCTCGACGAACAACCGGTGGACGCGCACGTCGTTGCTCAGTTCCGGGTGGAAGGTCGCCACGAGGTGGCGGCCTTCGGAGATGAGCACGGGGTCGTCCTGATAGCGGAGATACACCGTTGCCGACGGCCCGACTCTCCGGATGATGGGCGCGCGGATGAATACCGCCTCGATGTCCCCGTCGCCGGCCCGCCGGGCGAACGCTTCCTCGGGGTGCAGACGAGCCACACGGCTATCGAGCTGGCGCCCGTAGGCGTTGCGCTCGACGCCGATATCGACGAGGCTGAGCGAAGCCTGCTGCGGATGCGAGACTTCCGAGGCGACGAGAATGGCGCCCGCGCAGGTGCCGAAGATGGGACGCTCGGAGCCGAACCGCCGCAGAGGTTCGAACAGCTCCTCGTCCTGCAGGATGCGCAGCATGGTCGTGCTCTCGCCGCCTGGAATGACGAGGGCTTCGGCCTGCTCGAGTTCGGCGGCGGAGCGCACCGGAAAGGCGGAAGCTCCGGCGCGCTCCAATGCGTTCAGGTGGGCTTCGAAATCGCCCTGCAGGGCGAGCACACCCACGCGATGCGGGGACGGCACGGGACTACCAGCCCCGGACCGCGAGCCGCTCGGAGTCGGGCATGTTGGCGACGTCCAGGCCGAACATCGCCTGGCCCAGTTCCTCGCTGGCCTCGAGCAGCTTGGCCGGGTCGTTGTAGTAGGTGGCGGCCTTGACGATGGCGCGGGCGCGGACATCGGGGTCGGCGGATTTGAAGATGCCGGAGCCGACAAAAACGGACTCGGCGCCGAGCTGCATCACCAGCGCCGCGTCGGCGGGAGTGGCAATGCCGCCGGCCGAGAAGTTCGGCACCGGCAGCTTGCCGTGCTCGGCGACCCACTCCACGAGTTCGAGCGGCGCCTGCAGGTTCTTAGACTCGTGCACCAACTCTTCCTTGCCAAGCACCGTGAGCTGCTTCATCTCCTTCTGGATGGTGCGCATGTGACGCACGGCTTCGACGATGTTGCCGGAGCCGGCCTCGCCTTTGGTCCGGATCATGGCGGCGCCTTCGGCGATGCGGCGGAGGGCTTCGCCAAGGTTGCGCGCGCCGCACACGAACGGGACCTCGAACTGGCGCTTATTGACGTGGTGCTCCTCGTCGGCGGGCGTGAGCACTTCGCTCTCGTCGATGTAGTCAACCTTCAGCGCCTCGAGAACGCGCGCCTCCATGAAGTGCCCGATGCGGCACTTGGCCATCACGGGAATGCTCACGGTCTGCATAATCTCGCGGATCTTGCTGATGGCGGCCATGCGGGCCACGCCGCCTTCCTTGCGTATGTCCGCCGGGACACGTTCGAGAGCCATCACGGCGGCGGCGCCGGCCTTTTCCGCAATGAGGGCCTGCTCGGCGTTGGTGACGTCCATGATGACGCCGCCCTTGAGCATCTCGGCCAGGCCCACCTTCACACGGAACTTCTCATCGAGAAACATTGACAACCTCCAAGGATGTGGCGCCAGCCGGGGCAGCGTACGCCGCCCGGAGCGCGAGTAACGAACGCCCCGGCGCGAGTCTTCCTCTGATCTGACGCGTCATTTCAAACCACCGCCGGCGCCGGTTCGAAACGCTCGAAGCGCGTCCGCGCCAGCTCACTCGAAAAAACTCTTCCCAGCACGGCCAAGCCGGCGCGGATCTTCTCCGGCTCCAGTCCCGCGAAACTGAGCCGCAGCGCGCCGGGGTCGCGGCGTGAGACCTCGAAATAGCGGCCCGGGAGATAACTCACATTCTCCTGGTGCGCGCGCGGCAACAACTCGGCGGAGTCAAGCGGCTCGGGGAGACGCGCCCACAAGCTCATGCCGCCTTGCGGGCGCGTGAACGAGCTTCCGGCGGGCAGGGACGCGGCACAGGCCTCCAGAACGGCGCGGAGCCGCGCGGCGCCCGCCGCGAGCACCCGCTGGCGATGCGCCGCCAGCCTGCCGGACTCGGCAAACCGAAGCAGGGCCGCCTGCGAGAGCTGATCCGTGTGCAGGTCCGCAAGCTGCTTGGCGCTTGCGACGCGGGTAACCAGAGCCTTCGGCGCGATGATCCAGCCCACTCGCAAGCCTGGGAAGGTGAGTTTCGAAAAACTGCGCAGGAGCACGGTGTCCCCGGCGTCATCCATTTGTTTGACGGGCGGCAGCGGCTCACCTGTGTAGCGGAGCTCGCCGTAAATATCGTTTTCAACGAGGATAGCCCCGGCGTTGCGCGCAATTCTGAGCACCGCCCGGCGGCCTTCAACAGGCAAGGTGCCGCCGGTGGGATTCTGGAAATTGGGAGTTGTGACGATAAGGCGCGGGCGGGTACGAAGGGCGGCGCGCTCCAGCGCCTCGATGTCGATCCCATCGATTCCCGCCGGGATACCTACAAGCTGTGCGCCGCCGTTCGCGAACAGGTTCTTCAGGCCCGGGTAGACCGGGTCCTCCAGCAGCACGGCATCGCCCGGCCGGACCAGAATGCGCTGGAGCAGGTCGAGTGCCTGCTGGCACCCGCTGGTAATGATGAGGTCATCGGAGCTGCGCGCCACTCCTTCGCGTCGCGCATGGTCCAGAAGATGATGCCGCAACGGAGCGTAACCCGCCGGGGAGCCGAGCTGTAGCACCGTCGCGGCGTCCGGGCCAGCCAGCACTTCATCGCAACAAAGCCGGAAGGCGTCAAGCGGGAACAACTCGCCCGCGGGCCGCGACGTGGCGAAGCTGATGGCGTCCGGCGGCAGGGAGCTGTGCGGCGCGCCCGGCTCCGGCGGCGGCAGTATCTGTTCCCAGTTCAAACCGGGCGGCCGGGGCTGCCCCAGCTCACCGAGCACGAAGCTTCCCCGGCCGACGTGCCCTTGGAGGAGGCCTTCAGCCTCGAGCAGGGCATAGGCAGCGGAAACGGTGGTTCGATTCAGTCCAAGCAGACCAGCCAATGTCCGAGTGGCGGGCAGACGCTCGCCCCTGCTCAGTTTGCCGGAAGCTATGTATTCCTTAATATAAGTGCAGAGCTGGCGATAGAGTGGAACGCCGGAATCAGGATCGAGTTGGACGTGGGGAAGCATTCCAATCGCCCTCTTACCCTACCATATTGGCCCAGTCCATACCAGCCTGCCAACGTAGAGGTTGCACTTTGATACAATCAAGTCCGAAACCCTACCGCCCGGCGGCGGTTGGTCATCGTCATACGATGAAGTTCCCGGCACTCGTCATCGCTGTGATCCTCGGCCTCTCCCTGCCCGCGTTTCCAGAGAAGAAGAAACAGAATGGCGAGACCTCGATGCTGTCTGTGGTGGAAGACCAGAAGGGAAAGAAGAAGCGGAAGAAAGAAGTAGAACCGGCCACCCAGGTTCTCGAACTGCCGAAGGATCCGCCTTCGGCAGTGGTTGGCGCGGCGGACCGCCTGTCCTTCCAAGTCACGCCACTCTCCGCCAGGGGCCTGCTCTCGCAGCAGGTCCGCGACGGCCTGAAATGGCTGGTCCGGCCGGACCGTCCGACGTTGAAGCTCCGGGCATTCGTCGCGGGGACGGGAGACACCAGGCGGGTGCAAGCCATCGTCAGTGAGGTCTTCACGGAACGGAAGCTGGCGCTGCCCGCGCTGACGGTGGTGCAGGTGGGGGCGCTGCCTCTCGAGGGCGCGCAGGTGCAGTTGGAGGCGGTCTCGCTCGAGAAGAAACCCGTCAACCCGGGCGGGCTGGTATTCACCCCCGCGCAGGGCGCGTTCTCGGACCGGCCGCTCGAGGCCGTCCTGCCCCATGCTGAACAGGCCCTCTCGAAGATTCGGGAACTGCTTCTGCCCGCGGGCGTGAACGCGGAGGACGTGGTGGCGCTGACGTGTTACGTGACGTCCCTCGATGACATCGATAAGGTCCGTGGCGCCGCGGCCAGCCGGTTCCCCAAGGCCGCCCAGACGTTCGTACAGGCGCTCCGCGGGGCCCTGCAGAGCGGCGCGTCCTGCGAAGCGGCGGCCCGGCTCCTAAAGGCGCCGCCGGAGCCTCTGGTGGTTCTCAAAGCGCCCGACGCGGCGCAAACTGCAGCCGGCTCGCCGGTCGCGGTCGGCCCCGTACGGCTGGCGTTGAGCGGCGCGCAACTTGCGTTCGGACCGAAAGAAGAAGACGCGCGGCTCGCCGTTCAACGGCTGGCGAAATCGCTCGAGCAGGTCGGAGCGGGGCTCGACCGCGCGGCCCTCGTGCGTATTTATATTCTGTCCCGGCCCGCCGGGGAACTGGCTCAGAAGGCCGCCTCGGAGGTGTTCGACCGGGGGCGGCCGCCGGCGGTTTCCGTGCTTCCCTTCGAGGGACTGCCGTCTATGGATGCGTCGTTTGCGGTGGATGCGATTGTGGTGCTGCCCGATCCCAAACAGGAGTGAATGCTGCAATGTCCCAAACGGTCGTGACTTTCGGAGAGATCATGCTGCGCCTGGCGCCGCCGGGCTTCGAGCGGTTCATGCAGTCGCCGCAGTTCGTAGCGACATTCGGCGGAGGAGAGGCAAATGTTGCGGTGGCCCTGGCAGGCTTCGGCGCGCCGGCCCGCTACGTGACCGTGCTCCCGCCGAACAATCCCATCGCGGACGCCGTCATTTACCAGTTGCGCGGCTTCGGGGTGGACACCTCGAAGATCGTCCGCGGCAAGGGCCGCATGGGCATTTACTTTGTGGAAGCCGGCGCGAACCAGCGCCCGTCGAAGGTGGTTTACGACCGTGAGAGCGCCGCGATCGCTCTGGCGAAACCCGGCGACATCAACTGGGACGACGTGCTGGCCGATGCGAACTGGTTTCACGTGACCGGCATTACGCCGGCCATCAGCCAAGGCGCGGCGGAGCTGGCGATCGAAGCGGCTTCGAAGGCCGGCAGCATGGGCCGGACCGTCTCCTGCGACCTCAATTACCGCAAGAACCTCTGGAAATGGGGCAAGACGGCTCCCGAGGTCATGCGTGAGCTGTTCAAGCTCGTCGATGTCGGGATCGCGAACGAGGAAGATTGCCAGATGGCTCTCGGCATTCAGACCGACGTGGACGTGCACTCGGGCAAGCTGGATGCCTCGCAGTATGCCCGGCTCACCGAGAAGGTGATGAACGAGTTTCCGAACCTGAAGATCATGGCGATCACCCTGCGTGAGTCGCGCAGCGCTTCGCACAACGGGTGGTCGGCCTGCCTGCACAACGGCAGGGATTTTCTCGTCAGCCGCCACTACGATGTGACCCACATCGTGGACCGCGTGGGCGGCGGAGACTCCTTCGCGGGCGGCCTCATCTACGGCCTGCTCTGTCTGCCCAATCATCATGATGCGCTCGAGTTCGCCGTGGCGGCCTCCTGCCTGAAGCACTCGGTTCCCGGGGACTTCTGCCGCATCACGGCGGAAGAAGTGAAAGCGCTCGTGAAAGGCGGAGGCTCGGGCCGGGTACAAAGGTAACCTGCCGCCGGGACGCCGCGTCCCGTCGGGGAACGGTTGGAGAAGACGGGTGTGGCTTGTGTGCTTCCACGGGACAGCGGCCGTTCGCCGTCGCCTGCCGGTGTCATAATGGTGAGAGCCGTATGCTTCGTATTCTTCTCGTTTTCGGCCTGATTTTGACTGCGCCGGCCATCGCGCAGGAGACTCCTCCGCCCGCGAAACCTGCGTCCGCGCCGGCCCAGTACGCTCCTCCGCCCGCCATGCCGGCGCCCGCGCCAGCTCAACTCGCGACACAGCAGGCCGAGCCAGCCGAGCCCCAGCCCGCTCCGATCCGCGTGCAGGTGAATGAGGTCATCGTTCCCGTCACGGTGACCGACTACAAGGACCGGTTCATCTCCAATCTCGAGAAGACCGATTTCAAGATCTTCGAGAACGGAAGGGAGCAGAAGATCCGATATTTCAGCCGCGAGCACAACCAGCCCGTGGTCGTCGGATTCGTGCTCGATCTGAGCAGCGGCAGCCGTCTGCACTGGAAGAACTACCAGGACACGGCAATGGAGCTGGTGTGGATCCTCCTCTCTGACGACAAGTCGATAAAGTACAGCGGCTTTCTGGTCACTTACAGCACCGAAACCGAACTGGCCGTGAATACGACAAGTGACGCGGCTGCGATCGTGGAGAGGATCCGGAAGCTCAAACCCGGCGGAGGGTCTGCGCTGTTCGACGCCATCTACCAGGCCATCACGAAGCACAACATGATCAAGGGCGAGCCGATTGAGCCGCGGCGCGTTCTGATCGTGATGGGCGACGGCAAGGACAATGCCAGCAAGCACACGATGGAAGAGGTGCTGGAGCTGGCACAGCGCGACCTGGTGACCATCTACGGCGTGAGCACAACGGGATTCGGTTTCAACAGCGAGGGCGACGATAGCCTGCGCCGGCTCTGCGAGGACACAGGCGGCCGCGTAGAGTATCCCCTGCAGGGTGTTTATAAGGACGTGGACGGCTATCTCTCAAAGCCGCAGGATGCAGGCAACTACTCGCTTACGGTCGGCTCGGGCGAATACGCCTCCGCGATCTCCAAGGGCATGTTCGATGCGGTGGCGGCGGTCGCTGGCGAAGTGACGACGCAGTACATTCTGCGCTACGTGCCCGACACGACCGACACCAAGCAGTTCCGCAATGTACACGTGGTGGTCAACGTGCCGGACGCGAAGGTTCGCGCGCGGCGCGGCTACTACCCCTTCGCGCCTAAGTAAGGACGGAGGCACACCGGCGCATGCGGTGCTCCCTGCCGCGGGTGCCGGCGAGGTCCACACCCGCGCCCTTCATTTCGCCACAGCCAGCTCCGCTGCGAACTTCCCGAGCAGTCAGCGGTGCGTCACCAAGAGCTCGCTGCTGCTCCCTGCGATAAGATGCATCCCATGAAGCTCGCCGCTCTGTTCGTTGCAGTTGCCGCGGTGGTCACGGCGCAGGTCCCCGGCCAAAGGGAGATGCACACGATCTCCCAAGGCTGGCAGTTCCAGATCGATGTTTCAGACCTCGGCGAGAAAAGCGGGTGGTTCCGCCCGGACTTCGACCGCTCCGCGTGGGCGCGCGCGCCCGTGCCGAAAGCCTGGGACCTTTTTGACCAGGCTCTGTTCGGATACGAAGGCGTGGGCTGGTATGCCGTGGAGCTCGACGGCGCCTGGAGCAGGCCGGACAAATGGCAGCACCTCGAGTTCGCGCGCGTGGGCTATCACGCGCGAGTCTGGCTGAACGGCGAGTATCTCGGCGAGAACACGAACGGCTGGCTGCCTTTCGGATTTGACGTGAGCGGAAAGCTCAAAGCGGATGCGCGCAACCGGCTGGTCTTGCGCGTCGATAACCGGCCGCGGCTCGAGTGGCTGCCGGCATCGAAGAGAATCGAGTGGATCCAGTACGGCGGCATTCTCGGCCCGGTAGCGATTGAATCCGCCGACCCCGCGCACATTTCGAGTGTGGCGATCACTGCGCCAGGCCCGGAGGTGCGGTGCCGCGTCGCAATCGACGCACCGGCGGAACAAAACCTCATGCTGAAGGCAGTCATGCCGGGCGCAAGTGCGACGGCGAAGGTGCAAGCGGGCGGGACGACGCCTTCGTTCCACGAGTTGACACTGCTTCCGCAAGGCGCCGCGCGCTGGAGCCCGGAAGCCCCGCGCATGCACGAGCTCGTCTTGACGCTCGAGCGCGGAGGCCGCGTGGTGGACCGCCAAACCCGGAAGTTCGGCATCCGCAAAATCGAGGCGCGCGGCAGGCAGATTCTACTGAACGAGAAGCCGATACGGATTCAGGGCGTGAACCGGTATGACGAGTACGGCGGATACGGGCCCAACCCGCCGCGCGAGCTGCTGATCAAGGACCTCGAGCAGATGAAACGGGCAGGCGTAAACTTCGTGCGCATGCACTACCCGCAGTCGCCGGAGGTGTTTTCGCTCTACGACGAGATGGGCTTCATGGTGATGGAAGAGGTGCCGCTGAACTGGTGGGGCGCTTCGTTTGCGAACGACGGCAGCGACACGCAGGATCCCGCGATCCTCAAGCAGGCGCGGCCGGCTCTCGAGCGGATGATTGCGCGGGACAGGAACCACCCGGCAATCGTGTTCTGGAGCATGGCGAACGAGTGCGGGACCGACACGGAAACCGGCATCCGCGTGATGCGCGAGTTGATCGGCCGCACCCATCAGCTCGATCCGTCGCGGCTGGTGACGTTCGTCATCGCGGGCGGGGACGCGAGCAAGCACAAGGCGTACGAGGATGCCGATCTCGTCGCCACGAACGTGTACCTGGGCCAGTTCACCGACCCGCCGGCGCGCCACGCCGCGGATTTCGAGGAACTCGTGTACAAGCCCTCTCTCGACTATCTGCGCCAGACCGTAGCGATGTTTCCCGATAAGCCGGTCATGGTGGCGGAGTACGGAACTCGCGGAGTTCCTCTCATGCACGGCGACCTCGAGTACACCGAAGACTTCCAGGCGGCGTTCATTCAATCCGCATGGAAAGCCATCCACGAGGCGCCCGGCGTTTCGGGCGGCGTGCTCTGGTGCTGGGCCGATTATTACCACCGGCGCGACTTCATCCAGTACGCCGCGTTCGGACCTTACGGAGTGGTGACCGTAGACCGCAAGGCGAAAGCCGCGCTCAGCAGCTTGACGAAGATGTACGGTGGTGCAGGTGCGCAACAGGCGCCCGCTGCGGCCGCGCGCCCTGTGCAGTAATCCGGTGCGATGTCAGGCGGAGACCTGAGACGCCGTCTCCTCCTTGGCGTTCCGAAGGAACAGCTCGATCGCGTTCCGTTTGCCGTACTCGATGTGCTCGCCAAGAAGGGTCCTGGCACGCTCGATGTCCTGTTCAATCAGTGCGCGGAGGATGGAGAGGTGCTGGGCGCCCGTCTCCTGAACATGCCCGTCGTTCCAGAAGCTCGCCACCTGAAGTGATTCGATCAGCAGCGAAAGCTGGTTCACATAGGCGATCAGCCGGCTATTCCCCGAATTCCTCACGATGAGATGATGCAGTTCGAGATCGACCTGGGCATGTCCCTCGCGCCACTCAGGTGAAGGCGGACAGCCGAGCGCCAGGAGCCGATGCTCGAGTTCGAGCCACTGGCTGAGCTTCACCGTCCGCGCCGCTTTTGGCACGCAGTGAACCTCCAGTGCTTTGCGGATGTCGAACAGTTCCTCCACGTCATCAGCCCTAAAGGAAACCACCTTGGCACCGCGGTTCCGGACGCGTTCCACCAGCCCGTCCTTCTCAAACGCGAACAGGACCTCCCGGACAGGCGTGCGGCTGACGTTGAAGGCCTTCGCGAGGTCCTCCTCGACGAGCCGCTGCCCGGGCGCGAATTCGCCGGTGATGATCTTCTGCAAGAGACCGCGGTAGAGCTGACCGTAGGACGCCTCGTCATGTGCTTCACCCACGCTCTCATTTTGTACACGATCCGCCCTTCCCGTCAAGGAAGAACGCTGGCAGGCGTCAAGTGCGCAGAGACTGTATACAATTCTTTTCGTTGTATTTACATAAACTTACACTCGAATTAAAATATCCGGGTATTGACACCGGATAGCCCTAATGGTACATATTGCGCTGTATACAATCCGAACAAGTGTGATTCGGATGGCAACCTGAACCACGGCGCTGGAAGGGGTCCGGCGCCGGGCGAAAAGGCTGAGCTCTTCAGATTTCTGATGATCGGACCCGGCGTTGAACGCGCCGGATGAGGTACGGGAGGGTCGTAAATGACACGTAAGCTTTGGTGCATCGCCACGCTAGCGCTGCTGTCGGCCGCTTCACTCGCCGCCCAGAGCGGCAATGCCACGGTGGTCGGTCAGGTGACCGACCCAACCGGCGCGGTCGTGGTCGGGGCAACCGTTTCCATACAGAACACGGACACCAACGTTATTCAGACGACGAAGTCGAACAACGAAGGCCGGTACTCTATCCCCGGGTTGCTCCCGGGCAAGTACATGTTGATGGCCGAGTACCAGGGCTTCAAAAAGTACGAGGCCAAGGGAATTCTTTTGCAGGTGGGCGACCACGTCGCCCTCGATGTGACGATGCAGGTCGGCTCCACCGGTGACAGCGTCACCGTCACGGCCGAGGTTCCGCTATTGCGGACCGAGGACGCCCAAGCCGGCCTCGTCATCGACAATAAGCGCATTCTGGAGTTGCCGCAGTACAACCGGGATGCGCTCTCATTCGCACAACTGGCGCCCAACGTGAACGGCCAGTCCGGCGAAGCCGGGTACGGCTCCGATTTCCGCATCAACGGCGGCCGGACGAACCAGACGGAGTACTATCTGGACGGCCAGCCGATTACCACGGGTTACCTGCACAGCATTCCGCCTTCGGTGCCCTCCAAAGAAGCAATTGACGAATTCAAGGTCATCACGAACGGGTTATCGGCTGAATACGGCCGCCTTTCGGGCGGCGCCGTGGTGCTCGCCACCCGCGCCGGCACGAACGAGTTTCATGGCAGCGCCTATGAGTTCTTCAAGAACGACAAGCTGAATGCGAACGACTGGAACTCCAACCGCTACGGCCAGCGTAAGGGAGTGTTTCACGATAACGTGTTCGGCTTTACCTTCGGCGGTCCGGTCACAATCCCCAAGCTGTACAAAGGCCAGGACAAGACCTTCTTCTTCCTGAACTATGAGGGGACGCGCCACGTGACAGGCAGCAATGCGAACCTGGCATCGGTGCCGACCGAGCTCGAGAAGCAGGGCGATTTCTCGCAGAGCCTGGTCAACGGTGTTCCCGCGCAGATCTTCGATCCCGCGACCGGCAGTATAGTCAACGGGCAAGTCGTACGCCGGCCTTTTGCGGGCGAAAAGATTCCGCAAGACCGTTTCGATTCGCTCGCGAAGATCTACTTGGGCTACTACCCGAACCCCAACACAGCACCGCTGCCCGGCACCAACAACCAGAACAACTTCGTATATTCCACGAGCAGCCCGTCCAACAACAATCGCTGGACCGGTCGCCTGGACCAGAACTGGAATTCCACGAACTCCACCCACTTCAGCGTCTCCTACTTCGATTACAACGCCAGCACGCCGCGCGGGCTCTCCGCACTCCAACAGGCCACATTGAACACGACGACGGCCTACACTACATCGATCGAGCACGACTGGACCATAACGCCGACGACCGTGGCGACTTTCCGGGCCGGCGTAGTGCGCGACCGGGTCTTCAGCGGCTCCACGGTGAACGTCAACGACGCGGGCTGGGGATTGCCGGCCAACGTCATCGACCTGCTGGGCGGCACGAACAACGGCAGAGCCCCCGCGATCTGGAACATGGCAGGGCTGGACGGACTGGGCGGCGGATCGGTAGATGACATTCGCGACACCAGTTATAACGCCAGTGCCGCGGTGCAGAAGATGTGGGGCAAGCACACCTTCAAGGCAGGCTACGAGCACCGGCGGTACTACAGCAATGAGATGACCGGCGGCAATTTCGAGATGGCTTCCGACCAGTCGGCAACGGCAATGTCGCAGTCGACACGGTCCACGACCGGGGACGTGCTTGCGGGCTATCTTCTCGGCATAACTACGTGGGGCGATGGAAACCAGTTGGCTGGTCCGGCGTCACTGGAGACGTACCACGGCGCATATTTTCAGGATGACATCAAGCTCACCAAGAAGCTGACCATCAATGCCGGAATGCGGTGGGACTTCGAACCGCCGCGGACGGAGCGGTTCAACCGGCAGATCTTCTGGGACCGCAATTACACCTGGAACGTGCCACCTGATGCGAGCTGGAGCTGGAGCCAGGTGGAGCAGACGATCGGGAAGACACTGCCGCAGCCGGGGTGGATGAGCGGCGGTATCCACGGGCGAGTCGCGATGATGGGAACCTCGGATTATCCCATGCGGACACTCGAGCAATCGCACCCGGCCCATTTCGGCCCGCGGCTGGCGATGGCGTACCAGGTTCTGCCGAAAACCGTTATCCGGGCCAGCTACGGTCTCCTCTACCTGACCAAGACGGGCAACTGGCATCTGAGCTCGGCCCGGTGGAACACGGGCTACGGCGACTCAGCCCGATTGGCTCAGGATGGCACGCCCGACGGCGGCCTCACTTACCCTCTCAGCTTCTCCAACCCGATGCCGAACAACGCAGGCTGGGTCCCGCGGACGACAGACGTGAACGCGCTCAACATGTCGGTGATGGGTAACTGGTGGCTGTCGGAAACGGCCGCGTTCAACAGCGGCTACGAACATGACGTGCAGTTCGCCATCCAGCACGAGTTCGGTTCCGGTAAGAACACATGGGTCGTCGAGGCAGCCTACAACGGCAGCCTTGGACGCGAACTGCCGGCCTGGATCGGCGTTGGCGAGCACGTTCTGCCCGATGCTTACCACAAGATCGGCAATCTCGGTTCCTCGCTGCTCCAGCTTGTTCCCAATCCGTTCTACGGCTTTGTCCCGGCGGGCTCGTCCCGCGGCGGCCAGATGGTAGCACTCGGGAACCTGTACGAGCGGAATCCGCTCTGGCAGCAGATCTCTACCACCGGCGACCCGGATGGCACCTCCAACTACAACTCCGGGTATATCAAGGTCGAGCACCGGTTCGCTCACGGTTTTGGGTTCCTGGCAAACTACACTTTGGGCAAACTGCTGGAAGACACGGGCGGGATCGACCACTCCACGCCGGGCAGTAACCGGTTCCCCCAGGCAGGGCTCGGCCGTGGGGATGTCTACTCGCTTTCCGACTCGGACTACCGCCACAAGCTGGTTTTCAACTACAGCCTCGAGCTCCCGTTCGGCCGGGGAAAGAGACTGCTGAACAGTCCTCAAACGGTCGGTGAGAAGGTGCTCGACAAGGTGGTCGGCGGATGGGTTGCAGCAGGCATTACGACCATTCGCTCCGGACAATACCTCGGGGTCGGCGGATCCAATAGTCTGTGGTGGAACGCCGGCCAGGCCAACAACGGCGCTTCGGAACGGCCGGTGTTCGTGTACCCGCGAGTACAGTTCAACAATCATGTCTCAGGGCATGACGCGCTGGTAGGCTCGGCAAACTCCACGCGTTATGTGAACGCGAAGGCGTTCACACTGGCGCAGGCTTTGCCGGATCTTCTGCAGATCGGTGATACGCCCTGGGTTCTCCCCATGACCGGCCCGGGCTTCAGCCAGTGGGATCTCTCGCTGATGAAGAACTTCGGGTTGGGGAAGAAGGAGTCGCGCTACCTCCAGTTGCGGTTCGAAGCCCAGAACGTGTTCAACCACATGAACTGCGGCAACCCCGACGGCACCAACGTCTGGGGCAACTTTAACTCAGCAACCTTCGGCCTCATCGAATCCCAGAACGGCACTCAGCGCGTGGCCATGGTTGCCGCCAAGATTTACTTCTGACGGCGCGGCACTCGTGAAAGCGACTTGAACCCCTCCCCGGTGCCGCAAACGCGGCATCGGGGTTTTTTTCGGTTGCGGAAGTACAATCGGAGAACCATGGCACCACATGTAACACGCAGAGACTTTCTGGGAGGGTGCGCCGCAGGCTTGCTGGCGCACCAGGCGGCGAACGGCAGGGAAGGTTCCGCACCGGAGGAGTACCGCCGGGCCGGCATGACTTACCGCCGGCTGGGCCGCACGGACCTCTACCCCTCGCTCCTCTCATTCGGGTCGCACACGGACCCGGCGGACCGCGTCAAGGCGCCCAACGGCACCGTGCTCACGCCGCAAGGCCAGGCACGGAGGGACCGCATCGTCGCACGCGCGTTCGACCTCGGCGTTAACCTGCTCGACGTTTACGCCAGCGAGGGCCAGTGGGAACCCGCGGCTCGGATGGTGAAGGGCCGCCGGAACAAGATTCTGATCTCAGTGGCGAACGACGTGAGCCTGCGGGAGGTCGATCGCGCCTGCGGCATGTTCGGCCACGTGGACCTTTACCGCTTCCACACCGCGGCCATCGACCAGAAGGCTCTCGAGGATTGGGACGTTCTGCGGAAGGCGAAGGAAGCCGGCAAGATCCGGGCCATCGGCATCGCAACCCACATAGAGCGCACCATGCTCGAAGCCATCACGGAACTGGAGGGCATCGACTACCTCTTCTTCCCCTACAACTTTATCCACGCCCGCGCGGATTACAGCGCGTTCCTGCCGGAGGCGCAGCGCCGCGGCACGGGGTTGATCGCGATGAAGCCGCTGGCATCGGGCTCCATCATGAAGCTCGACCCGATGGCCCGGCCCGGGGCGAAGCCCGAGTTCGGAGAGTTGCAGCTCTGGCAGACCAATAACCGTCCGATTCTGCCCGCCGCCGTCGCCGAGCTGACCAAGAGCCTGGCGCGCCTGCCCGACGAGACGCTCTGCATGGCGGCCATGCGGTTCGTCTACTCGAGGCCGTTCGTCTCCGCCGCCATCACCGGCATGTTCGAAGAGCGGCTGCTCGAGGACAATTACCGTGCCATGGCGAGATTCGAGGAAATGAGCCGGGACGAACACGCCGCACTCAAAGCGGCCGAGCGGCTCTCACAACTGCTCGAAGCGCGTTGGTTGCCAGCGGACTACCGCTGGCTGGAGGAACAATGGCGCGGATAACACGGCTCGGGGCGGTGCGGGCGGTCCTGACTTCGGCGGCGCTGTTCGCGGCGGCGGTCTCGCCGGCGGCCGCGCAGCAGGCGGACAACCAGTTGAAGGAAGCGAGCGTCTGCGCGCGGTGCCACGTCATCTCGGTGGTCGAGTGGGGCATGTCCGCGCACCGGAAGGCGGGCACCAACTGCGTCGGCTGTCATGGCGAAAGCCGCGGGCATGTGGTGGACGAGCGGAACAATGTCAAGCCGGACCGGATCCCGCGCGGGGACAGGATTTCCGGGCTGTGCGCCACCTGCCACCAGGCCGGATGTCCGAAGACGAAGCAGGCAGCCGATTGCCAAAGCTGCCACCACGTTCACGCCCTGATCGATCCGAAAAAGCCGCCCTCATCGAAGGATGAACAGCTCGAAAAGCTCGCCGCTCGATGGCAGAGCGCGGCGCGCCACAACGCCGAAGGCGGACGCCTGATGAAGGCAGGACAGTCTGAGCAGGCGCGAGCGGAGTTCGACGCGGCGTTGCGCGATCGGCCCGGCGACCCGCGAATTGCCTCGCTGCTTGCGGCTGCCACCCGCCGGCTCCAACGCAATTTCGCCGGCTTCGAGATCGTCGGAACGGCGCGCGCTGAAGAGAGTGGCCTGCCGAAGCAGGTGCGTGTGAGCGGCACGGATATCGAGATGCTTCTCGTCCGCGGCGGCGATGTGGATATGGGTTCGGAGAAATTCCCCGCCGCGAAACCGCTGCACACGGTGCGAGTCGCGCCGTTCTATGCGGGCAAGCACGAAGTGACCCAGGCGCAGTGGAAAGCTCTGATGGGAACGAACCCGAGCGCGCACCAGGGCAGAGATTACCCGGGTTCGGACCGCCTCCCTGTCGAGATGGTGTCCTGGGCGGACGCGCAGGCATTTCTCGAAAAGCTCAACGCGCGCGTGTCCGGGGCCGGCTTCCGCCTGCCCTCGGAGGCCGAGTGGGAGCTCGCGGCCCGCGCGGGCGGCCCACCCGCCCCGAAAGACCTGCCGCGCATCGCCTGGTTCGACGGCCAGGAACGGGCCACAGCGCCGCACCCGGCGGGCACCAAGCAGCCGAACGCGCTCGGCCTGTTCGATCTTTTCGGCAACGTGTGGGAATGGTGCTCCAGCCTGTACGCTCCGTACCCGTACGACGCCGCCGACGGGCGCGAGTCGCCTTCCGCTAAGGGACTCCGCGTGCTCCGGGGCGGCGGGTATGCGGACACGGCGGAGTATCTTGACCCCGACGCCCGCCACGGCGAGCGGCCGGACCGCAAGCTGCCCTGGAACGGTTTCCGAATCGCGCGGAGTGCGCCGGCGGAGTGAGCAGGGACAGCGAAGATGAAACACCTCAGCGCAAAACTCGGTTGCCTTGCAGCAGTATTCGTACTGTGCGCCGGCGCAATCGAGAAGCCGGGGAAGGTCTACAAAGTCTTCCAGTTTCCCGCAGACCAGATTCCTCGCATCGACGGCAAGACTGACGACTGGGAGATCGTTCCCGAACAGTACGCCATCGGCATGGACCAGCTCACCGACTCGACGAGCAACCGGCCGCGCGATCCGAAAGACCTGGACGTCACGGTGAAGGTGGGCTGGGTGAAGGGCCTGAATCGCCTCTACTTCCTCTACGAAGCCTACGACGATTATTGGGACTTCTCGCGCCTCGATCTGCACAACGACATGTTCGAGTTGGTGGTGAATGCCGATCTCTCGGGCGGTCCGTTCATCCGCGACCTGCACCCTCACAAGGACCTGGACCCCTGGGCGATCTACCGCTCGGTGCAAGGCGTGCGGGCGCAGAACTGGCACATCTTCACGCCGCCCGGCGATAAGGACTGGGTGATGGTGTGGGGCTGCCAGCAGCCGTGGATCCGCGAGTTGCCCTACGCGAACGCCGCGTATTCCTACAACTTCAAGCCGGGCGAGAGCGGCAGACTTACGCTCGAGTTCTTCATCACGCCGTTCGATTACGCGTCCTGCGACGGTCCGGAGCACTCCGTCGAGTCGAAGCTCACCGAAAACAAGCTCATCGGCATGGCGTGGGCGGTAAAGGACTACGACGATGTGAACGCATCCGAGAGCAAAGCGTTCTGGAACCTGTCGCCCAGCATCATGATGTACGGCGACGCCTCGAAGCTGGTGGCTTTCCGCCTGATGCCGCTCGAGCCGCAATTCCACAAGCCGGTTGAGGCGCAGTGGTCGATGCGCATCGCCGATAGCGACCGCCGTGTGGTGGTCTTTCGAGACTTGTCCTACGGCAAGATCACATCCTGGAAATGGGACTTCGGCGATAAAACTACCTCGGCCGAGCAGAATCCCGTGCATGAGTATAAAGCCGGCGGCGAGTACATCGTGGTCCTCGAAGTGGAAGGCCCGCAGGGGAAGGCGCGGAGAGCGAAGGTGTGGGACGTGGTCCTCAAATGATGACCAGGCCCGGTATCGCGATGCGGTTGGCCACATTGCTTCTCGCGGCGCGCGCGTGCGCTCCGGGACAGGCCGATACGTCCCAGCCACCGCCGATTCTGGCCGGCCCGGCATCGTACCCAATGGCGCGCCACGGCGGGCCGTACATGTGGAACTACTACATCCCGCCCGCGCCGGGCAGCACGCCGTGGGCCCCCTGCTGGTCGCCGGATGGCAAGTGGATCGCGGTTGCGATGCAGGGTTCCATCTGGAAGGTGGATCCGCAAAACGGCAACGCCACGGAGGTGACCGCAGGAGCACCCTACGCCTCCTCGCCGGCGTGGTCCCCCGACGGGACGTGGATCGTCTACACCGCCGATTACGGGCGCAGGCGGATCCAGCTCGAGGCGGTCGAGGTCACTACAGGCGCCACCCATGCGTTGACGAACGACGAGCACGTTTACCTCGACCCCTCGTTCTCGCCCGACGGCGCCCGGCTCGCGTACGTGTCCACGCAGCCGAACGGCTATTTCAACATTTACGTCCGCAAATTCCGTGACGGGAACTGGCAGGGCGACCCGGTCGCCATCACCGAAGATCACTCCTTTCCGCGGGACCGGCTGTACTTCGGGCCGTGGGACGTGCACATCGAGCCGGCCTGGACTCCGGACGGCAAAGAACTCGTGTTCGTGTCGAACCGCGACGTAGCGCTGGGATCCGGCGACCTGTGGCGCGCTCCCGCCCGCGCGGGTGGAATGGCCGAGGCGAAGGCGCTGCTCCACGAGCAAAGCCTCTACCGGACGCGGCCTCACGTCTCGCCGGACGGAAAACGGATCGTGTACTCTTCCATCGGCGGCGGGGCCGAGCAGTTCCACAACCTGTACGTCCTTCCGGTGGATGGCGGCGCACCGTACAAGTTGACATTCGGGGAGTACGATTTCTTCCACCCGCGCTGGTCACCGGACGGCGAGTGGATCGTCTGCGTCTCGAACGAAGACGGCCTTCCGCAGCTCTGTCTGCTCGAAACCTGGGGCGGTGCGCGCAAGAGGATTCGCATCGCGGAGCGCAACTGGAAGCGGCCTGTCGGCACGCTGCGCGTGCGTGTGGTGGACGCGGCTACGGGCAAGCTCACGCCGGCCCGGATCCATGTCACTGCAGCCGATGGGCGGTTCTACGCCCCGCCTGACGCTTACGCCCGTGTGAGCAGCGCCGGGCGCGACTACTTCCACACCTCGGGCGAGGCTGCCTTGGAGATGGCGCCGGGTCCGGTGGCGGTTGAGGCTGTGAAGGGCTTCGAGTACGAGCCCGCGCGGCAACAGGTCGTCGTCGCCGCCCACGGAACCGCTTCGGCAACGCTGGTCCTGCGCCGCATTGTGAACATGCCCGCCCGAGGCTGGCAGAGCGGCTCGACGCACGTCCACATGAATTACGGCGGGAACCTGCACAACACGCCGCAAAACCTGGCGATGATGGCTGCCGCCGAGGACCTGCACGTGGTGAACGCGATGGCCGCGAACAAGGACAACCGCGTTCTCGATTACCAGTACTTCTTGCCGGGGCGGCGTGAGTATCCGCTCGCGCGGCCCGTTCCCGGCGTACACATTCTTTTCGGCGAGGAGTACAGGCCCGCGTTTCACGGGCACACGTTCCTGCTCGGTCTGCGCGATCACTTGATCTCGCCGTACACCGCCAACTACGAAGCCACCGCCCTCGACAGCCTTTACCCGACGAACACGGATATCTTCCGCAAGGCCAAAGCGCAAGGCGCGCTCACCGGTTACGTTCATCCGTTCGGCGACACGGACCCGCTCGAATCCGGTCTGGGCTCGAAGGGTTTTCCCGTGGACGTGGCCCTCGGAACGCTGGATTGCCTGGAGTGGTCCGGCGCCGTGCGGGCGGAGATGGGCGTCTGGCATCGCGTGCTGAACAACGACATCGCGCTCGTGCCGGTGGGCGGCGAGGATTCCATCAACGACCTCCACACCCTGCGCACGCTCGGAGCGATTCGCACCTACGTCTATACGGAAGGCCCGCTTTCCGCGGATGCATGGCTTGAGGGCGTTCGCAAAGGAAGAACATTCTTCACCACCGGCCCGCTGCTCCAGTTGCGCGTGAACGGACTTCTGCCCGGCGGAACGGTTCGCCTGCCCGCAACCGGCGGGACTGTTGTGCTCGAAGGCGACGTGTGGTCCGCGGCGCCGCTCGAGAGCGTCACCATCTACCACCGGCGCGGCGAACTGCGCCGAATTCTTCTTCAGCCCGGTGGAAAGCGCGCGCATTTCCGCGAGCAGATCCACCTGAAAGAGAGCGACTGGTTCTCGCTCGCTGTCGAGGGGCCCGCACACCCGCTCTTCGACGCGAGCTTCATGCTGGCCGCGACGAACGCCGTCCGGGCCTACGTAGGCGATCAGAAGATCCGCGATCGGAAGTCCGCCGAGTACTTCATGCGCTGGATCGACCTCGTGCGCGATCAGGCGGAGCAGTGGCCCTGGTGGAGGTCTCAGGCGGAGAAGGATCACGTGAACGGGCAATACGAAGAGGCCCGCCGAATCTACGAAAGGCTTGCCGCGGAGGCGGACGCCGTAAATCAAGCCCAGGGAGCAGACAGGTGAGGCTGACCGAGATCGAAACGAGCACGGGCGGCGCGAGGGCGGCCATTCGCCTGCACCCTGCGGATAACGTAGGGATTGCGGGCATGGCTCTTTCGCCCGGCAACGGCATCCAAGGGGCGGGCGCGGCCGTGACTCTTCGCTCCTGGGTGCCGGCCGGCCACAAGGTCGCCCTCGAGGATATTCCCGCGGGCGCGCCGGTCCGGCGCTACGGCGATGTGATCGGCGTGGCACGAACGGCGATCCGCGCCGGCGAGCACGTGCACACGCACAATCTCGAGCATCGCGATACCGCGCCGTTGTACGAGTTCCCGGACAGCGAAGTGACTCCGCAGCAGGCGCAGTCCCGAGTGCCCCAGTTCGAAGGCTACGTTCGCCCCGACGGCCGCGTCGGAACCCGCAACTACATCGCGGTCGCGGCCGCGAGCAACTGCGCCGCCGAAGTGGTGCGCCACATTGCGGAGCAGTTCGAGGGAGCGGACCTGCCGCCCAACGTTGACGGCGTAGCGGGGTTTCCGCACGGCGAGGGCTGCGGGCACGCGATCGGTCCGGATACGCTGCAACTTCGCCGGACGATCTCCGGATTGCTCGACCACCCGAATGTCGGCGGCGCCGTAATCGTGGGCCTCGGCTGCGAAGTGAACCTGGTCTCGGAATACCTGCCGCCCGGCGTGAGAGAGACCGAGCAGCTCACTGGGCTCACCATCCAGGAATGCGGCGGCAGCATACGGACTCTGGAGGCAGCCGCAGCCGCCGTGCGCCGGCACATCGAAAGGGCGGCCGCTATGCGCAGAGCGCCCGCACCGGTTTCGCGCCTGGTGCTGGGGCTGAACTGCGGCGGTTCCGACTCATTCTCGGGCATCTCGGCGAATCCGGCGCTCGGCATCTGTTCGGACCTGCTGGTCCAGTGCGGCGGCACGGCCGTCCTCGCGGAAACGCCGGAGATCTTCGGTGCGGAGCATCTGCTGGTGCGCCGGGCGCGGAACCGCGGCGTGGCCGAGGCCCTGCTCGCAACGATCGAGAGCTATCGCGAGTACCTGCGGCGCTTCGGCGCCAGCTTCGATGACAACCCGGCGCCCGGCAACAAGGAAGGCGGGCTGACGAACATCGTCGAGAAGTCGCTCGGCGCGGTGGCCAAGGGCGGGTCAACTCCGCTCATGCAGGTGCTGGACTACGCCGCGCGAATCAGAACGCCGGGGCTCGTATTCATGAATACTCCGGGCTACGACCCTGTCTCCCTGACCGGCCTCGCCTCAGGCGGCGCCAACCTGATCGCTTTCACGACGGGGCGCGGCAGCGCGATCGGGTTCCCCACCGTGCCCGTGCTGAAGATTGCTGCGAACACGCACGTGTTCCATGCGATGCGCGACAACATGGACATCAACGCCGGCCGCATTCTCGACGGCGAATCAACTCTCGAGGACAGCGGCAGAGAGATCTTCGAGCGCCTGTTGCGAGTGGCTTCCGGAGAGCGAACCGCGGCCGAGCGCCTCGAACACCGGGAGTTCGTGCCCTGGCGCATCGGGCCGGTGCTGTGACGGACTCCGCCCGGGAGATCCGCTGAGCGGCGCTTGCTCCTGCGAGGCTCGCGGGTGCATACTCGATCCCGGTCAGAACCGAAGCGCCAGTGCCGCGGTGCGCGAGCGCGCAGCGCCGGCTTCCTGACGGAGGACCATGCCTGGCATGCGAATGATGCCGCTAATGTTGACGCTTTTCCTCGCGGGAGCGATGCATCCCGCGCGCGCTGAGGACAGCGCGGGGAAAACGCCGCGGCTCGTGACCATCGAGGCGGCCTCGGCCGTTAATCCGCCTGCATGGGCCGTCCTCGAGCGCCGGCTCATTTCCGTCATGAACCGGGCGGCCCTCGAATACCAGGCACGCTACACGCGAAGCGGCGGCACGCTGGCATGGAAAACGAGCGGCCTGGCATCGCTCGACGACCTGCCGGAAAGCTTCTACAACTTCCCGCTGCTCTACGCGCTCGGCGGCGACGAGAAGCTCAAGGAAATCTCCTTCCGCGAGTGGAACGCCACGGTGCGGCAGCTCACGTACGACTTCCCGATCTACGAGAAAGAGTTCCCCAGGTACGGCGACTGGTTCCACATCGGCGAGGGCATCCAGTTCTTCTACCTGCTGGCGCTGGCGGATCCCACCGAGCACGAAACCGCCGTGCGCGCGGTGCGCTTCGCCGGCCTGTACTTGAATGAAGATCCCGCCGCGCAGAACTACGATCCTGAGCGGAACATCATCCGCGCCGGTGAATCCGGCAGCCTCGGCCCCCTGCTTAACTATGAGGACAAGCACTGCCCGTGCCTGCTGCCTCCGTGGTACGGCTCCAAGCCCCCCGAGCCTTACGTGCGCTCGCTGACCGAGCCGCCTCCCTACCTCTACACGGAGGAGATGGCGGGTTACGGTCTGCCGCTCGAGGATGTGCCCGGCATCAGCACGCCCGCGGACCTGAAGGTCCCCGAGAACGCCCGGCGCATGGGCGTTGAAGTCATGCGGCGGATCTATCCCGGAGATGTCCCCATCAACCTGGCCGTCACCAGCCTCGTGATGAACGCGTACATCTTCACGGGCGAGCGGAAGTACGCGGACTGGGTGACGAAGTACACCGAGGGATGGCTCGAGCGAACGCGCGCGAATGGCGGGCTCACGCCGGACAACATCGGGCCGTCCGGCATTGTCGGTGAGCTCCAGGGCGGCAAGTGGTGGGGCGGGCTCTACGGCTGGCGCTGGCCGCACGGCTACCATTCCGTCGGACAGGCGCTGCACATCGCCGCGGCAAACGCGACGCTCGCTTCGGGCGGGGACACTCATTACCTCGAGCTTCCACGGTCGAACCTGTCGCGCCTCATCGAACTCGGCAAGAAGATGGACGGCGCATTCTTGGTCCCTACGCAGAAGTCCGCGAAGGGCTGGTTCTCGTGGGCGCCGGTCGATCGTTCCTACCTCGCCTCGCTGTGGTTCATGTCGCGGGATGCCGCGGACTGGCAGCGTATCGAGAGCATTCGCGCAGCGGACGCGTCCGACTGGCGCGCCGTCATCGACATGCACAACAAGATGGACGCCGGCCACGACGCGCCCTGGCTCCGCTATCTCGCGGGCGACAACCCTGCGTATCCGGAGCGCATCCTCTCCTCCGCCTGCGGGCAGGTCGCGGCACGCCTGGACCGCATCCGGCGCAACATGCTGCTGCTCGATACCGACCCGGCGCGCTTCGAGCCTGCAAGCGGCGCGCAACCGGACATGACGCTGGTCAGCGAGCACCACTGGCAGAGCGTTAACCCGGTCACTACCGAGGCGCTGGTCGAGCTGATGCTAGGCGCTCCGCAGATCCAGTACAACGGCGGCCTGCTCCACGCGTCGCTGCGGTACTTCGATCCGGCGCGGCAGCGCCCCGGGATCCCGGAGGACGTTGCGGCACTGGTGAAGAGCATCACTCCGGACGCAGTCACCGTGGAACTGGTGAACATCAGCCCGTTCGAGGACCGCGCTGTCATCCTCCAGGCCGGCGCCTTCGGTGAGCACCAGTTCACAACCGTGAATCTCGGGACCGAAACCCGGCAATCAGTGCCGGTGAACCGCAGGTTCTTCCAGGTGCGCCTGCCGGCAGGCCACGGCATCACACTCGAGCTCGGCATACGCCGCTTCGCGAACCGCCCCACCTACGCGTTCCCGTGGCATGGAGACTCCGTGCCCGTCCGGTAGAGCAGTGCGGCGTCAATCCTGCGCCTCAAGTGGGGCGGTCCCCCTGGAGCGCGCCGGGTCCCCTGACCGGGCCAAACCCGACCTGGGGGTCGGGTTGCGGCTCTGGGGAGCCGCCCCACACAAACCGGCAAACCACGCGTCATTTGCGCCGCCCTACACTGCCTCTGACGGGTCGTTACGGCCACGCGCCGTCACGCGCCCGCCAGCTCCGGATAGCAGGTGAACACTCTCTCGCCCACTTGCCAGTACGGGATGTACTCGTAAGCCGGGTCGCCGTCGATGCGGAACGTGAGCGGATGACCGGCCTTGGGCGCCAGGCTCCTGATCAGCTCGCCAGGCCCGTGCGGCAGGCGCGCGCCGCCCTTCTCGTCTACATCTCCTACGAGCGCCATCAGAATCGGCCCGTACTCCAGCGCGTACAGTTCATGGCCGGGCACGCGCTCCTGCCCCGTGTAATGCGTCAGACGAAACTCCGCGGGCAGCACGAACGAAATCACGTCGTCGTTCTTCCACGTGCGATCGAGCACGACGTAGCTCCCCGCTTTGCCCACCGCGACGCCGGCCCCGTTGACCTGAACCGGCATGTCCCTCGCAGCCCACGCGGGCACCCGCAAGCGGATGCGCGCACGCACGGCCTGCCGCGTTGACAGGCGCAGCTCTACGTGGCGCCGGAATGGGAAATCGGTCGTCATGTGCAACTCCACCGGCTGCCCCGCCTGCTTCCACTCGATAGTCGAGGCCGCGAACAGGTTCACATACACACCGTCGTCCGCAAGAGAGTAAATGAACTCCGGCAGCGCCCCGTATATCCGGGTTCCCTGCCCTGCGCAGCAGGTGTTCACCACCACGTCCCAGGACGCTTCTTCCGGGTCCCCCGTCCTCCCCGCAAGCCGCGCGTGATAGCGGATGCCACGGTCTCCGGCCTGGTTTGCCAGGGCGACGTTGTAGATGGATTTCTCGATCTCATTGACGTACGTCTCCCGCTCCGGGTCGAGCATGTGCAAACGCTGGTTGAAGAAGGCCCAGAACACGTTGCCGCAGAGTTCGCCCGTCTCCGCGTGCAACAGGTACGACTTCGGCGGATAAACTCCGAACTCGACGATCGCAATGGTGCCGCCCGTGTGCTCCCAGTCGCTCTGGTACAGCTCCCACCCACCGAGCGAAGCGTCCAGGTAGCGCCGCGCACCCGTCGCTCGGTACAGGTCGAGGTACGCCTCCAGGTCCGTGATCAGGTAGCAGTGCGGGCGGTCGTAAGGATACTGCCAGATGGCCTTCTCCTCTCGCCGGCCCAACTGATCCAGCCAGTAGTTCTCCTGGAAATAGCGCTGGACCACCTGTACGTCCTTCGGCCTCCCCACCGGCGTGAAGAACATCCGCGTGTTCGCGATCATGCCCTGCACGCCTTGCGCGGTGCCGCGCAGAAGCTCGGGCAGGTAGCGGCACTCGTCGAACCAGTCGTAGTACCCGCGCAGCAGGCCGAATGCTTTCGGGTTGCCTGAGTAGCCTGCTTCGATGAGGCCGTGCGTCACCCATGCCCGCGTGTAGCCCGCCCGCTCCGAGTAGAAGATGGAGTCCTCGGGATACGCCATGATGTAGCCGTTCGGCTGGCGGCATTCTTCGATCACGTCAACAATGTAGTCGAGGCGCCGGCGCAGCTCCGGATGATCCGTCCACCGCAGCGCGTTGCCTGCGCCCATCAGGAACCGCCCGGCATTGGAGCCCGCCAGGTCCCTCTCCCAGAACGGCGCCTGCTTCCGCAATCCGGTTGGGTTCGGCTTCCCCGCGCGGTCGCGAAATTCGCGCACCAGTTCATCGGCAGTCCAGGAGTTCAAGAGGTACGTGATGTTGTTGTCGAAGGCCGTCTTCAGCGGCCCGGGATCCAGACGGACGCCCCCGCGCGGGACTTGCGCGCGGTAGGAGACCGGCTTCCAGCGGCCGTCCGGGATCACGTTGGCCGGATTGTCCGTGTGCACGCCTTCGCCCACGGGGCGGGGCGGCCGGGTGAGCGCCGTCACGCCGAGCAGCCCTTTTGCCGAGTCGGTGATCGGTCGGCCCTCCGCCACGTCCCGCCCGCCGGAAACAACGTCGAGCTTGGCGAGCGCAAACCAGAACGCCTTCTCGCCGCGGGGCCGCAGACGCGTGACCGTCAGGCGCACGTACCGCGCTTTGATGCCGCCCGCGGCAAAGCTGCGGATCTGGTCCCCCGGGCTGGCGTAGTCGGCGCCCGTGTGATCCGCTATCGGCGCCGGCTGCGCGAAAGAAGGATCGGATGAAGCGTCCAGCCGGAAGCGCGCCGGGAAGGCATCGGGCGTCGTGAAATCGTTCACCGGGTAGAGCCGCACGGCGTCGATCGCACAATCAGCACCGAGATCCACCTGTACCCAGCTCGCGGCATCGGCTTGAGCAAGCTGCTGCGTCTCATACCCCGCGTGCGCCATGGGAGCGATTCGCTCCGGCCTGGGGGCACTTTCCGCGGCCGCAGGCCGGTCGATCAACGTTTCAGCGGCCGCGGGCCGATCCGTCACCGCGCCCAGCAGCATTCCGGCCAGTAACTCCCGCCTGTTCACTTCCATCGCCTGTGCCTCCGTCTTCTGCCCGACGCGGAGTCTGTCCGCTCGGTGCAATGCAGTTCTCCATGGTATTCCGCAGTCCGGCGCGCTGGGGCATGAGCGTCCGGGGGACAGGATTCGCCGGAATGAGTCGGCAGCCGGCCAGGTTGCCTGGAGTCGCGGAGCTGGGCACTGCACGAGTGTGCGTCCTTGGGAATTGGCTTCGTCCGTTCATTTTGCGTGGTGCGCAGGTGGTCGCGACGTCGGAAGCCGTTCCGACCTCGCGACCGCTTCCGTTCCGAGCCGCGACCGTAAGGGAGTCGGCTAGCCCTCGGATCCACCGCAATGCACATGAGCGGTGTACGTCCGCCCGCCTCGTCCATGCGAACGCTCTCGCATCGTTTTGCAGCGTCTTTGTTCGGGCGGGACGGTCGCAAAGCAGCCCGGAAGGAGTGCAGGACTGTCCGAGCGCACTGCAATCTGAACGCGCTTGAACAGCATGGCATGTAATGTCAGTATTTCCCGGCTCTTTTGAGCGCGGCCTCGATTGTCGCGAGCGGCAGCAGCAGAGACAACGGCGCGTCCAGCAGCGGCACAGCGCCATAGCTGGCATACCATCCTGCCACCCTTTCATTCTTGGCGTCGATCACAAGCACGACGCCGCCAACCTCCGCCGAGGCCAACAGGCAGCGTCGGCCCGCTGCGAGCAGAAGTTGTTCACCAATTCCCTGCCCTTGCAGTCTGCGATCCACAGCCAGGCGCTCTAAGCGGAAGCCCGGAACGTCATGGCGTGCCAGCCCGCGCCGCCTGATCTCCGGCGTCCGGGAATAGTCAACCGAGGCAGGGCTCAGACTATAGAAGCCGAGAATGGTCTTCTTGTCGGCATCGTCAATCGCAAGGAACGTTTTCGCACCGCCCAGCTCGTGGCTCTTACGGGCGTAGCGGCGCAAGAATTCCTTCAGCGCCTCTTCGCCGCAGTCGAACGCTTCCCGATCGTGTTTCTTGTTGATCGGCTCTTCGTGCCATGCCGTCACGATTAGGACCGCCGCTTTGGCAATGCCCGAGCGGCTGCCAGCAGTTTTGCGTTCGGCGCAGGCGGATTCTCCAGCAGAGCCAGAACCCGCACACTATCCCTCCCGGAGAGCTGCACACGATCCGCCTGCTCGATCACGGCCTTGGCGGCACTCAAGGCGTGACGAATGACAAAATCCGTCAGATCGGTGTGGTTCAGCGCCACCGCCCGCAGGAGCAGCGCTTTTTCCTCGGCCCGAATCCGCAAGGACATCCGGCTGTTGTCTTCAACCGCTATTCTCGGCATGGCAGTGACTCCTCTATAATCATGTACACATTCAAATAGTACATAAAAAACAGACGGGAGTAAACTTTTGTGCGCATTGATTGCGTACATGATCGACAGGGCCTCAGCGTCAAACTCCTTGGAAAGTGAGCTGCACGCTACGCGCTGACATGGCCTTTCCTCAGCCCATAAACTTGCTTGTCACATGCGCCCGCGCGTCTTCATCACTCCATGCGAGCCTTTCGCCACTTCCCCGCCCTATCGTGCGCCGTTCCCCCTGCACTTGACCGGGAAGAAGCGGGACGGATTTCTTCAACCTCGTATCTCGTTCCGCACCGAGGGCTGTTGCCTTCGCGCTAAGCGTCACCAGGGTCTTGATGCCGATTGCATCGAGGATCTCCTGCAGCCGGGAGATGGCGATCGTCTGGTAGTCGCTTTCCTCGTAGCGGCTGATCACCTGCTTGCTGACTCCGAGACGGCGGGCGAGTTCGGTCTGGGAGATGCCCTTGGCGATTCGCATCTTCACGATCGACGGAGCGATCTGGTCCAGCCGCCGGACAGGCGGGAGCGTGAATCTGCCGGACTTCAGTTGATTGTACTCGCGAACCTCGTCTTCGAGTTGCCGAATCATGCTTTCGTAGCTCGCACGGACGGCGGCCGCGCGCTTGCCCGACATCTGCTCATCCGCCTGGGCGAGCGCCTTCCGAAAGCCTTCGATCTGGACCAGCGTGCGTTCTCTTTGCGCGTCGCTCTTGATCATGTTCGTCCCGCCTTGACGACCTGAATCGCGCCTCGAGGCCGGCCGTTCCGGTCCTGCCGGAAGAACTCCGGGAACCCCGCCTCCGGAGTGGCTTGCAGCGAGGGGTGGATGAAGAACTCGACGCCATGATCGGCCCACATTCGCGACTTCCACTTTCGTAGACGGGGGATGAGGACCAACTGGAAGCCGATCCAGTACGGATCGATGCGCTCGTAAATCCCCGGATCGGGTTCGACCCAGTAGCCGTCGATATCGACGGGATCGGGTTTCTCCGTGCAGAAGCTTCCGCCGATGCAGATTTCCTCGATACCAGCGGCCCAGAATGCTTCGAGAGCCGCGCGAAGTCCTTTCGGGAGCCAGCGGCGCCGCGGCGTGAAACCGAGACGTCTTCTGATCTCCTCCAGCGTGGCCCGGTGTTCGCCCGGCGGCAAGGCTCCGACCTCGGGTTCAAACGCCGGAATCAAACCACCTCCTCATCATGCAGCAGACGATTATGATTGTCAACATAAATGCTGTTTTTGTACGTAGACTACAAGTACCGGATCACGGCCATTCACGCCGGCCGCGGCATACAGGGTCAAGTTGATGCGGCGTGCGATGCGGCGGGTGGCGTGGATCGTTGGTGAGCTACACCCCGTGCCATGACGCGCCGCACGCCTCGGCATACTGCTACCGTGCCCCGCAGCGCACTTTTGTCTCAACGAAAATTCGTCTGGCCCCTTTTCCCCGGTGAGTAGTCAGTCCCGCTCGCGATGTATTCCCCTTCCGGTTCCTGTATTCTGCAATTATGCGTTCCGTCCTCGTCCTCCTGGCTTGCGCCGCCGCCGCAATCCCTCAGGAGAAAACACAGCCGGCGCTCTCCGCCGAGCAGATCATCGAGAAGTCGATCGAAGCCACCGGCGGGCGCGCCGCGATGGAGAAACTCACCAGCACCTGGGCAAAGGGCGCCATGGAGTTCAGCGCGCAGGAGGCGCACGGGTCCGTGGAACTGTTCGCCAAAGCTCCCAACCGCCAGCTCGTCGTCATGACTCTCGAAGGGTTCGGCGACATCAAACAGGGCTTCGACGGGCAGGTTGCCTGGGCCCAGGACCCCACCGGCCACATCACCGAGATCACGGGTGCGCCGCTCGATGACATGAAGCGGAGCATGGTTTTCAACGCCTCCCTCCGCTGGAAGGAGATCTACCCGAAGGTCGTGCTCATCGGCCAGGACCCCGTGGGTGACCGCAAAGCCTGGCTTCTCGAGCTGACGCCATCCACCGGCAGAGCCGTCAAGCGCTGGTACGACGCAGAGACCTTCCTGCTGCTGCGGGAATCGGGCACCCGGGAGACGCCGCAGGGCGCCATGGATATTCGCGCGGACTTCTCGGATTACCGCGACGTCGCGGGAATCAAAGCACCCTTCAAGATCCGGCAATCGATGGCCATGGGCGACATTGTCATGTCGATTTCGGAGATTCGCAACAACGTCGAGATCGAGGACGCGAAGTTCGCGAAGCCGGGAAAGTAAGCTGCCAGCGAACGGCTATCAGCGTTCAGCTATCAGCTATCAGCTTTCAGCAGCGATCAACTTCCAGCGATCAGCAGGCAGCTTCTAACCATCAACCGTGGCCTCCTGCAGACTTGCACCACTCTGAACCTACGGGCGCCGCGTGAGCGATCAGGGCCAGAACTGTCATGTTGACCGCAGTTGCTGATAGCTGAGAGCCGAGCGCTGATAGCTTTACGTCGTTGATAGCTTTTCGCCGCTGAACGCTGACCGCTTTACGCGTCGAGACCCGCGGCCTTGCGAATCGCGGCTTCGAGCGCCGGCAGCGCGTCTTTCGAGGGCACGCTCCCCTGCGCCACCTGGAGGTTCCCGCCGCCCCTGCCTCCTGAGGCGGAGACGGCGGCCTTCACCACGTTGCCCGCATGAATGCCGGAATCCTTCGACACGGCCAGCAACACCGCGGGCGGGTCGCCGACGATGGCCGCGAAGCTCGCCTTCTCTCCTGAAACGAAACCCTGCGCCCGGGCGCGCAGCTCGTCATCAAGGGAGCCTTTCGGGATGCGCTCCAGCACCGCGCGCAGGCCCGCCGCATTTGGCGCCGTCGCCGCATAGAGTTCGCGCCCGCGGATCTGCGCCAACTCCGCCGCCAGCTTCCAGCGTGTCTTCTCGGAAGCGGCCAGCCCTTCGACGTGCGACGTGACGAGAGCCGGTGTTTCGTCGAGCGGCGAGGAAAGCGTGCGGGCGATCTTCGAGAGCGCGTCGAAATCCGCGCGGGCGCGGCGCACGGCCCGCATGCCGCACAGGAATTCGATGCGCGCGTTGCCGTGAGCCCGCTCCAGCTTGCGCAACAGAATCGCGCCGATCTCGCCCGTGGCGCGCACGTGCGTGCCTCCGCACGCGCTCCGGTCCAGGCCTTCGATCGAAACGATGCGGATGATGCCCTCGCGCCCCGAAGCCTTTCTCAGGCCCTGTGCGGTGGCGGCGTCCTCGAAGACAACGTCGAGCGGCCGGTTCTCCGCGACAATCCGGTTCGCGTACTCCTCCGCATCGACAACCTGGCGCTCGGACAGGTTGTCCGTGTCCAGATCAATGGCCGAGACCTCCGAACCCAGGTGGAAACCGATGGTCTGGATGCCGTAAAGCTCAACCAGCACGGCGGAAAGCAGGTGTTGGCCCGAGTGCTGCTGCATGTGGTCGAAGCGGCGGGGCCAGTCGATGCTGCATCGGACGGCGCCGTCACGCACGGGCGATGAAGTAATGTGCGCAATGCGGCCGTCCTCGTCGATGACCTCCACCACCGCGGCATCGCCGATGGTCCCGGTGTCGGACGACTGCCCGCCGGAGGCCGGATAGAAGGCAGTCCGGTCGAGGTAGACGCGGGTGCCGCCACCGGCAGCCTCAATCACCTGCGCCTCGAATTCCTTCAGATACGAGTCGGGATAATACAGGCGTTCGGTCATCGGCATTACCGCACGGGATGGCGGCTCAGACCCACTCGAGCGCGCCCTTCTTCCACGCCCACACGTAGCCGACCACGAGGATGGCGAGGAAGACCGCTACTTCGGCCACTCCGAACCAGCCCAGATACCTGTAGCGGACGGCCCAGGGGTAGAGGAAGATCGTCTCCACGTCGAAGATCACGAACAGGATCGCCACGATGTAGAAGCGCACCGTGTACCGGCCACGGGAGTCCGAGGCGGCACGGATGCCGCACTCGTACGCCTCGAGCTTGGTGGAGATCGGCGCCGAAGGGCGCACCAGTTTGGCGAGCCAGAGGACGACCACCGGGAAGGCCATCGCAAAAACCGCAAAGATGAAGATCGGCACGTACTCGCCGGGCATAAGACCATCACTATAACATGCGGCTGCGGGCCCTCCGGCCGCGCGGCGCATCGGAACAGACCGAAGACCTTATGAGCGGCCGTGCTCAGGCCGTGCTTCCGGATGAGTGCCCAGCGGCCGTCCGTCGCCCCACCCTGCGCAAGATGTGCTCCAGGGCAAGCGCGGCGAGCACCAGGTAGAAACCGTCAATGGGGAACCGGTAGCGGTTATTCTCGAAGCAGGAAAGGAAGTTCGCAACCGCCGTGAGGTACAGGATATTGAAAAGCATGAATCCGAGCGTCAACGCACTTGCCAGCGGAAGCGTGCGGCGTCGTACCCCGCGCCACGCGTACCAGACTCCGAAAATCACCAGCGCCGGAAGGCCCACCAGCAAGTAGAGGCCGGTGAACAGGATGAGCCCCGGACCCGCGCCCGCTGCCTCTTGCCGCCTCAGGGCCTTGCGGTTCGAGGCATCCAGGAACTGGCCGAACAGCACCACGTTGACCGCGCGGTTCAGGCCTTCGATCCGCGCCCGGTTCTCCCCGAAGAACGGAAAATCGCCCGTGGGCAGGAAGTAGGCGAACCAGGCCTTCGTCAGTGACCGCAGGTAAACCTCGGGGTAGTGCCGGATCAAATACAGCCCGTCCTTCATGTAGAGCTTTTGCACTTCCAGGAAGCCGGCGTGATTGAAATTCGCAGCGCCGCCTGATTTCTGCTCGTTGTCCAGAACGGGAACGCCAGTCTTCTCGGGCATGTGGATGTAGGCCGCGTAAGCGGCGATCGGCGCACCCGGATTGACTGTGGCGGGCGATATCTCTCCGGAAGCCACCAGCCGTTCCCACTCCGGAGCCGTCAGGTGGTGAATGGCGATGGTGGACATGTTCATGCCTAGCCACGTGCTGCTCACGAACTGCCCGAACAGAATGTAGTTCTTCACGTACACGCCGAGAACAAGTGCGAAGAACACTCCGCCGCAAGTCGCCACAATGCGCCGGTTCCGGTGAGTGAGGTACACGGCGGCGGCCACGATCAGCGCGAAGTACGCGAGATGATACATGTTGCGAACCATCACCACGCAGAACTGCGCCGCGAGGAAGCAGACGGCCCACACAGCGCCACGCTGCTCGAGGAAGCGGTAGAGGAACACGGCGCTCAGCGCGAGCAGCAGGCTCAACAAGTATTCGTACAGTATGAAGTTCTCAAACAACACGACACCCGGAGTGATGGCAAACAACGAAACCAGCGCGAACGAAAGCCGGGGGCGCACACCGAACCGCAGCATCAGGTAGAGCAGCGCGCACCCCGTCACCGCGCCGAATAGCAGGTGCATGACGTGGAACGCCGCCGCGTAGGAGTGCGGAAACAGCTTCAGGATCAGGCCGAGGTAAAGGTTGTAGCCGGGCGGCTGAATGTGGAGGTAGAACAGCGTCTCGAGCAACCTCTCGCGCAACAGCACGGGATCCGCGAACTGGAAGAACCAGGAGAGTCCGCTGGCATCGAAACGAAGTCCCAGCAGGAAGTAAATGGCTCGCGATGCCGCGAAAATCGCGAGAAAAGCTCCATAGAAGCAGCGCCCGGGGGTTTGCGACTCCGGCACGAGGGTTTGCGTTGCACTATCCGCAGAGGCCATACCCGCTCAGATGAACTTGATGCGCCGGCAGGCAAGAAGCACCATACGCAGCAACAGCACGCCGTGCCGCCAGCGCTGGATGTTCGTGTCGCCGTAGGTGCGCTCCTGATAGCGCACCGGCAGATCGACCGATCGCAGGTTGTAGCGAGCCGCGCCGAAGATCAGGTCGAAATCGCCGAACGGGTCCAGGTGCCCGAAATACCCGCGATTGGCCGCGATCAGTTCGTAATGGCGGCGGCTCAGGACCTTGGCGCCGCAGAGCGTGTCCTTGATGCGCTGGCCCAGCAGCCAGGAAAAGGCGCGGCTGAAGAACCAGTTGCCCACCAGGTTGAAGAAGCGCATGGCGCGCTTCTCCATGGGATACACAAGCCGCACGCCGTTGATGTACTCGCCCTTCCCGCTACGCCAAACTTCATAGAACCGGGGCAGGTCTTCCGGAGAAACCGTCAGGTCCGCATCCAAAATCATGAGCACTTCGCCGGTCGCGTTGGCAAAGCCCAGCCGGACGGCATCGCCCTTTCCCTTCCCCGTCTGACGGAACAACTTCGCCGGCCGGCCCGGACGCGCCGCGATTTCCCGCTCGATCGCGCCGCAGGTGTCGTCCTTCGAGTGGCCTTCGACGAAGATGAGCTCCGTGCCCCCACCCATGGAGGGGACGCGGTCGAAGATCGCCTTGACATTGCCCTCTTCGTTGCGCGCCGGAACGACGACGGTCACAACCGGCTCAGGACCCTCGGGTTGGTGCGGCACCGGCCGCGCCACCACGAAGTTCGTCAGCGCAAACCAGTTGAACGGCGCAATCTTGGCCAGGTACTTGTTGAGCAGCACACCTAGCAGCGGCAGCCAGAACGGCCAAAGAATTTCGCGGAACCCGCGGATCACCTCGAAGCCGGAAAGATAGAGCAGGTTACGGACATCGCCCAGGTCGAGCCAGTTCTGCGGGAGCAGCGGCCGCACGAGTCCTATGCCCTCCGCGATGCGCCTCGGAATCTCCCAGACCCGGCTGTAGGTGTTGAGCACCAGGCGCGTGCCCGGATGCGCATGGGCCGCGGCGACACGGAACACCTGCTCGACGTCCCAGAGGTCGTTGATCAGGTCCGAGCAAATGATGTAGTCGAATTTGTCGCCCAGGTCCAGCCCGTGGGCATCCGCCTGCAGGAAGAGAAGCCCGGGGTGGCGCTGTTTCGCCGTCTCAACCATGGCCGGCGACAGGTCCACACCGACGCCGTGCGACGGATTCAACCGCGCCAGCAGATCGCCCATTCCGCAGCCGAGCTCCAGCACTTTGGCGCCGGGCGGCGCCAGGAACGAGTAGATCTCGGCCAGCCGTGCCTGGTAGTAACGCCGGACGCGCTCCCACCGCTGCGCGGACGCGGCGAAGCCGTCCCAATACTCCAGCCTGGCGGCCGTGTAACGCCGCTGCTTTTCACGGGCAACGCCGGTCGCAGCCGGCACGCCCTCCAGAGGCGCCACATCAGTGTCCATGGTCCCGTTTGTCCCCTTCGATCGCGCGGCGAAACCGCGGCGACGCACGCGGACCGCCCTCAGCAGTCCGCTTCCCTGAAAGGCGTCGCTCAGTATATCATCGACCACAAAGAGACCGAATTACAGGCCGTCCGCCTGGATCCGCCCGGCCGTCTGCCCGGGATTCTCGCGGCGCCTGTGATATACTCCCGGGGCATGCGCCGGGGCGGCGGGAGCTGGTGTGCCCGCGCGTCTGGCAGACAAGCGCTCTCATGAAAGCTCTCATCACCGGACTCACCGGTCAGGACGGCTCGTACCTGGCCGAGTTTCTGCTCGAAAAGGGCTACGAAGTGCATGGCCTGAAGCGGCGTTCGTCCAGCTTCAACACCGACCGCGTGGACCACATTTACGAGGACTTCCACGAGTCCAGGGCACGCTTCTTCCTCCATTACGCCGACCTGGCCGACGCCGGCTCGCTCACGAGGCTGCTCTACGACATCCGCCCGGACGAAATCTACAACCTCGGCGCCCAGAGCCACGTGAAGGTGAGCTTCGAAGTTCCCGAATATACCTGCGACATCGTCGCGACCGGCACACTGCGGCTGCTCGAAGCAATGCGGCGGATCGGGTTGAAGGCGCGCTTCTACCAGGCCTCCTCGAGCGAAATGTTCGGCAGCACGCCGCCGCCGCAATCCGAACTCTCCACATTTCACCCGCGCAGCCCCTACGCGTGCGCGAAGGTGTTCGCGCACGACATTGCGGTGAACTACCGCGAGAGCTACGGCACGCACGCCTCCTGCGGCATCCTCTTCAACCACGAATCGCCACGGCGCGGCGAGACTTTCGCCACGCGAAAAATTACGCGCGCGGTGGCGCACATCAAGTGCGGTCTGCAGAACAAGCTGTACATGGGAAACCTGGAGGCGCGCCGCGACTGGGGCTACGCTCCGGACTACGTCCGCGCCATGTGGCTGATGCTCGCGCAGGATCAGCCGGACGATTACGTCATCGGGACGGGCGAGGCGCACAGCGTCCGCGAGTTCATCGAGCTTGCGTTCTCCTGCGCCGGGCTGGACTCGAAGGAGCACGTCGAGATCGACCCGCGTTACTTCCGCCCCGCCGAAGTCGATCACCTTCTCGCGGACGCCTCGAAGGCGCGCCGCGTGCTCGGGTGGGAGCCCAGTATCACCTTCACCGAACTGGTGCGCCTGATGGTGGATTCGGACTTGAGGGCGCTCGAACGGAAACTGAGCGGCGGCGTGCCGGCGCTCTCGGCGCCCTTCTCCGCTTCTGCGAGCTGAGCCATGGACCTGGCAGCCAAGACCATCGTCGTCACGGGAGGCGCCGGCTTCCTGGGCAGCCACATCGTGAAGCAGCTCGAAGCGAGGGCGGCGAGCCGGATCGTGGTTCCGCACCAGCAGGAATACGACCTCACGCAGGCCGCCGCGGTCGAACGCCTGTTCGAAGAGCACTGCCCGGATGTCCTGATTCACGCGGCCGCTCTGGTGGGCGGCATAGGCGCGAACCGCCGGCGCCCTGGAGAGTTCTTCTACGCCAATGCGCTCATGGGCCTTCACCTCATCGAGGCGGCGCGGCGGTACCGGACGCAGAAGACCGTCGTGCTCGGAACCATCTGCGCGTATCCGAAGTTCACGCCCGTGCCCTTTCGCGAAGAGGACCTGTGGTCCGGCTACCCGGAGGAGACCAACGCGCCTTACGGCATCGCGAAGAAAGCTCTGCTCGTGCAGTGCCAGGCCTACCGGCAGCAGTACGGCATGAACGCGATCTTCCTGCTGCCCGTGAACCTATACGGCCCGGGCGACCATTTCGACCTCGAGTCGTCGCACGTCATCCCGGCGCTCATTCGGAAGTGCGTCGAAGCGGTGGATGAACGGAAAGACGAGATCGTGTGCTGGGGCGACGGCTCGCCCACGCGCGAGTTCCTTTACGTGGAAGACGCGGCGGAGGGAATCATCGCCGCCACGGAACGTTACGACGGCGCCGAGCCGGTGAACCTGGGCAGCGGCCGCGAGATCTCCATAAGCCGGCTTGCGGAGACGATCGCCGGTCTGACCGGCTTTCAAGGCCGCATCGTGTGGGATACGTCTCAGCCCAATGGCCAGCCACGAAGGCGCCTGGACACGACGCGCGCGTGGGAGGAATTCGGTTTTCGGGCGGCAACATCCTTTGAAGACGGCCTCAAGAAGACGATCGCCTGGTTCCTCGAGAACAGGAAAACGGCGGTAGCAGCGCCCTAGTGTAATGCGGCGCAAATAATGGCTGGTATGCCGGTTTGTGTGGGGCGGCTCCCCTGAGCTGCAACCCGACCCCCAGGTAGGGTTTGGCCGGGTCAGGGGACCCGGCGCGGTCCAGGGGGACCGCCCCACTTAAGGCACAGGATTAACGCCGCACTAATCCAAGTCGATGTCGCGCTTCGGCGGTGGCTCGTCCTTCGTTTCCAGCGCCTTCTTGAACAGCTCGTCGAATTTCTTGGCCCGAACCTGGCTGCCCATCTTCTCGCGCTCGAAGGAGCTGCGGAAAGCCTCCTCGAGACGGGCAGGTTCGCCTTTGAGCTTCTCCAGACCCGTTTCGATGCTCGCCAGTTCCCGGGGCTTCTCGGCGGCCTTGAACGTAATCACCGCGTGCGTGTCAGGGTCCACCTTCAACTCGGCCTGGCAGCAGGGACACACGACGTCAAACAAGCCGGCCTGTTTCGCCTTGGGCATACGGGAATCTTAGCAGGAGCGCCGGGCTTCGCGAAGCTCAGCCCGATGCGCAGCCGAGGTCGCGGGGGCGTCCAGAATGTCGCGGACCTTCCGCAGCAGCGTCTCGCGGGTGAAGGGCTTCTGGACAAACGGGATTCCGGCGATCGGGATGCCGTAATACTTCAGAATCGCTTCTTTCATGAACCCTGACATATAGAGGACGCACCGCACGAGCCGTGCAGACCGCAGGCGGCCGGCCGGTTCCGTGCCGTTCATCTGCGGCATGACGATGTCTGTGAGCAGCAAATCGACTTTGCCCTGCAACTGGCGAACGGTCTCAATCGCTTCCTGACGCTCGCTCGCGCCGAGAACGTGGAAACCGCCGCGCGTCAACATGTCCTGCACTAGAGTTACGACCTGCGGTTCGTCGTCCACGAGCAGAATCGTTTCGTTGTTTGATGGCGGCATCGACAAGTACCCCAAGCCCCCGGTCTGTTCCCTTGCTCCAGATTGTAGCAGCACACGGCAGAACCGGCGGTCCGGCGGCCGCGTGAGTTGCCCGCCGTCTCGCAATGCGATCTACTGCGTAATGATGAGACGAATTCCTGCCCTGATTCTCCTGGCCGCTTTTGCGCTTTTCGCCGCCGATTTTCGGCCTCCGGCCGTTCCCCTGGTGACGCACGACCCCTACTTCAGCGTCTGGTCCTTCACGAACGCATTGAACGAGAGCGCCACGCGCCATTGGACCGGCGCCGTGCAGTCGCTCACCTGCCTCGTGCGTGTGGACGGCAAGACCTACCGCGTGATGGGCCGTGAGCCGCGCGGCACGGCGGCCCTCCCCGGCGCCGGGCTCGAGGTGACGCCGACGCGCACGATCTATCGCTTCGCGGGCGACGGCCTCGAACTCACTCTGACGTTTCTCACCCCCGCCCTGCCGCACGATCTCGATGTCCTCACGCGCCCGGCTACGTATGTGATCTGGGAGGCGAATCGCGGCGGCGCTCCCGCGGGACAGTTCTCAATCTATTTCGATGCGGCCGCGGAACTCGCCGTGAACACCGGCGACCAGCGGGTAGACTGGGGCCGGTACAGGCTGAGCGGTCTCGACGTCCTGCGGGCCGGGACCTTGGCGCAGCCCGTGCTGGCGAAGAATGGCGACGACCTCCGCATCGACTGGGGCTACCTCTATCTTGCCGCGCCCCCGGACAGCACGAAGGGTTTCGCAGGAAATCGCGGCGTCGCGACGCGCGGGTTCGCCGATTCTTCCTGGCCCGAGGCCGACGACTTCGACACGAACCGCCCCGCGGGCCGCGGCACGCCCGTGCTGGCCGTAACCTCCGATCGCCCGGCCGGGCACTTCATCATCGCGTATGACGACCTGTATTCAATCGAATACTTCGAGCGGCGGTTGCGGCCGTACTGGCGTCGCAACGGCGCCGATGCCGGCGCAATGCTTCGCGCCGCCGAAGCGGATTACGAGCGGCTCGCCGCGGCCAGCAAGGCGTTCGACGAGGAGCTGATGGCCGACCTGCGCGCGGTAGGAGGCGACGAGTACGCGCAACTCGCGGCTCTCGCCTACCGGCAGACGCTCGCGGCGCACAAGCTGGTGGTGGATGCCAACGGCACGCCCCTCATGTTCCCGAAGGAGAATTTCTCCAACGGCTGCATCGGTACGGTGGACGTGATCTACCCCAGCTCGCCCTTCTTCCTGCTGTTCAACCCCAAACTGCTGCGCGCGCAGCTCGAGCCCGTGCTCGAATACGCGGCCATGGGCCGCTGGCATTTCCCCTTCGCCCCGCACGACCTGGGAACCTATCCGCTCGCTAACGGCCAGGTCTACGGCGGCGGCGAGAAGACCGAGACGGACCAGATGCCGGTAGAGGAGAGCGGCAACATGCTGCTGATGCTCGCGGCGCTGGCGCGCGTTGAGGGAAACGCGGACTTCGCCGCCCGCTTCTGGCCGCAGATCTCGCAGTGGGCAGCCTACCTGAAGGAGAAAGGGCTCGACCCGGAGAACCAGCTTTCGACGGACGACTTCGCCGGCCACCTTGCCCACAACGCGAACCTCTCGATCAAGGCGATCCTGGCGCTGCGCTCCTACGCGCTGCTCTGCGACATGACGGGGCGAAAGCAGGAGGCGGAAGCCTACAACGCCACCGCGCGCGAATTCGCGCGGAAGTGGCAGACGCTCGCGGGCGACGGCGATCATTACAGGCTGGCCTTCGATAAGCCCGGCACCTGGAGCCAGAAATACAACCTGGTGTGGGACAAGCTGCTCGGCTTCGGGCTGTTCTCCCCGGAGATCGCGCGCACGGAAGTGGCGTACTACCTCGGCCAGCAGAACCGCTACGGCCTGCCGCTCGACAACCGCCGCGGCTATACGAAGCTCGACTGGATTGTGTGGACCTCCACGCTGGCTGGCAAAAACGAAGATTTCCGTGCGCTCGTCGCGCCGGCCTGGCGCTTCGCCAACGAGACGCCCACGCGGGTCCCGCTCAGCGACTGGTACGGGACGACAAACGCAAAGCAGAGCGGGTTTCAGGCACGGTCCGTGGTCGGCGGCGTGTTCATCAAGATGCTTGACGGGCCCACGTGGCAGAAGTGGGCCGGGCGAGCGGGGCGGTAATGTAGCGGGTGCAGCGTAGCGAAGACCACGCTCTGCCGGCCGTCTTCGGAGACATATCCGCTCAGGGAACCGACAGGTTGAACGTGATCTCTTGTTCGCGCGGCCTCAGCCCCGCTTGCGGCTTGAGCGCCAAGGGAATCGTTAGCGCCGCCACCGCGGAGCCAAGCGAGGTTTCCCGCGCGTCGGCGTAAGGGTTGTGCGGATAAACGGGCCACACCAGACGTACCGCAGAGTCCGTCCTCAAGGTCCAGCCATGGTGGCGGATCAGGCCGGACACGGCCGCGGCATCCAAGTCGATGCCCTCGGCTCCCACCAGCAGCTTCTGACCCGAACCGGTTTCCAGCACTTCTCCGGGCTTCAGCCGAAGCTGCAGGGTCAATCGCGGTTCGCTCGTAGGCTCACCCTTGCCCGTGATCACGAAGCGCAGTCTCACTTCGTTTGCGGAAGGCTCCGGAACGTAGAGATCGGCAAAGAACGTGTTGTAGGCCAGGGAGAGGCGGTCTCCTTCTTCGGTCATTCGCAGCCGGCTGCTGAGCGGCATGTGCACCGTCTCTTCCAGAACCCGTTCGGAAAACGTGGCCAATTCCGGCTGTCGCTTCGAATTCGCGCCCGTGATAATCAAGCCCAGAGTCCGGTGGAACACGCTCACACTGCCTTGGCGATCAAGATAGAACTGGTTCAGGACATCCGGCGTATCGACAATACCGGAAAGGCAGACCTGCCAAGGACCGCTCTTTCGCATTCCGGCGGGAACGTGTAGCTGCCAGAACCCTCGCTCCTGATCCTGGGGAATCGGCGCGGCCGGCCCTTCGTGATAGTAGAGGGCGTCCTGCGCCAGCCTGCCCACGGTGGCGGGCAGGTCCTCCTCCTGGAGAGACGCGGAAAGAAACTCCGCGTACCGGCGTCCGTCGGGGAAGCGGGAAAATCCGAAATGGCCCCACGGGCAAACACTCCAGTACCGGTTGCGGTCATTGATGGCGTCGGCCGGCGTGCCGTCGAGAAACGTGAAGCGTTCATGGAAATCCGTGGCGCGCCGCAGCGCCGGTAATGTCGCGGGATCGTCGCTGTACTCGCCATAGAGAGCGACCGCCGAGAGCGTCAGGTGGTTGTACCCGATCGTTGGCCCGCCTCGGCTGTGCTCGCCCCAGTAGCCATCCTCGCTCTGCTCCTCAGTCACGAACCGGTGCAGAATCCTGGCCCCGAGGTCCTCCCACGCTCGATTGCCGAACCACAGCCCACCCAGATAGAGGTTGGCCGCCCACAGAGCATAGTGATTCGATGACGTGCCGATATAAGGGGTGTTGTACCAGGGATAATCGAGCCGCACTCTCGCCTTCCCTTCCAGCGCCGCGATGTTCCGTGCGATCTCGCGTTTCCACCGCGCAGCCCTCTCCACGCCCAGTTCGCTCTCCAGCAGGCGATAGGCTTCGAGCCACATATAGGTGTCCCAGTCGCTGTCAAGCCGCGGCTCGAAGGTTCCATCTTCGCTGGCGCGCGCCAACAGGTCACCGATACGGATCGCCTGCGCGCGCACTTGCGGATCGTGATAGCGCGTGTTTTGCGGGTGCTTCTTGGCGTAAAGCACCGCCGGCGCCAGGATCGCGTAAGGAAAATGGAGCCAGCCTGGGCGTGCCTCCAGTGAGCGGAGGTCCGCGGACGGTTCCCGGTCCAGCCGCTCCTGTACCTTGGCGACACTCTTCTCCATCACGCGGAAATACGCCCCAGGCAACGTCTCGGCCGTGGCGCCGGCCGTCAACGAGCAGAAAGTGATCAACAACGCCCACCCGAGCGGCCACCGGGTTCGGTCTCTCTCATTTGTGGGACACGAGCGCATACAAGATCCCCCGCAACTCAGGATAATCCGTCTTCCCCTGCAAGAGCTCCTCGGTAAGCCTGGTCAGATCCTCCCGGCTCTTGTTCCCTCGCCCTTCGATGAGCCGCAGGTACTCGAAATCCTGGAGCCCGCGCCGCATGGCTTTCAACCGGATGGAGGGAATCGGCCCGTCGTAGCCGAACCTGGCGCCCGGATAAACGATCATTGAGGCGCCTGCGTAGCGGCCGCCCGCGTTGGTATACGGATCGGCGGGTGGCGCATCGGTGTCCCAATCGCCCCAGTCGGTGGCATTCCAGACACACACGCCGTCGGCTTCATACCGGTACCCCCGCCAGCCCCACAGCACGCCCTCGATCAAAGGAACGGCCACTTGCGGCGTGCTGCCATAGAAGTACACGGTCTTACCGCGGGCCTTGAGCTTTCGAACCTCGGGCAAATTGGCGAAGTAGTGCGGCGCGCCGATGTTCCAGAGCGCGACAAACGGCTCCAGCGCGGCGTAGGCCTTACGGCTGGCTTCGCGCGCGGCAGGGTACCTGCACTCGGGGACGTTTTCGCAATGGAAATGACCGATATCCAGCCGGTAGGCCACCCGGACAGGGCCCCCTTTCGGGAAAGACTCATTCAGGACTGTGCCCAGGTATCGCAAGGCGTCCAGGTCCTCATCCCGGGTCGGCTCGTCCAGGTTCCACGGGAAGAATCCATATTGCTGCTTGTGGTTGTAGTAGATTTCGTACAGCGTCTTCGTCCAGCCTTTCTCGGCCAAGTGCTGCCGCGTGGCTTCGCTCACGCGCAGATGCTCGGCGCGATATCGCGGAGTTTTCCAGTTGCGCATGTCGGACGGCCACATCAGGTTATAAGGCAGAAAGAAGTGGGCGACCGGCTCGCGCGCACGCGGAAGGTCCGCGAACGCCTCGCCGGACAAAACCGGGCCGTATCTGTCATCCCATGAACTCCAGTCCGCCACACGAATTTCATCTCCGACACCGGCCAGCTCCGGCTTCTGTCCTTTCGGTATGCTGCCGTCGTGGTTGTAGGGCACGATGGCGAACGTAGTCCGGTGAGCATGTGCCATGCGGAAGAATTCCCGCTCGATCGCGCGGTGCCGGGGAGTGTCCTGGATCAGATCCGGCCAGCCCCGCTCTATATTCAGAAAACCGTAGTTCATCAGATCGACATCGAGCCCGAGCTTGTCGGGAAGCGCGAAGTCCGCCACCTTGAGTTCGACCCGCAGAACGGCCTGACGGTTCGTGTTCCGATGGAGCACCATGATCTGACCGCTGTAGGTGTCCACGGCCAGGTCGCGCGGCACATAGATGTCCACCCAGATGGCCTGTGCGCGTTGGCCGCGGACCGGCCCTGTTGAATCGGGAAGTTCAAGCGGGGTGGCGCCGGCAATCTCGAAAGGCAGGAGAGCATCGGGATACCAACTGCCGTCCAGAGGCATATACAGCTCTTTGAAGAGCCGTACATTGCGGTCGGCGCTAATGCGATCCTTGGAGCCGAAGAGGTCGGTCGCGCTCACGAAAAGCTTGTGCAGGTCGGCGCGCCCCTTCTCGATCACAACCTGGAAGCTGACGAACTCGTTCCGGCCGGCGGCCAGCCTGATGGTTTGTTTGGAGGCGTCCCAGACGCTGTTATGATCGCGGTAATTTCCCTGGCTCGGCCGGACACCGTTGTACACCTCCCGTCCTTCGGACAGCAGATTGCCCGTAATCGGGTGCACCTTGTCGGTGTCGTCCAGCGCCCAGACTCTGGCGTCCTTGGCGGAGTCCGGGACGACTTCTTCATCCTGCGAAAAAAGCGGGCCGCTTGTAGCAGCGAGCAGTACCAACGCGAAACAGTGTCGTGTGTTCATGGGATTCGTGCAAAACAGACGGCGGGCTGGAAACCAACAAGGCGGCAGATCCTGGCCATGGCTAACACAGGAACAACGGGGCTGAACCCCGACCCTTGCCTGCGGCGCTCGGCCCCTCCGGGGGGCTTCATGCTTCGATTCGGTGCGCCTCAGAAATCGAACCGCGCCGGGAACTGAGCGACGCGGCGGACTCGCCGACGTTCCCCGGTCAATCAGCCCGGTCGTCAGGGCCGGTTTGAACGCCTCGGGCGACACGGGAAACGGTCGAGGCGCTACCGCCCGCGGCCCGCGCCGCATCGTGAACTGTAATCCTTTTCGCCAGCTGCGTCCTCTACCTAATGCAGTGCGGCGTTAATCCTGGGCCTTAAGTGGGGCGGTCCCCCTGGACCGCGCCCCCCGGGTCCCCTGACCCGGCCAAACCCGACCTGGGGGTCGGGTTGCGGCTCAGGGGAGCCGCCCCACGCCAACCGGCAAACCACACATTATTTGCGCCGCGCTACACTAGGACACCGGACCTATTCTACTCCTTCTGGCACAATCATGCAAATATTTCCTATAATTGTGAGATAGTGTCTCATTATGAGAATAGAATTAAGAGTGTTTGTTGCTCGCCGCCGGCGGCCTCCGGACCGTCGTGCGCACCGCCGGGAGGCACTCGGCCATTCGAACCCATTTCCCTCTCCCGCAGCGCCCCGTGCCCCTGCGGTTCCGGCCTGACATACAAGCGCTACTGCGGCCGATGACGGTCAACGCGGCCCGTTTTCCGGCGTCAGATCACGGTGCCGTCCGAGAAAACCGGTGACAGGGTCGAAAAACCGGGTAGTCGCTCCACACCCTTCCCATTCTGCCGGGGCTCTGGATGTTTTTCATGAGGTTTCGCGGGACGCAGGCCCTCGGGTACAGGCTACGTGTTTTCCAGTTTTCTCAGCCAAACATCGCAACGTGCACGCCCGCCTCTTTCTTCTCTACCACCTTCCTCGGCTTGCCGACCGGCCTCGGCTCCAAAAACCGCCGCAGCCTCCGCCCCAGTTCCGCAACAAACTCCTTCGAACCGAGGGGCCTTCCCGTTTCCGTATGCGCCCGTAGGGTCTCCATGTCCGCGGGTTCTTCCTGCGTCTCCAGGCGCGCCCGCCACTCCTCCGGCGCGAAGCGCTCGGTCCAATACGCCAGGTCAAGAACTCCCGACGCGTCCCGCCCCGTCACGTGTGCGGCCGCCCTCGACCACGCGTACTCGGGGGCTTCAGCGACCAATCCCGCCCGCACCGGGTTGCGTTCGACGTATCTCATGGCCGCCACCAGATGCGCTTCGTCCAGCACCGTGGAGAAGAACCGATTCTGCCACAGGCGCCCGACGCAGTGCGGCCGCGCGTGCATCCAGTGTGCGTATCGGCAATGCGCCGGCCCAAGCGCCCTGGCCAGCGAATCCTCGCGCTCAGGCACCACGATGAGGTGCACGTGATTGCTCATCAGGCAATAGCCCACCAGGTGCAGCTTCGCCTTCAGGGAATAATGCTGCACAAGACCGAGATACGTACGGCAATCCTCATCGCAGAAGAAGACCTGCTGGCGGTAGTTGCCCCGCTGCGTGACGTGATGGGCGAACCCCACCGCGACAACCCGAGCCAGCCGTGCCATGCAGAGTGTAGTGCGGGAGCGGCCTCCTCCCTCTCAGAAAACTGGAAAACAGGTAGACTGTCACCGGGTTTCCCGAGCCAGAGGGGTAGGCCGGCTGCTCTCATGACCGATAGATGGATTTCCAAAGGCTTCGCCCAAAGAGACAGCGCGGCGGGTCTACTCTTCCCGTAACGCGGCCAGGGCATTCAGCCGGGCGGCGCCGTGAGCGGGGACGAAGCTGGCCGCTAGCGCCACCAGAACGAGCAGCAGAGAAACCGCCGCAAATACGCTGGCATCGGTCGGCTGGGTGCCGTGAAGCAGAGATCGCAGGAGTCTCGAGGCCGCCAGCGCCGCCGGCGTGCCCAGCGCCGCGCCCAGCAAGCTCAGGAGAGCGCCCTGACGCAGCACCAGTCCCAGCACGTTCGCATAGCCGGCGCCCATCGCAATGCGAACGCTGATTTCATGCCTGCGTTGGTCGACCGAATAGGCGACCAAGCCATAGAGGCCGATGGACGCCAGCAACAGGGCAAAAATGGCAAAGCCGCCCATGAGGGCCGTGACCAGGCGGGGCTCGGCCAGCGACTCGGCCACGACCTGTTCCATGGACCTGATCTTATCGACCGGGAGCGAGGGGTCCAGTGCCCGTACTTCCCCGCGCACAAGTTGGGCGAGTCTCAACGGATCGCCGGCCGTGCGAAGCGCCACGGAAGCGCCCCAATCCTCTTTGCGGGGAAACGGATAATAGATCTGGAGTTCCGAATCCCTGGCAGGTCCACCGTGCCGCACGTCGCCGATTACTCCCACGATGGTGCGGCCTTCATTGATGCGGTGCCCCAGCAGGTTCTGGTTTGGGAAAAAGCGCCGGGCGAGAGCCTGGCTGACAATAGCAACGGGCGCGCCGTCCCGGTCCCGCTCGTCAAATTCCCGGCCAAGCAGAACTGGGATCCCCATGGTCCGGAAGTACGCAGGCGTGGCCGAGCAGTATTGCGCTGCCATATCACGCCAGAACCGCGGCGCCGGGCGGCCCTCGATTGTAAACCCGCCGCCGGAGAAGTACCCGCCCATGGGCAGCGCATCGACAGCGGCCGCACTGCTTACGCCGGGCAATCTGCGCATCCGCGCCATCAAATCCTCGAAGAAGACTAATCGCCGATTCTCGGATTTGTACTTCGACCCGGACCAGCCGATTTCGAATGTCAGCACGTGATCGGAACGAATACCAAGATCAACCCGCAGGAGGCGCACGAAGCTCTTCATCAGCAGGCCGCCTCCGACGAGCAAGACCAGAGCCAGCGCGACCTCGACCACCACCAGGCCAGAAAGAAGCCGGTTCCGTGGCGCGGCGGCGCCTGCGGCCTCTGCGCCTTTGAGCCTGCTGTTCAAGTCCGCGCGCGACCCGCGCACAGCCGGAACCAAACCGAACAGAACGCTGGCGAGGAGGGTGACGCCGCAGGCGAACACCAGCACCGGTGTGTCGATGCGAAGCGCGGTGTCGATGCCCCAGTTTCGTGGGAAGGCTGCTTGCAGAAGACCGATCTCCCAGCGTGCCAGCAGCATTGCGAGTGCGCCGCCCAGCAAGGAGAGCAGGAGTGCCTCTGTAAGCATCTGGCGGACGAGCCGGAAACCGCTGGCGCCCAGGGAAGCTCTAACAGCCATCTCCTTGGATCGAGCCGCGCCGCGCGCCAGGAGCAGACCGGCCAGGTTCACGCAAGCCAACAGCAACACCAGCCCCACGGCTGCCATGGGCGCCCACAGTAACTTGCCCGCCTGCCGGGCCACCTCCTGAGCCATCGGGATGGCTCGCACCTCCCAGCCGCCATTGGTTTCCGGGTACTGCATCGCCAGGCGGCGCGCAATCAGCCGCAAATCGGCGTCAGCGCGGCTGAGCGGTACGCCGGGCTTCAATCGAGCCACCAGGCTGTCGCCATCCATCCGCATCCCTCGTTCGACGGCCGGGTCGTACGCCGCGGGCCTCCAGAGTTCATAGGCAGGCACGCCGGGCAGCCGCAAGCCCGCCGGCATCACGCCGATGATGGTGTACGTTTTGCCGCTCAGATCGAGCGTTTGGCCGAGAACATCCGGGCGCCCACCATATCGGCTCTTCCACGCCCGATAGCTCAGCAGCACGACCGGAGGGCCGCCAGGGAGGTCCTCTGAGGCATTGAAGAAGCGGCCCAGAGCAGGATGCACGCCGAGGACGCGCAGGAATCCGGCCGACGCCTCACCGCAGTTGATTCGCTCCGCCGCGCTCAAGCCGGGCAAGCTCTGGCCGGTGAGATTGAGGCTGTTCCGCCATTGTGAGTATGTTCCCATCGCCTCGAAGACGGCGCTCCGCGCCTGGAATTCGAAAGAGTCGCGGATCCGGACGGTTGTTCTCCACCCGTCTCCCTCCGGCTTGCCCCGGAACTGGATCTCGACCAGCCGGTCAGGCTGAGTATAGGGGTACGGGTTCAGCACCAGAGCGTTGAGGTAACAGAAGACCGTTATGGCGCCAGCGATGCCCAGGCCAAGCATGAGGAGAGCGGCGGCAGTGAAGACCGGACTCTTGCGCAAGCCCCGCGCGGCATGTCGGGCGTCCTGCACCACTTGCTCCAGCCACATAAACGAGCGCGTCTCGCGATGCAGCTCTTTTGTTTGTTCGACCCCACCAAAGGTGCGCCGGGCTGCCAACCGCGCCTCGTCGGAACTCATCCCGCGGCTTTGGAGATCGTCGGCCAGAAGCGCCAGGTGCGCTTCGATCTCGCGGGCGAGTTCGCGCTCCGCTTTGACGCGTCCGAACGTACGTGCGCAGCGGCTGAAGAAACGTTTCAGCCAGCGCATGTCAGGGCCGCTCCCAGAGCAACCGGTCCATCAAGCCCGTCAGCCGCTGCCAGCGCTGAGTTTCTTGTTCGAGCGCTTTCTCGCCGGCGTTGGAAACCGCGTAGTACTTCGCCTCTCGGTTGTTCTCCGTGGTTCTCCAGGCGCCCTTGATAAGGCCCTGTTGTTCCAGCCGGACTAGCGCCGGATAAAGCGTGCCCTGGTTGAGGCTGAGCGAGTCGCCCGAGAGTTGCTGCAGCCGGGCGGCTATACCGTACGCGTGCAGAGGTCCCATGGTGCGCAGGGTCTGCAGGACCATCAGGTCCAGCATGCCCTGGAGGATCTGTAGACGGCCTTCCGTTTCACTAGACATACCAGTGGAGAATATCCACGATTTCCACTTGCATGTCAAGTGGAAGAACGCTGGTTTCGAACAAAGGTCCTTGGGGGCGAGCCTGTAACACTCCGTCATCGGCGGTATGGTCGGTGTCGGCATGGCACTCTTGAGCCGAGGCAAGCCGCATGGACGGATCACGCCCAAACCGTTGAGTTGACGCCCGCGGAGGCGGTCAGGACGGACAGGGAACGGTGAAAAGCCCCATGGTCCTCCTGTCGAGTCCTAGTGGATCACGCGGTCCGGGCGGCAGCGGGGGCCGAGGTCGTCGCCGCGGCGGCCATGAGCTGCTCGGCCCGAGTTGCGAGTGCGCCAGTTGGTTCTCTTTCACCACGTTCCCACCGTGCCAAAGTACCCGCATCCACGCCCAACTTCCGCGCCGCCTCCTTCTGAGACAGGCCCAGCGTCGTTCGGTGCCGGAGCAGCAGGCCAGCCCACCCCTTCCCTTGTGGTAGCGGGATGTACCCGAGAAACTGGATGATCGCAGGCATATACCGGATTTCCGGCGTGACGGTGTTCGCCTCCCAGTTGAAGACGCTCGTCTTATCCACCCCGATCCGACCGGCAACATCTCGCTGAAGCAGGTGCAGCTGCAGCCGCCTTCTGCGGATGTGATCGCCGACCGTCTTCGGCTCGGTGGGAATCCGGACCACAGAACCCGTGTACGACTGCGGCAGAACAAGCGGCATCGGCTGATCGGGTTGGCTGAACCGGTACGTGACAGTGACGTTGGCCTGCTTGACGCCGCAGTTCTCAACCGTGTCGACCTGTACGCCGGCAACGAGGACTTCGAGCAGCAGCCGCTTCTGCTCCCAGGAGATTGGCTCGTCGAGGCGCTGCCTGAGCCGCGCCAGGAACGTCTGCGCAGAGCTGATCGTCGTGCCGATGGAATCCGCACCCGCGATCTTGCTGCGCAGTTCGGCGAGCTGTGCCTCGAGAGCTGCCTCCTCCTTGCCGATCTCCTCCATCTGCGCATCCACGTCCGCGTCGTCCAATCGACCGCGCCGGTACAGACCGATGACGCGGCTGCGCTCTGTCGCCTTTTGGGCGAGCAGTCCTTCCGACCGGGCGACCTGGTTACGAATCTGCTCGGAGTCCTTCAGATCGGATTGGAGCCAGGCATGGAGCTGTTCCAGCACCGGCTTGGGGTCGCGGAGGAAAGTTTCGACGTCCGACCACACCTGCTGTTCCAGGTAGTCGCCACGCACAGACTTGGATTGGCAGCGTCCCGTCTCGCCGTAAATGGACGGAGAGTGGGCACCGTTGCAGCGGTAGTAGAACTCGCGCTTGCCGTTGGGCCGGTTGGCAGCGGTGCCGATATAGGTGCGGCCGCACAAACCGCACTTGATGAGGCCTCGTAGGAGGTACTGGTTCTTCGCGCTCCGTGCACTGAAGAGGAAGTGAGCCTTCAGATTGGAACCGGTGCCGCCCGCCCCCACAACTCCGACGGTCAAGCTTTGGAGCAGAGGGAGCAGGTCTGGACCGAATGCCCGGACTTCTCGGTCATGAAAGCTTGTATCAACGTCGTGGTCAAAGCCGCTGCAGCCATTGACGAAGCAACCCTGTGGTGATGTCTTCCGGTACTAGCGGCCATAGCTAAAATCACCCAGATCGTCTTTCTGGCACAAAGGGGGACTCTGCTCCATATCCAGGGCTTTGCTGCTCTTCTCGGTTTGCCCGGTGCTGCTTGTGGCGCAAACCCCGTTTTGCGGTAAGACAGTCGTAACGGCAAGCGGTTCGGCTACCGAAACCCGCTTCATCCCGGCATCGCCGTCTCACGTGAGGGACTGCGCTCGCAAAGCGCTGTTCCTCGTGGTGGCGAAGCCAGTTCATGAAACCGACACCACGATTGTGGCGAAGAACTATCACTACGGAGTCAATGACTCGCGTATGGTGTTTGAGCATATTGGATACGGCACGTTTCATATCGAGTTCGCACCGGACTCGATGGGGGACGTACCGGGGACTCGCGTGGCTATCGACTTCAGGAAGATGGCCGGTATCAATCCCGGCTGGAAGGGGCTGGCGACACCACTCATGGATGAGATCGCCTGCCTTGCGAAAGTCCTGACCCCGGGGGACCCGAAAGCCGCTCCGGCGGGCATCCCGAAAGAGACGCCCAGGTCGGAACACCGCTCCGTTGCCTTGCCGGAAGGAACTCCCGTCAGGTTAGTCCTGACAGATACTCTGACAGCCAGGGCGCTCTCGCAGCACCCCGACGATCCCATCGTGCTCCAGGTTTCTGACGACGTCGTCGTCGACGGCGAAGTTGTCGTTCGGCGGGGCGCTCTGGGAATCGGGAAGGTTCTCGCAGCGAAGGCAAACGCCCATTGGGGCCGCGGGGGAATGATCGAATTTGAGGTCCGGAGCGTCACGGCGGCCGACGGTCAGGTGATCAACACGACCGGGGATAACGTAAAGACAACCGGGGTCAATGATGGTGGGAACCCCACGCTCGGTGTGGCGGGTGGGGTCGCTACGCTCGGCTTAAGCAAGGGCGCGGAAGCATACGTCCGCGGCGGCTCAGGCTACACAGTCAGAACAATCGGGCAGCACACCATCGAACCGGGCAAATAGGTCAATTGCGCCAGGTGCCCGAGATTCAGAGGCCTGGCTGCGGAGGATTGCAACGCTCCCAACGCACTCGTAATCCCGCTCAGGCTTGAACTGGCTGTAATTGCCTGAGGTCGTTATTTACTTGACTCAGGTTGCAGCGCCCGCCAAGGTCTTCAGTGGACCGGCGCAAACGCTCACCGGCAGCCGCCTGGAAGGTCGGTCGCGGTCCGGACGGGAG
>Ga0209777_10000537_pt1 | contig 61597 bp, 70 predicted proteins | sample FrelakmetHBP12HB_FD_187147 | JGI IMG/M metagenome (GOLD analysis project Ga0209777, IMG submission 187147) | Freshwater lake sediment microbial communities from the University of Notre Dame, USA, for methane emissions studies -HBP12 HB (SPAdes)... | ecosystem: Environmental > Aquatic >...
CAAGGGATTTGCCGGTGTTGTTAAGAGACATGGCTTCAGTGGCGGTCGGGCGACGCACGGATCGATGTTTCATAGAGCGCCTGGATCTATTGGAGCAAGTGCAGAGCCATCGCGGGTTCTAAAGGGAAAGAAGCTTCCGGGACAGATGGGAGATGTGAGGAAGACAATACAGAATTTGTTGGTCATGGGTGTGAGGCCGGAGCGGAATCTGATTTTAGTTAAGGGATCTATTCCGGGTTGCAGAAATAGTATTGTCATCATCAGGCAATCTACTAAAAAGAGTGGTTAAAGCAGGATCTGGAGCAGATAAAATGCCAGTTGCCGGTGTATACGATATTGAGAATAAGAGGGTATCGGAAATCGATTTGAGCGATGCTGTATTCGGCGCAGAAGTCAATGAGGCCGTACTGCATGATGTCGTGAGAATGCAGATGGCAGGGAAAAGGAGCGGTACCGCGTCGACCAAGAGAAGGCAGGAAATCAGAGGCGGTGGCAAGAAACCTTGGCGGCAGAAAGGCACAGGCAGGGCCAGAGCCGGTACTATAAGGTCTCCTCTGTGGCGAGGTGGCGGGGTTGTGTTCGGTCCTCATCCTCGCAGCTACGCGTACAAAATTCCGAAGAAAGTCAGGAAGCTGGCCTTGATGTCAGCATTAAGCATGAAAGTAAGGGAAGGAAAGATATTGATACTAAAAGATTTTCCCATGGACGCAATCAAGACAAAAAAATTCAAGGAGGTTATAGATCGATTCGGTCTGAAAAAGGCCTTGCTCGTTTTGGATAAATCGAATCCTGTCCTGGAGAAATCGTCAAGAAATGTAGAGGGAATCAAATTGATTCGGTCGGAGGGGATTAATGTATATGACCTTCTGAAATATGATCACGTCGTTCTTTTTGAACCATCGGTGAAGATAATTGAAGGGGCGTTATTGTCATAATGGATATATATCATATTATTAGAAGAGCGCTCGTTACGGAAAAGAGTACTAGTGCGAAGGATGAAAGCAATAAGTATATCTTTGAAGTAGATCGAAGGGCAAACAAGATTGAGGTTGCAACAGCGGTGGAGAAGCTCTTTAAAGTAAAAGTATTGGATGTTCATGTTATGAATATTGTCGGAAAGAAAAAGAGGATTGGGAGGATTATGGGCGAAAAGCGTTCGTGGAAAAAGGCAATTGTCACCCTTGCTCCCGGCAATCGCATTGAGATTCATGAAGGTGTTTAGACGGAAGAGAGATAAAGACGGATGGCTATCAGGAAATATAAACCAACATCGCCGGGAAGAAGATTCCAAACGTGCTCAGATTTTGATGAGATCACACGAACTGTGCCTGAAAAAAGTTTGCTCATACCTCTGAAACGTACGGGCGGACGAAATAGCTATGGAAGGATCACAACCAGGCACATTGGAGGCGGTCATAAGAGGCGGTATAGGGCAATAGATTTCAGGCGAGACAAAGTTGAGATCTCCGCCAAGGTAGCGGAACTGGAGTACGATCCCAATCGGAGTTCACGAATTGCGTTACTGCATTATATTGACGGCGAGAAGAGATATATTATTGCTCCTTCAAAAATGGACGTAGGGGATACTATCGTAAGCTCCGAAAAGGCAGATATCAAACCAGGGAATGCTATGCCCATTAAAAATATACCCCTCGGCTCTCTTATTCACAACGTGGAATTGAAGGTTGGGCGTGGAGGCCAGTTGATCCGGTCGGCAGGGACATACGGGCAGCTTATGGCCAAAGAAGAAGGTTATGCCCAGGTTAGGCTCCCTTCAGGAGAGGTAAGGAAAATCTTGCTCGATTGCAAGGCAACCATCGGACAGGTGGGCAATATCGATCATGAAAATATTAGCATCGGCAAGGCCGGTCGGTCAAGGTGGCTGGGAAGACGTCCCAAGGTGAGGGGTGTTGCGATGAACCCCGTAGATCATCCTATGGGTGGAGGAGAAGGCAAATCCTCTGGAGGAAGACATCCCTGCACTCCATGGGGTGTTCCGACAAAGGGGCATAAGACGCGGAAGAACAAAAAGACTGATAAATACATTGTCAAGAGAAGGGGTTAGAAGGTGGCGCGTTCAATTAAGAAAGGGGCATACATTAATGAGAAGCTTCTCGATAAGGTCAGAAAGGCTGAAGAGTCGGGAAGCAAGAGTGTTATAAAGACCTGGTCTCGCCGGTCAACAGTTACTCCTGAATTGATAGGGCATACCTTTGCTGTGCATAACGGAAAAAAGTTTATTCCTATCTTTGTTACGGAAAACATGGTGGGGCATAAACTCGGTGAATTTGCACCGACAAGAACATTTTTCAGCCATGCGGGTGATCGGAAAACGAAGGTGCGGAAATAATAATTTAAGCAGAGATCGGTGGTTTGGAGTTTAGTAATATGGAAGCAAGGGCAATTGCCAAGTATATTCGAGTTTCTCCTCAGAAGGCGCGGTTGGTTGTGGATCTGGTGAGGGGGAAGAGAATTGACGAGGCAAAAAAGATACTGCAATTTACGAGGAAATATTCTGCGGGCATCATCAATAAAGTTTTAAAATCCGCAATTGCCAATGCAAAACAGAACCCTAACATCGATGAGAGCATCCTTTATGTGAAAGATATTTTTGTAGATCAGGGTCCTTCACTGAAAAGATGGAGGGCTAGGGCACAGGGGAGAGCGGCGTCCATAAAGAAAAGGATGAGTCACATAACAATTATTCTGGATGAAGAGTGAGAATTGGGGAGGAGGTTGAGTTTGGGGCAGAAAGTTAACCCGATAGGTTTCAGGGTGGGTGGTATAAAGACGTGGCGATCGCAGTGGTTTTCAGAGAAGAATTACGCGGAACTGATTCATGAGGATATCAATATCAGGAAGTACCTGAAAAAGAAACTTTACCATGCTGGTATTTCAAGGATAGAGATAGAAAGGGCTGCCAGCAAGGCCAAGGTCAACATTTACGCGGCTCGTCCGGGAATCATCATAGGCAAGAAGGGATCAGAGATTGAGAAACTGAAGAAGGAGCTTGAAGGGGTTTCAAAAAGTGAGATTATTATCAACATACTCGAGGTGCGCAAGCCTGAAGTAGACGCACAGCTTGTTGCTGAGAATGTAGCCCTTCAGTTGGAGCGCCGTGTTGCTTTTAGGAGAGCCATGAAAAAATGTGTTACCTCTTCCCTTAAATTTGGCGCCAAGGGAATCAGAGTGAATTGTGCCGGCAGACTTGGCGGCGCTGAAATGGCAAGATCCGAATGGTACAGAGAAGGGAGAGTGCCCCTGCACACCCTGCGGGCTGATATTGACTGGGGGTTCGCAGAAGCGAATACTGCTTACGGACTTATCGGCATAAAGGTATGGATATTCCACGGAGAGGTACTTCCAACCAAGAAGGCGGCAGATAAATAGATAGACTAAGTTCTGAATCCTCATGTCAAAATTCTATGCTTGGTTCAAGGCGTGACGCTGAATTTAAGTGCATTAGATTTTGACAGTCTTTAGAGATCAGGATACCTGCTAAAAAGTTATGGTTGCAGTGAAAACAGAGGTCGTTGAATTATGTTGATGCCAAAGAGGGTTAAGTACAGAAAAGTACAGAGAGGCCGCATGAGTGGCAAGGCAACCAGGGGAAGTACCGTGGCTTTTGGCGAGTATGGCCTTCAAGCCGCCGAATGCGGCTGGATCACATCCCGGCAGATTGAAGCTGCACGTGTAGCCATGACACGCCATGTCAAACGAGGAGGTAAAATCTGGATAAGAATATTTCCTCATAAGTCAATAACGAAAAAACCGGCTGAAACCCGTATGGGAAAAGGAAAGGGAGCACCTGAAGGATGGGTTGCAGTTGTGAAACCCGGTGTTGTTCTTTACGAAATGGAAGGGGTATCGGAAGAGGTTGCCCGTGAAGCCTTCAGGCTGGCCGCTCATAAGCTTCCAATCGCAACTAAGTTTCTGTCAAGGGAGATGATTGGGTGAAGACTAAAGAGATAAGAGATCTTGATACTGATGAATTAGTACAGAAGAATAAAGAGCTTGTTGAGGAACTGTTCAAGCTCCGACTGCGCCATACGTCTGGACAGTTGGAATCTCCTGCCATGATGAGTTCTGTGAGAAAAAGTATTGCCCGTATCAGGACAGTGCTCAGGCAACGGGAGGTTCAAAAGATATGATGAAACGCGGTAACAAGAGAATTATTAAGGGTGTGGTGGTAAGCAACAAAATGGACAAGACAATTGTAGTGCGCGCAGAGAGGCTGGTCAAACATCCAGTGTTTCACAAGTATATGAGACAGTACGTCAAGTATAAGGCCCACGATGAGGAAAATACCTGCAACATTGGTGATAAGGTGCTCTTAGTTGAGTCAAGACCATTGAGCAAGGAAAAGCGGTGGCGCATGCGCACCATAATTGAAAGAGCAAAATAACTAGAAATTTATGGAATAAATTCTGTTCGGCGAGAAATGATTCCTGAACAGTTATGGTGATATCATGATTCAGATGCAGACTGTCTTAAATGTGGCGGATAATTCAGGTGCCAAGAGAGTCGCATGTATTAAGGTTCTTGGCGGGTCGAAAAGAAGATATGCCAGCGTTGGTGATGTAATTGTTGTTTCTATAAAGGAAGCCATACCGAATTCGAAGGTCAAAAAAGGGGATGTCATGAAAGCGGTTGTCGTGCGCACCGCAAAAGAAGTGCGGAGGCCGGACGGATCTTATCTTAAGTTTGATGACAATTCTGCTGTCCTGATTACTAATCAGTTGGAGCCCGTCGGGACGAGAATCTTTGGCCCCGTGGCTCGGGAGTTACGGGCCAAGCAGTTCATGAAGATCATTTCGCTGGCGCCCGAGGTTTTATGAAGGGGCTGAGTGGGGTTTAGGAGATGCAGGTCAAACGATTGAAAAAAGGCGATATGGTGAAAGTGATTACCGGCAAGGACAAGGGAAAAACCGGCAAGGTCCTGAAGGTAATAATTTATAAAAACCAAGTGGTTGTGGAGAAGCTTAACATAGTTAAGAAGCACAAGAGGCCTGATCAGAAAGGAAAGGGTGGCATCGTCGAGAAGGAAGGGGCGATCAACATCTCCAACGTCATGTTCCTGTGCAACAAATGTGATGAAGGCGTCAGGGTCGGATACAAGGTCCTAGAAGATGGTTCAAAGACAAGAGTTTGTAAGAAATGTAACGATATATTGGACACATAGGTTAAGATAAGATGGCTAGACTAAGAGATTATTACATAAAAAAGGTAGTGCCTTCTCTGGTTAAAGAGTTCAATTATAAAAACCTCATGCAGGTGCCGAAGCTCGAGAAAATAGTCGTGAACATGGGCGTTGGCGAAGCCATTCAGAACATAAAGGCCCTGGAAAGCGCGGTCGCAGACCTGTCCATGATTGTAGGGCAGAAGCCCGTGATAACGAAAGCAAGGAAGTCGATTGCCACATTTAAGCTTCGTCAAGGCATGTCCATAGGATGCAGGGTCACCCTAAGGGGAGACAGGATGTATGAGTTTTTTGACAGGCTTGTTAATGTTGCTCTTCCCAGAGTGCGTGACTTTAGAGGAATATCACCAAAATCTTTCGACGGGAGAGGGAATTTCGCTGTTGGATTGAAGGAGCAGATCATCTTTCCTGAAATAGACTACGACAAAATTGATAAGATCAGGGGGATGAATATTGTAATAGCGACGTCTGCCAAAACGGATGAAGAGGCGAGGCAGCTTCTTCGATTCATGGGTTTAGCATTTAGAAACTGATAAAGGTAATAGTAAAGAGATCTGGAGGAATAGGTGTGGCAAAGAAGTCCTTGATTGCAAAAGCGAGAAGGAACCCAAAATTTTCAGTGAGGGTTTACAACCGTTGCCCCATATGCGGTAGGCCTAGAGCTTACTTCAGAAAATTTGACATGTGCAGAATATGTCTGAGAAATCTTGCCCTGAGGGGCGAAATTCCCGGGCTCATGAAGTCTAGCTGGTAAGTTACGTAAGGAGTAATGTTATGGGGATGACAGATCCTATCGCCGATATGTTAACAAGAATCCGTAATGCCAACAATATACGATTCAAAAATGTGGATGTTCTCTTGTCCAGGATTAATCTTAATATCGCAAAGGTACTGAAAAAATCGGGGTATATAAGCGGGTACGACATAAAGAAAGATGCGCGTGGACATCAGGTGTTAAGAATATACCTTAGACATGCTGATGCCAAGAGGTCTGTTCTTACAGGGATTCAAAGGGTCAGTAAGCCAGGAAGAAGGGTCTATGTGAAGAGCGAAAGGATACCAAAGGTCTTGAACGGTTATGGCATCGCTATTCTCTCCACATCCAAGGGTATCTTAACAGATAAAGAAGCAAGTGAATCGAAACTGGGTGGCGAAGTACTCTGCAATGTGTGGTAGGAATCTTATTTGACATGGTCAATTAGTGTCTGGAGATTTATTCAATGTCAAGAATCGGAAAAAAACCCGTAGTAATTCCTGCAGGAGTGAAGATAAGTCGGGATAAATCGACAATCAAAGTTCAGGGTCCCAAGGGACTCCTGTCTATGGAAATACCTTACGGCGTTGAGGTATCCATAAATAATGGGACCATAGAGGTAAAAACAGCATCTGAGACTAGAAAAGGAAAAGCCTACCACGGCCTGGTGAGGACACTGGTGGCGAATATGGTGATGGGTGTTACTGTTGGCTTTCAGAAAGGCCTGGAACTTTCAGGTATTGGATACCGTGCCGAGAAGAGTGGTGATACCCTCAGATTAGTTCTAGGATTCTCCAGTCCTTTAGAATACAGGATTCCTCAAGGAATAGATGTAAAAATTGATAAACAGGTCAATATACTAGTTAGTGGAATTGATAAGCAACTCGTCGGGAGAGTCGCTGCTGAAATAAGAGACCTAAAAAAACCTGAACCGTATAAAGGAAAAGGGATAAGGTATGTTGGCGAAAAGGTCAGAAGAAAGGTGGGCAAGTCCGTTGGGGCCTGATGTATTGATTTGTCTATGGTTTGAAATCATATTTAACGGGATGATGCTGAACACATAAGGGGTAGAGAATTGCCAACGAAGAAAGTAGAAAAGATACGAATAAAACGTAAGAAGAGAGTAAGAGGAAAAATATTCGGTACGGAGACTAGGCCGAGACTTTCTGTGTTTAGAAGTTCTAAACACATATACGTTCAGGCTATTGCAGACGATGTAGGGCGGACGCTGGCCGAGGTTTCAACGTTGAGCAAGGAAATAAAGGGTACCCTTGGTGGATCCAAGAAAGTTGATGCAGCGAAGGAAGTGGGCAAGCTAGTTTCAAAGAAATTGAAGGCTCTGGGTATAGAGCGCGCTGTTTTTGACAGGGGATGTTATCTATACCACGGGCGCGTTGAAGCGCTTGCTCAGGGGGCAAGAGAGTTAGGGCTAAAATTGTAGATTGGGTCTACATTACTCGAAGGGAATGGTTATTAGTGAGGATATGGAAGAATTAGAACTTCTTGACAGAGTCATAGCAATTAACAGAACAGCCAAAGTTGTCAAAGGCGGGCGGCGGTTTCGGTTCAGCGCAATAGTGGTCGTGGGCGACGGTCATGGATCTGTGGGTGCTGGTCTGGGAAAGGCCCATGAGGTTCCAGAGGCGATCAGAAAGGGCATGGAAAAGGCCAAGAAAAGCATGGTTAAGGTTGCCATTTCCAATAGAACTGTTCCGTACGAGGTTGTCGGTAAATATGGTGCAGGCAGGGTTCTCCTAAAGCCTGCTTCCGAAGGGACTGGCCTCATCGCAGGAGGAGCGGTCAGAGCGGTTCTTGAAGTTACGGGAGTACACAACATACTGACAAAATGCTTGGGGTCACACAATCCGCACAACCTGGTCAAGGCTACAATTGATGGTCTCTGTCAATTGAAGGACCCGGCAGAAATTTCGTCTTTGAGAGGGAGAGCTGGCGCTGATAATTGATGATTTCACAAAAGGTCACCAGCCGTTATTAATAGTGACCTTTTTTGGACTTGCAAGAATCAGTTTGCACATAATTGAGGTATAAATCGTGGATAAGAAGCTTAAGATTACACTGGTGAAAAGCTATATTGGCAGACCACAGAAGCAGCGGCAGATACTTCGCGGGATGGGACTCGGGAAATTGAATCGGACTGTCCTGCTGGAGGATACACCTGAGATTCGCGGCATGATTCTAAAGGTGAACCATCTCGTGTTTACGGAAGAGTTTACGGAGAGCAAGGCATGAATTTGAGTTTATTAAAGCCGCCAGAGGGTTCAAGGAAAAAAAGAAAAAGAATCGGCCGTGGTGATGGATCAGGGCATGGCGGCACATCTACAAAGGGACATAAAGGTCAGAATGCCCGTTCAGGAGGAAGAGTTAGACCAGGGTTCGAGGGTGGGCAGATGCCCCTTTCACGAAGATTACCGAAAAGAGGTTTTCGTAACCCTTTTCGTAGAAACATAGTTATAATTAATATAGATCAATTGAGAAGATTTCCCGAGGGCTCCGTTATCGACAGGGATGCTCTCTTAAAAGCTGGCCTGGTGAAGGAAACGGGGGATGGTATCAAACTTTTGGGCAAAGGCAACATAGAGCACCCGATATCGGTGAAGGTTGACATGATTAGCCGAGGGGCCAAAGACAAGATTGAGGCTGCCGGCGGCTCGGTAGTAGAGGTTATCTGATTTGTTAGACGGCTTAAAAAATATCGGGAAGATTCCTGAGCTCCAGAGAAGGATCCTTTACTCGTTTCTGCTATTAGCTGTCTACAGAATAGGTGCGCATGTGCCGACGCCTGGCATCGATACGGCAGCCTTAGCCGCCTATTTTGAACAGGCGAAGGGTTCACTACTTGGATTCTTTGACATGTTTGCCGGCGGAGCCCTTTCCAATCTTTCAGTTTTCGCCCTTGGCATCATGCCCTATATTAGCGCCTCGATTATTCTTCAGCTCCTGACCATCGCTATTCCCCATCTGGAGAGACTCTCCAAGGAAGGTGAGGCGGGACGGAGGAAAATCACCCAGTATACCCGTTACGGGACGGTGCTCTTAAGTGTCATTCAGGGCTTCGGTATTTCCGTTGGATTGGAAAATATGGCGGGACCCACAGGAGTTTCCATTGTTATGGAGCCCGGCTGGAGCTTTCGTCTTATGACGGTAATTACATTGACTGCAGGCACGGCATTCATCATGTGGCTCGGGGAACAGATTACAGAAAAAGGCATAGGCAACGGCATATCACTAATCATCTTCGCCGGTATTGTCTGCAGGGGACCCGCAGCGATCTACCAGACATTTACACTGCTATCAGCGGGCGAGATGGGCATTTTTTTCATCATAATACTCGTTGTTATGATGATCGCCGTAGTAGGAGTCATCGTTTTTGTAGAAAGTGGTCAGAGGAGAATACCAGTACAATATGCAAAACGTGTTGTCGGACGAAAGATGTATGGGGGACAGACGACCCACCTACCTCTCAAAGTGAACACTGCGGGTGTCATTCCTCCGATCTTTGCATCCTCGATCATTATGTTCCCGGCGACGATCGCTAACTTCATTGATCACCCGTGGATGAAGGTAGTTTCGGGTGCCTTAATTCCGGGAAAGATGATTTACGAGTCGCTCTATGTCGTCTTCATCGTATTTTTCTGTTATTTTTATACGGCGGTAGTCTTTAATCCTACGGATGTTGCGGATAACATGAAAAAATATGGTGGATATGTTCCCGGGATAAGGCCTGGTAAAAAAACAGCGGACTATGTCGATGACGTCTTATCGAAACTGACCTTTAGTGGAGCTATATACGTATCGGCTGTTTGTGTCCTTCCCAGTGTACTGATAAGTTCTTTTAATGTACCCTTTTATTTTGGCGGGACCGCCCTTTTGATCGTAGTTGGTGTTGCGCTTGACACGGCAGGCCAGATAGAAACCCATTTGCTGACGAGACAGTATGAGGGGTTCATGAAGAAGGGCCGCATTGCAAAACGGCGTTAATGACACCATACATTTAGCAGCATGATTGTCCTGAAACTGCCAGAAGAGATTGAAAAGATGAGGGCGAGCAACTGTATCGTTGCTGAGATATTAAACACGCTAAGAGAAAAGATTAGACCTGGTGTAACCACGGGTGAGCTGGATATATGTTCGGAAGAGCTCGTGCGTAAGAGGGGTGCGGTACCTGCATTTAAGGGTTATATGGGGTACCCTAATTCGCTGTGCATATCGGTCAATTCAGAAGTCGTTCATGGTATACCGTCCCACAGAGTTTTAGATGTTGGGGATATTGTGAGCCTTGATTTCGGGGCATATTATAAAGGATACTATGGCGATGCTGCCATAACGGTGCCTGTCGGTGACGTTTCTGAGGAAGCGGCAAGGCTAATTCGCGTTACTGAGCAGGGACTCTACGACGGAATCAAGGAAGCAAGAGCCGGAAACCGTCTCGGCGACATATCGGCAGCTGTTCAAATGCGCGCTGAGACTGCCGGGTTTGCCGTTGTGAGAGATTTTGTAGGCCATGGAATTGGCAAGAAACTTCACGAGGAACCGCAGATACCCAATTATGGCACAAAAGGCAGAGGGATAGAACTGAAGACCGGTATGGTTTTGGCTATTGAACCGATGGTCAATGAAGGCACATACAAGGTCAAAGTAACTGATAATGGCTGGACTGTTGTGACGGAAGATGGAAAATTATCGGCCCACTTCGAGCATTCAGTTGCCATAACAAAAAATGGTCCGGATATCCTGAGCAGGATGAATTAAAGAGGAAACAAAAAAGGGGTTTTTCGCGGTTGTCGAAAAGTTTGGTGATTTATTGATATAGGTAGTTATGGCAAAAGAGGAACCAATTGAGGTTGAAGGTAAAGTCGTTGAAACTTTGCCAAATGCAATGTTTCGAGTAGAGCTCGAAAACGGACACCGTGTCCTTGCTCATATTTCCGGAAAAATGCGCATGCATTTTATCAAGATATTGCCAGGCGATAGAGTTACAGTTGAGCTTTCTCCCTACGATCTTACTCGGGGAAGGATTATATACAGGACGAAGTAAAACGAAATATACAGAGTGCATTTGCGGCATTGCAATACGATCAGCAGAGTATTAGGCACGTTACTAGCCGCAGACCATTGTTAAGGAGCAAATATCGTGAAGGTGCGGTCTTCCGTTAAAAAAATTTGTGACAAATGTAAAATTATCAAGAGGCGCGGCGTGCTGAGGGTTATCTGCGAGAATCCGAAACACAAGCAGCGGCAGGGATAATTGAGACTATAGTGCCCTTTCATCAGGAGGTTATCAAGTGGCAAGACTTGCGGGAGTGGACTTACCGAAAAATAAGAGAATAGAAATTGCGTTAACGTATATATATGGAATAGGAAGGAGCAGATCGCGAGATATTCTTGAGAAGGCCGGTGTTAGCTTTGATAAGAAAACGGATAACATTGTCGACTCAGAAATAACCGCCATAAGAAATATTATAGATAAGGAACACAAAGTTGAAGGTGATTTAAGACGAGACGTGTCCATGGCAGTGAAGCGATTGATGGATCTCGGAGCTTACCGTGGACTAAGGCATAGGAAAGGGCTTCCCGTCAGGGGTCAGAGAACGAGCACAAATGCTCGAACACGGAAAGGACCTAGACGGTCGATTGCCGGTAAGAAGAAATAAAGAAGGATTGATCCGGAGGGAAGATGGCAAAACAGGTAAGGAAAACGGGGAAAAAAAAGGAAAAGAAGAACATAACTGAAGGAGTTGTGCATATTCAATCTACCTTTAACAATACGATTATTACAATCACAGATCTCAGTGGCAATGTTATCGCCTGGTCTTCTGCCGGAACACAGGGCTTTAAGGGTTCGAGAAAGAGTACGCCCTTCGCTGCGCAAGTGGCAGCCGAAGACGCGGTTAAGAAGGCAAAGGAACATGGAATGAGGCGAGTTCAAGTGTATGTGAAAGGACCCGGTTCAGGCCGGGAGTCGGCATTACGATCCTTGCAGGTAGCTGGCTTGAATATCAGTCTTATCAGGGATGTCACGCCGATTCCCCATAATGGGTGCCGTCCTCCGAAGAGGAGAAGAGTATAAGACAGGATTTTTTTTGGTCTATATAAAGAAATTTGATTTTTTTATTGGGAGGTTTTTTTGGCAAGATATAAAGAATCCGTGTGCCGGTTATGCAAAAGAGAGGGCCTGAAACTTTTTCTCAAGGGGGACAGGTGTTATGGCGAGAAATGCGCCTTTGAGAGGAGAGGTTATGCTCCGGGAGATCATGGTCAGATTCGCAGGAAATACTCCGATTACGGCGTTCAATTGCGAGAGAAGCAGAAACTTAAGAGGATGTATGGCCTGCTAGAAAGACAATTCAGGAGTTATTTTGAAAAGGCCGATAAGCAGAAAGGGATAACAGGAACCAATCTCTTAATTTTCTTAGAAAGACGTCTCGATAATATGGTCTTCCGAATTGGCTTTGCCAATTCGAGGAATGAGGCAAGGCAGCTTGTGAGACATAAACACTTTTTAGTAGATGGAAAGCCGATAAATATACCCTCCTATTTGGTTAAAGTAGGTAGCGAGATCCGAGTAAGAGAAAAAAGCAGGAAAGTGGAAAGAATAGTGGAGGCAATGGAAATAGTTGCCAGGCGAGGCATACCACAATGGCTGGAACTGGATAAGGATAATTTCAAAGGGTTGGTAAAAACCCTGCCTTCCCGTGAAGAATTAGTTATGCCTGTTCAGGAGCAGTTAGTCGTTGAGCTTTATTCAAAATAATATTGCCATATACTTTAAATATACCCCAAAGGTAAGGAACTAAAAAATGCAAAAGAGCTGGCGCACTTTAATACGGCCGAAGCGAATCGAGATCGATGAGAATACCCACACACGCTTTTATGGTGAATTCACATGTCAGCCTTTAGAGCGGGGTTTTGGTATTACTCTCGGAAATGCCCTCAGGAGGGTATTGCTGTCGTCTATTCAGGGAGCGGCTATTGTATCTATAAAAGTTGATGGAGTCCTCCATGAATATTCAACAATTCCAGGAGTTAAAGAAGATGTAACGGATATTGTACTGAATCTCAAAGGCGTTCGCTTAATGCTCAATCAGGATGGTCCGAGAGTCCTGCATATCGACGCCTCAGAAGAAGGTGTCGTAACTGCAGGGGACCTTATTACCGATGGAACAGTTGAAATCCTCAATCCTGATCACCATATTGCGACACTCTCTGGGGATAACAAGTTCAAGGCTGAGCTGGTTGTAAAAACAGGGAAGGGGTATGTGCCTGCTCGCAGGGAAAGAGCCCCCGATCAAGCTGAAGGGACTATCAATATTGATGCAGCCTTTTCACCTATAAAAAAAGTTAATTATACAGTGGCCCATGCAAGGGTAGGGCAGATTGCCGATTATGACCGCCTAGTAATGGAAGTATGGACTGATGGCAGCGTGCTTCCGGAAGACGCCCTTGCTTTTGCAGCCAAGATATTGAAGGGGCAGTTAGATATATTTATAAATTTTGATGAGGTTGATGAAGAAGAACAGCACGAAGTGGTTGAGGAAAAGGAAAGCATTAACGAGAACCTCCTGAGGCATGTTGACGATCTCGAACTTTCCGTAAGATCGGCAAATTGTTTGAAAAATGCGGGCATTAACCTGATAGGAGAACTTGTTCAGAAGACAGAAGCGGAAATGTTAAAGACCAAAAATTTCGGCAGGAAATCTCTCAATGAAATAAAGGAAATTCTTGCGGAGATGGGACTCAGCTTTGGTATGAAACTGGATTTGCCTCCCTGGAATAAGGAAGCGAGGAAAGAAAGCGAAGACTTCGGTGCAAAAGAATGAAGAGGTTAATCCTTAGTCGAGAAGGGAGATAGTCAGATGCGTCACGGGAAGTCAGGAAGAAAGCTGGGCAGGACTAAAAGTCACAGGGAAGCTATGTTGAGAAACATGGTTACTTCCTTTTTGAAATATGAGAAGATTACGACGACTGATGCCAAGGCCAAAGAATTGAGAAAAGTTGCTGAAAAAATGATCACCCTGGGGAAGAGAGGCGATCTTCATGCAAGGAGACAGGCTCTTTCCTTCGTTAGGGACAGGAAAGTTGTCGGGAAACTTTTTGATGAGCTATCATTGCGGTATCGTGACTGTGCAGGCGGTTATACGAGGATCGTAAAGACGGGTAATCGTGCAGGCGACAATGCGCCCGTATCTATAATTGAGTTTGTCAGAGATATCGGGGCAGACCAAACAAAAAAGAAAGTCCTTTCACAAAAGTAGCACAACACTTCACACTATTTATTATGTTTGGAGACAAGCAGGGTGTTTCTGCAACCCTGCTTTTCTTTTTTCTCTTGTTTTTTTGTCAGAAAAAATATAGGTCATAATCAATTATCGTTTTTCCAATAGTCGCAACTCGTCAATGGTTCTTTACAAAATCAGATTGTGTTTTTTGAATTGGGCAACGGAGAAGGAGGATTGGTTATGGCGGAAGAAAAGATAGGCGAAGTTGTAAAATTTTTTGCAAAGCCGTGTGTTGCGGCAATAAAAGTGACAAATGGCGAGGTAAGAATAGGCGATACGATCAAGATAACCGGTCACACTACAGATATGACAAACACACTTGAATCAATGGAGATTGAAAACCAAAAGGTTGAGAAAGCTGTTGCGGGAGACTATATTGGTATTAAAGTCCCCGATCGTGTTCGCCCGGGAGACGAAGTTTTCAAAGTTGTACCGTAATAATCCATTGATTTAGAAAGCTGGAGTCTTACGAGAATTTGGTTCTGCACGTGCATGGTCTCATAGTGGCGACCTTGCCCCTTCAGCATTAGGGACTTCACTCATAGGATGGAAAGAGATGCAGATCAGAGTATTGGGTTGCCATGGCTCACAGACGCCCGGATGCAATACGACGAGTTTTCTATTGGACGACAAGATTCTTGTAGATGCGGGAACTATCACATCTTCACTAACCATAGAAGAACAGGTTAATATAGATTATGTCCTGGTCACCCATGCCCACCTCGATCACGTGAGAGACATCATGTTTCTGGCAGATAATATTTGTTATCTGCAGAAAGGTCATCCCCTAATTGTTATTGGAACTAGCAATATCATCGATACACTCAAGACTCATCTTTTCAATAATATCGTTTGGCCCGATTTTTCCTTGATCCCGAGCCCTGAAAATCCGGTTCTAAAGTTTAAAGTCATAAATCCCGGGCAAGAGATGAAACTCGGTGACGTGGGTATCACAGCCATCTTAGTTAATCATGTCATTGAAACAGTCAGTTATGCAATAGAGTCTAAGAAGGGATCATTTATAATTGTCGGAGACACAGGCCCCACTGACGAGGTTTGGAAAACTGCAAACAAGATGAGTGATTTAAAGGCCGTCTTCATTGAAACGTCCCTTCCCAACAATATGAAAGATGTCGCGGAGATGACAGGCCATCTCACGCCTTCAGGTTTGGAGGAAGAATTGAAGAAATTAGATCATCCCAATCACAACATTTATCTTTATCACATGAAGCTCCAGTACCGCGAAGCTATCCAGAGAGAGATCGCCATGATAAGAGATAGGGATATTCATGTCCTTGAAGACGGCGAGGTCATTCAAATCTGACTTTTTTTGATAAGGTCACTTACAAGATATCCCGGGACAAGACCTGGACATATTTTTCGCACCAAGCTGTAGGGAACTAAATCATAGACCCTTCGATCCGTTTAACCCGCTCAGGGTCAATTCAACTAAGTCCTTTTTCCATGGCATAGCCTTAAAAAAGACCGGGTTTCATTGAATCAAATGCTGACGCCTGTTGAACATCTCGATGAACTAAAAAGGTTAGACATCCGTTTCAGTCTTGGTCCTATATCGCGGTTCCTCGAACGTCTGAATAATCCCCAGAACGCATATGGGACAGTTTTAGTAGGTGGAACAAACGGGAAAGGCTCCATTGCGGCTATGGTAGCATCAGCCTTGTCCCACGGTGATTTTCGTGTTGGTCTCTACACATCTCCGCATTTGATTGATGTCCGCGAGAGGATAAGAATCGGCGGCGAAATGATTTCACAAGAGGAGATGGATGCTTGGACAGAAATAGTAAAGGATCACTCCACGGAAGATCTGACCTACTTTGAATTTCTCACCGCCGTTGCCTTTCTTTATTTCCACGAGAGGAAGGTGGATATAGCCATTCTGGAAGTGGGAATGGGGGGTAGACTCGATGCAACTAATGTGGTTTCGCCTCTCGTATCTGTGGTGTCGAATATATCCCTCGATCACACGGAATACCTCGGCAGGCGCCTCGAAGAAATTGCATGGGAGAAGGTCGGCATAATTAAGAATGGCGGGGTTTGTATAAATGCGGTAAAACAACAACGCTTGCGAAAGCTTCTGGAAGAAATATGCCGCACGAGAGGTGCAACAATATACAGTTTGGGAAGGGAAATAACGATTGACACGCACCCCGATGGTTCATTTGCTTATCGGGGCATTGGGAGGAGGCACGATAACCTCGTTTGTCCTCTGAAAGGGCGACATCAGATAGAAAATGCCGCGGTGGCTCTCGGTGTCATTGAGGCTTTGGCGATGAAGGGGTTTCGGATTGATGACGATGCCGTCTTTAAAGGAATCCATGACGTTAAATGGGAAGGAAGACTTGAAGTTATTAAACATTCGCCAACTGTTCTTCTGGACGGCGCCCATAACGCAGGCGGCGCCTCCGCCCTTGCCCGCGCACTGAAGGAGGGATTCCCCTGCAAGAAGTTAATTTTCATCTTTGGTGTTCTCAAGGATAAGGACTACAAAGCTATGCTGAAAAAACTGCTCCCACTGGGGGATCGGCTGATTTTAACAAGTCCGGATACGGAAAGAGCGATGCCTCCTGAGACCTTGCTGCCGGTGGCAAAGCAATATCTAAGAAAAATCGAGGTCGTAAAGAACCCCCGTGAGGCACTGAAACGGGCATTATCTATAGCCGATCAAGATGATCTTATCTGTATAACCGGTTCTCTTTATCTTGTCGGTGAAATCAAAAGAGTATTCTCTACGGCATTTTTCTAATGTAATTGTTTGCAAAAAATAGTCTAAATGCGGGATGGTCAAGTGATGGCTTTGCAGAGGACAAGATGGCGATGTTCCTTTATTTGTCTGATCATCTTTATTTGTTTTATTCCCGCTTATAGCTCGACTGCTGCTGAGACTGATATTTCCAAGGGACCGATTACACTGGAGGCAGATAGTGTTGCCTATGACAAGGAGAAAGATACCTATCATGCAAAAGGTAATGTCCTGATTGTTTTTTCCGGGGGTGTCCTAGTGGCTGAGTCGGTCGTCCTCAATAGGGCAACGAACGAGGCAAATGCCGAAGGCTATGTGATGCTTATAAGCGACGGAGATATTCTCGAGGGAGACAGAGTTGACTTTAACATTGAAGCAAAGACTGGTGTCGCCCACCAAGGCAAGATGTTTTTTGCCGCTAATCATTTTTATGTAAAGGGTTCAACAATCGAAAAAACAGGGGAAGCCTCGTACCATTTTGAAAATGCCACAGCAACTACATGCGATGGAGATTCTCCGGACTGGCGCTTGACGGGGAGGGAACTGGATGTAACCGTCGATGGGTATGGAACCCTGAAAGATAGTAAGTTTCTGGCAGGTAGCGTCCCCCTTCTCTACACTCCCTATATGCTGTTCCCAGCAAAGAAGACCCGGCAGTCAGGTTTTCTTTTTCCTTATATCGCTTATTCGTCGGACAGGTTGGGCTGGGATGTTGAACTCCCCTACTACTGGGCGATTTCAGAGGACACGGATGCAACATTTTATCAACGGTATATGGATAAGAGGGGGTTTAAAGAAGGTGTCGAGTTCAGATACTTCCTCAGCAAGGATACATTTGGCACCTTTTACGGCGACTTCATGAATGATGCTGCACGCATTACTGAAACGGGCGAAACAAACGGAGGAATACCCAGAGACTGGCAGTCAGATCACAAGAGATGGTCATACTATCTGAATCACGAGACCACATTCGACCCTTCATTTACCCTCAGGACTGATATCCGCAAGGTATCAGATAGCTTTTACTTCAAAGACTTTTCCTCACATAATTATTATCTTGATAATTATGCGATTAACGAAACGGATAGATTCAAGAAGATTCCCTTTTACGGTGACGAATCTCTTGGTTCTCTCGACTCGACTGTCCGTATGGTCAAGAACTGGCAACTATACAACTTGACCGCACTGATAAGCTACACCGATGATTTCGCGAGCGCCTCGAATGATGCAACTTTGCAGAAGTATCCTGAAATAACCCTTAAGGGGATAAAACGTCCTATCTTTGGCTTACCCGTCAATTTTGAGTTTGATTCAGCTTATGACTATTATTATAGAAATGAAGGGCAAAAGGGACATCTTTTCGATTTGCAGCCGACCCTATCATTTCCCATACGCTGGCGTGAGTTTCTCCAGTTAACACCTCAGATAGGGGTAAAGAGCACGGCATGGAACCGAGACGACAATGTTGATACAGGTCAAAGCAAACAAGGAGCTCGAGAATTGTACAGCGTCGGAGCAACAGCTACTACGGAAATCCACAGGATATTCGATGTAGGCGGCAAGGACGTAGATAAAATACGACATGGCATCAGGCCCGAGCTCACGTACGTCTATATTCCCAATGTCTCTCAGACGGATATTCCCGATTACGTAGCAGCCATACCTGAGCAGAACACCTTGACATACTCCTTGACTAATACACTCTTGGCAAAATTGAACGAAAAGGACGGCGGAAAAAGTTACCGTGAGTTTCTGCGCTTTAAGCTGGCCCAAACCTATGATTTCAAAGAGGCAAGAAGGGGTGATGTAGATCCCCCGAAGGACACAAGGCCATTCAGTGATGTTGATATGGAGCTTGACGTCAATCCACTTCAGTATTTTTCATTCATGGCCCGTAACAAGTATAGTGTGAATTCAGGCGAGTGGCTTCAGACCAATTATGATATGACAATAAGCGATTGGCGGGGCGATTCGGCCACCGTGGGATATCGATATGCCAAGACTGCTGTCAATGTGGCAAACCCTGCTACGGCAATTACGCCATTTACCTCCTTTCAATACAGCCAGGCTGCCGGCGAAGAGATGGACCTCTCACTTAAAGCTGCTGTAACGCAATCTGTAGATCTCATCTATATTTTGAGAAAGAACCAATTAGATGATATAATCTTGGAAAGGACATATGGCGTGAAATATCGCAAGCAGTGCTGGGGCATAGAGGTCTACTACTCTGAAGGCGAGAACGACAAGCGATTTATTGTAGGCGTTACTTTTCTTGGTCTCGGTAAATTTGGCGGGAAGTAGGATGATGTGATTTGCCGAAGGTTTTTCCTTGACAAATATCAGAAAATTTCGTAACCTTCTCCTTTACATTTTCGGCATATGGGTGAATTTATGAAGACTTATAACGCGAAAAAAGAGGACATCGTCAGGAACTGGTGTGTCATTGACGCGGAAGGACACATTCTCGGTAGACTCGCAAGTGAGGTTGCAAGACGTCTTAGAGGCAAACACAAACCCATTTATACACCATATATGGATGCAGGGGATTTTGTGATCGTCGTTAATGCCGGGAAGGTTTCCCTCTCTGGCAAGAAATTGTCCGACAAAGTATACTATCACTATTCCGGTTACCCGGGTGGTATGAAAAAGACGAATGCAGGTAAGTTGTTGAAGGACAGTCCGGAAAAGGTCCTGATCTATGCGGTCAAAGGCATGTTGCCGAAGAACTCTTTAGGCAGGAAAATGTTAAAAAAACTCAAGGTCTATATAAATAATGATCACCCTCATGAGGCCCAGTGCCCTCAGGTCATCAAGTTATAAGGGTTTTTGTTTGATTGGTCGGTATCGTCTGATACCTGTCGGATTTCGCAGAGCACGATTATTGTCGGGAGAAATGAAATAATGGAAAAACGTTTTTATGCCACAGGGAAAAGGAAGTACGCAATCGCTAGGGTCTATATGAAGGAAGGAAGCGGAAACCTTGTAGTAAACAAGCGCAATTTCGATGACTACTTTACACGGGATAGCCTCAAAATGATTATCATGCAGCCTCTCGAAATTGTGGGCGCGAGAAACAAGTTTGATTTCTTCGTTAACGTATCGGGCGGTGGTGTGGCCGGGCAGGCGGGGGCGATAAAGCATGGCATAACGAAGGCACTCGTCGAATATGATATCGAATGGCGTTCAATTCTCAAGAAAGCGGGTTTCTTAACGAGGGATTCACGCATAAAGGAAAGAAAAAAGTACGGTCAGCCGGGTGCGAGGAAGCACTTCCAATTTTCAAAAAGATAGTATTACGGAAGGAGGCTTCTCGGCCTCCTTTTTTTTGGTTGAAACATGTGACTCTCATGTCGGCCGACAAGAGAAATCCTATAAAGTTGAAATTGCACGGACGGTGACATCAGCAATAATACTTGCATATATTTGGAAATTCATTTTTGCAAATAAACAATAGGTAACATGTATGCTTAAAGTAGGTATATACGGAGCGAGTGGATATACCGGCCAAGAACTTCTAAGACTCCTGCTGAGACATCCAGAGGCCGAAGTTGTGGCGGTGACATCAAGGAGATATGCGGGCATCGCGGTTGCTGATATTTACCCTGTCTTTGTCGGCTTGACCAACCTGGCATTCGTTGACGCCTCTCCGGAAGATGTGGCAGGCGCCGCGGATATAGTTTTTTTGGCCCTGCCCCACGGGGTATCCATGGCTGTGGCCCCGATTTTCTTGAGGGCCGGGAAGAAGGTGATCGATCTCAGCGCAGATTTTCGTCTGCGCGATATTGCCACCTACGAAAAATGGTACAGCAGGCACACCGCCCGGAATATTATAAAAGAATCAGTTTACGGAATACCGGAGCTATACGGAGACGAAATTGCCAAGGCAAAGTTGGTTGCCAATCCTGGCTGCTATCCAACCAGTGTAATTCTCGGCCTTGCCCCTCTGTTGAAGGCAAAATGGATCGATGATTGCTCTATTATAGCTGATTCAAAGTCCGGCGTGAGCGGTGCGGGAAGAGAGCCGCAGGTCGGGACGCTTTTCTGCGAGGTTGACGATGGATTCAAGGCGTACAAAGTTGGTCAGCACAGGCATACACCGGAGATGGAACAGGAAATCAGTATCCTCGCCGGTTGCGATGTGAGTATTACGTTTACGCCCCATCTCCTCCCCATAATCCGGGGAATCCTCAGTACCATGTATGCGACGCTTCAGAAAGAGGTCGCAACAGGGGAGCTGATTGATCTTTACCGGGCATTTTATAAGGGAAAGAAATTTGTAAGGGTATACAAGGCAGGTACATTCCCCAATATTTCTTCAGTCCGGGGTTCCAACTACTGCGATATAGGGCTCTTTGTTGATGACAGAACAAGAAGGGTTATCATCATATCTGCTATCGACAATCTCATCAAAGGAGCAGCGGGCCAAGCTATACAAAACATGAATCTCATGTGCGGCCTTAGCGAAGATACGGGACTTGCGATGATATCCTTGTTCCCGTAAAGAATATGTCCTCTGTAGTTGCAACTCCCCGCTGCTCATGGCTGCGGATCATGTCGGAAGTGACACCTACTCAGATTTTCAAAGGTCTGGACTGCGAGAGAGATAGATGTCCATAAAAATATACAACACCCTTTCAAAGAAAAAAGAGACATTCGAGCCCCTCGTTGAAGGACAGGTGGGTATCTATACGTGCGGCATCACCGCCTATGACGTCTGTCATGTAGGCCATGCCCGCTCGGCCGTAGTTTTCGATGTCATCACTAGGTATTTTCAATATAGAGGATATCATGTCACGTACGTGAAAAACTTTACAGACGTGGACGATAAAATCATCACGAAGGCCAATGCGGAAGGCAAAACAATATCTGAGATATCAGAGAGGTATATCAGAGAGCATGACGTAGATATGGATGCGCTCGGGATATCCAGGCCTACAGTTGCGCCCAGGGCCACGGAACACATCGCCGGCATGATAAAGCTGATCAATATTCTCCTTGCCAAAGGCCTAGCCTATGAGGCCGATGGCGATATCTATTACGCGATTGAGAAATTTAAAGGATACGGGAAGCTTTCTGGCAGAAATCTGGAAGAAATGATAGCCGGTGCCCGCGTAGATGTGAGTGAGAAAAAAAAGTATCCCCTCGACTTTGCCCTCTGGAAAGCCAGCAAGGAAGGGGAACCATGGTGGGACAGTCCCTGGGGCAGGGGGAGACCGGGATGGCATATTGAGTGTTCAATTATGAGCCAGAATTTACTTGGAGAGACATTCGATATTCATGGTGGCGGAGAAGATTTAATATTTCCCCATCATGAGAATGAAATTGCCCAGTCGGAAGGGGCAACGGGTAAACCCCTCGCCAGATTCTGGATCCACAATGGCTTTGTAAAAGTCAGTAGCGAAAAGATGTCGAAGTCGCTCGGCAATTTTTTCACCATTAAAGACATATTGAAAAATTACCATCCGGAGGTAGTGAGGCTCTTCATGCTCCAGAGCCATTACAAGGGACCCGTAGACTTTTCGGGTGAATCTCTTCACGAGGCGAGGATGGGCATGGAACGGTTTTATGCCACCCTCAAAGCTGTCAAGGGCGCCCTTGAGGTCTGTGGGGATCTTTCCGCGGTTACGATGGAAAGACTTTCCGGAAAGGACCGAGATGTATTCGACAGACTTTCATCCCTTACAGATAGATTCAAAGAAGCTATGGATGATGATTTCAACACACCGCGGGCCATAGGCTACATCTTCGATACCGTGAGACTTGTCAACGGCTACATGCAAGATGAAAAATTTTCCCTATCCGCCGAGGCGTGCTTTGTCCTAGATACGGCAAGAAGGGTACTTGCGGAAGTCGGCGGGGTCGTGGGGTTATTCCTCGACGATCCTGATGATTATTTTATGAAGGATCGTAACAGGGAAGCCGGAAAGCGGGGCTTGGATGTTCATGAAATAGACCGTTTGATTGAAGAGAGGCGGGCAGCCCGGCTGGCGAAGGACTGGAAGAGGGCCGATGAGATCAGACATCTCCTGGCGGGAAAAAAGATTATTCTCAAGGATACCTCTGCCGGAACGGCCTGGAAAATAGAATAAGACTCTAAGGATCCTGGCAGGTAATCGCTAAGTGAGAAGTACCACAGCAATCTAATCCCTTCAACAGTGAAGGGATAAATTCCCCCGCAAGATGGTAACGGCTTGACCACCCAGGTGAACACGGTCTTTAACCACGCGCACCCTCACAAAGCCGCCCCGTGGTGAGGCCTGATAGCCCATCATCTCATCCCTGCCGAGGCGGGCTGCCCAGTATGGAGCAAGGCAGCAATGGGCGGAACCGGTAACTGGATCCTCGTTTACGCCTACCTGCGGGGCAAAAAACCGGGAGACGAAATCGTATTTCCTGGAGCTCGAAGGGCTCGTCACGATGACGCCGCGCATGGGTATTGTGTTGAGGAGTGCAAAGTCGGGATCGATCCTGCGGAGCGTTTCTTCCGAATCGATTTCCACGAGGTAGTCGAAGCGATTCTTCCCCACATATTTGAAGCTGACTCCCAGTGCCTTTGAGAGATCCGCAGGGGCGGGCGCTCTTGTCTCCGGTTCAGCAGGGAAATTCATTTCAATCCAGCAATCATTGCGTTCAGCAGTCAGCAATCCGTTTCTTGTATAAAATCGGGCCTGATCTTTCGGATCGATATACCCGCCCTGCCATAAGGCATGGGCGCTGGCGAGGGTGGCATGTCCGCAGAGGTCCACTTCCACGGCCGGCGTGAACCACCGTAGATTATAACCATTCTCCTTTTCTTCTAGAAATGCCGTTTCAGACAGGTTCATCTCCCGTGCCACATTCTGCATCCACACATCGTCATGATGTCGTGTCAGGATACAGACAGCGGCCGGATTTCCTCTGAATGGTTTATCTGTGAATGCGTCAATCTGAAAAATTATCTCCCCCATAGATTTTTCCTCATAGTGTTAATAAGTAGTCTCCCAATCAGCATCTCATTTTCTTCTCTTAAGAACGCGCCACAGAGCGAGCGCTCTCTCCGCCAGGATGGCAACAATCACCCGCGGCACCCAGAGCCAGAAAGGACTGAGACCGAGCGATAGAAACAGGCTGGGATCTTCCACTAACGCATGATTGATGCCGATGGAGAGATGCAGTTCTTCCAGGGCTTCTTTAGATAAGTGGCCGGCCTTCACTTCTTCAACGATGACAGCGCCACCGTAAGCGACTCCGAAAATGACGGCAGTGAGCCAGAGAAATCCCACCTTCTGATCGAGACCCATAATCTTCAAGAGAGGTCTAAGCACGCTGACCATGGGACTAATCAGGTCGAAGGTCTTCAGTATTTCCAATAAGGTTAAGATACACATGATAATCACAAATATCTTGGCGCTAAGGCTGAGTGTGGTCGAACCCCACACCTGCAATGCCTCAAGTAAGGGCCGGGTTGTCTCCAGAGACGCGGCCGTTTTTTCTGATGCAGTCGTAGTAACATTAAAAAAAGGCGCCACTGCCATCACCGTGAATATGGCAGCGGTAAGACGAAATAGCGTAGCTTTAAAGGGATGAATTCCTGACTTTGCCTGGATGACGCCCTCCTGAATCAGATTATGGGCAATGAGAAGAAAGATGGCCATCAGAGTCATTTGATCCTGGGAAAAGGGGAGTACTGACATGGCGGCGATTCCGCCATAGATACCCGTAAGCATGCCGATCAGGAGTGGAAGGGTGGCCATGGCCGGCAGGCTGATGATGCTCATCATGGGTTGAAGCAGAAAATCCAGGTAACCCAACCATCCTGTCCATGCAACGAGTGCGGTAAAGAGAGATACAGGAATGAGGATCTTCATGATCCAGAGGAAACCGTTCAGTCCTTTGCGAAGGCCCGATTGCAGGCCTTCTTTGATTCGACTCCTATCCAATCCCATGATTTCTCTATCACGGCCTCACTGATTAGATTAGCCCAAGAAGGTGGAATATCTTCTCAAAACGCATCTCCCAGGAATGCTCGCGGAGTGCCCGCTCGTGGCCTTTTCTTCTGATTTCATCCGCCTTTTCACGATTTGACAGGAGAAAGCGTATCTTCTCAACCAGGTCATCGAAATCTCTATAGGTGACGATCTCAGAACCGATATCATAAAATCTATCCAGCTCAGGGTGATATTCAGTAAGGTAGAGCCCTCCGCTCATGGGGATTTCAAAATCTCTCCCTTTGAGGCAGTATGTGTTAGTGAGGCCAACGACACCTGCGAAGCCCAGGTTGATCCTGCTTTTTGAATACAGGCGCACCATATCCTCCGCGGTGAGAGGGCCATTCGGCCAGCCGGAGCCGTATGTTTCAACGTGAATGCCGCAAGATGTCAGTCTTTCGATGATCTCAGGTCGATTCCCATAGCATTGACCGACGAAGGACACATCGATGGTCTTTTCCGTGTCATATGGTCTATGGACTTCAGGGTTTGCCCCTTCAGGGAGATAGGCGGGAATCGTTCCCTCTACGCAATATTTTATCACAGCATCTTCGGTGCTTGTCCAGCAGATATCAAAGTGGCGGCAGATATCTCTGGAGCCCATGGCCTGGCCGTCTCTGATTTTGCCGACAAAATGTTCTTTGTCGTTCAGGCATAGATTAACCATGGGTACGCCGAAGCTCCTCAATGCCTCGCAAGTTTCCGGTGACACCAGTTCCCCCGAAAGATAAGTAGAGATGACATCCGGCGCATCTTGTTTCATCCACTCTTTCACCTGTTTTATGAGAAAACTATTCATTTCTGACCTTGCAGTTTTGTGCCAATCTTTCTTCTGGTGATTGAATTGCCCGGCCCAATCATAGTGCCGGACCTGACCGAATTTTTCGAGCGATGGCTTGAGGGATTCATTTTCCCAGTTGTGCTGTGTATGATAGATAGCGAGGATGCTAAGGGTTCCTTTGGCTTTGGGACGAATATGAGGGAACTTGTTTTTCATTACCTCTCGAATGGTCTCTTCGTTGGGAATGGTGAGATTATGTGAAGCGAATATGGTATTGTAGTACTGGAGTTCGCGACTCAGTCTTCGGTCATTTTTCCAGATCCGAAATCGTCTCCGGTATTTTTTTAGCTGTCCACCCGTCATAAGTCCATTTCAATGACCAAAATCTACCAAGTGCATATTCTCTGAGAAAATTTATCGTTGTCAAAGTGATAGTTTCTTGATTTGCGCTTGAACAGGATCGGATCCAGTGAGGAGCCGATGTCCAACATGATATTATACGAATTTACCAACCATAGCTCACGTATCAATATTTCAGAAAGGGGGCCTGCGGCAAAGAGGAAGATAGTGTTTTTGTAAGTGCTTCCTTTCAAATCGAGAAGAGCTCTTATGTATTCCCTGTTTTGCTCCCAGTAAATAACGCAATTCCCGGGAATGGGTATGAAGTCCTTCACAGGAATAACTTCTTCCAGTCTCTTTATCTTTGCTTTCTTATTGGTGCAGATCACTATATCTTTCTTTGATGCAAGCAAGGTCTTGAAGAAGTGTTCCTTGAAAAGCGGAAAATTCGAGTTAACGAAAATGTTAGAATAAGTCAGATTGCCGCGCGTCGTCTTCAATTGGCTGAGAAGAAAATCATGGTTTTCCTTGTCGCAGCAGGTGCAGGATATGCCATACAGGTAGGCCGGATCGGCACACATGAGAGATTTTCTTAAATCTGCACGGAAAATAAGGTTCTCGTCCTTTTTATAGAGCCAGCCATCCTTGTTTCCTATGGTGCTGTTTTTCAGGACATTTGCCTCGCCGTCAGCATAGCGTGAAAGGGCCATAGATTCTGCCTCGACGACCATCCGGAGAATCTCAAAAAAATCTTTCCTGAAATCTTGTTTCATCATCTCTCAAATCCCTGTGTATTATTTGTTGATTTTCTTAAAACCAACAGATGGCAGAAAAAAATCCTTTCTCTGAAAATAGAATGTGAAAAATCTTGAAGTTAACAGGTCCATATGCGTCTTTTGCTTTTTACTGTTTTATGCTGTTAGCCAGGATTTGAACGATTTTCACGGCGGCATCACCGTCACCAAAAGGAGATTTTTCAAGAAGCGGAGGTGACATGCGGGCCCATTCGATGAATCCACCAATATTGCGGCCCGCAAGGACACCGAGACCGCACTCTATTACCTCAGGCCGCTCAGTCTTTTCCCTGGCTATAATAACCTTTTTATTGAAACATGTAGCCTCCTCCTGGATGCCGCCGCTATCCGAAATTATGAAAGCCACCTGGCTCATTAACTTTAACAGCTCCGGATAGCCCATGGGGCGAATTATCTGGATGTTCTCGGAACTGATACGCGCCTTATGTTTTATAACATCAGGATTCGGATGAATCGGGAAGATAAATTGAAGTTGAGGGTTTCTTATCGCAACGGCTTGTAATTCGTCAAATAACTGATCCATAATCACGTGGTTTTCTCTGCGATGCAATGTGACCAGCACCTTATTCGAATTACCTGAAATTAAATGGAGACGGTCTCTAAAATAATTAACGGCATCCACAATTGTATTGCCAACCAGATGAATGTTTCTTGCTCCGCATTTTAGGAGGTTATCATAGGCCTGCTTTGTTGGGGCCAAATTAATATCAGCAACCTGGGTAATCAGGGTGCGATTGAGTTCTTCAGGATAGGGATTTTCTAAATCAAATGTCCGTAGACCTGCTTCGATGTGTGCAGCCTTGAGGCCATTATAAAATGCCATCTGTGCCAAAGCCCACGCTGTTGTTGTGTCTCCTTGAACAATAACAAGATCAAAGTGGTACTCAGAAAAAAACCTTTCGGAAGCCTTGCTTATTTTGATAAAGCTCTCGCCTAAGGAATTATGCTTGGCATTGCCGGCAAACATGTCAGCAAAACTGAAGTCAGGCGTGGGAATCAGCTTCCTCACATCATCATAGAGATCGAGCTGCTGACCGCTGAACAGAGTCTTGAAAGGCAGGTTTTGAACCGTTAACTGATTAATGACTGGAAACAGCTTGATGATTTCCGGTCTGGTGCCAAAAGCAACAAGGATCATAAGTAGATGGGTTTGTATCCTTTCTCGATTTCGTATTTCACCACATTCCAGAAATCCATGGATCTGTTCGAGCTTATGCTGATTGCCACTTTATCTATGCCAAGTTCCGGTCTTACAGAACCCCAAAGCGATCTGTCATCAGAAGGGTGGGGTGGACATGCGGCGCGAATCCCGTGGCGCTGCAACATTGCGCAAAAATGGATGTCTTCTCCGAAATTATGAAGAAGGGGATCCTCATCCCAGAAATATCTTGCCCATTCGCGTCGAAAGAACCAACTATGGCCAAGCAAATCGACAAATTCCAGTTTGGGATTCATGGCTTCCCAGCCCATACGTGGTTTTTCCGTTTTCAACTCCGTTCTGGAAAGGTAGCGCAAGCCGATAGTGCCACAGAGAGTTTTTTCGCTGTCCACATAATTCAGGCAATTTTCAAGCCATCGTTCACCTGGTAGGGTATCATCGTCGAATATACAAACAAATTCTCCTTCCATACAAGGCGCTATGGAGAAGCGGGGAATAATGCTGAAATTGTAATCGCACACAATTTTTTTGACGTATTTTTCGTTTTTAAAGTTGACGCTTTGTTTCATTTCGAGGAAGCCCGTCTTAGGTGGCGGTTTGTTATACCAGAGGACGATTTCGTGGGGGCGGATCGTTTGGTTAAGAATCCGTTCCACCTGTTCTTCCAGATATTGGGGCCTTGCCCAGGCCGTTAAAATGATGGATATTTTAGCTTTCATGGCACTATTTAGAATGTATCAAGGTAGTAGTTCTACCTACCGGAATGCATAATGATGTTTCGGCAAAAAGTCAATATCTTCTATGATCGCTCCGGAAGCTTCAGCAAGCTTTCCCACCCGGTCGGAATCTGGAAGCATACTGTCGCTATCCTGATAACCCAGTAAAAGATGGTTTGAATGGAACCAATCATGATGAATAACATAATCCTGAGAATATTTTGAACTCTCGTTTAATCCCCAGGAAGATATAAAAAGATTACCTCTGACTTCAAGATGATCCAGGAAACATATGGGCAATAGATTGACTTTTCCTCTTTGAAAAGTGTCTTCGGGGTTCTTCAGCAAATGAATTTTTTCCTTACCTATGACGGTGGATAGATATAACCACTGAAGGCAACTGAATAGCGGTATATCAATAATAATATATGTGGCCGAACTACTTTTCAAGCGATTAAGAATTTTTATCATATTTCCATATCCGCCGCCCCATTCAATAATTGTATCTATTTTATCAAAGTTGCACTGTGTTCTTTCGGAGAAGCGAAGGAGGTGATACAGATGATGAATGCTGTTATGAGACGTAAGATAGGTAGAATTTAAAAGTCGGGGACCGCCAACGTAATCTTCCTGCAGAAGAATTTTAAGTTTATCCTTTGGGTTTTTTTTCTCAAGGAAAGATAGTTGTTGTTTAAGCCAGCTTCCCCCTGCCTCAACAAACATGGTATGCCTGACGGTAGGATTTCTGAGAAAATAAAAGGACGGATACGGCAGGAAGGCTTTTTCAAGCCTGGAGATGTAATCATTCCAATTGGGCATCGTATATTGGGCAATGCTATATTTATTTAGACCCAGGTAAATGGCCGGGAATAGATTTCGCAGGCTGTTAAATACCACCATTTGACTTTTTTTAATGCACGACAAATAACCTTGCGGACTGATTGCTTTCAGTAAAAACAGTTTTATGTTCTTCATTTTTTCCATATTGTGTAAAGCCGCGGCCCTCCGGACTTATCCTCCCGACCGTTCATAATGTTCAAGACGTGTCCGGCATCGATAGCCGGGATAGAGAACCGTATGGCTATGCCAACACAGGCGATAAGAGCTCCCACACCAGCCCCGACGAGACAAAGATCGGTGTCTGCTGGTATCCTTCCGAGGACTTCCTTTTCCATGGATGTCCACTGGGTCGCCACATATGATGCCGGGATCTCCGCGAAGGAGATTTTAGGGCGGCTGGAAAACGTTGAGAACCATCGGGTGCATGATTCGCGGTCGAATTCTGAGTTGACGATGCAGATCTTTCTCCCGCTTATGAAATCGGCGAATGTCTGCGACGTCAGATAGGCATAAATCACGTAAAAGGGAATGTAGTTCGATTCCGTCAGGGGAATCCCCTGGCTGGAGAGGAAATCGATAAACCGCAAGGCAGAGTCATCATTTTTGGATCGGCGCAATAGAGAGAAGAATCCTTTTTCCTTCTTCCGGGTATTCCCCGGAAAGATAAGAGGTGCTAATTTTCCCCGTTCCGCCAGAATCTTGAAAGCTTGCATGTGGAGCGGCATTGCAGTCCGGATGGCATCCACAGACTGGGCCTGCTGGTAAAGGCCGTTGCAGTGGAGGGAGTAACGGTAAAAGGCATACTCCCCGTCTGCGAAGCGGGCGACAGGCGAGGGCCGTCGATCCTCCACGCCTGACCGGATAAAATCATGAAGGCGTTTCACATACTCGTCCCCGTTTCCTGCGTTTTTATGAAACAGGCATATCTCCTGCTCTGTCATCTCGGGATCATTGACCTGGATAACTGGTCTGTTATCGATATCCCTGAGGACGAGATGATTAAAACGAAATTCTCCGCTCGCGATCATCCTCTCGAGGGTGGATGATGCAATTCCCATATATTTCTCCGGTCATTTATGATGTCGCAAATGATCTGATACTTGGAAAGTTTCGCATTGATCTCTTGCTTGTCTCTGCTGAATGGCAGAAGTGCCATCAAAGTAAATATTCGCCAGTAGGCCTTTAATTTATAGGATCGGCATATCCTGTTGATGGTCTTAGGGAGGTAGTGTTCATAATAGAAGGTGAATTCGGCGAGGGTCTTTTTTCTCCAGATGTCTGTTTCTGCGGAGTTCCGCTCGCTTTGGGCTCCTAAATGAACTACCACGGCAAAGTCCATATAGCCGATCTCGTATCCCATTCTCCGGATCTTTAGACACAGATCTTGATCTTCCCCATAAACGAAGTAATCTTCATTGAAACCCCTGATCTCTTTCAAGAGAGCGGCACGAGCTACCATGCTGGCCCCGAGTACCCAGGCAAGATCTCCTTTCAGACCGATGAGTTCCGTGCTTGTCTCGCTTTGCGCAGGATACTGTTGGGAAAAGGACTCCTGAGGGGTACCGTCGGGGTTAATCATCTTGACCCCGGCTAGGCCAACATGGGGGTTTTGATCCATAAAGGAGATCATGTGCTGAAAGGTGGATGGCAGGAACTCGGCATCGGGATTGAGAAAAAAGATGTACCGCCCCTTGCTTAATTTCAGGGCTTGGTTGTTCGCCGCAGCGAAACCCCGGTTTGCCTCATTGATAATGATGTACACGGACGGATAATTCTTCTTGATTAATTCGGCGCTCCCATCTGCGGATCCGTTATCCACGACGAAGATTTCTTTGCCGCAGTCATTAATGCTCATGATGGAATCGAGACAGGTGCCGATCAGATCCCGTGTGTTGTAAGATACAATGATAATAGACAGGTCCACTTTTTCTTCTGTCCCTTTTATATGGTTGTTCATGATTGATCAGTCTTTCGTATTTTGGGAGAGAATGTCCTCATAAATATCTGCCACTTTTCTTGTGACCTCATCCCACGTATGGCTGGCTGCCATATTGAAGGCTTCCTTAGCCATTCTTGTCCGAGTTTCTTCGTTTAACATCGATCTTATTTTATCAGCAATGTCATCTGTGCTGGAGTTGTTGTCAATAATGTATCCGTTAACTCCTTGCCGGATCAGATCCTTTGCCCCTACATTGCTGCTGATAGTCACGGGTAAGGAGGCAGCCATGGCTTCAAGGGCGGCCATCCCGAAGGTATCAAATTTTGAAAGCATGGAAAAGGCATCGCTGGCAATATATATTTTTTCGAGATGTTCTCTGCGAATGATTCCCGCAAAAATAACTTGTTCTTTTATACCCAGGTTTTGAGCCATCATGCCATATTTTTTTTCATCACCTTTTCCTACGACAAGTAATTTAAACTTTTCGGACGGATAGCGAGATTTTAGTCTTGATAATGCTGCCATCAAACGGTCCAGGCCTTTAATGTCAAAATTCATAGATACAAATAAGATTATCTTGTCAATTGAACTGATATGAAATTGCTGTCTGATTTCCTGGCGACAGGACTGGCGATCAATATTTTTTAATCTATCGATGTCGACCCCGGGATGAATAACGATAACTCTATCCGGATCAATAATATCGTATTGTTTAAGAAACGTTTCCTTTGTCAGATTAGATACGGCGATAAATTTCTTACAGCGTTTGTTTTCGATCAAACGTTTTTCAACCCACACTGTTCCGTAATCAAAGAGACTCATTCTTTTTTTCCGTATCTCGTTGACCCACATCCTGTGTGGAATGCCATGCATTGTGAATATGTCCGCCTCAAATATCCGCTCGTGTGTATGGATGATGTCGAACCTCTCCTTGGCTATTTCCATTCCGGCAAAATGAGCAAAGCTGACCGTCGTCAAAAACTTGGGAAAAGTGATCACAGGTACCTTGTGAAAGGTGATACGCTCAGAATTTGATTGCCACACGTTGGCAAAGACATGGACATTATACCTGCGTTCCAGGGCGATGCGTTTGGTCAGTTCCGAGACAAAACCCTCCGCCCCCCCCACGAGACCGTACTTAGGGATGACCACGGCAATATTGTGTGATTTTGGCTTCATGTGTTGGTAGCACTCTTCCCTTGGTGACTGTAATCAATTAGTGTCTGATTGTCCGCGAAATCCGCTACCATCTATCCGGCACACTATGTTTGCAAAGAAGGATTAACGGTGTGGTGCGGAATCAGTTTCAGGCGGAGTGAATTCTGTAAACTGACTCTGGATATGCCACAAGATGACCATCATCGCAAAGATGGTATACAGAATCATTGCCGGTGGTCCGCTCATTGTGTTCTCAAACTGGCCCTGGATGAAGACTGCAACGAAAGCTGCCAGAAAGCATGAACCCCAGTGCCTGATAAAATCATCCTTACCGGATTTGATGATTTGCCAACTCATTCTTACAAACACAAAGATGATATAGAAAAATAGCACAAGGCCGACGAAGCCGGCGCGCACCGCAACGTCAAGAACAATATTGTGGGGCGAATTTAAAGGCGTCTCTTGTCTGTATTTGGCCGGTGCTTTTTCATTATATTTGTTCAACAGGTTTTCGTCATGGTAAGTCTGCATTCCGAATCCGATGCCTGTTATGGGATGATCTATTACCATTTCACCGAAAGAGTACCAGATTTTTATTCTCTGATCTGTGCTAATTTTGTCAACAATCGCGCTGGGAGTTATTCGATCCCTTACCGGCATGACTAATATTACCAAGGCAAGAAAAAGGAAAAAGAAGAGTAAGGTTCTTTTATTTCTCGGGAATGACAAAAGAAGAGAAACTGTCATAGCCAAGATTGCCCCCTTCGTCTGAGTAGCAAGCGTTGCAACGGCTGTTGCGCACACGCAGATGGTCAGAATAATTCTTCGATATAAGAAGCTCTCTTTTGTCAATTGGTATAATGAGAGCAATAAACCAAACAAGGTGGATATACCAATAATATTGGATGGGATTTCACGCTGTCCCTCTATATAAACACCTAATTTTGTTGACACATTATATTCTTGCACAACATAAAAATCTATCAACATTCCCGCTGAATAAACGGCCGTTGAGATTATGATCGTCCATATGAGAATAAGCAGCCGTTCCTTCGTAGCAAAAAAGTTAAACAGCAGATAGAATATCAACAAGTATCTTATTAAGTGTACGAAGAAATCATGTATGCTGTTTCCCTTATTGAGGGCAAAGAAGAGGCCAAAGAAGCCCCAGATTACAAACAGAAGAAAGGGAATGGACAGAGGTGTTCTTAGAGAAAACTTTTCCTTTTTCAAGAAAATTAAAGCCAGCAACAGCAGAACTGACCCATAAAAGGTGATCTCCTTTAAAGCCGTGACATGCGGATATGGATTTAAAAAAATAAACATTCCAAGTAAAATGGGAATGCATATATTCAACAATGCCAATATTTGCCTATTCTTCAACTGCGCGCCATCCATGGCTTTTGACTATCATACTCTCTTTTGAATTTCACTGTTTTAATCACGTTGTCTATGTGGTATTGATACCCAGGATGCAGCATTCCTGCTCTTGGAGAATCCAGTTATGCGCCTGCGGTTATTTGTCAAAGGTGTGCCCCTTTTTGTTTTGGTAAGAGACATGCCTTCATTTTTGAGAGATTATCGTAAGATCAAAGAACAGGCTAAGCAGTACGGCATGGGTTTACCATTTGGCAAATTTTATCCCTGCACAGAAGACAAAGATCAGAAAAGCGGGACCGCATCAGGCCACTATTTTCATCAGGATCTGCTGATCGCCAACAAAATTTATATCCATAAACCTGTCAAACATGTCGATATCGGTTCGAGGATTGACGGCTTCGTTGCGCATGTGGCATCATTCAGGGATATAGAGGTCTGTGACATCAGAGACATGACTGAACAGATTCAGAACATCCACTTCAAGCGTCTTGACATTATGGATGGAAGCGCTGTGTCACATGATTACTGTGATTCCATATCGTGCCTGCAGGCGCTGGAACACTTTGGCCTCGGACGGTACGGGGACAGGGTGGATTATAACGGGCACCTGCTTGCATGGGAGAATATTTATAAAATGCTGAAGAAAGATGGAAAGTGCTATTTCTCCGTTCCCATTGGCAAGAAGAGGATTGAATTCAATGCCCATAGGGTGTTTTCTGTCGAATACTTAGTGGATGTCTTGATCGGCAGCCGATATAATATTGATTCGTTTTCCTATGTTGATGACAAGGGCGATCTCGTCAGGGATGCTCTGCTGGATGTAGGATCAGTTAAGAACAGCTTTTCCTTGAATTATGGGTGCGGCATCTTTGAGCTTGCCAAAATCTAATGACAGCAAAATGTCTATAGAAGATAAAATACCCCTGTCTGTGGCCACCATCACGAGGAATGAGGCGGGGAATCTGCCTGCCTGTCTCATGAGTGTTTCCTTCGCCGGGCAGATTGTCGTGGTAGATTCCGGGAGCACGGATGAAACTGTCAAGATTGCGTCCGACTTTGGTTGTGACGTATTCATTGAACCATGGCGGGGTTTCGGCCCTCAGAAGCAGTATGCCATTGATCAATGCACAAACCCCTGGATTCTTGTCCTTGATGCGGATGAACGTATTCCCAGAGAGACTGCTCAAGCAATAAGAAACATAATTTCAAATCCGTCGACAACTGCCGCGGGATTTAGCTTTCCCCGCAGGAATTACTTTCAGGGTCGGTGGATCAGGCATGCAGGCTGGTGGCCGGACCGCATTGTGAGGCTTTTTAGAAAGGGCCAGGGCCGCATGACACCGGCAAAGGTCCATGAGGCGGTGGAAGTTGACGGACCCATAGAGACCCTTGCTTCTCCCATAGAGCATTATACGGAGAGCAGCCTCAGTCAGGTGCTCATCAAGATTGATCACTACTCTACGCTGGGGGCGGAAGAAGCATTCAGAGAAGGCAAGACGGCCTCGATCTGGTCTGCGGTTATCAGGGGAAAACTCGCGTTTCTTCATAACTATATATTGAGGTGCGGCTTCCTCGACGGCTCTCAGGGCCTAACTCTAGCGCTCACCGATGCCATAAACAAATTTTTCAAATATGCCAAGTTGAGTGAGCTAACAAAACAGGCGGGGAAGAAACAGTAGACTGTGCTCAAGGTGCAGACCTTCAGGTCTGCTAAGAGAAGCAGGACTGAAGTCCCGCACCCAAATGTCACTCCCGGGAGCCTATCCCCGAAATTTTTAGTCGGGGGGCAAGGATCCAGAATCTTGAACCTTTGAATAATGGACATTTCGATCATAGTCGTCAACTGGAACACCGGGGACCTTCTTCAAAGCTCCCTCGAATCTATTTTTAAGACCATCCACGACATCAATTACGAGATCATCGTCGTGGATAATGCCTCCCGGGATGGCAGCGTGGCCATGCTGCAGGATAAGTATCCGCAGGTCAGATTAATACAAAATAAGGAAAACCGTGGGTTCGGCGCGGCTAATAACCAAGCGATGCGGGTCATGACCGGCCGGTATGCCCTGCTGTCGAACTCAGATACCCTGTTGACAGAAAATGCCGTTCATGAACTGTACGCCTTTATGGAAACCCATCCGGAGGTAGCCATGGCCTGCGGTCAGCTCCTCAACGCTGACGGGGGCAAGCAGAATTCTGTCGCGAGCTTTCCCAATCTCCTCACGCTGCTTACGAACACATCGCTCCTTGAATATCTGTTCCCCAATCGTTATCCAAGCAAGCGCTACAATCATGACAAACCGATTGAGGTGGATTCGTGCATAGGCGCATGCCTCCTTGTCCGCAAGAAAGCAATCGATGATGTGGGCATGCTTGACGAGCGTTACTTTTTCTTCTTTGAAGAAACAGACTGGGCATATCAGATGAAAGAAGCCGGCTGGAAGGTGTTTCATGTGCCTACGGCATTCATTTATCACTTGCAAGGGCAGAGTATCGGCAGGGATATCCAATCAAGAATCGAATTCTACCGATCCCGCTACCAGTTTTTCCGTAAGTGGAAAAGTCGCCCCTATTTCATCGTGGTATGTATTGTAATCTTTCTTAGGTTGTGTATCAACTGGCTCCTTACATCAGTTGCGAACATCTTTTCTCTGGGTATGAATCGTGAACTCCGGCACAAGTTCTTTGTCTATTCTAAGCTCATTCTGTGGCATATGAATTTCATTTTTCATCTACAATGACGGTAAATCTGTCCGCATTGTATCCTCATAAGAATCACTCTTTTTTTCTTGACAATCCATTATAAGTGCATTAATCTCGGCCCTCCGTTCATGGAGTGAACATATCGGATTTTAATATGACTTTACCAGATAAACATGACCTTGAAAGCGAAGAAATCCTTAAAGTCTTGAGGGAAATAACCCAGACTCCTGAAATGACGCAGCGCGAGCTGTCAAACAAGCTCGGGATCAGCTTGGGTAAAATTAATTTCCTTATGAAGGCCTTAATCCGCAAAGGTCTTGTCAAGGCCCATAACTTCAAGAACTCCAGCAATAAAAATGCATATTTATATTACTTGACGCCTCATGGCATTGAGGAAAAAGCGAGGATTACTTATCGCTTCCTTATGAGAACGATGAAGGAATACGAGCGGCTGAAAGAAGAAATCGGCCAATTGCAAATAGAGGTCAGCGAAGTTGCAACATCCTCTAGAACCGAAGCAAGCAGAGACCAAAAACTGTAAATTTTAACTTTAAAACAAAATTGATAATCGGAGTCCCTCAAGTATGGATCGACTCTTGGATGTAATCCAGAGAGCGGAGCTGTATCCAAATACGAAAGATTTAAAAAATATATAGGTAGAAGCGCTAAAAGTGTATATTACTTTGCACTATCGGCAATGTGTCATTGCGAGAAGCGCAAGCAATGCGGCAATCTCTCGGCAATAGGTTTCAACGCCCCCTTTGCAAGGGAGAGAAGCAACTTAGTGCCATGAGGTTGGTCCGCTTCGTTAGTAATGACATTATGGGTATTGTGCAAAGCTCTCAATTTAAAAAAAATTCAGAGATCTCAACACGCTTTTTTGAGGATAGTGAAATGTCGAAAAAGAGAAAAGATGGACGCAGGCAGGGCGGGTTTACCCTGGTAGAGATTCTCATTGTTGTATTAATAATCGGGCTTTTGGCATCCTTTGTTGCACCAAACCTTATTGGTCGCTATGAGAGGTCAAAAGAAGAGATAGCCAAGGCCCAGGTCGAGATGCTCTCTTCAGGGGTACTATCGTTTAAACTTGATCTCGACAGGTATCCAACTAGCATGGACGAGTTGCTGAAATCCACGGATCCAAAGTGGAGAGGGCCATACCTCTCCAAACAGAGTCTGCCGAAAGATCCCTGGGGAAGGGATTATCAGTACAAAGTTCCAGGCGATCATGGTCCATTCGATCTCTACTCGCTGGGTCCCGACGGGACACTGAACGAAAAATCCGCAACGAACTGGTAGTTATGTCTTTAGGACAGATTCTCAAGGATAGCTACGGCCTGAAAGAAGATGATCTCAGCAAGGCCATTAATTTGCAGAAGGATCTTGGCGGAGATATAGGCCATATACTTGTCCAAACTGGCTCGATTACTGAAGGCCAGCTCGCGGAAGCCTTATCAGGATACCTGAATCTGCCCCTATTTCAGGGCGAATGGGCAGCGGATGAAACCCTCGTTGCTTACCTCAGTGAGAGGCTGAATTACGATTTTCTCATCAAGAACAACCTTCTCCCCATAAAAATAGACCACGAAAATAAAATCCTGTATGCCTTAGCCAGTGATCCCTTTAACTATACGGTCTCCGACTACGTGGTGCGGACCCTCGGATATACCGTTCAATTGTCCCTTTCCACAGAACAGAAGATCAAGGATCTGTCGAGGGATCATATTTCTGACAATGGAATAAACTTCGTTTCCCTCACCGTCGAAGAAGATGCTGAAAAATTGAAGGAGATGGCATTTGAGGCACCGGTCATTAAGTTCCTCAATAATCTCTTGAGTAATGCCGTTGAACTCAGGGCTTCAGACATCCACATTGAATCCTCGGAGAAGAAATACAAAGTCAGGTTCAGGATAGACGGTATCCTCCATGATATGGAATCTCTCGAAGAGCCATTTTATCTGGCCACGGTATCAAGGGTCAAGCTTCTTGCTGGACTTGATATAGCCGAGAAGAGGTTGCCGCAGGATGGAAAATTCACGACGAAGATTGCCTCACTTCTCCTCGACATGAGGGTCTCCACAATACCAACAGTGAGCGGCGAAGGTGTGGTTATGAGGCTCTTGTACAGGGAGAAGATATCTTTCGATTTAGAATATCTCGGCCTTGAAGCGGATCACAAGGAAATTGTGATAAATATTGTTGCCCGGCCGTACGGCATGCTCCTCGTCACCGGACCGACGGGGTCTGGCAAGACGACAACCCTTTATTCCATGCTGTCGCGCTTGAACAGTCACGAGAGGAAAATAATCACGATAGAGGATCCCGTGGAGTATCAGCTTGAAGGAATAAACCAGATCCAGGTCAAGAGTGAAATAGGACTGACCTTTGCGAACGCGCTACGGTCAATTTTGAGGCACGACCCGGACATAATCATGGTCGGCGAAATCAGGGACAGGGAAACAGCCGCCATATCTATCCAGTCTGCACTTACAGGCCATCTTGTCTTCTCCACGCTGCATACCAATGACGCACCAAGCAGCCTTTTCAGGCTTATTGAGATGGCCGTGGAGGATTACCTTATCAATGCTGCCGTGATAGGGTTGATGGCTCAGCGCATCGTGAGAAAAAACTGCTCTTTCTGCAGCCATTCCGATACACCGTCGGAGTATCTTTTAAAGGAATACGATATCTATAGTATCGCTGAAAAATACAGCAATCTCATTGATGGGGGAGTCAATTTCATGAGGGGCGATGGATGCCCCAGATGCGCGGGGACCGGCTACAGAGGGAGAACTGCTGTTTTTGAATTGTTTGACTTTACGGATGAACTTAAGGAGGTCTTCCTCAAGAAGATGTCCCTTGAAGCCTTGAGATCGGTTTTACGGGAAAACAAGAGTTACCGCCTTCTCAGGGAAGATGGCATGCTCAAGGTAGCAAAGGGGTTAACCACCATTGAAGAGGTTCTCAGGGTTTGTTGAACGAGTTTGCTTACACTTGCATGGATTCCTCGGGACAGGACAGCAGAGGAGTCATATCCGCAGCAGATAGAATGGAAGCCATGTCGCAGCTGCGGTCCCGGGGACTTACAGTCGTTGAGCTCGTTGAAAAGGAAACAAAGCAAAGGAGGAAAGTTTTTCTCAGGAAGGGTTTCAACGATCAGGACGTATACAACATGGCCAGGGAACTGAGCACGCTCCAGCGGTCAGGTATACGGATAGATAAGGCCTTTGAACTACTGATACGATCGACTGCAAAAAAGGACCTTAAAGATATTCTTTCACTGGCGCTGGCAGACATCAAGGCAGGCAGAGGCGTAGGCCAGGCCTTTGATAACACGGGCCGCTTCAACCCGCTTGTGATAAGCATGATAAATGTCGGTGAGGCCGTAGGAGACCTTCAGTCTGCCTTTGAAAATATTGCCCAGTACGTGAAGTTCCAGATACAGCTCAAGGCAGAGATAAGAAATACCATGACCTATCCTATATTTCTTGTCTTTGCGAGCATCGTGACCTTTATTTTCATTTTCAACTTCATAGTCCCCAGATTTTTCAGTATCTTTGGCGCCAATACCAGTTCGCTTCCCGTTCCGGCAAAGATTCTCTACACCATGAGCGGATGGTTTACCTTCACCAATATCGGCATTTTAATCGGGCTCGCAATGGCCCTCTTCATTGCAAAGAAGCTTTATCCCTCGAAGGTCAGACTTCCCAATCTTAATAACTATCTCATCCGTCTCCCTGTTGTAGGATCGCTCATACTCCACCTTGAACTTTCGAGATTTTTTTACTCGATGTACTGCATGCTGCAGAGCGGCGTGGTATTTATCAAGGCCTTGAAAATGTCCGCCTCTGTCATCCAGAACGAGCGCATCAGGGGACCCGTGGCATCCCTTGTCGGGCAGATCAAGGAGGGTAAAAAGATCGCAGATGTCTTTTCCCAGGTGCAGCTTCTGCCTGAAATAGTACCGAATATGCTGAGGGTCGGTGAAGAAAGCGGGAGCCTGAAGGAGATATACTTTGAACTCTATCAGATATTTGATGAGAGGTTTAAAAATAGTATCAAGAGGGTGCTCAGCTTACTGGAGCCGATCATCATCATTGTCATGGGGCTTGTGGTGGGGTTCATCGTAATCACATTGATACTCACCGTTATGAGTGTGAGCAGTATAAAATTGTGAAGGCTTTTTACGGCTTCAAAAAATTTACTGAGACACAATTGAGAATAAATAGCCCCGGTGCCTTGCATTTGTACCATAGATGGAAGAAACTTTATATTCTGTTTCCCTTGATGGGAAAGGGAAGGTGTGAGGATAGGAAGACGAGACTTACCAAGTTCACGCAAGAAAGAGGCTTCACCTTTATTGAGCTTCTCATCGTTGTGGCTATTATCGGCATTATGCTTTCCGTGAGCATTCCCATTTCATTCGGAATGTATACCAGCTACAAAGCATCCCTGAAGGCTCAGGAGGTAATGGTTTTCATTTCCGGCCTTCGTAGAGACGCCTTTCTCTATAGTGAACGGAAGTTATTGTCCTCCAAAAGTGACGTTATGACGGTAGATGATGAAGAAAAAGTTTTTGAAGACACACGCATCCGGATTGACTCACCCATTGTATTCTATAGAAACGGGACAACCTCTGGCGGTACAATCAACATTTACATTGGTGACCAGGCCTACTCACTGAGTGTACATGCCCCCCTGGGAGACCTGCTTCTCACGAGAACCGGTTCAGCATGAAACATGCGCGCCAGCATGGTTTTTTGGTTCTCGAAATCCTCATTGCAGGCCTCATACTCACTGCGAGCATCGCGGCGACAATGTATCTCTTCAGGATGGGTTATGACTATTTAGAAAAAGCAAATCAGATCAATGTTCTGTCATCAAAGCTTGTACAGGCGACAGGCCTTTTGAAAGCGCTGGAGATGGAAAAGAAATCCGGGGTTGAGGACATGGGTGATGACGTCACCCTGAAATGGCAAGCACAGTTGTTAGGTTCAGCGAGGCCTATAAAAGGGGGAGGCGAATATGCCTTGACTTCCATTCATGAACTTTTTCTCTACAGGGTGAATTTCAGCCTTGCTTATCAGAATATGAGCAGGGACTACCAGGTTAATGTATTCAGACATAAACCGTTATATTTTCCGGGAACCGAGCCGCCCTAAAGGCTACACCCTCATAGAGGTGCTTGTGGCTGTGTTGATCTTCACGGCCATGCTGATGCTTGCCGGTATAGCCCTCAATCAGGGACTTACACAGTATCATGGCCTCGTTGAGAAGGGGCTGAATTTCTGGGATTATGCAAAAAATATCTGGATTGACAAGAGCTTCAACTCAGCAACGGATTACTATGTCTATACCAGGAGCGATGGTTGGTTCCCGTATTTCAAGGGTAGTCATGACGGTGTTTCATATGTTTCTCTGGCGCCCTTTGCCGGTGAACTTCCCGTGATCGTGTGGATAAAAAGGGAGGATGAGGATGGCGGGAAGTATTCCCTGGTGTACTACGAGACTCCGGTTTACACGAAGACCTGCGAGGAGATCGATAGGGATTACGTATTCGGTGATTACAGGAAGGGAGAATCATTCAAACTCCTTGAAGGGGTGGAAGGCATAGAATTCAGTTTTTACGGCTATGACCTTACTAAGCAGATGTATCAATGGTACAGCAGTTTTGACGGAAACAAAATGAAGGTGCTGCCCTCTCTCGTAAAAATTTCTTACACTCGTGACCTTAGCCGAGGGGATATTGTCGTCGGCATCAAGGTGAATTCCCTGGCGAAAAGGGTATATAATGCAAACTACCCGAGGTAACGGCGGTTCAGCTACTATCCTGATGATGCTGATAGCCGCCGTCATCGTCACGGTGGGACTCGGGTTTAACTGGCTCGTGCGGGAGCATATTCGAGCTTCTGAGGGATTAAAAAACAAGGCAGAGGCGATGCTGAAGGCCACATCAGCATTCGATACCGTTATATACCTCATTTTGAACGGCCAGTTTACCCAGAAAGAAGTCATTATTGTCGGGGGAACGGATATTACGGAGTTGAAAACGCTTCCTCTAAATGGTCAGGCTATCCCCCTTACGGAAGACCTTCAGGTCCAGATTCAGGACAGCAACGGTATGATATCCCTTGTCACTTTAGGAACAGGTCCCTTAGAGAGACTGATAAAAAGAACAGAAAACCTTGATAGTGCCGCAGGCCAGGTGAATTGCCTGCTGGATTGGATAGATACCAGTGATCTTACAAGGGTAGGCGGGGCGGGGTCATTCTATTACAGAAGCCAGGGCCTGCCGTATGTTCCCAGGCATTACGCCCTGCAATATAAAGAGGAGGTCGGATTCATCAAAGGGTTTGACAATGGCCTCTATAGCAAGATACAGCCGTATCTGACCCTGCTTCCTTCCAGCGGCTTTAACCCGAATACCGCAAGTGATGCGGTGCTTATGGCCTACCTGGACATTAACGAGGAATCGCTGAAGACGCTGAAGGAGTTTATGTCCAAAAAGGCCATCTCGGATTGGGAGCTATTTGCCCTTACCGGGCGGAGGCTGGGCAGTGAGGACAATTTTTCCCCGTCACCCTACATGGAGGTAACAGTACGAGCAGGAGCGCCGAAGGGTATCTATAGTATAAGAGCCGGTCTAAATATAGCCCAGAATACATACTCTCCATACAGTGTTGTCTACTGGAGCGAGGAATAGGCTGATGAAAGACAAAATGGTGGCCTACTGGCATAATGATGGCCTTGAAGTCTACCGGATTGCTGATAAAAAACCGGTGAAATGCGCTTCCGGCGCCCTTGATAAGCTTGAACCCATCAAAGGTGGTCTCGGGAAAAAAATATTGATCGTCAGCAGGGAGCTGCTCCTCCACGCGAGGAAGCGTTACCCACCTGCGACGGAAGAAAAGCTGTTCAAGGCAGTTGCCTTAGAGATTGGTGATATGTTCCCGCTTTCCAGCCCAGCCTTTCACTGTCGGGTCTTTCAGTCCTTCAATACTTACACCGTTGTCGATATATGGGCATGGGAAAGTGAGCAGTATAACCGGCTTAAGGAGATTTTTCCTTTCAACCATGTCGTACCGGAGGATCTTGCGTTCGCCTCCGCCAATCCTGAGGTGAAAGTATTTCAACATGGAGAAACGACGAGCATGCTGGCCCATGCTGACAGAACATTTTTGGCTGGCGCTTCGTATCACGCGTCGAGTTTTAGTCGGGAAGATGTGAAGAGATTCCTTCATAGCCTCGATCAATATGGGGCAGAAATAAAGAAAATAAAAATATATGGTTCACTTCCGCTTACGTTGAATGATATGTTGGAGGTGTCGAGGGTGGACGGAAGAGATTATCCACCCTGCCTTGATGAAATAGAGAGCCTGGATCTCAGCCGATTTAAGATAAAGGGAGATTACTACCGTCTCTGGGAAAAGAAAGACATTATTTTCAGGATTGCCGTTTACTTAATCCTTGGCTATGCACTGATGCTGTACCTTACGTTAAGGAATTATGACCGGACAGCGGATGAGATAAGGCAGAAAGTGGCTGTTATGGACGCGAAGGCAGCCCGCCTGGATACCGGTCAAAAGGTGGAGGATTATTCAGCCATCATCCGGGAAGTCAATGAGAAGTTGAACGCAACTCAATCACCGCTTAAGGTGATGAATCTGCTCGCCCGCAGAGTTCCCGAAGGGAGCTCCATAAACAAAATGGTGTTGAATGAGAATAACTTAGAGGTAACGATATCATCAAAAGACCCTCTTTCCGTAATCAAGGCCCTGGGAGATGCCAAAGAAATCAAGAAAGTTAGCCTAAAGGGGGCGCCGGTTAAGGATCGTGCGACCAATACGTATAATTTCGCTGTTATTATGGAACTCCTGCGGTAGATTTTATGGCGGACATCAATAGACAAAAAGCGCTACGTATGGTTGGTCTCTATATCTTAGTCGTTCTTGCCCTGGCAAGACTTCTGGTTTATCCAATGAATGCTGCTGTAGCAGCAAAAAAGATCAGCCTTGCCGAGCAATATGAAGGCTATAAACTCAAATACCGGCTGTCGGAACGGCAGAAGGGGGATCACGGCAGCATGGCCAATGTGGATAAAACCGTGCTATTTCCCCACCTGTATGATAAAGGCATCGCTTATTCCCACATACAGACCGACATCCTGGAGAAGGTTATAAAGTTTGGCGAGAATAAGAAAATGACATTATTAAACTTTGAATTACCGGAACCCGCAATCGGAAAAAATGTCAGCGAAGTTCCTGTAATAGTAAGATTTGAAGGGAAGCCTCTGGACTTTATGGAGACCCTCGAAATGATTGAAAAAGACACGACGGTTTTGAGGATAAAATCCATGGAAATAAACAAGACGGGGAAGGATTTTCGCTATTTGCTCACTATAGCTGCGTTTCGTGTTGAAAAATGATCAAGCGATTGAAATGGGAAAAATTGAGAGACAAGTCGCTGCAAGTGCCGTGGCTAGGGAAGCTCTTTGATTTTTCGAAGATACGGCGTTTGTTTCACTTCTCCCGCGCGACGCCCGATGTCTCTACCCGTGGTCTGGGCAAAGCAGACATTCTTCGCCTCTTTAAATCCAAGCCGGATATCTTATGTACTCTTCTGGCTGTAGGTATTGCATTTCTGTTTGCCCGTAACCCCGGCTTGGACCTGAATTCGCCTCCTGTTGCGAGTGACACACAAGCTGTTACCTTAAAGCCTCCGGAAACAAAGACGGGAGAGATCGGCATTGTGAGAAAAGTCGAGCAGGTTAAGGAGCTCAAAACGAGAAATATATTCACCGCCACCGGCTCCTACACTGATGCCGACGCGACGAATCGGCCTCTGCCGGAGAAACCTTACAACCTGATCGGCGTTCTTTACGGTAAAGAGATGAAGGCGGTCTTCGCGGAGTATACCGGTTCGGTAGTGACTATGACTGTGGGGAAGAAGATGATCGATGGCTTCGTCATATCCAAAATCAAAAGCACCTCCGTGAAACTCAGGAGAGGGAATGAGGAAAAAGAACTGAAGACGTTTGACGTCCTGAATCCTGAACAGACGATAGAGAAGAAGATGGCCGATGGATCCGTCATAATAATCAATAAAGGCAGCTCCTCGGCGAAACTCGAGGGAATGGAAGAGGAAGGGAAAAGAAAACGAACGCCAGTTAATATCTCGCCTCGTGATAAGACAGCAGGTCAGAAGACGGTCGATAGATCTGTTAAAGAGAGAACCCCGGGAAAATTCAGGGATGCGGAAGATCCAGATGAAATAAGATGGAGGGAACGGAATGACCAGATTCGTCAACAGACAATCCCGCGAAAACCATAGCGCATGGGCTGTGATCGTCACCCGGATTTTGTTGCTTTCCTTATTTACTGCTTTCGGGCCTGCTGCGGCGATGGCCGATATTTACGCTTTCAGAGGTGACGGAGGGGTTGTGTACTATACAAACGTTCCGGGCGAGGGCCGCTTTAAAGTGCGCCTCCCTCTGAAAAAGGAGAAAGCAAGGACGAAGAAAGAAGGGAAGACAGCGCAAGCGGCCTCTGATTCCCGGAAATTAACTTACGAGTCTGTTATTGCCACTGCCGGGGAGCTTTTCGCCGTTGATCCCGATCTTATCCGGGCGGTCATCAAGGCGGAGTCGAACTTCAATCCCTGGGCGATTTCACCCAAAGGAGCTACGGGATTGATGCAACTCATGCCCGGTACAGCAGAGGATTTGGGTGTAGCTGATCCCTTTGATCCCGCAGAGAACATCCTTGGGGGCGCGAAATATTTGAGCCGGCTCCTGGATACACTTAACGGTAATCTCCCCCTCGCCTTAGCCGCCTATAATGCCGGTCCGTTGAGGGTTATCGGGCAAAACAGGATTCCTCCTATCCCAGAAACCCGTGATTACGTGGCGAGGGTCTTAAGGTACTATAAAAAATTCAATAATGACGAATTTTAATAGGTTGGTATGAAAGAAATGAAAACTCCTCTGATTTGTTTTGTATTGCTGTTTGCGTTCTTTATCAGTCTTGGCTGTACACATCAAATGGTTTTTCCTAAGCCGGTAACCATTGAGAGGACCACCGAGGAAACACAGACCGTTATTTCCAAAGGGGCCGCTTTGCCGGAAAAGACGGGGCCTGACTATGAGCCACTGCAAGCCCCCGTATTTAAAAAAACGGAACCTCCCAAAACGCTTCCTCCCAGGACTGTCATAGATCCGAAGCTTATCAAAATGTTCCAGGGGACTGTGATGATAAATGTGGAAAATATGCCGCTTTCGGACTTCATCGTATATGCCCTCGGTGAGACGCTGAAGATTTCCTTCGTCATGGATGAAAAGTCCATGAAAAACAAAAAGCCCATATCCATGCGGATGCCGCAGCCCATGCCATCGGACAAGGCATTGGAGTTGTTGATCGGCCTGTTTGAAAAAAATAAGCTCTATTTGGAGGAGAAGGCCGGTGCACTTTACATACTCAATGAGCCGCCTTCCGAAAGCAAACAACTGTTCGATATTAGAATTGGCCGTGATATGGCAGACAGCTCGGCATATATCCTTCAGGTCACCCCGCTTAGGCATGTCAAGCCAAATGATATAATACCTTTAGTAAAAGAAATATTAAAGACAGACATTCAAATCCAGACATCCACCAGGGAGAATGTCCTTCTCCTTTATGGACAGGCATCCAAGGTGAGGCAGATTGTCGGAATCGTAGATACCTTTGATGTACCCTATCTTGCGGGCAAGAATCTCTTTCTTCTCAGACTCACCTATTGGCAGCCGGAGGAGTTCATAAAAGAACTCACGAAGATTCTAAAGGGACTCGGGTTCAACATTGCGAATGCTTCAAGTGACCCCGGGCCTTTCTTCATGCCCATTAAGCCGTTAAACTGCATCCTTGTCATTGCGCCGGATGACGTGACAGCGAAGTACATCCTGGAGTGGAAGGATAAGCTGGATACGCCGGAAGCTGCTGGCGATACAGAGACGGCCTTCAGTTACCATCCCAAGTATACGCGCGCTTCAGATCTTGTGGAGTCAATAAAAAAGCTGTATGGCGTTACACTTGGTGCCACGACTACAACTTCTGCCACGACTACACCTGCTTCTGCTACCACTTCTCCCGAAGCCAGGCCCGCTGCTCCCAGGTCTACGGCCCCGAGGAGCGCCGCTGGCGCCGGTGGCGCCGCGTCAACGAGTGCTCAGATCCTGGGTATACCCGGTCTAAAGATGTCTGCTGATGATAGTAAAAACATAATCATCATTATCAGTTCTCCTTCTACTTACAAGACCATTCTCAGCCTTATTGAAGGCCTTGATACACCTCCCAGGCAGGTTCTCATCGAGGCAACCATAGCCGAACTGACGCTCACCGATGAATTAAAATACGGTCTGGAGTGGTATATAACGAACACCTTGCAGGGGGGGACATATCAGGTGGGTACGTTTGGTAATTTAGGTGTGACACCTCTGGGGCTGACCTATCAATTTCTCAGTCAAACGGGGAATATAAAGGGAATCGTAAGCGCGCTGGCCACGGCAAACAAGGCCAATATCCTTTCCACTCCCCGCCTGACGGTTCTCGATAACAAAGAAGCGATGATTCAGGTAGGCCAAGATGTGCCGACGGTGACGGGACAGGTTACCTCCTCCGATATTACTGGTGGCACGACGCCGAGCGTATTACAGAATATAACATATCGGACCACGGGTGTTATTCTGAGAGTTAAGCCCACGATCAATTCCGGGGGGCTCCTGACACTTGATATATCGCAGGAGGTTTCGCAACCAGGAGCGAGTGGGGTTGGTGGCTCTCCCATAATTCTCACAAGGCAAATAAATACCACGGTTGTTGTTGCCCACGGGCAGACCCTCGCTCTGGGAGGCCTGATGAGAGAAACCGATACAGTGGCAGAAAGCAAGGTTCCTCTGCTGGGGGACATACCATTGATCGGAAACCTGTTCAAATACACTGCCAAGGAAAAAGACAAGACAGAGCTTCTGGTTTTGGTTACGCCAACAATCCTGCTGAGCACCGATGACGCGACGAAGATAACGGACGAACTTAAAAAAGAATTAAAGTGGATAAAATAAGAGAAATGAAAATTCCTAAAATCTTAAAAAAATATGTTGACATGGCGCTTTTTTCTGGGTAAAAGTCAATCAAGGTAAAAGGTTACCCGAAAGCAGTCTCTTCAGTTGATGATTAAACGGTGCAGATCACCCGCTCCTAGCATAGACGAATTGCCGATTGTGCAAAGGGGTTTAAATGTCAGATGGCAGCCCGGTTTCTTCCCGTAATTTATGCAGTGGCTGTGTTATATATCACAAGAAAAAATTGATTAAATGAATAAAAAAAGTTGACTCTATAAAATTCACCTGATAATATGGCCGGTAAAAGAAGGCTGAAAATTATAATAAAAAAAGAGGGGGGGGATGGGAGCAATCAAAATTGTACGTAAAGATAAGCCTTTAAGGCCAAAGTAATCATTGCCGAGTCAAGTTATTTTAAAGCAATAAGTAGATAGACGCAAATTAAACACAGGAGGAGAGAGATGAAAAAGATTTCAGGTTTACTAATAGTTGCGATCATCGCATTTACCATCATGACGGTAGGTGCGGCGTCGGCTGCAGCTCCCACATCAGGTGCGCTCACTTTTTCAGCAGGAACCTTAACCTATCCGTATGAGGCAGCCGCTTGTTGTGTAAAAGTTGGTCTTAGTACTGGCAGTCTCAATGCTAATGGATACAATGGTCCCCCCCCTGGGGTAGTTGGTGGATTTGGTGGAGGATTAATCACATTTACGCCATGGGTGGACCTGCCCAGTTCGACCCGTATCATTTTTACACTGACCAACGCCACGTTTGGCGACGTGAAATACTGGCTCTTAGATAGCGGTAACATTAGCGGCGCCACCGGATTGCCGGAAGCTGCTACGACCGACACGGTATCGGGCAGCGTCGCGACATTCGTCGTAGGCCTTCACCCGATTCCGGCCGGCAGCATACTCTATTTCAGCACCTCCAACTGCTGCTCACCGAATAGTCCCAGTTTCACCTTTTGTAATGCTACAGTAGGGACCACGGTTACTCTTAAAGTAACGCAGTGTTATGATGACCCGGGAGCCCCGGAAGCTAGCTCATTGACAAGTTGTATATCAAACGGCGTCAGTATCCTTTCGATCTACCAAGAGTATGCTTTCCAGGTAAACCCCAACGACCCAAATATCGGTCCGCCGGTGGTGGCTACGATTGATGATAATCCTCGCGATGCCTCCGAGGGAAGAGAGCAATTCTGCCTTCCAAACGAAGGTTGCCCTGACCATAATGGCGGTAAACATACGGTGAGGGCCCCTGTGGGGTTAATAAATCAGATATACAGGAGTCCGTACACTTGGCGTCTCAGCCTAGCCGATATGCCCGCAGATTCGGCTTCTATCGACTGGACCCTCATGGGTGCGCAATTTTCTAAACTGGCAGAACTCTACTTGAAAGATGGTAACCATGGAAATACCGCGAATTTCTCTATAAATTCTGACACCAACGCAACACTAAGTATTTGGAACCAGGGCCCTTATGAGTTTCATGACACACACATAGATAAGCTTGTCATGGAGGTTGATGGTACTTCTATCCTGGGGCCGCAGGATTTCCTCATTACGGGAGCTTTGAACTTCTACAGTCAGGCGTGTTTTAACAATGTCTCCCTGTCCCCCACTAAAGTCATTACCTGGGATATCAACGCCTGGCAGGGGACCCTGCCCTATATGTATGCAGGGGGGGATACCGTCGGTCACTCAGACGATCAATTCATCAAGATCTTCAACAATAGCGCCCTCGCTGCAGCAGTCACTGTGGATGTGGCAACGGACGACGGCACGACCCGGCCACCTATCTCTCTCGGTGAGATCGGCGCTGGTGCGACCGGTCTCTTCTGGGCCAGTAGTATCGCCTCATTAGCTTCACCTCATTTACCTTTACAGAGCGCCTTCACGGCCGTATTCACCGTGGCTGCGCCCATTGACACCGTTACGGCGATGTCGGTTCAGAAGCGCGCCAGCGGTGGGGAAAGAGTGGCCCCAGTCTATACGGGCAAAACCAGCGAGTACAAGCAATTTTAACCCTTGTCTTGCGTGTACTGAAATTTATGTAACGTGACGTGAGGAAACACCCCGGATCTGTTACCTTAAAGATCCGGGGTTCTCTTTTCGTACGGTTGAGAGCCTTGCATTATTTCCCATTATCCCCCTTTACCCCCGCTCCTTCTGATAAACTATCCCCCCTGTGGCAGGCGATATAAATGACCTTACATATTTTCTTTCCCCGTGGCGCCCCACATGGCACGGGGGTTTCCCGGTATGATCATCAGCATCTGGAATTATAGAGATTTCATCTGGCGGAGCGCCTGGCGGGATCTGCGGCACCGCTACGCGGGTTCGTCCATGGGTTTCCTGTGGAATGTGATCAATCCTCTCTTCCAGATCCTCCTTTACACCCTTGTCTTTTCACAGTTGATGGTCATCAGAATAGCCAACCTGCCGTCAGGCTTTGGTTTCGCCATCTATCTTTGTGCAGGCCTGATACCCTGGATCGGTTTCAGTGAGACCGTGAGCCGCTGCACCAATTCGTTTGTCGACAATGCCAATTATTTACGGAAACTGGCGATCCCGGAACAGGTGTTCGTGGCCCAGAATGCGGGGAGCACTTTTCTAAGCCTCACAATCGGCATGACCCTGCTGGTGGGCATCTGCTGCCTTTTAGGTCATTACCCCGGGTGGTCATGGCTCTGCCTGCCCGCGGTCCTGATCTTGCTCCAGGGGTTCGGTTTCGGCCTTGGCCTTTTCTTGGGTGTGCTGAATACATTCTTCCGGGATATCAGTCAGGTTATCGGGCTTTTTCTCCAGTTGTGGTTCTGGGCTACTCCCATCGTCTACACTGAGGATATCCTGCCATCATGGATCATGAAGTTGTTGCCTTTAAATCCCGCCTATCCCTTTATCCATGCCCTTCATGCGGTTATTGTCGATAAGACGTGGCCTGCGGCGGCGGCATGGACAAGTATGCTCTTCCTGGCCTTCGGCTTGCCCCTCATCGGCTACCTCGTACTCAGAAAGCTCCGGCCCGAACTTAGGGATGTCCTTTAAGATCGCTTACGCCAAATGATCAGAGTCAATAGCCTTTCTAAAAAATTCAAGCTTTATAGAAACCCATGGCATCGCGGCCTGGAATGGGCCATGTTTGGGCGAAAGAATCTTCATCAGGAATTCTGGGCCTTGCAAAATATATCGTTCGAGGTGAGCCGCGGGGAATGCCTGGGTATCATTGGCCCGAACGGTGCAGGCAAGAGTACCCTGCTGAAAATCCTGACCCGGGCCCTCTATCCGACTGCCGGCACATTTACAATCCAGGGAAGAGTGCTGTCGTTGCTGGAGTTGGGAACGGGCTTCAATCCCGAACTGACAGGCCGTCAGAATCTTTACAATAGCGTACACCTTCTGGGACTGCCGAGAGAATATCTGGAAGATCGCATAGGCGATATCGAAGGCTTTGCCGGGCTGGGTGATTTCTTCGACCGGCCTGTCAAGATCTACTCTTCCGGCATGCATGTTCGTCTCGCATTTTCCCTGTTCGTTTTTTTGAAGCCGGAGGTGCTGATTATCGATGAGACCCTGAGCGTAGGCGATATTTTTTTCCAGCAGAAGTCCTTTGCCAAGATGCGGGAAATAATAACCGGCGGGACGACATGCCTTTTCGTTTCCCATGACACGGCGGCGGTGCAGAACCTCTGCCAGCAGGCGATACTCCTTAAACAAGGAGAAGTCGCTTTTTATGGAGATGCGGTTGAGACCGTAAGCAGATACTTCGGGACGATAGGTTCACGGCGCGGGAATGGATTCTCATCGTGGGAAAAGGAGCTTATCCCAGAAAAGCTCCTTAGCAAGATGAGGGATCGAGAGGAAATCATTGTCCAGAATATCCTCGTTGGCAGCAAACATCGCCATGGCAGCGGCGGACTGGAGATCATAGCCACGCGTGTTACCAATGGAACAGATCGTGATACCATGCAGGTTGAGATGCTCGAAAACCTGACCTTTCACCTGTTGCTTCACGCCCATGAAGATATTGTATCTCCGAGCGCCGGCATTCACCTCTTTGACAGGCTGGGAAACATCGTATTTGCCGCCGGGACCCGGCAACTCGGAAAGCGGCTACCGTCGCTTTCCGCCGGTGAAGAGATCATCGTAAGAATGGAGCTGCAATTCAATGTCCAGCCGGGGGAGTACACGTTCAGCCTTGGCACCTCCGAACCCTCACCGGAGCAAAACCCTAATGTGGGTTTTATCCAGGACAGACATGAACTTCTTGGACCCATAGTGGTGACGGCAGATCCAGAAAAGATTTTACCCTTCTACGGGATTGCCCGGTTACCGATGACGGTAGACGTTTGCAAAGTGGTCCGGCCACGTACCGAGGAAGGCCTGTGAGCAGGCAAAAAATTCACTTGCTGTTTACCGGGCTGGGCGCCGGGAATATCGGAGATGAGGCCATGTTCTTGGCCTTTTTGGATCATTATTACCTGCCTGCCGGATCGACTGTGGAAGTCTGGGATCCGTCAAGTCCTGTCATAAATACCTTTCCGCGACAATATCGGTATGTCGATTGGAAAGATGATCTCAATAATAACCAATCTGTTAAATCTTCCCGAGCCGCCCTGCTGGTGGGGGGGACGCCTGTGGCGGCCGAATGGGGCATTGACTGGCCCCTGCGCGCTTTGGCCGATCGACTACGCTTCTGTCATGCGGAAGGAATTCCGGTCCATGCCGTGGGTGTAGGCGTCGATTCCCTTTATGGCGAAGAGGCCCGTCAGATATTTATTGATGCTTTCAGACCTATTACAAGCTGGACGGTTCGTACGTTTGATTGCAGATCCGCCTTGCTGGATTTGGGTGTTCCCTCCGAAAAGATTGTGGTGGGTGCAGATCTGGCCTGGCTTTTTTCACCGAACGTTGCAGACAAGCAGTGGGCGTATGATCTCTGGAAGTCTCTTGGTGTCGATATGTCTAAGCCTCTTCTCGGTGTCAATGCGGTCAACGAGCGCTGGTCCGGTCCCACATATGTTAAGAAGGCCATCGCAGACGCGCTTGACAGGCTCATTCGGGAAATGGGAATGCAGGTGGCCTTCCTTTGCAACGAAACACGTGAAGGGGACTATTTTGACGCCTGTGCTGCACGAGAGGTCAGCGGCATAATGAAAGAAGATGCGGTTTTGGTGCCGAATGAGTACTTCACACCGTCGCAGATGGTAGCGCTGCTGTCTTTCTGTACCATTACGCTTTCTCAACGGTACCATTTTACGGTTCTATCTATTCTTGCCGCTGCGGTTCCCATCTCTTTTGCCCGGGGGCAGAAAATGATCTCCTTGCTGAAGGATATGGGTGAAGAACCGGTGGGCACGATGGAAGCTTGCGATCCGGAGTATCTGGGGGATCAGATAAGGCATGTGCTGTCAAACAAGTCTGATATCAGGGCGCGCCAGCAATTGTCCGCAAAAGACCTCAGAGAGAGAGCAAAAGATAATTTTATGTTTATCAACGCAATGAGACCGAAGTTCACTTCGCCACCAAGGCTTGCGGCGCTTTCGGAATTGAATTCGGATCGTTTTAAAGAGTTCATGGAAATGTTGAATAACAAAGCCCGTGCATGGGGCCTAAGGGAGTTTACCAATTGGTCAAAGGTGTGGGAGTATCCCTGGCTCTGGTTTAATGGATTGAGATCTATAGATTGGTCGCAGATAAAGATGCTGGATCTGGGAAGTGAACTAAGCCCGATGCCCTGGTTTCTTGCGAGCCTTGGTGCAGCAGTTACGCTTGTAGAGCGTGATTCCCAATGGTTGCCAACATGGGAGCGTCTTGCGAAAGAAACCGGTCTTAACGTTGACTGGTGTATTATTAATGATGAGCGTCTTCCATTTCCTGCAAGGTCTTTTGATGTGGTTACGAGTTTTTCTGTTGTAGAGCATCAGCGAGACAAAAGTCTGGCAATTAATGACATCGCAAGAGTATTAAAACCAGGGGGGATATTTGCCGTATCTTTTGATATCTGTGAGCCGGATATGGGAATGACATTTCCCGAATGGAACGGTAAGGCATTGACCATGAAGGAATTTGAAGAGTTGGTCTGGGAAAACCCGGCATTCGACAATGCAGGGAAAAGACCGGATTGGAACATTGGTGATTGTGCCGAATTTATAAAGTGGCATCAGCAATCGGCTTCACACCATAATTATGTAGTCGGGGCGGCATTGATACAGAGAAGGGCCGAAAAGCCTTTGAAGCCCGATAGGATTGATATTAGAGCGTGCAGAAACATCCTCATGCCACGTTTCGATACCTTTGGCGACATTGTCTTATTACAGGGTTTTATTCAAGCTCTCCTCGATCTCCTGCCTGAAGCCCGCATCACACTTCTGGTGCGCGAAGGATATGATCAATTGGCTTCCCTATTCCCTCAGCATTTGATTTGGAAAACGACGCGGATCCATCCCTATAAAAAACCATCCAACATCGTTGAAATAAAATCACTCATAAGTGAACTCGAAAAAGACTCTTATGATTTGATATTGACAACGGCATATAATCGCACGTGGCTGGATGACGTCATCGCGGCTACCCTGACCTCCTCATGGCGAATTGTACTTGGCGAAGCACACGAGATGCCTGACAACCTGAAAGAAATAGTGCCGGACTTGGACATAAAATTTTCGTACGATCTGTACGATGAATGTATCTCTGTGGAAGAGAGATGCCATGAGACGGAAAAGTATCAGACCCTGTGGAAGAACATTACCGGGAAAGTCGAGCCCATCTCCAGGCCGAAACTTGTAGTCCCTGACGATGAGAGCAAAAAGGCGCAGGAATTTCTCGCAAAGGCGGGCATGGCAGAAGGGAAATTTGTTTTCTGTTTTCCCGCGGGTGTGTCCAACGTTTCTCTTAAGGCCTGGCCGGAAAATAATTTTGCGGAGGTAATCACTCACCTTGAAAAAAAATATTCATTAAGGACTCTGGTTGCGGGACACGAATTGGAAAAGGAAATTATTGAGCAAGTGGTGGAACTAGCCAGGAAACACGGGGCGACTCCCGATACGTGGCTGGGAAAGGACGGAGATATACCTCTTGCCTGCGCATTGATTGCAAAATGCTATTTATATCTTGGCAATGATACGGGCATGATGCATATGGCATCTGCCTTGGACAAGCCTGTTGTTGCCATATTCGGTGGGGGAACATGGCCGCGTTTTCTGCCCGACAATCAAATTAGCTTCGCTTTGACGCAGGAACTACCCTGTACTTATTGCATGTGGTATCCTTGTTTTTTTGGGGACGCACCTTGTATCAAGATGGTTGAAGTGGATGACGTCATTAATTCAATAGAAAAGTTGTTAGAGGGAAAGGTTAATTCTCTTGAAGTCCACAAAGGATTGCCTGTTAATTCAGTCGTCAATGCGCTCCTTGACAAGGCAATTGAGGCTTTCACCACTATAAGGCGAGATAGGGATAAAGCTGTGACGGACATTCACAAGCGTGACGCCTTGTTAGCTGAATCGCGTGAAGTTTATCATCAGGCAATAGAAGAGATCCGCAAGCGTGATGAGGTTAATCATCAGATAGTAGAAGAGATTCGCAAGCGTGATGACTTGTTAGCTGAGTCGCATGAAGTTTATCATCAGGCAATAGAAGAGATCCGCAAGCGCGATGCCTGGTTAGCTGAATCGCGTGAGGTTCATACGCACGCATTGAGTTTTTTACCTTTGGTGAGCATAGTGACGCCCGTATTCAATAGGGCAAAGTGGATCGAAAGTTGTATTCAAAGTGTCCAGAACCAGGACTACCCGAAAATCGAACATATCATCGTGGACGGAGGATCGACAGACGAGACCATTGACATTTGCCAGAGGTATCCTCACCTCATCTTGGACTCCCAAAAGGATCGAGGCCAGTCCCCTGCCATCAACAAGGGATTCGCCATGGCACAGGGAGAAATCCTTGCATGGTTGTGTGCTGATGATGAGTACGAACCGGGCGCCATATCGGCAGCGGTTAAGGGTATCATGGCCGGTCATGAAGTTGTCACGGGTTTGAGCCGCTTCATTGATGCCGACGGTAACGTAACTGCGGATCATCCGGCTAATGCGTATGATCATTACGATCATGCCATGTTGTTGCGTTTCTGGAAATATACTCCCATAAGTCAACCTGCCACTTTCTGGACACGAAAGATGTGGGAGACGTGCGGGCCGGTTAAAGAAGGTTTATTCTTTGCGATGGACTATGACCTGTGGCTCAGGATGAGTCAAAGATCGAGTTTTAAACGTATTGACCATTATGTTGCCAAACATCGTATCAGCTCTGATGCAAAATGTTTTTCCGATAACTATGCTTCGAGAATTGAGCTTATCAAAGCCAGCCGTCAGTATTGGCCTTCGTGGTGGAATCCTCGGCACTGGATTCTTTATTTGCAATACGTGATTACAAGGAGTCCGCGTACAAGGCATTATTCCGATGCAGAGAGATTGCTGAACACGGCGCTGCAACACCTAGGTGAGAAGAGGCGTTTCAGCGCCATAACCTCCTTTATTCTGGCTCACCTGAAACACGTGACCACCCCTCTCATGCCAGGTTATTTGCCCATCTTGCAACGGATTCTGGAGGACGGAATCGGACCCCTATGGTTTTGGCGTTTCATTAAAAGAACTTATGACAAGCCGGGAATGGAGAAAAAAGTTACTCTTCGGTTAATAAACGTAGCCCCCCAGAAAGAAGCTACGATCATCTTAGAGGCGGATTCGATAGGATACAGACATCCTCAGTTCAGATTCTGGGGGAAGCGGGGGAACGATTTTATCCTGCTACGAGATTGGGGATCGGCAAACACCTATGGACCCGTAAATAGAATAGAGGGGGCCAGCGATTATGGCGTACATCTTCGAGCAGGGGATCAGGGGGATCTCATTGACCAAGCGTGGACGAAGGATTTGTGAGACTGAAACTTACATTTGGATTGACAAAATTTATGTTCCGACATCAAGGCTCGAAGATCTTGTCTTCATCGGGATCGGGATTCACTCCCTTCCGGATGTATAGCTTTTATAGGTGGATCAGGGCCCAAGAGACTGGTGAGGAAGGCGGTTATTGATGGCTTTACCGTCTATCACCGCCATCAACCCCGACATCGTAACGGAAGTGGTGGGTAAAACAGCCCTCTATTTTTCGGATATTGACCTTAAAATAAACAGTTTCTTTCTACAAATAAGTCAATTTATTTTTAATGCCCCGGAAATTCTGTTAATAATGTTGATCTTAGGGTTCATTCTCAGACTGTTCCACACAAGGAAATCTCTCTTTTACCAACTACAGCTTTCTACCATTGGATTTGGCTTTACCCTATTTCTGTGGTCAAACGACGCCCTTCTGTTTTCTCTGTGGTTTGTGTTAACCTTTATCCTGATGCATCTTTTTACCAAACCGGCGCGTGTAACAATTCTCTGCACAGCTTACATCTTCTCTGTATTTTATTTCCGTGGGAATGTTGGTGATACTTGGGATTCTTTGATATGGGCCTGTCCCTTGCAGTTACAATTGATCAGAAGCATCGACATCGTTACGGCAGAGGTGGACCTGCATAAACCATTTCTCAGGCGTTTATTGCATTTCACTTCCTATCTTGGCACCCCCGTGAATGTCAATCACTGGTATTACGTGCGTTACAGAGATTGGATATCCCACCTCGAGCAGTTTAACGGGATATCCGCGATAAAAGATAAATACAACCTCCTGTTAAAAAGAACAGGATGGATCATTCTCTTGCTAATCACCAGTGCACTTGCAATGAAGTTATTTACGACATACGACTCTACAGGCAGCATCATTATTTCTACCGGGTACAAAGCAATCCGCCTGCTTATATTCTGGCCGCTGATTAATCATCTTCTTTTTTTAGGAGCAGATTGGATCAATACGCCCGGCATAGAGTTGTGCAGACAACCTATATTGACATCATCACCTATTGACTATTGGAGGAGACAACAACTAGGTATCGCCACTTTCTTTCGGGAAAAGGTTTACGATCAATTTTGGGGGGGGGCAAGGTCGAGGTATCGTAATCTTTTTTATACGTTTGTCCTGATTGGTCTCTGGCATTCTTTGACTTACCAATGGATGATTTGGGGTATCCTGTGGGGCATTGTTATGGTGATAAATAGATATTACAGGCAAACTTTCAAAACATCCGTCATGGAATTTTTTCGCCGGGTACCTTGGTTGTACTATGCCATATGTTGGGTTGGTACCATGTTTATGTTAACCTTCCTTGATTCAATTGTCACACGGAATCCCAGTCTACCTTGGATCATGACTATGAGGCAAATTAACTAACGTCGCAAAGGGTTTCTTCCGGCATTTGTGAATCTGTCATTCCTACTGGGTTGTCAAGGAAAGAAAGTTTATCGCCTTGAAAAATGAGAATTAAAATAAGAAAGTTACAATGGATATTATTGACAAAATTTTTTCGAGAAGAGAATTTAAAGATTCCCCTTCTCATCTAGAATCAAAGGCGGTGGACAAAACCGTTACGGCTGATTGGTAGATTGTTGGCACATATTTTGGGGAGGGAGATGCGGCCATGAATTTTCGATCAAAGCTTTCATCTCTTGGCAAGACTTGGCTTAATAAACGCGGATACTATATCGTCCCAATTCAAGGCTGCATGCCTGTCAAGAATGGCGGTCCTGTTATCAATCCTTTCACTATGGAGGGAGGATTAAGAAGGTGCATGGAGCGCGGTATTGCCATCGAAACAGTAATTGATGTAGGCGCCTCGAATGGCTGTTGGACGAGATTGTGTAAACAAGTTTTTCCTGAAGCGCGTTATTTTCTCGTTGAAGCACAACCTTGTCATGAACCTGACCTAATAAAACTCAAGAGTGAAGATAGTATGATTGATTATATTCTGGCAGCGGCAGGAAACCGGAAGGGGACTATATATTTCGATGTATCCGATCCCTTTGGCGGCGCTGCATCAGATGTCCCTTTTGAGAAACATTGTATGGAAGTGCCCGTTATAAAAGTAGATGATGAGGTAGCAGCACGGGCGCTTCGGCCTCCTTATTTGCTCAAGCTTGATACCCACGGATTCGAAATACCAATCCTTGAAGGCGCCTTCAGTACCCTAAGAGAAGCTAATCTTCTCATTCTTGAAGTGTATAATTTCAAAATCAGCAAAGACTGCTTAAAGTTCTTCGAGATGTGTGCATATCTGGAACAAAGAGGCTTCCTGCCGATTGACATCGTTGACCTGATGCTAAGAATACATGACGATGCTTTTTGGCAGATGGACATTTTCTTTGTTCGGAATGATAGAAAGGAGTTTTCGTATAATGCATATAGATAGAAAAAAAGCCGGGGACTAATGCAATGGCCACTATTTCAATTGTTACTCCTTCTTTCAATCAGGGGTTTTTTATTGAGGCAACGATCAACGCAATCTTGGACCAGAACTTTAAGGCCCTTGAATATGTGATCATAGATGGGGGCTCTACTGACAACACTGTTAATGTCATAAAAAAATATGAGTCCCGTCTCCATTACTGGGTCAGTGAGCCGGACGGCGGACAGTATTCTGCGATCAACAAAGGGTTTGCACAAACGAGCGGCGATATTATGGCATGGCTCAACTCAGATGATCTCTATATGCCGTGGGCGTTCGAGACGGTTGCCACAATCTTCGATAAATTTCCTGAAATCGAATGGCTCACCACTTCGATGCCGGTGGGTGTAGATGCGTGCGGTAACGTCATCAAGGTCATACCTGTTTATGGTTTTACAAAAGGAGGTTTTCTTGCGGGAGATAACCTTATCGAAGCGGGAACCCATGGATCCTGCTTTATACAACAGGAGTCGACCTTCTGGCGGCGGTCGCTTTGGGAGCGCACCGGTGGACATGTCGATGAAGGTCTGAAATACGCTGCTGATTTTGAGCTTTGGGCGCGTTTTTTTCAAAACGCAACTCTTTATGCGGTTGACATCCCTCTTGGATCTTTCCGGCGACATGACAATCAAAAGACCTCTTATGCTTTCAATGATTATCTTGATGAGGCACGGAGGATTTTTCGTGAGTATGGCGGGAAGCGGCAGAATCCGTCTATTCAGGGGGCCAGGCTGAAGTTGCGTACTTGTCTACCCAGCTGGCTATTCGTAAGTCTATTCCGATACGGATTCATGGAGCCAGCGTATCTGGTGACCTATGATTGGGGGTTGTGCGATTGGAAAATTGTAAGGTCGTGAACATAAGAAAGGACCATATATTGCTTGCGGAATCGGAAAGCAAGGTAATTGCATGTCAGGATTCTCTTAATGTGTGCATCTGCGCGCATAATCCGCGACCACATATTTTTCATCGTGTCCTGATGTCGCTGGCACGGCAATCTGCAGAGAAGGAAAGCTTCAGCGTGGTGATTATTGATAATGCATCGACTGCTCAACTTACATCGGTTGACTGTGCTGTGCTCACCGAAGCCGGAATCGCATCTATGATTGTGCGCGAGCCAAAACTAGGGAACGTTTTTTCAAGGGCGCGAGCGTATCAAGAGACCAACAGCCAATGGATACTCTTTGTCGACGATGATAATGAACTGGACCCTGATTACATTAAGATAGGGCTTGAAATTATTCGTAATAGACCTGAGCTTGGTTGTTTCGGCGGCAAGTTGGAACTGCCGGCAGAGATCAATGTGCCT
>Ga0209777_10000539_pt1 | contig 61506 bp, 61 predicted proteins | sample FrelakmetHBP12HB_FD_187147 | JGI IMG/M metagenome (GOLD analysis project Ga0209777, IMG submission 187147) | Freshwater lake sediment microbial communities from the University of Notre Dame, USA, for methane emissions studies -HBP12 HB (SPAdes)... | ecosystem: Environmental > Aquatic >...
ACCATACCTTCAGGGGATGTTACCGTGGTGGCCGCAGCTTTCAACATTAACCTGGTGAATAAACTGGGTCAGGCAAATGTCGCGGGTGAAGGGCATCTCCATTATTTCCTGGATGTTACCCCACCCACCACCGCGGGACAACCGGTCGTAACTGCTGCCGGCACATATGCAGCGACCGCCGATACTACTTATACCTGGAAAGGAGTTGCTGCCGGCACGCATACCCTTTCTGTAGAACTGGTGCAAAACGACCATACACCGATGGTTCCACCGGTAGTATACACTGAAACAATTACTTTGCAGGATAATGTGCCATCAGTAAAAATCACCACACCCGCGAATCAATCTACCGCGCAACCCGGTCCGGTTACAATTACCGTTACCCTGACTAACTTTACATTAACCTCCGGGACGGGGTCAGCTAATCAACCTAACCAGGGTAAAATCCTGTTCTATATGGATAGCGGCGTACCTTTGGTACCGGGACAGCTCGGAACTAATAACGTATCAATAATCGGGGCTACGGTATCGTACACTTTCCAAATGACGGCGGGTACGCACACTTTCAGTGTTCAACTGGTCAATAACGACCTGACAACGCTGGCAATCCCGGCGACAGATACTATCGTGCTATCGAATAGTCTGGCACCAGCTAATCTTGGCCCCTAATACTCTGTTCAGATAACGGAGGGATGGCGGCTGGTGTACTGGTGTTATTTTAGTTTTGGCCGCCATTCTTAACATTTGGTCTCGGTCTGTAATAACGTTGGGTCATATTCTCAAACAGGTCGGTTTCGCGTACTTTCTTATCGGCAACGGGAAAACCGCGCATATAGTAATCATGCTGCCGGGGGATTTTTCCCAATATACCAATTAAACCTTTGCGTTTTGGCCCGCCACCTTGACTAACATAGCAGGCGGAGGCTTCGTCTCGAATGGAAATTGCTTGCTCTGATAGACGGATGATGGTGTGAACAGGAAAATCCACGGCGACAACACTGGCGATATCGATGTCTTTGTTTTTACCCAGCTTACGGGGGTTTTGTCCGATTAAAGGCAGTAGCTTCACCGCAAATTTCATTAATCCCCTTGGGAAGATCGAGAAATACAGTTTCTTGGGTTGAAATGCCGGTCCTGATTCAGGAAACTCACGCTGGTCTCCGGCTGATGAGAAAGCTTTAACGGTGGCATTGTGGATAACAATATGATCGGGATGGCGATACCCACCGATGGGATCGAATGTAATCACAACTTGGGGTTTGACCTGGCGAATGACCTTAACGATATTACCGGTTACTTGATCCAGCGGAGTCATAAATAATGATCGGGGATTTTTGTTATCCTCCGATCCCGGCATGCCCGAATCACGGTATCCGAGATATATAACATTAGTTAACCCAAGGATTTTAGCCGCGCACTGTAATTCAGCCCAGCGCATATCTCCAATGTTCGTAAATCCTTGCATACTGTTGGCGTCGGTGATACCTGCCTCTCCACGGGTGGCACACGCATAGTAGACTTTCACCCCGCGGGAAGCGTAAAGAGCTAATGTACCGCCTAAACCAAATGTCTCATCATCAGGGTGTGCCCCGACAAATAAAATTGTCCTCGGTTCACTTATCACAAATATACAACCCGGTAATTTTCTTTTTACCGATTATAACTCAGCTGGTCGGCGCTTGTACTAGAGTAACCGGGACGGTACTTTTGGTATTCCCCCGGTAATAGTTGATTTGTATTGTCGTGCCGACTTTGAGAGAGTTGATATAGTCGGTCAGCGCAGCATCATCGGTTTGTGCTTTACTATCGATTGCTGTAATAACGTCACCGGCTTGAAGGCCGGCTTTCTCCGCCGGGCTGCCGGTTGCTACATCTGTAATCAGCACTCCCTGGTTTACACCAAGACCGTAAAACAAAGCTAATGTTTGATCGACGGTATAAACTCCGGCTCCCAGGTAAGGTCTGACGATGAACCCGTTAGAAATTAACGAATTTAATACCGGCAAGGCTTCGTTAATGCTGATGGCGTAACCCATACCCTCGACGCCAACCTGGGAAATCTTATAGCTGTTAATTCCAATCACTTCACCAGCCATATTAACCAATGGTCCGCCGCTATTCCCGGGGTTAATTGCGGCGTCAGTCTGAATCAAACCATGCAAACTTTGCCCTGGAGCCGGAGAGAGAGAAATCCCTTGCGCACTCACGATGCCTTTGGTAGCACTGATTCCCTGTCCCAGTGCATTGCCGATGGCGACTACCCAATCACCCACCTGTAAATTATTGGAATCACCAGTAGCTAGCGCAGGTAAATTTTGCGCGGTTATTTTGATAATCGCCAGGTCGGTTACGGTATCGGTGTAAACCTTATCAGCAGGAATTGTTCGCCCGTCACTTAGCGTTACCACGATGTTTGTTGCTCCGGAAACGACGTGTGCATTAGTAACGATATACCCATCGCGGATAAGCCATCCGGAACCAGCTGCCGGGGATTGTACCACCTGGTTGAAAGAGTTTGTAGAGGAGACCTGGTCGTTAATGATTACCACTGAGGCTTTGACCTTGGCGACAACTTCAGTGATTGTAGGTAGGTTGGGTTGGTTGCTTGATATCGCGATTGTACTAACTGATGTACTGGTATTTCCCAACTGCACCGGAGCGGTTGTAGTGACTGTGGTGACTGTTGTGGTTGTTGCAGTGCAGTCAGATAATATGAAGACAAGTCCTAAGACAAGAAATAAAGAAAGTATTTTGTTGCCCATATTTTTGCTCCTCCAATACTCTTAGCATTCCAAGTTTGTTGTTGCTTGATGCAGGTAGCTATATACAGGAATATTATGACAATTACTACATGCAGAAGTTATATAATTTGGAGCCTTGGAATTACAAAAATATTACATTTCAAAAGTTGTTATTTATCTAACAAGTTCTCAATGTCTTTTTTGTACATCAGGATATCTGCCCAAAGATCGCCGAACCGTTTTAAACGTTCGGGGATTGTGATAATGGAGAATTCAGTCGGGTAAACTTTACCTACTTCTTCCCAGCGGAGAGGAGTCGAAACCGACGCCTCGGGATTAGGGCGGGGTGAATATATTCCGGCTAACGTTTTACCACGTACATTTTGATTATAATCAAAGAAAATTTTGCCGGCGCGTTTTTCCACTGCCCAGTCCAACGTCACAACATCAGGATGGTTCTCCACCAGGTTGCGTCCGATTGTTTCCGCTATCGATCTGACGGCTTTATATTCTAACTTCCTCAAAATAGGTACATAGACGTGGAGGCCAGTTTTACCCGAAGTTTTAACGTAGGCATTTAGCTTTATAACATCCAGAATTTCTTTCAGCCACAAAGCAACTTCATAGGTTTTTTCAAATCCCTTGCGATTTAGTTCCGGTTCTGCCCCACTTTTTTCTTTCCCGGAATATAAATAAGGGTCGAGGTCGAAGATGATAAAATCGGGACGTTCAACCAGTTCATCCAACGTTTTTAGCTTTTTTAATTCCGGGACACCTTTTTCTACGGGATTCACCCGCGAGAACCAGGTATGAAACTCAATATTGGCTTCCTGACCCAGCCATAATAAAGTTGCCAGGTTATTGCATAACATGTATTCACCGATACCACCTTCCTCCTTTGAAGGTATCTCTGCACGTTGGACAAAATCCGGTAGGGCATAAGGCCAGTGTTTCTGCCAGAAATGCTGGCCGTTAACACCGTTCGGGTAGCGGCTTAGAGTCAACGGGCGATCTTTAGTATGGGTTAACATATACGGGGAGACTTGAGCCAGGTAGGTGATGAGTTTTCTTTTGGTAAATGCCGGATGGGTCGAGTTCTCCGGCCAAACGGTTTTGTTGAGGTTGGTCAAGTTTAATTTATGATTCCCGATTTCCAGAACCAAATCGTTGTCCGGGCGTGATAACTGTTCTAGAATTTCGGCTAAGGCTGGGTCCAGGTAATCAGGTTTCTGAGGTGGATCGTCTTTAATCAGGGTCTTTTGGGTTTTCCCCTTTATCGTACCGGTCATGGTTTTCATCCGATGTACTTCATGCGGTGATTTATCGTCACGCAACCTCATAAACACCGGAATGCGCAATATGCCTTCTTTCGTCCATGCTCCATATTTTATTTCTGCCACTAATTGGGGTTTTACCCAAAACGTTTTGCCCTTTAACGGCGGTTTTCCTATGAACGGTGATTCGGTCGTTTGGAGTGTATCAAGGCGTCTACGCAATTCCCTCAATTTTTGCTCGTCGAATCCCGTGCCGACATGACCGGTATAAACCAGCTCATTTTTATCATTGTATTGCCCTGACAGCAGGGCACCGAAGGTCCAAGTGCGGTTACCTTCCCCCTGAGTAAAACCTCCGATTACAAACTCATCTGATAGCATCGCCTTTATTTTGAGCCACCTTTGAGAACGGCGGGATTCATATTTACTATCGAGTCGTTTTGCAACCACTCCCTCTAATCCGTTTTGAATCGCGGCCCGGTACACCCTCTGGCCGTCTTTTTCAAAATAATCCACAAGACGAACCTGTCCGGTCGTATGCAAAGTATTGTGCAGCAATTTCTTTCTATCCCGGAGTTTGACCTCCCGTAAATCATAGCCATCCAGATAAAGGAGGTCGAAAACATAAAAAATCAGCGGATAAACAGCTTGCGGTTGATTGGTTTTGCCGAATTGCATCGAACGTAAATAATCCTGAAGGCATTGAAAACAAGATTTACCCTTTTCATCCAAGGCGATTATTTCTCCATCAAGTAGCGCTTCTGAAAATTTTTGCTTGCTCAGGTCGGGGATTAACGCCTCGTATTGTGCGGTGACATCATTCCCGTTTCGTGAGAGTAACTTGACTTTGCCATCCCGAATTTGAGCTAGAGTGCGATACCCGTCCAGCTTCGGTTCAAAAATCCAATCGGGGTTGGAAAAAGGGGCACCTGCCAACGTGGCAAGCATAGGTGATATTTTCTCGGGCGCGGGAGCAAGGCGGGTTCCTTCGATCTCTGAAAGCCTAACTACCGGAGGGTCACGCAAATCCGGCATTTCCCCATTCTTCACATCGTCGAGGGTTCGCCCTGTTACGGCAGATCTTTCATCTTCAACGATATTATCACCAGCCGCCGCGTATTCATCCTTGTGTTTGAAGAATAGCCAGTTATTTTCACCGCGCTGCATTTTCACCAATGAAAAAGATCCCTTGAGTTTTTTACCGCTTAAAAAAATAGAAAGTTTGCCTTTTATTAATCCCTCGTTTAATTCGGCTTCAGCTTTTTTCCGGTTGTCGAAGAGGAGTTTTCCGCCTTCATCGGGCGAATAGGTACCGGTATCCCAAACTATAACTTCGCCGGCACCATATTCTCCTTCGGGGATCGAACCTTCGAATGAAGCATATTCCAGGGGATGATCCTCGACATTAACTGCAAGATGTTTTATGGTTGGATCGAGCGAGGGTCCTTTGGGCACTGCCCAAGATTTAAGCACGCCGTTCATTTCCAACCTTAAGTCGTAATGAAGCTGACGGGCACGGTGTTTGTGGATAACAAAAATCAAAGCTTGTTTACCCGTTTTCAATGTCCCCGTTGGTTCAGAAGTACGACTGAAATCGCGTTTCTTGCGGTATTTATCAAGCCCGGACGAAGCCATCGTATTAGTCCTTTTAATGATTTTTCCTAAATCTTCTACCTGACACCGACCGGTTCTTTCTTGGCTGCGACGATGCTTTCTCGCAAAGCAGCCATGATATCGCCTTTTACTTCCAGTTTCGGCGCTTTCGGAACAGTTATTTTTTCGCCACGCATTTTAGCCTCGATCACCTTATTTAAACCCTGTTCGTACTCATCTTTATAGTCTTCAGGCTTGAATGGTTTAGCCATGACATTTACCAGCGCGGTGGCCATTTCCATTTCTTGAGCTGTGAATTTGGTTTCGGCTACATCCGGTTCAGGCAAGATTTCATCACGGTAATGCATGGTTTGCAAAAGCAGGATTTTGTGAAACGGACGTAAACAAGCCAGATGCTCACGTTTCTGAAAACTTACTCTGGCGATCCCCAGCAGCTTGGTTTTAATTAAAGTCTCTCTCAAAAGGTTAAAAGGTTTGCCGCCGAGTCCCTCCGGTTCCAGGTAGTGACTTTCCGAGTAATATACCTGGGGAATTTCAGCCTCTTCCACAAAATTGATGATGTTGATAGCATGAGAAGTGCTAAACGGTATTTTCTCCAGATCCCTCTCGTCAAGCATGACGTACTGATCCTTGGTATATTCGAATCCCCTGATGGTTTCTTGGATTCCGAAATACTCATCATCTTTGGCACAATATAACATTTGCTTTGGCCGGGTTAGGCATTTTTTATGAAGTAAATGAAAAGCCGGTACTTTCTTTTCCGTTGCCAGAGACATTTTTACCGGAATGATGACCATCCCGAAGCTAATACCACCTTTCCAGAACGCTCTCGCCATCTTACACTTCCTTTCATTCACATTGGCTGACTTTACTGAGTATATAAGTATCAGATATATATTAATTTAAGTCAAATCAAATAGTCATAAAGTTTCTCGGAAAAAGGTTACAAAACAATGACGTTTATTATCGGGGTATCATTATCAGTGAATTGATAAACGTAAATGTCACTAATCCGTAAGAAATAATATCCGAATTTTATAACTATTTAAAAGAGTATAATTAAAATAGTTGTCATGGATATAAAATGGTAATAAACCATATTATTTAGTAGTGAGGAAGACGGCGTGAACGAAACGATTAATATTCTCGGGTTTGCCGGGAGCTTGCGAAAAGACTCGTACAATAAGGCCCTTCTGAGAGCGGCTTCAGGTGTAGTACCGGCAAATGCCAAAATAGAAGTGTTTGACTTGGGTGGTATCCCCCCATTCAACCAGGATTTGGAATCCGCTGTGCCCGAACAAGTGAAGGATTTTAAACGCAAAATCAGAGCAGCGGATGCGATATTGATCGTTACTCCGGAGTACAACTATTCGATACCGGGTGTATTGAAAAATGCCATCGATTGGGCTTCCAGGCCGTATGGAGACAATTCTTTCGAAGGGAAACCAGTGGCAATTCTAAGCGCATCGACCGGAATGCTTGGCGGTGCCAGAGCTCAATACCATCTCCGTCAATCCTTTGTATTTCTAAATATGCATCCCGTGAATAGACCGGAGGTATTTGTCACCTTTGCCTCCCAGAAATTCGATGAAAAGGGAAACCTAACGGATGCAAAAACTCTGGAGTTAGTGAAAAGCCTGTTGGAAAATCTGGTGGACATGGCGAGAAAGATGGAAGTTAGGGGAATTTGAATAGCCAATCATATAAAGGAGAGAGATGCCTTTTAAATTAGATCATCATCAACCTGAACCTGATCATAAACAGCGCAATCAGAATGGCGCTACTCCGAGTTACCGTGCTTTTCACGAGGTTTACATAACAAGAGATTTTGGTTCCAAAACCAACGAGAAGTTAATAACTTTTATTAGTGAACATATCTCCGAGTATGGCGGTAAAACTGGGGACAAACACGGCATACCGTTAATGTTGTTCGAAAAACCGCAGAATGCCCAAAAATTTGCCAACAAATTGAGTGTACATTTAGATATCCCGAGAGAACATATCTCAGTAAAAGCGCAAAAATTTACTCGTTAATAAATCGGGTTGATTTTATGGTACCCAGCATCTAACGGAACGTGTATGAAGATTCATGCCCATCCTTCGTTGTACAGGGCATCATGTAATTCATCGGGATGATGACGAAGATGGTATTCCAAACGGCTGGATTCAGCGTGAGCTTTGTCGTAAGTCCAACCTTCAGCCATGCGGTTGCGTTCATGCAACTCGTGTAATAAGACGTATCCCCGTTCAGATTCTTCAATATCATCGTCGATCCACACTTCATTTTCCGGCACGAATTCATACACATAATCGTGACCACCGGCAGTAAAATCGATATCGAAGACGCTTCTCACTAATCGTCCGTTCACGATCCAGACACTCAAGCCGTTATTTAGTTTTTTCCAGAGCCGATCATGAACATCTTTTCCATCCGGAAGTTGTTGCCCTTGATGAGTCAGCCGCCGGAGGTCGGAGGCACGTCCGCGTTCTTTGCGTTCCTCTTTATCGGCGGCGACAATCGCCGTTTTGTAGGGCACGCCCTGGCTCATCAGGCGATGTTCTACAAGCAAATGGTCGATAAAAAATCGCCACTCATCCGACTTGGTGCCGAGGTCTATCCAGAATTCGTTTTCTGGGATGTATTTGTACTTGTAACGCTGCCCGAAATTGGTAAATTCTTCGTCAATATGTCCGCGGATATAAGCCCCATCGACTGCCCAAACAACCAGTCCACCTCTTGATTCCACTTTTTTTCATAAGGCGGTTTGAGTTGCTCAACCATTACCAGTTCTCCATCGAAGGATTTATGAGATGGCACTAATATACCAAAAGAGAGAGTGCAAGTAAATGCCGCTGTTTAGTGCCTGGGAGATAACTCAATACTTCAGATCATTTCTTTTTCCGTTTGCCAGTTTCTTCGGCAATTCCGGCACACCGCTTAAGTCATAAGGCATAGCTTCGGTAATCGTTACCGGTATAATTTGTCCCGGGGATATTTTACCTTTGACCAGCACCATGCCATCTATTTCCGGGGCATCGCGATAGCTACGTCCAATGGAAATCCCCTGACCGGTTCCTTCCACTAACACGTTGAGTTTACTCCCTATAAAAGTGCGATTGCGTTCGAGCGAGATTTGTTGTTGTTTTTCCATTAAACGCTGCAGGCGTTCTTCCTTTATTCTGTCAGGAATAGGATCACCGAGAGGCTCGCAGCCAGTCCCTGGTTCGAAAGAAAATTTGAAAGCGCCGACTCTATCGAATTTAATTTCACCGATAAAATCCAGGAGGGTTTGGAATTCCGCTTCGGTTTCTCCGGGGTAACCAACAATGAAGGTTGTGCGTAATGCCAGGTCAGGCATTACCTTGCGCATTTTTGCGATTGTTTTACGTACCCAAGCAACGTTGGTGGGACGGTGCATGGCTCTCAGTATTTCAGGGTGGGCGTGCTGTAAGGGCATATCGAGGTAATGTACTATTTGTTTACTTCCGGACATAATTTCAATTAATTCATCGGTAACATAGCCGGGATAGGCGTACATGACACGGAACCAGTCGATCCGCGGTGCAACCTCAGCTAATTTCGTAAGTAAATGTGCCAAACCGTTTTTGATCCCGAGGTCATACCCATAATCAGTGGTATCCTGCGCGATTAAAATAATTTCACGGATACCCCTTGCCTGTAAATAACGAGCTTCTGAGAGTATCGACTCAATCGGGCGACTAATAGATGTACCCTTGATTAAAGGGATAGCACAAAAGGCACACGGGCGACGACAACCATCGGCGATTTTTAAATAGGCACTGGCGCCCTGTATTGAGATTCTCCTTACCCCTTGTTCATCGGTCCCAGACTTAGCTGAGTCAGGTAAGTGGTAACGAGGTTGGGAGGCCGCAACTCTCTGCAGACTCTCTACAAATGCGGCGATGTCCATCCAGCGGCGTGTTCCGATAACGCCGTCAACGCCGGGAATCTGCTGCGCTACTTCATTCCCGTACCGCTGCGCGAGGCATCCAGCCGCGATAAGTAATTGTCCTTTTTTCTTTTGGGCAGCGACTTTTACGAGTACGTCGCGGGATTCTTGTCTGGCAGTTCCAATAAATCCGCAGGTATTGACGATAATTAACTGTGCGTTTTTGGAATCACTAACCGATTCGTAGCCGGAACGCAGCAACAGTTGTGCCATAGAATCGGAATCAACCGTATTTTTCGCGCAACCCAGTGAAACGATGTGAAATGTTTTCTTCTTGATCATAAGGCGCCTTCATTTTGGATGGGAATCTTATAATAACCATAAAGAAGATTAGGCTATCTGTCAATGTAAAGATCATTTCGGTATGCAATTTTAAGATTTCGTTACTGTCTAAAATGGTACAAAATACCTATTAAAAACCCTTGACACCCTTATATTTCCATTTTAATATTAGAATAGTTAGGTTAGTATTAACTATTAGTTAAATACTAACAATTATTTTCCTTAAGGAGATCTCGGGTGAAGAAAAAACTGCCAGGTAGTCCTGCCCAACGGGAAATGGTAGAGCAGACGTTACAATTCGCCGATAAGGTCGCCAGGGAATTACTGCCGCTTACGCCAAAAGAGACATTATTGCTGGATGTCTCAATGGCGCAACTGAAAGTCATGTTCGTTATCTTTCTACGCGGGCCAGTGAGAATGGGCACTCTAGCCCATGACCTTGGAGTGAGTCTGCCAACGATCACCGAAATAGTCAATCGGCTCGAAAAACGAGATATCATAGTTCGCGAGCTGGATCCGGAAGACCGGCGGGTGGTCTATTGCCGTTTCACGGAAAACGGGCAAAAAGTACTCAATCAACTCTGGGCATCCGCCAGAAAGCGCACCAAACAGATTTTAAACGCGCTTTCGGTTGAAGATTTAAGCGTCGTACAACAATCTCTGGGAATATTGCTGAAAGCCGGGCAAATAACCCGCCAAAACGAACCGACGGCGGCAAAGTCATAAATTACATTATCGATTAGTAATAAAGGGAGTATTTATGTTTGGTAAACTTGGCAACCTTGTCGTTAGATTTCGAGTGCCGATAATTATATTTTGGATAGTAGCCGCGACGGCTCTCTTTTTGCTTGCGCCTTCGTTGAGCAAAACCGGTACAAAGAACAGTCTTCATTTCTACCGAAAGATACCGAATCGCAGATCGCTAACGACCTGATAACGAAATATTTTTCCAGCACAGGCTCAAGTTCTACCGGTACGGTTGTTTTTTATGATTCCCAAGGTCTAACCGACGCCGACTATACCTATGCCCAGTCAGTGCAGAACTGGCTCACATCCGGGCAAACCGATTTTCAAGTGAAAAGTATTTCCTCGGTGTTTAACAGTCCCGAGATAGCCAGCCGTCTGGTGAGCCCGGATAAAACTACCATACTCATGAATGTCGGGCTGGCATCGAGCGCATTCGAGTCACAATCCGGCGTAAGCGTTAATTTGATCAGGGCTTATTTGAAAAATGGGCCGCAGAACTTACAGGTCTATGTTTCCGGCTCTGCGGGTATATACAGCGATCTACTCGGTTCTCTGACAAAGAGTATCAATCTGACCACGCTGATTACCATCATATTGATTATCGTGCTTCTGCTTCTTATCTACCGTTCACCCATCGCCAGTCTGGTGCCGCTGTTCACGATCGGAATAGCCTATTTGGTATCTCGAGGGACTCTGGGTCTTATTGCTCAAGCCGGTGTTAATATTTGGTCGCAAATCGATGTTTTCCTGGTAGTGCTGGTCTTTGGAGCCGGAACTGATTATTGCTTGTTCATGATATACCGCTTCCGTGAAGAAATCCATAAAAACGAAAATCCGGGCGAAGCAATCAAACAGACAGTGAAAAGAATCGGGACGGTAATCACGGCTAGCGCCTTTGCGGTCATCATCGGCCTGTCCGGCATTATTGTAGCCCGTTATCAGAAGATAAAAACGATGGGACCGGTAATGGGTATAGCAATTTTTATTACCTTACTGGCGGCATTGACCCCGGCAATTACGTCTTTACTCGGGAAAAAGTTGGGCTGGCCGGATCACATGGATATCGGCAAGGATGTTAACAAGAACAAGGTCGGCATCTGGTCCAGAGTTGCCCGAATTACCACTGGTTACCCGTTTATCGTTGCCCCGGTTGTCATTGTACTTATGGCTTTGCCGTTCACGGCTTTACCACACTTAAACCGTTCTTACGATCAGATGTCGGAATTACCCGCCGCCTCCGATTCGGTGAAGGGTTATCGGGTTTTACAAAATCATTTTAATCTCGGCGAGATGGATCCGCTAACCGTGGTGGTAGTAGCCCCCATCGGGCAGACGACCTCCAGTCCTGAAGGACTGGCAGTTCTATTAAAATTGGGTAACGACCTGAGAGCAACACCGGGTATTGCGCAGGTACAAAGTATTGTACAGCCGTACGGCACAAATGTGATACCTCCCGAGCTTACGGTGTCCGGACAATTAGGTGCCATCGTCAGCAGTCTTACCGGTGGCTCAGGAGGAACGACATCTACTACTCCGTCCTTGGCGGCAATAGAACAGAGCCTAACGCAGATCGGTTCATATATGGGCGAACTGGGTGAGGGTTTCAACTGGGTGAAGCAAGATGCCAGTTATTTAGGGATGGCAAAAAACCTCAACGATCTAAAAATTACAGCCGCGTCCTTGCAATCGGGTACATTAACACCAGCTCAAACAGCAGCGGCGATGACACAGCTAAAAACCCAGTTGGCGGCGCTCGGACAGAATGCCGGTGCTTTAGCCGTCAAATTTAAGGCGGCTAACGACCCCTGTTTTATTCCTTCCAGTCTGGCATCAGATACCCAAACGGCCGCCGCTTTACAGATATTTTTTAACCAAAATGAAGATGCGGCCAAGCTATATGTAGTGCTCAGCTCTTCACCGCAATCAAATGAAGCGCTGGCGACGGTGAAGGATCTACGGACAACAATTAAAGCCGATCTCACATCTCCGGCTTTACAAAACTACCAGGTGGCACTTAGCGGCTCATCGGCGGCGCTCGCGGATATGAGTACGATGATAAACAACGACTTCAATAATGTGCAGGTCGTGGTGTTAGCAGGAGTTTTTCTGGTCTTCGTACTGTTACTGCGTAGTCTGACAGCGCCGATCTATTTACTTTTGACAGTGCTGCTCAGTTACGGAACCACACTCAGCCTGGTGACGTGGATTTTCCAGGATTTAATGAAACAGGACGGAATTAGCTTTATCGTACCGATAATCATATTCGTTTTGCTGGTCGCCCTGGGCGCGGATTATAATATTTTCCTCATGTCGCGCGTCCGTGAGGAATCTGAGACCAAACCCATTCGCCTGGCGACGCAAACCGCGGCTGGCGCAACCGGGGCGGTGATCACTGCCTGCGGTATTATTCTGGCAGGTACTTTTGCGGCGTTAACAATATCGCCGCTGCGGATCATGGTACAAGTGGGGACAGCCGTATCGATTGGTATTTTAATCGATACGTTCATCGTCAGAAGTCTACTGGTGCCGGCAATAGCGACCATACTGGGACGCTGGAACTGGTGGCCTTCCAAATTGGGGAAGAAACCACCAACAGTATAAGTCAAAACTAGGGTTTATCTTAAGAATGTATAAAGAAGGTGTTAGCGGAGAGCAAACACCTTCTTTTTTTATCTTGCCTTAGCGCCTGGTACAAAAGTTCTCTGCCTTTTCCAACTATTATTGTTTTATAATTTTATAAGGAATATAGATCAAGTATTGTGTTCAAAAAAGGGAATAACGTTGAAACTATTTCTAAAAGGGTTTAAAGAAGTATTAATCGGTATAATCGGTGGTATTTTGTTCACCGTAATTCTAAATGCCTTTAAAGAGAGTAATCTATTACCTTCCAACATTGTCATCTGGTTTACGGTCTTTGGTGTGGTAAGTGCCATTGTTACCATGTTTTCCTTTAAAACAGCGGGAATCGTTTTTACTCTAGGCTGGATATTGGGAGCCTGGCTACTGAAGAGTGTATTGGAACCTTTTGATTTTATCGTGTATTTTTGGGCTCCGGTTTTGACCTTAGCATTACGGGTGTTACTATTGGTGAAAAGGGTTGTTTCCGGTAACTAAAAGAACGAATAGCTAAGACTAGCTTTTAATTAAATTCCAACCGGTATTGCTTTTCTCTCAGGTTTATAGTTTAATAATTCCACGAGTATGTGAATCGGCAGTATCTGCGGAGTATGTGAATGGTTATTGCTCTCTACACGATTATCAGTGTGCTCATTGTTAGTTCAGTATCTCTAATCGGCGTCGTGTTTCTTTCGATGCAGGGTCCAAAATTACAAAAGGCTCTCTTATTTCTGGTGAGTTTTGCCGTCGGCGCCCTGCTCGGTGATGCTTTTATTCATTTAATCCCGCAGGCTTATGAAAAACTAAATAATAATTTACTCACGGCTGTGTTTGTCCTCAGCGGCGTGATGCTCTTTTTCGCACTGGAAAAATTTATCCGCTGGCGTCATTGTCATATTCCTATCTCCGAACAGCACATTCATCCGGTGGCCACGTTGAATCTGGTGGGAGATAGTGTGCATAATTTTATCGATGGGTTACTGATTGGCGCCAGTTATCTTGTAAGCATACCGATTGGCATCACAACAACTTTGGCGGTGCTCTTACATGAAATCCCACAGGAAATCGGTGATTTTTCTATATTAGTACACGCTGGTTTTACCATGAAAAAGGCTTTACTCTTTAATTTCCTCACCGCTTTGACTGCCTTGTTGGGAGCCATTATTTCACTGCTTATCAAAAACAGTTTGGGAGATCAGTATTCCACCATTATGTTGGCAATCACTGCCGGCGGCTTTATTTATATTGCCGGCACCGATTTAATTCCAGAATTGCATGACCAAAGCGATATTCTTTCCGTATCAGTGCTCCAGTTCTTCGCCATTTTAGGCGGTATCGCGTTGATGTCCTTATTACTGCTGGTAGAATAGATCGTCTTATGTCTCCAGAGGTTTTTCACTCATATTCATGATGTAACTTGTGGGTAACATCCGCCCTTATCTCCCCTTAGTAAAGCGAAAACTTATTTATGAGTAAAGAGCGTGTTAATGGTTGCCGTTTAGTCTTAACATAAGATATACTTTATCTGAATACCACTCGTTATTTTTGGAGAATTAGCATGTTGAAATCCCATTATTGTGGTGAATTACGGAAAGAGCATGTCAAAAAGGTAGTGACACTAGCAGGCTGGGTTGACCGCCGTCGTGATCATGGAGACTTGATATTCATGGATTTAAGGGACAGAAGCGGAGTTGCTCAGGTGGTCTTTAATCCTGAAATATCCAAAAAGAGTCATGCAATTGCCGAACAATCCCGTAGCGAATTCGTGCTTAAAGTGACGGGGGAAGTAGCCCCAAGACCAAAAGGCACGGAAAATCCCAAACTCCCCAGTGGCGATATTGAAGTCATTGTCAGCGATGTCGAGATACTGAATCAGGCGAAAACCCCGCCTTTCTATATCAATGAAGAAACTGATGTCGATGAAGCGGTCCGTCTTAAGTACCGTTATCTGGATTTACGACGCCGACGCATGTTAAACAACATTATTTTACGCGATAAGGTAGTTACCAATGTCCGTGAATACCTGCATGGTCGCGATTTCCTTGAAATAGAAACACCGATCTTGATAAAAAGTACTCCGGAAGGGGCTCGTGACTACCTTGTTCCCAGTCGGTTGTATCCAGGCAGTTTTTATGCATTACCGCAATCGCCTCAACAGTTAAAACAGTTGCTCATGGTAGCAGGCATGGAAAAATATTTCCAGATTGCCAAGTGTTTCCGCGATGAAGACAGCCGGGCGGATAGGCAGCCCGAACATACACAGCTTGATATCGAGATGAGCTTTGTAGAAGAAGAAGATATTCTGGAACTGATGGAAGGCCTTTTTATCAACCTGGTAGAAAAAGTGACCCCGAACAAACGCGTCCTCAGACCTTTTCCACGTCTTAGTTACCGTGATGCCATGGAAAAATACGGCTCGGATAAACCAGACTTGCGTTTCGGTATGGAGATGCGTGATTTTACCGATATCGCCGCTAAAACCGAATTTTCACTCTTCAAGAAAATCATGGACGAAGGTGGCAAGGTTAAGGGTATTTGCGCTCCCGGATGTGGTGATTACTCCCGCAACCAACTGGAAGAATTGAACAAATACGTCCAGGGTTACGGCGCCGGCGGGTTGTTAACCTTTGCTTTAAGCAGTTCAGTTGCTAGCCTCGATGTATTGACTATAGATGCCGTGAAATCAGTGGCTGCCAAATATATGACTATCGAACAAATCAGAGAAATGGCGAAACGACTTTCGGCTAAGCCTGGCGATCTATTGCTGGTGATTGCCGGTAAACCCAAAGCGACCGATAAAGCTCTCGGGGAATTACGACGGGAAATGGGCAGTCGCCTTAAGCTAGCCGACCCCGACCTGCTGGCGTTCGCTTTTATTGTCGATTTCCCGCTCTTTGCCTGGAGTGATGAAACCAAAAAATGGGAACCGGAGCATCACCCGTTCGTGATGCCGATGGCAGAAGATATCCCGAATCTGGAGAAAGACCCGGGTAAAGTCCGTGCCAAGTGTTACGACATGGTGTGCAACGGGCTGGAAATTGCCAGCGGCAGCATACGTATTCACATCCCGGAGTTGCAGCGCCGCATTTTCCGGTTTCTTGGCTATAAGGATGAGGAAGTGCAGGAGAAGTTCGGGGGTTTCTTGGATGCGTTCGAGTACGGAGCTCCACCGCACGGCGGAATCGCGCCCGGTATCGACCGTCTGGTGATGATTCTCGCCGGGGAACAGACGATCCGCGATGTGATGGCGTTCCCAAAAAACCAAGGCGCAATGGACATGATGCTGGAAGCTCCTTCACCGGTCAGAAATGAACAGTTGAAAGAGTTACACATAAAAATAGTGAATGATAAATAACCGAGAAGGGTGAATAGTGAAAGTTACCAACGAAAAAACAGAAAACAGACAGGCGTATCTTACAGTCGAAATAGAGCCGGCGGAAATAGAAATCGGAACGGAAAAAGCCTACCGTCGATTGGTGAACCGGGTCAATGTTCCCGGGTTTCGCCGTGGTAAGGCTCCCCGGTCGATTTTCGAGCGACATTTCGGGCACCACGAACTCTTTCACGAAGCGCTGGATGACATAATTCCGAATGCTTATAACAAAGCTGTCGACGAACAGAAACTCGATCCAATCGGGCAACCGCAACTGGAAATGGTGCAGGAAGAGCCGGTCATTTTTAAAGCTGTCGTACCCTTAAGACCAATCGCTACGCTGGGTGATTATAAGAGCATCTATATAACCCCCGAACCAATCGTGATTACCGAGGAAACTATCGATAAGGTTGTCGAACGTCTACGTCATCAGAACAGCACGTATGAACCTGTGGAAAGAGAAGTAAAATTACTGGATTTGGTAACGATCGATGTGGAAAGCACGCTACAGAACGAACCATTCATTAACCAGAAGGGCGTGCAATACCAGGTGAATACCGAGTCCGTTAATCCAGCCCCGGGTTTTGCGGCCGAACTGGCAGGGGTCAAGAAGGGTGAAGAAAAAGAGTTCACGATCAAGTTCCCGGATGATTTTACGCGCAAGGAAGTCGCCGGAAAAGAAGCGAAGTTCAAAGTAAAAGTAACTGAAATTAAAGAAGAAAAACTACCGGAAGTAAACGATGATTTCGCAAAGCTAGTCGATAAGGAATACACTTCGGTGGCCGTGCTTCGTGAAAAAGTCAGAGAAAACCTGCAGATGCATGCCGATGAGCAATCGAAGCAGGAGTTCGAAGACCGCGTCATTGCCCAGGCTACCTCTTTAAGCCAGGTGGAGTATCCGCCGGTAATGGTTGATGTCGAAGTCGACCACTTAATCGAACGGCAGTTTAGATTCCTGCAGAATAGCGGACAGGATATCGAACAATATCTGCGCAGTATCAATAAAACCCCCGATGAAATGCGGCTGGAATTAAGACCGAATGCCGAGAAGACGGTGGCAGAATCGATTGTGTTGGCGAAAATAGCCGAAGAAGAAAAAATCATCGTTGCTCCAGAAGAAATCGAAGCCGAAATCGATAAAGTCTGTGCCACAACCACCGGCGACCAGGAAAAAATGAAGACAGCCTTGCATGAAGAGAAAAACATGCATGCGATAGAAAATACACTCATCACCCGTAAAACTATCGAAAAGCTGGTGGAGATTGCAAAAACAGAGAAAACCACGCCTGAAATCAAGTAGTCCTGCAGAATTCTCCGGACTTCTGTAAAATAGAAGTAGGAATAAGGAGGCACGAAGATGTTAAATATGGATCCTAAAAGTGTTATCCCGATGGTAATAGAGAGTGGCGCCAGGGGCGAAAGAGCCTTTGATATCTATTCCCTGTTACTCAGGGAACGGATAGTAATTCTGGGTACGCCAATTAACGACCAGATTGCCAACCTGGTAATCGCCCAGTTGTTGTTCCTGGACCGGGAAGACCCGGATAAGGATATCCACCTCTACATCCACAGCCCGGGCGGCAGCATCACTGCCGGTTTGGCAATCTACGACACCATGCAGTTGGTTCGTCCCGCTGTCCAAACCATTTGTATGGGGATGGCAGCTTCGATGGGTACGGTTTTATTATGCTCCGGTACCAAAGGTAAAAGGTTCGCTTTACCGAACTCCACCATTCATATGCACCAAGCCAGCGGTGGGGCTCAGGGGCAGGCTTCAGATGTCGAAATCCAGGCCAAGGAAATCCTGCGTTTACAGGATATAATCCGCCACATTATTTCCAAAAACACCGGGCAGCCACTAGAAAAGGTTTCCCACGATAGCGATAGAGATTTCTTTATGAATCCTCAACAGGCAGTGGAGTACGGTTTGATCGATGAGATTCTTTCAAAGCCGGATAAAGATACCAAGGATAAAAAACAATAATTATTGCCTTTGCGTAATTATGAGATAATCAAAAAGAGGGGGTTTTCTTTAAGAAAACCCCCTCTTTTTATTAAATCTGTTCTATACTACGATACGGAACCCAATGCCTTTGTCATTCCGGAGGAGTCCGGGGTTCTCCACAACTCCAGGACGATGAGGAAGTTCAGGATAGGTAACGACCTGACACCCTCACTCTGCTATCTCTACATTCGCTTCGCACAGTACTTTGCCCTCAAGGGAGAGATGCGAAAATTAGAAAGCCTTTTTAATCTTGGCGATAGTGCTGTTTAAGTGAACAAAAGGACTGGCGCGCTTGCCTTCAATCGATGCTTTACGTAATGATGTTAGAAATTCTTCAGGCGTTTGAAACTCAGCCAACGTTACCGTAACGTTTCCGATTTCACGGATCGTATGGGCATCGCTACCTCCCGTCATGGCAAGGTTATGCTTGTGCGCAAATACTTTAGCCTTGGTCGCAGCGCTGTTCACACGGCACCGAGCATTAAACACTTCGATAATATCTAATTTAGGAGCTAATTTGTTGAAATCGGTAGCGGAGAGCCTGAGCCCGCGCAGGGGGTCGAAGGGATGGGGGATGGCAACCAGACCACCCATAGAGTGGATTCTATCAATGGCTTCTTCAATCGGAATACCGGAGGCAATGCGTTCTGTAATGAACATCGCCATTACCTCTCCGCTGTAAGTCAGCACTTCTTCGGCTACGATCACCTTAAATGGAGCCAATTTTTGGATTTCCAACGCGCCCTCTACGGCGTCGTGATCGGCGACTGCGATGCAATCAATACCCAGTTCCCGGCACCGGGTTATAATATCTTCCGGTGTATTCTCGGAATCCATTGAATATTTTGTGTGGATATGAAAATCAGCTGTTAGCAAGGTATTTCCTTTTTCTTAGTTTATGATTAAACGACAATATATTCAAGGTGAATTGCAGGAATATTTAGAAAATGGTTATCACACACTCCGGTTGCCCGCGACAATAATTCCGTTTATACTACTACTATCCATGAACAAGATTCTGATTACTGAAGACGACCGCAATCTGCGGGAAACGGTAAAATATAACCTTGTAAAAGAAGGCTACGACGTTGCGCTTGCTGCGGATGGCGCCGAGGCGTTGGAAGTAGCCAGGAAAGAAAAACCGGATCTGATTATACTGGATATCATGTTACCGAAAATAGACGGTTTTGAAGTCTGCCGGATCCTGCGCAAAGAGATGAGCGTACCGATAATAATGCTCACCGCCCGCACAGATGAAACTGATAAAATCGTCGGTCTGGATGTGGGAGCGGATGATTACATGACCAAACCGTTCAGCATTCGCGAACTGCTAGCGCGGGTGCGAGCCCTGTTACGCCGTGTGAAAATGGTCAATGACGCCAGCTTTGAAGCAAACGCAATTATTACCCTCGGGAGAATTACAATAGATTTGGGCGGACATCGCGTTACTCTTGACGGGACTACTTTGGAACTCACAGCAAAAGAATTCGATCTACTTGTCTTTCTGGCACAGAACAACGGTCTGGTCTTTACCCGGGAGCAGTTGCTGGAAAAAGTGTGGGGTTATGATTTTGCAGGGGATACCCGTACTGTGGATGTGCATATCCGGTGGCTGAGGCAGAAAATTGAGAACGACCCGGCGAATCCCCAATATATTCTCACTGTCCGGGGAACAGGATATAAACTAGAAATATGAGACTACTAAATCGTATTCTATGGCGTATAACGATACCCTTTATCGCTCTCATAATTGTGAGCATGGGGATCATGGGGATTTATGTCGTCAGTTTTGTAGACCACACGCAAACCGATAATCTCAGGACTTATCTCGGTAACGAAGCCAGGATAACCTCCGAACTTGCCATTTCTTACTTTGGTTCACCAGCTAACGAGTTTGATACTTTAAGTAAGCAGTTGGGTAAAGAAATTAATGCCCGGATAACGATTATTGCACCGGACGGTACCGTCCTTGGGGATTCCGAAGAAAATCCGGCGACCATGGATAACCACGCGACGCGTCCCGAGGTTATGGCCGCCCTCGCGACCGGTTACGGAGAGAGCACCCGGTTCAGTACCACTCTCAATGAAGAAATGATGTATGTCGCGGTGACTATCGTTCAAAACAACCAGGTTTTAGGGGTGGCCAGGCTGGCATTACCCCTGAGCGAGGTACGCGCCTCAGTGAACCATGTGACGCTCGCGATTATTGTGGCTATGGCAATTACCATCATCGTGGCCGGCTTGGCCGCCTGGTTAATCGCCAGGATTATGACCAAACCAATACGTGAAGTAACCAAAGCATCCCGCCGCATGGCAGCCGGAGACTTACAACAGAATATCCTGGTGCATAGTCATGATGAATCAGGTGAACTAGCCCAGGCTTTCAACGAAATGTCAGGCAATATCCGAAAACTGGTTAAGGGGATATCCACAGAACAATCCAAGCTTTCAGCGGTACTTTCGAATTTAACGGATGGAGTTATCGTTACCGGTAAAGAGGGCAACATCACATTGACAAACAGTAGTGCCGGGCAATTGTTTGATTTCTCCCCGGGAAATGTTATCTCGAAAACCGTGATTGAAGTTACTCATGATTATGAAGTCGATGAATTGTTGAAACGGTGTCTCGGTTCGGGTGTGCAACAGAGTGTGGTGATTGAAACCAAACCAAAGGGACGCTACCTCAGGGCAATCGGTATTCCTATCCGAGGGGAAATCCTAAATGGCTGTCTCTTGCTTTTTCAGGACTTGACTGAAATGCGCAATCTGCAAACCATGCGCCGAGATCTGGTGGGGAATATTTCGCACGACCTGCGTACTCCGCTTGCGGGAATCAAGGCGATGGTTGAGACTTTGCAGGACGGCGCGAAAGATGATAAAGAAGCTACCGCTGATTTCTTGAAAAAGATCGGAGCTGAAACCGAACGACTGATCCAAATGGTTTCCGAACTGACCGAATTATCACGCATCGAAACGGGTAATGCCGACCTGAAGAAAGAGCCGATAGATCTCAATATTTTGATAACCGAAATCGTCGCACAGATGACGCCACTGGCCATGAAAGATAATGTTCGCATCGTCCCATTGTTAGCCGCGAATTTACCGGTGGTGGGCGTGGATAAAGAACGTATCCGGCAAACCGTCATTAACCTCATTCACAATGGTATCAAGTTCAATAAACAGGGCGGTGTGGTTAGCGTGATGACGGGTTATGACACGATTAATGTGAAGGTAAGTATTATCGATACGGGCGTAGGCATTTCAAGTGAAGATTTGCCACATGTATTCGAGCGTTTTTATAAAGCCGACAAATCCCGCACCGGCGGCGGCAGCGGCTTGGGATTAGCCATTGCTAAGCATACTATCGAGGTACATGGCGGTAAAATTTGGGTGCAAAGCGAGCTTGGGAAAGGTTCCACTTTTAGTTTTACACTACCTATCGTCCCGAAGATTTAACAAGGATTTAACATTCCTTTAAACTCCCTTTAATCCTTAGCTTCCATAATAATATTGTGACCAGAATATTGTTTGTATGTGTGCACAATTCCGGCCGCAGCCAGATAGCGAAAGCCTTTTTTAATGCCCTTGCTAAAAATAAAAGAATCGCCGATTCTGCAAGCACTAAACCCTCTCATGAAATAAATCCAACCGTCATAAAAGTTATGAAAGAAATTGGCTTGGATTTAAGTCATGAGAAACCAAAACTATTATCTTTGGAATTACTCGATAAATTCGATAGAGTCATTACAATGGGTTGTGGTACGGATGAATCATGTCCGGCCAGCTTTTTGCCAACCGAGGATTGGAACCTCGATGACCCTTCTGACAAACCTGTTGAAGTCGTGCGGCATATCCGGGACGAAATAAAAGCAAAAGTTGAAACAAATATCCGAACTATAAAAACAAGATTTAACATGCTTTTAACTTATCTTTAAATGGGATTTAATCTTCATCTCTTAAGATTAAATTGAAAGAAGTGAAGAGGAGGATAAAAAGTGAGTAAAAAATTTACAATTGTTTTGATTGCTCACGATGCTAAAAAAGATGATATGGTAGCCTTCATCAAAGCCCATAAAAATGAGTTAGGTGATTTTCAGATAATCGCTACCAAGAGCACCGGACAACTTGTCCATGAACGCACGGGTTTACCGGTACAACTACTGCAAAGCGGACCTTTAGGCGGAGATCAACAGGTCGGTGCCCTGATTGCTAATAACACAGTTGAGGCCGTCATTTTTCTGCGGGATGCTCTTACCGCCCATCCCCATGAACCGGACGTATCGGCCCTGCTGAGGGTTTGTGACGTCCACAATGTTCCGCTGGCAACTAATCTGGCCACAGCTGAAGCAGTCTTACATTGCATCGTCGATACCCCGGAAGCATTACAGGGCGAACACCTGGCGGCAGATTTTTTAGAGGCCGCGGCAAAAATAGATGAATAAGATAGAAAAAACAGGAGATAAAAATTGTTTAGTAAACTCAATAAAAAATGGACCCTAGCTTTACTGTCAGTAGCATTAATCATTCCCATGGTACTCAGCGCTTGTTCAGGAAAAACCACCGCTACTACTGTTACGGCGACACAAACTTCCACAGTCACAGCGACCACCACCCCGGTTACTATTACAGCCACGCAAACTTCAATTGTTACGGCAACACAAACATCCACTGTTACCGCCACCACCGCCGCAACTTATCCCAAAGTGACTTCAGCATCGGTACCGCTGACCAATCTAAATAGCGCGGGCGCTACTTTCCCGACACCGTTATATACCAAATGGTTTTCCGTATACAACACTATTTATGGCGTACAGATTAACTACCAGGCGGTTGGTTCCGGCAGCGGCATCAACCAGATTACCGCCGGTACCGTTGATTTCGGGGCTTCCGATGGTATCATGACGGATGCCCAGGTAGCCGCAGCCGAAACAGCCCACGGACCGATCCTGGCAATCCCGATGACCAGCGCTCCCGTCGCTATCATCTATAACCTATCCGGGATTACCACCGGGCTCAAGCTGACTGGCGACGTCCTGGCTAAAATCTATCTCAAGACCATCACCAAATGGAACGATCCCGCCATCACCGCTTTAAATCCAGGTGTTCCCCCAACCTATGCTGACATCGCGGTAGTACATCGTTCCGACAGTTCCGGCACCACCTATATCTTTACCAACTACCTCACCAAAATCAACACCGACTGGAGCACCAAAATCGGTAACGCTACTAGTGTCAATTGGGTGGGTGATATTGGCGGACAGGGAAATGCCGGCGTAGCCGCAATGGTGCAACAGACACCTAATTCCATCGGGTATGTCGATCTCACATATGCTATCCAAAACGGCCTAAGCTATGCAACCCTGCAAAATGCTTCCGGTAACTGGATTGCTCCCAGCGTGGCTTCAGCCACCGCTGCTTCAACCGGAATCACCTTGCCCGACAACATGAAAATCATGATCACTAACTCCACGAATGCTCAGGCGTATCCGATCGTCGGTTTCACCTGGATTCTGGCTTACGTTAACCAGGCCGACCAAGCTAAAGGAGTCACTTTAGCCCGCATGCTCTGGTGGGCTATCCATGAAGGGCAGCAATACAACGAAGTCTTAGGCTATGCCAGTTTATCACCGGCAGCGGTAACCAAAGCCGAAAATGAGATCCTGTCCATGAAATACCAGGGACAACCGATTCTTGCGCTCTCTAAATAAAACACCAACTGACAGTCTGTCTTCTGCGAGAATACGGAGTATTCAATACTCCGTGTTCTCACTGGGTATAATGAATGGTGTAAAGATAAATTTGAAAGTTAGCAATCCAGAAAGATTTCCCATAAAGCCGGGGAAAGTCGACTTCAGAAACCGGAATTACAACCGGTTGAGTGATCTAGTTTTTCCGAATTTTACCCTCTTTTTTGCCCTATTGATGGTCGCTATATTGGCCGCGATGCTGATAATCTTGAGCATCGATGCCTGGCCATCGGTTCTGAAGATTGGTTTTTCTTTCTTTGTGAACCGGACATGGGACCCGGTTAAAGAAATATTCGGGGCTTTGCCGGCCATTTACGGTACAATACTCAGCGCATTCATTGGTTTAATCATCGCCATTCCTATCAGTCTTGGCGCTGCGATATTTTTGGTGGAATTAGCTCCAGGCTGGCTACGCGGTCCGGCTTCTTTCTTAATTGAAATGCTAGCGGCTATTCCCAGCGTCATCATCGGACTCTGGGGTATTTTCGTTTTAGTGCCCGTTATCCGAAGCCCATTCGAAAGCTGGCTACAGAATAATTTGGGATTTATTCCTCTTTTCCAGGGACCGAGGTACGGTTCCGGTTTTCTGGCGGCGGGGATCATTCTGGCGATCATGATCATCCCGATCATCACGGCCGTGAGCCGCGATGCCTTAAAAGCCGTGCCCAACCAACAACGTGAAGCCATGCTGGCACTCGGGGCGACCAGATGGGAAACAATTACACGATCCGTATTACCTTATTGCCGTTCCGGACTGGTCGGGGCGGTTATTCTCGGGTTAGGCCGGGCTGTCGGTGAAACGATGGCAGTGACGATGGTCATCGGCAACGGCTACAAATTGACCGCGTCATTATTTTCGCCCGGTACCACCATTGCCAGTAAAATTGCCGGGGAATTCGCCGAAGCTGCGACACCGGTCAGTGTCGGTAGTCTGATCGAACTGGCCTTGATATTATTCACGATTACGCTGCTCGTTAATGTCATCGCCCAGCTTTTCGTTTGGCGCATGAGTAAAGTTAAAGAGTCGAGGGATTAAGCCGATGAAAGAACGCAGTCATTTCCGGCGTTCCTTGATCAACCGTGTCATGCTCGGCCTTACCGGCGGTGCAACGGCTGTCGCGGTCATAATATTGGGTTTGATCCTGGGTTACACGGTGATTCACGGACTTGCTTATATCAACCTGGATTTCTTTACAAATACGATTAAACCGGTTGGCGAAACCGGTGGCGGGATGCGCAATGAAATCATCGGCACCCTGATATTAGTTAGCATCGGATCTTTGATTGCCGTACCGATCGGCTTGATGACCGGTATTTTTCTCTCCGAGTTCGGCAGTCGCCGGACAGCCATGATCATTCGGTTTGCAGCGGATATACTGGCAGGAGTGCCGTCCATAGTAGTGGGGGTATTTGCGTACGCTATCATTGTTAGACCATTGCACTCGTATTCGGCTATTTCTGCCTCGGTGGCGCTGGCCATTATTATGATACCGGTGGTGGCACGGACAGCTGAGGAGTCATTGCGTTTGGTGCCGAATTCTCAAAGAGAAGCTGCATTGGCTTTGGGCATAACCCGCTGGCGTTCGGTCATGTCCGTAGTCGTTCCCGGAGCAATGACGGGAATTGTAACCGGGGTGATGCTGGCGGTAGCCCGTATTGCCGGGGAAACCGCCCCACTCATATTTACTGCATTGGGTAATGCCTTTGGTTTTAATGGTTTAACCAAACCAATCGGGGCTTTACCCCTCCAAATTTATCAGTATGCATTATCACCTTACAAGGATCAGCAACAACAAGCCTGGGCAGGGGCTTTTCTGCTCGTTATGTTAATCCTGGTTATCAGTATTTTAGTGCGCTGGCTGACTACCAAACGCCGAATTTGATTCACATTGTCACCATAAAAAGGGGAGGACGACTATGATACAAACAAAAATACCTCATCGAGAAGAGGCTCCGGTTGAGAATCAAAAAACGATCCTAGCGGTTAAAAATCTTAGAGCCTGGTATGATTCTTTTTTAGCCCTTAAAGATATTTCGATGGATATACAACGCCAGAAAATCACCGCCATCATCGGACCTTCCGGTTGCGGGAAATCAACCCTGATACGCTGCTTAAACAGAATGCATGAAGTGGTTCATGGGGCAAGAGTCGGGGGGCAGGTTTTACTGGATGGCGACGATATTTACGGTCCCGGCGTTGATCCCGTTGCGATTCGCCGGCGCATCGGTATGGTATTTCAGAAGCCGAACCCTTTCCCGATGATGTCGGTATATGATAATGTCGCCGCAGGTTTGAAATTGTCCAGGGTTTTCTCCAACACTGATGAACTGGACAGAATTGTCGAACAGAGCCTCAGACACGCGGCGCTTTGGGATGAAGTCAAAGATAAACTGTACCAGTCCGGTGCGTCATTGTCCGGCGGGCAACAGCAAAGATTGTGTATTGCCAGGGCGCTAGCAGTGAAGCCGGAGGTTATATTGATGGACGAGCCCTGCAGCGCGCTGGATCCGGTAGCCACTTTGAAAATTGAAGATCTGATGAGAACACTGGTAGAAGACTACACGATTGTGATCGTGACACACAATATGCAACAGGCCGCCCGCGTTTCCGATGCGGCAGCTTTCATGATGATGGACTCTGATAGGGCTGGGACTCTCGTAGAATACGGCACAACCTCTCAAGTTTTCACTACTCCCAAGGACAAGAGAACAGAAGACTATATCACCGGCAGATTCGGATGAAGTGGATAATAAGACAAAATACCATATTTTCAGGCAATACTTGGCTTACGCGGAGTTTTACCCTACAATAAATATGGTCTGAAAGAAAGAGGTAAATAACGCGAACGTGAAAATGAATCTGGATGTAGATTTCAACGTTGCAAATTTACATAATAATAGCATTAAGCTCAACGCCTCTTTGGTTAACTTGTATTACGGTAAATTCCAATGCCTGCGAAACGTCACTCTTGGGATACCGAACTGCTCCATTACAGCTATTATCGGACCATCAGGCTGCGGTAAGTCATCTTTGCTGCGTTTGTTCAACCGTATGAACGATCTGATACCCAATGCCAAAGTGAAGGGTGAAGTCTATTTAGACGGAGTCAATATCTACGATAAGAGCATTGACGTCGTAGATCTAAGAAAACGTGTGGGGATGGTATTCCAGAAACCCAATCCTTTCCCGATGTCTGTTTATGACAACGTGGCCTTTGGACCCAGGCAACACGGTAAAAATAACCACGATGAGCTGGATATGATCGTGGAGAAAGTGTTACGCCAGGCTGCGGTATGGGATGATGTCAAGGATAAATTGGAACAACCGGCGTTAGCTCTTTCCGGGGGTCAGCAGCAAAGGTTATGTATTGCGCGAGTATTAGCCGTAGAACCGGAAGTAATATTAATGGACGAACCTTGCAGTGCACTAGATCCGGTAGCTACACTGAAAATTGAAGACTTAATGCGTACTCTAGCCGAAAATTACACCATTGTCATAGTGACCCACAATATGCAACAGGCGGCGCGTGTTTCCGATATGGCGGCTTTTATGATGATGACCGAAGACAGGGCAGGGGAACTGGTAGAATTCGGCTCTACGTCACAAATATTCACCAATCCTAAAGACAAACGAACGGAAGACTATATTACCGGCCGATTCGGCTAAAAAAAATGGCAGGAGGAACAAATGGAAATCAGGACTACTTTTCATAAAAGAATGCGGGAAATTCAAGACGACATCTTGGCTATGGGTAGTATGTCCGGTAAAGCGATACTCAGTTCGGTAGAGGCATTAAAATACCGGAACCTGGACCTGGCGAAACAAATTATCGATAATGACCAGAAAGTGAACCAGAAGCGGTTCGATATCGAAGAAAAGTGTATTCAACTGATTGCCACGCAACAACCCATGGCCAGCGATCTCAGAATGATCGTTGCGATGCTGAATATTATCACCGAGTTGGAACGCATCGGTGATTATGCGCTGGGTATTGCCAGGATCGTGATTATGATCGGGGACGAACCGCCGTTGAAACCCCTGATCGATGTCCCGCGCATGGCGGAGAAGACAACGGATATGTTGCGGCGCAGTCTGGATGCCTTCGTTAATATGGACGCCACAGCTGCTCAGGCAATCAGCGCCGAGGATGATTTTGTGGATAACCTTTACGATCAGGTCTATCGGGAATTGCTGGTATACATGATGGAAGACCCCAGAACGATTACCCGTGCTACACGTTTGATGTGGGTAGCACACAATCTGGAACGTTCGGCAGATAGAGTAACCAATATTTGTGAACGTGTGGTTTTCGTGATCACCGGCAAGATGGAAGAGATTGGGGCTTCGAAGTATTAAACATGGTATTTGCCCTTATCGTGTATTATGAAAAGAATTATGCGATTGAAATTTAAAAACATCATATCCATAGTCTGCGTTTTTACTCTGTTGCTCTCGGTATTGTTATCCTCCGCCTGTAGACCGAAAAACAGTGAAAGTATAATCCTGGCAGGTTCAACCTCAGTGCAACCGTTCGCCGAGATTTTAGCCGAACAATTTATGGCGCTTCATCCCGAGATTAATATCGATGTTCAGGGTGGCGGATCCGCGGCGGGTATTTTGGCCGCGAATTCCAGCACGGCGGATATCGGCATGTCGTCCCGCGCGTTAAATACCGATGAAAGTAAAACCCTTATTGCCGTGGAAATAGCCAGAGACGGACTGGCGGTGATAGTGCACCCCAGTAATCCTATTGTGAACCTTACCCTTGCCCAGGTCAGCGCTATTTATTCCGGCGAAATTACCAGCTGGGACGCTTTAGGGGATGCCATGAAGAAAAAGATTCATGTGGTGACTCGTGAGGATGGGTCGGGGACAAGATCTGCCTTCGAGAGCCTCGTCATGGGCAAAGTAGCGATCATGCCTCAGGCGATTGTACAGGACTCGAACGGAGCTGTCCGCCAGTTAGTGGCGGACGACCCGGCGGCGATAGGTTTTATCTCTCTCGGTCTGGTAGATTTAACCGTGAAAGCTATTGAGCTGGATGGTATTCAGGCGACTCGTGAACATGTTATCGATGGCAGTTACCGGCTAACCAGACCGTTTTTGTTTCTCACTCGCACACAACCGGAAGGAACGGCCAAGTTGTTTATTGATTTTACACTTTCTACCGAAGGTAGAAGAATACTGAATAATGAAGGACTAATAACGATGGGAGACGTTCCGCAAAAATGAAGAAGTTTGGTGAAAGAGTACCTCAGAGCTTCTTTCTCGTCGTGGCGTTATCCGCTTTCTCGATTCTGGCGCTGATAACCGTCTTCATTTTTATAGAAGGTGTGCCGATTATTGCCAAGGTTGGTTTTTTCAACTTTGTCTTCGGCATGAAATGGGCGCCCTCCCAGGGATATTACGGTATTTTCCCGATGATCGTAGGCTCGCTATCAGTCACTTTAGGAGCAGTAATTATAGGGGTACCGGTGGCAATTTGCTGCAGCATTTTTCTGGCGGAATTCGCGCCGGTAAAATTACGGAACCTGATAAGACCAGCGATTCAATTACTTGGGGGTATACCGTCTGTAGTTTACGGTTTCTGGGGATTAATATTTATCGTGCCTGCCATCAGAAACTATCTGGGGGGACCCGGCTTGAGTATATTAGCCGGTTCAATAATCCTGGCGATCATGATTTTACCCACGGTTATCAGCATCGCGGAAGTTTCAATGCTGGCTCTACCGCCTCTCCTCAAAGAAGGCGCCTTTGCTCTGGGAGCAACCCATTGGCAAACCATTCGATCGGTACTTTTGCCTTCAGCCAGATCCGGTATTTTAGCTGGCATTATCTTGGGCGTGGGTAGGGCAGTAGGCGAAACTATGGCAGTGATTATGGTTCTGGGGAACGCAGTCGCCCTCCCAACCTCCATTCTCGACCCGGCCAGAACCCTCACAACTAATATCGGCATCGAGATGGGGTATGCTTCGGGAGAACACCAGCAGGCTTTGTTTGCGACCGGTATCGTACTGCTGGTAATTATTATGATTTTAAACGCCGGCGCTCAGTACGCCGTCCGGAGGAAATAAATTAACACCAAAGTAAGCCCAAAGACAACTCAAAGAATTGCCAAAGTGGTTATATGGTCAGCTGCCACCCTGGTAATTGTATTGCTATTATCGATAATATTTTATATCTTGTCGAAAGGCTTACCGACCATTACGTGGCAATTTCTTACTGAAATTCCCAGCGATATGGGACGTTCCGGTGGTATTCTTTCTTCGATTGTGGGCACTTTGTTAGTGACGGCCGTGGCTATCGTTATTGCTACTCCGTTGGGAGTTGGTACGGCTTTTTACCTTACAGAATATACTCATGAGAGCAATATTACTAAAATAATCCGTTTCAGCGCTGAATCTCTGGCCGGTATTCCTTCGATAGTTTACGGTCTATTCGGATTTATCTTTTTTGTGATATATCTCCATTTAGGATGGTCAGTCTTATCCGGCGGTCTGACAATGGGAGTTATGATTCTGCCTACGATTATTCGAACCACTGAGGAAGCGGTACGGGCGGTACCACCCATGTACCGCGAGGTTAGTTTTTCGCTGGGAGGTACCAAGTGGCAAACCATGCTCAAGGTTTTAATTCCCTCGGCGCTACCTGGCATATCGACCGGGGTAATCCTGGGTATCGGACGTTGTGTCGCAGAAACAGCCGCAGTGATTCTAACCGCCGGGTCGGCGCTGCGTATGCCGACATCGCTGTTTTCACCAACCCGCACGATGGCAGTGCATTTTTATATACTGGCACGTGAGGGGATATCGATGGAAAGGGCTTATGGCACAGCGGCGTTGTTGATTATCCTCATTCTTGTTATAAACATAGTTGCAAATATCCTCGTAAACCGATTCGTGGCTAAAGGACGTTAAGATAATGGCATTGACCCAGAACCCAAAAATCGTGATTAAAAAGCTCAATTTTTTTTATCATAATAATCAGGCGCTCAAGGATTTGAGCCTGGAAATACCGGCTAACGAAATAATGGCGCTATTCGGACCTGCCAATAGCGGGACTACCACATTGTTGCGTAGTCTAAATCGCCTTTATGACCCAAATGCCAAAGTCCATTTGACCGGTGAAGTATTGCTGGATGGGCAGAGTATATATGCACCCGGTGTAAGTATCACTGAATTGAGACGGAAGGTTGGGATGGTGTTCGAAGTACCGACTCCGCTACCCCTTTCGATTTTTGATAACATCGCCTACGGACCACGTTTGAGTGGCTTGAAAACCAAGGCGTCTCTCGGTGAAATCGTCGAAAACACATTAAAAATGGCGGTTCTTTGGGACGAAGTCAAGGATAGATTAAACACATCCGCCATGAGACTTTCCGGTGGGCAACAGCAGAGGTTATGTATCGCGCGTGTTTTGGCTCTGGAACCGGAAGTGATTCTGCTCGATCGTCCTTGTTCCGGTCTCGATCCGATATCAACCGCGAAAATTGAGGAATCATTAAGGCAGCTTAGAGAGCGCTTTACAGTTGTCATTGTGCCGCACAATGTTCAAGAAGCCGGTCGTGTCGGTGATCGGGCAGCATTCCTGCTAATGGGGACTTTGATTGAAGAAGGTACGGTGGCGGATGTTTTCGCACATCCAAAAGATAAACGTACCAGCGATTATATTACCGGCCGGTTCGGGTAATTTGCTCGCTTAAAATCGAGTACACAACCATAATTTCCGGAGACACTGTCCGGGATTAAAATGAATTGTTTCCAAATGTCATAATACTGTAATACTTTATCTCGATATTTTATAACTTTTAAACTGCTTTTACACTACAATTTCAGAATGATGACGTTCTGCGATGCCCCCGGAAAATCAACCATGCCAAAAGTGCCACTTGTTCGGACAAGAGGGCAGGTGGCGAATATTTTACTTGAACATGCCATTGAAAGTACCAACCTCCGACCGCTTTCTCAACGCAACATGGCTGACATGACCGGCTCGGATTGGGAAACTGTTCACGCTTCTTTAAAATCGCTTCAAGATGAAGGAGTAATCAGGATCGAACGCCAGCGACTCATAGTGAATAAGCATTTACTTAAGAAAATAGCCCGAACAAAAAGGCAGGTGCCTTCCAGGGTAAAGTGAGGAGATGTAAAGTTATTCAACCTTTTCATTTCATCTGGTTTAAGATAAGAGATTTTTATATTTACTATAAGAAGGGAGAAAATAATGGCTAAATATTTGATAGTTTATTATGGCGGCAAAATGGAAACCGATCCTAAGAAGATGTCCGAGGTTAAAGAGCAATGGAACAAATGGTTCTCCGGTCTGGGCAAGGCGGTGGTCGACATGGGCGGACCAAGTCAACCGGGGAAACTAATCAGTTCCAAGGGAATTAAAAATACCGGTACTAAATCTATCGCTGGTTACAGTGTATTTCAAGCTGATACCCTGGATGCGGCGGTGGAGATGGCCAAAACTTCTCCAGTCGTGATTGGGGGTGGTGAGGCGGAAGTTTACCCCTTAATATCGCTGATGACGTAAAAACCCTTACTAAAAAGGAGGGTCTGATGCAAATTAGTATAAATCGTATAGCCCGTTTTTTAATTACCTTTAGCGTCTTGGTGATGGTTTTATTCCTAGCCGCATGTTCTTCAGGTTATGGTACGACAAAAACCACAACCACGACCTCATCAGCTGCATCCGGCAATGCGGTTAATATTTCTAACTACGCTTTTTCACCGGTTACGATCACCGTTAATGCGGGCACATCTGTGACCTGGACGAATAAAGATTCGGTGACCCACACTATTACAAGCGATACGGGGATTTTCACCAGCGGCAACATCGATACCAATACCACTTATACTTATTAGTTTAATACTGCCGGCACTTACCCGTACCATTGTACAATTCATCCGACGATGAAAGGAACTGTTATAGTCAGATAAGTCAAAAAATCGATCGATACGTCAAGGAGAGTGAAGATGTATACGTCTAAGACCCCCGCTAATAAACAGGTTAACTTCCAATTGGAGATGAGGAAACTCTGGGAAGACCACATTATTTGGACCCGTGTCGTGATCATGAGCTTGGTAGCGGGGCTACCGGATACCGGTTTGGCGGTTCAAAGACTCATGCAAAATCAGGTTGATATCGGTAATGCGATAAAACCATACTACGGCAACCCGGCGGGCAATTAATTAACAGCCTTACTAAAAGAACATATCACAGGTGCGTATAATGTGCTGGCGGCCGCGAAAGCCGGAGATAAGGTCAAATTGGAGTCAGCCAGTAAAGCCTGGTATGTAAACGCCGATGAAATTGCAGGTTTTCTGGCAAGCGCTAATCCTAAAAATTGGCCGGCTGCCGAAATGAGAACCCATATGAAAGAACATCTGGATTTAACCCTGGCAGAGGCCGTGGCGAGACTGCAAGGGAAATGGGCCGAAGACATAGCCGCCTACGATAAAGTGCATCTCCAGATATTGGATATGGCAGACATGCTCAGCGGTGGCATTATCGCCCAATTCCCTGAAAAGTTCAACCCGACCAATTTGGTCGGTTAATAACTGTTTAGACCGATACTGATAAGTGGAGCAATAAATGAAAAAGACTGGGATGTCCGCGGATATCCCAGTCTTTTTCATATTTGAATTATGCTTTCATTCCACGTTATCAGGTTCAATATTTCAAACAGAATGCAGTTATTTCAAATCTTGACAATATTATGCCCAGACCAATATACTCTTAATAAATTTCGTACTTAAACAATACAAGTTGAAAATTAGCGAACGCCGAATTCAAAATCAGTTTGCTCTAAAAATAAAATATAAAGGCGGTATGCAATGATGGATGAAAAGACGGCGAAACTAGACGCGTTTCGAAAAGAAGTACGCACTTGGTTACGGGCCAATCTGCCCAAAAAATGGGGTACCCCGGAATACAAAGCTCCGGAGGGTTTTACACAAGAGCGTCACGACCTGGGTAAATGGTGGACAAAAAAGTGTTATGACGCAGGGTACACGGGATTCGGTTATCCCAAAGAGTATGGCGGCATAGAACGCCCGCGTGAAGAAATACTGATCATCCGGGAAGAAATGGCGCGAACGGGAACGCCTGGCGGACCCTCGTCTCTAGGCTTACTACTGGCCGCACCGACTATTTTGGCTCACGGCCAGGAATGGCACAAGAAACGCTTTATTCCAAAAATATTAAGCGGCGAAGAAAGCTGGTGTGAGGGGTTCTCCGAACCCAATGCCGGTTCAGATTTAGCGAATGTCCAGACCTATGCAGTCAGAGATGGCGACGAATGGGTAGTAAAAGGACAGAAATGCTGGACCAGTATGTGGAAATTTGCCGATTTCGGTATTCTGGTTGTTAAAACCGATCTAAAAGCACCCCGGCACCGCAATCTGAGTTCGTTTATCTTCGATACGAAGAGCAAGGGTTTCGAGCGCCGTCCGCTGCGTCAGATGACTGACGAATCGGAGTTCGGGGAAATGTTCTTCGACGATATGCGGATTCCTCATATAAATATGATGGGTGAAGAGAACCGGGGCTGGTACGTGGCGATGACGACACTAGCAGCTGAAAGAAGCATGGGTGGCGAGGCGGGTGTAAGCCAGCAAATGGAAACCAGGTTGGGGTCCGGGGTAGATAATCTGATCGAACTGGCGCGTAATCATAAGCGGTTCGGCAAAGCCCTATGGGAAGACCCTGTGTACCGACAAAAAATCGCCCAGGCAGCGATTGAACTTGACGCTTATAGCTTATGGGGTCCGGCATTTAGAGCCAAAGCCCGCAAAGGCGGCGCATCGCTGGCCGCGACGCTTTCTTTTGAAGCTTCGGTATCTAAGAATTACTGGGCAGAATCGCGCCAAAGACGCGCGATGTTGATCGAAGATATCCTTGGCTCTTATTCTCAACTGATGACCGGGTCCAAACATTCGATCGACGATGGCGCCTGGGTTTATGAAGTTCTACGATCGAGAGGGGCATCGATCGAAATGGGCACTACTGAGGTCAATCGTAATATCATCGCAGAACGAATTCTCGGTCTCCCGCGCGAAGAAACTGTGAAGAAGGCTTAGGAGTAGAAAGATGGATTTCGGATTGAACGAAGAACAGGATATGTTGAAAACCATGGCGCGGGACTTCATAACCAAGGAATGCCCCAAAGCACACGTACGCAAGATGATGGACGACGAGATAGGGTATTCTCCCGACCTTTGGAAGAAAATGGCGGAATTAGGCTGGCAAGGGCTCGTCTTCCCTGAGGAATTCGGTGGGTCGGCGATGAATTTCCGCGATTTGGCAGTTCTCAGTGAAGAGATGGGCCGCGCTTTAATCGCAGCGCCGTTTTTCTCCACGGTAATGCTGTTCGGTTTGCCTATTTTACAACACGGCGGTGAGTTCTTGAAAAAGGAATTCCTCCCCAAAATCGCCAAAGGCGAGTTGGTGGGGACGATGGCGTTACTGGAAAGCGATGGTGATTTTTGGGCGGACGGTATCCGTACTAAAGCATTGAAACGCGGTAATCATTTTCTTCTCTCCGGCACGAAAATGTTCGTTACCGATGCCAAAGCTGCGGATTATTTCCTGGTTGCTGCCCGCACCCAGGCCACGGCTAACCCTGAAAACAATATTACTTTATTCCTGGTAGATGCCAAAGAGTGGGGCGTGTATGTCGGTAAATTAAAGACAATGGATATGATCCGCAAGCAGTCTGAAGTGACGTTCTCCAACGTTAACGTACCTGCTACCCATATTGTCGGTGAGTCGCATGGAGGCTGGCAGATTATTAAAGATACCGTCTTAAAAGCTAACGCACAGCTGTGCGCCGAAATGATCGGTGGTGCCGATTGGGTGCTGGAGACCACAGTAGCGTATGCCAAAGATCGTGTAGCATACGGAGCGCCTATCGGTAGTTACCAGGGGTTGAAACACCGTATGGCGGACATGTATATGGAGCTTGAACATGCCCGTCCGCTGATGATACGCGCGGTAGAATACGTGCGGGAAAATCGCCCGGATGCCGATCTGGCAGTTTCGATGGCCAAAGCATATTGCTCCGATGTGTATGAAATGTTGACCAATAACGGGGTGCAGTTACACGGCGGCATCGGGTTCACCTGGGACCACGATATGCATTTGTACTTCAAACGCGCCCGTTGGTCGACCAACTCATTCGGTAATCCCACTTACCACCGCGATTTGGTCGCATCTCATCTTGAAAAACAGTTATTGTAAATACCAATAATTTATAGGGTGTCGATAATAGAAAGGCGGCCTCTTCTTTACGAAGAAGAGGCCGCCTTAGTTATATCTGTCTTTTACCTGAATTTCGCAATTGATACAGCTTCCGAATACGTAGTTGATTGCTTACAAGCTGCCTTCCTGCAATTCAATTGACACTTTTTCCGGCGCTTCCAGAAAAGAAATTTTGAACTTGGGACCTAACGGGGTAATCTCGCGGGTGAAGGTCACACCTTTACCTTTGAGCTCGCTTACGGCATCTTCCAGTTTATCCGTGCGCATCCCGAAATGAGCTAAGCCGTTCTGAGAATCATCTCTCGATTTCCCAATGAGAACGGTCACGCCGGCTAGATCGAGATTAACTGTGATCCTGCCGCCGCCAAAATCTCGAGAACTAACTACCTTGGCTCCGAATGTTTTCTGATAAAAGTCAGCCGTCTTTATCGGGTCACTGCTCATCAGGTGAATATGATCGAAAAAATATTGCGGCATATTTTTTTCCTTTCACAATATTACATAATAACGGATTATTATTTTCTTTCGACGATACCGGCAATACCAAGACCTCCCCCACCGCATATCGTGAGTAAACCGTATTTGGAATTGCGTCTGGCCATTTCATGCACTAATGTTACCAGGCGCATGACACCGGTAGCCCCGATAGGATGACCAAGCGAAATACCTGAACCGTTCACATTGACTTTATTATCGATATCTCCCTGTTTCAATCCCATTAATTTCAAGTCAGCTAATGTTTGTGCGGCAAAAGCCTCCTGTACTTCTATCAGGTCGATATCGTTGATGTTAATTCCGGCTTTTTTCAGCGCTTTATTCACGGCAACCGGAACTGCCGGGTAGGTCAGTGTAGGATCGGCGCCGGCTATCCCAAAAGAAATTACGTGTGCCAGTGGTTTAATGCCTAGCGTTTGGGCTTTTAATGCGGTCATCAAAGTCATGGCTGCCGCCCCATCATTTTCACTGGAAGAATTTCCGGCAGTGCAAACGCCGCCCGCGTAGACCGGACGTAATTTGGCGAGCGCTTCGAGTGATGTATCGCGGCGAGGTGTTTCGTCTATTTCCAACAAGGTCTCTTTACCGCGTTCGGTTACCGTCACAGGTGTTACTTCTTCTTTGAATTTACCGGAATCCCAGGCAGCGATGGCGCGTTGATGAGAGCGTAATGCCCACTTATCCACTTCTTCACGGGAAATACCCTCGTTCTTAGCTGCAGCTTCTGCCCAGGTCATCATCGAATTGAGTTCCCCAAAACGTTCGATAGGTTGGTGCATCGGACGCCCGCGCTGGATCCTATCGTAAAATGGTATACCCCACAAGGCAAGGCTACCGTGCTGGCGCGGGAAGACACCCCATTTGGGATCCGATTTACCGCCCATACCCCACTTAATGAACTCGCCGGGCACGTAGAATTCAGCCCGGCTCATACTTTCCGCACCACCCGCGACGATAATTTCGGCATTATCAGTTTGAATCTGCATGGTAGCGTTCCAGATTGCCTGTAACCCGGAACAACAGCGGCGGTCGAGTGTCAACCCAGGCACTTCCACCGGCCAGCCGGCATCCAACAGAGCTCGCCGAGCCAGATTGGGGGCTTCACCATTGGCGTAAGCCTGAGACATCATCACGTCATCGATCTGCTCCGGTTTTACGCCAGCTTTTTTCACAGTAGCATTCAGTGCGATTGCCGCTAGTTTTTCAACCGGAATCTCGCGGAACATGCCGCAATAAGCTCCGATGGGCGTACGCACACCGCTTACAATTACAACATCTTTCATTATGTCCGCTCTCCTTAACTTTATTTTTATACGTCCAACATTTTCATTATAATTTCAGTTTGTTCCTTTATATACTCGGTCAATGAGACCGTTTTCCGCCAGAACCAGCGCCGATTAACCCAACCACTTCCGATAATGGTGATATTCCATGCCACCATTTTGGGGTTATCGGTATGGAAAACACCTTTTTCTATACCGCGTATAATTAGGTCCTGGAAAAAATCGGTAATGGTTTGCGATGCGTGCAGCATCATTTTACGTTCTGGTTTGGCCAATAAGACCATAGCATGATTAACAAAAATATGCATATCGCTAAACTCATCGAGTTCTTTGGTATAGGTCTTGATCGATTCCGTTAGCGCTTCCAATGGATTCATATTTGCCGTGCGTTTTTTGATATTCACTAAAAACTCGGCCTCGTTGGTTACCACCATGTCTAAAATCAAATAAAGGATATCTTCTTTTGAACCGACATAATGGTATAGGCTACCGGTGCTTTTACCAAACGATTTGGCAACATCCCGCATGCCGGCGTTCTCATACCCATGCTCAATGAAGACCCGGCTGGCACATCGTACGATTTCTTTGCGCCGCTCTTCAACTAATTCCTTATCCTGGCTGAATGTTCTAATGCCTCTAACCAACGAAAATACTCCTTAAAAACAAATACCCAAAAATAAAAAATAGTTACAATATGATAAATTTTCTTGAGATTATCACAACATCTGGGGCTTGTCAACGGGATTTAATACACAAAACGCAGCTTGAGGTAAACCCGAATCAAGTTTACATAATCCCATAATTTATGCGGGCTATCACCGTTGTTATCAATAAGTTGAAAAATTAACAACTGGCAGGTAATATGAGATTAGGAACGAGGAGGTGAGAGTGAAAAGAAAACTCCTGATTATTCTCAGTGGGGTATTATTAATCGCAGCATTATATCTAGTATTACTCTGGGTTCCAACTGACGCGATTCAGGGGAATATACAACGCATATTCTATTTCCACGTTCCGTTAGCCTGGGTGGCATTTCTATCATTCTTCGTAGTTTTTGTTGCAGGTATCATGTACCTAGTCAAACGTGATATGAAATGGGACTATCTCGCTGCCTCATCCGCCGAGGTAGGGTTAGTTTTCACGACTCTCGTCCTGGTCAGCGGCAGTATCTGGGCGAAACCTATCTGGGGAGTGTGGTGGACCTGGGATGCCCGGTTAACTACGGCACTCATCCTCTGGTTGATTTACGTGGCTTACTTTATTATCCGATCTTATATTAATGAAGATAATAAACGGGCAAGATTTGCAGCCATCATCGGTATTCTTGGTTTTATCGATGTCCCGATTGTTTTTCTGTCAATAACTATTTCCCGCACTACCCACCCAAGCGCATTGATTTTTAAAGGGGGATTAGCCCCCGAGATGTTATTCACTCTACTTTTCTCCATCGCGACTTTCACGCTTCTGTATTACGTCCTATTCACAGAACGCCTCAAGATCCGGCGTGCCGAAGAAGAAGTAAAAAAATTGAAGTTTATGGTAAGGAAATAAAATGGATAATTTTTCGTATTTGTTCGCCGCTTTTACCGTGATTTGGGTGGCTCTGTTCGTCTACGTTTTTATACTCTCCCAGCGACAGATCAGCCTGAAACGTGAAATAGATAAACTAAAGACTATGATAAAACCGGAAGCAAAATAAGAATTCCATTTGTCAGCTATTTATTGTGGATTTCAACTTGAATGTTCAGACGAATTATGTGAAACTTGGCAATATATTCCGAGGTTGGGAGGGGGTGCTTGAAAAAAAATAAGAAATACATAATCGGGGGGGCGATAATCGGTGTCGCCATAATTATACTCGCTTACCTTGGGTTAAAAAGTTCATTAACGTATTATTATGAAGTCGCTGAACTGGTTGCCAAGGGCAGCTCTGTGTATGATAAGACAGTCAAAGTCGGCGGAGAAGTTCTACCGGGTATCGAGAAAAATGTCTCGCTGGCAGAGATAAAATTCCAAATAGTAGATATAAACGATACGACTACAACGATTAATGTCGATTATCATGGCAGTCAGGTACCGGATACCTTTAAGGAAGCAGCCCACGTCATCGTCGAAGGCAAATATACTAGTCAGGGTATTTTTGAAGCAACCGCTATTATTACCAAGTGTTCGTCTAAATATATCCCGGCGACCGTAACGGGAGTAACCAAATGATAGCGAGCCTGGGTTTCATTTTGCTAGTTATAGCCTTGTTGGTTTCTATATTTGCGATCGTCGCTTACCTTTTAGGCATACGTCAGAAGAATGCCAGTTTGATGTATTCCGGACGTACCGGCGTACTCACCTCGTTTATCCTGGTAACAATATCATTTGCGGTTCTCACGATTGCACTTTTGACTCATCACTTTGAAATATCCTACGTCGCCCAACATACCAGTCTGAGCTTGCCCACGCCTTATCTGGTCAGCGCGTTATGGGCCGGCAACGAAGGATCCCTCTTTTTCTGGTGCTGGGTGGTGGCTTTTTGTTCTGCGCTGGTTGTGCTACAAGCCCGCAAAGGTGAGAGGGAACTGGTCAATTATGCTGCAGTTATTCTATCCGCACTAACAGGTTTCTTCCTGGTCTTGTTAGTGTTTGTTGTCAATCCTTTCAAAACCCAATCGATCGTACCGGCGGATGGAGCAGGATTGAACCCATTGCTGCAGAATCCCGCGATGATCATTCATCCGCCGCTATTACTCGCCGGATACGCCATATTTGCGGTTCCTTTTGCCTTTGGCATCTCGGCTTTGATCACCCGCCGTCTCGATGATTTATGGGTAGGCAAAGCTCGAAGTTGGGCAATTCTTGGCTGGTTAGCCCTGGGTATGGGTAACCTGATCGGCGCATGGTGGGCTTACGTTGAACTTGGTTGGGGAGGCTACTGGGCCTGGGACCCTGTTGAAAATGCCGGTTTGATGCCCTGGTTGGTAGCGACGGCCTTTTTACATTCGGTAATTATGCAACGGCGGCGTGGCATGTTTAAAGTCTTGACTATGTTCCTGGTTATCCTGACATTCTGGCTGACCATTTTCGGTACGTTCCTGACGCGCAGCAATTTGTTGAATTCAGTACATACTTTCGGGGTAACCGGTATCGAACCATATTTCATCGCCTTATTAGTTGTGATTATCATTTGCGGCATCTGGTTGTTATCTAACCGCAGTAAGCAACTCTCAGGTAAAAACCAGATTGAATCGATGATCTCCAGAGACGGTAGTTTTCTTTTAAATAATCTATTACTGGTTGTGTCTGCCGGTATTATCTTTTTAGGCACCATGTTTCCGGCATTCGCACGCTGGTTCGGACAGCCGGATGTCACGGTGGACAAGTCATTTTTCAATATGTTTAACACTCCGATCTTTATTGTGAGCGTGTTATTGACAGGTATTTGTATCGTCATCGGGTGGAAAAAATTTAATCTCAAGGATTTTTACCGCCGTGCGTTTATCCCGCTAATAGCGTCGGCTGTGATCGTTGTCTTAATGTTCCTGGTTGGTTTTAAAACGTGGTATGCTCTGATTGCTTATTTTTTTTGTTTCTTCGCGATTCTATCCACGCTGTGGCAATGGGTAGGCGATTTATCTTGGAGAAAGATTGTCACCGAAGAAGAAAAAGCCCCAGAAATAAAAGGCACTAAATTCTGGGCGAGTAAAAACAGGTATGGAGCCTATATCGTGCACGTGGCCATCGCATTGATCAGCGTGGGGATAATCGGTTCATCGCTGTTCGATAAAGACCAGACGGCGACGCTCAAACCGGGTGAATCCACAACCATCAGCAAATATAAGTTGACCTATAACACCCTCGATGTCACATCGCCTAGTGCGAATAATACCGTCATCATAGCTAACATTTCCGTCATGAAAAACGGAGTCTCCATCGGTAAGTTACACCCACAACAGACTTATTATTCCGGGCAGGACCAGACAGTAAGCGAAGTTGCGATCCGCACCAATTTATCAGACGATCTATATGTCATTCTATCCGGGTGGGACAATACTACTCAAGAAGTAAATCTACATGTTCTGGTGAATCCGCTGGTGATGTGGCTGTGGATTGGGAGTGGGGTATTGCTGCTAGGTGGGCTGGTCTGTTTTTGGCCTCAACCGTTAGAAACTATGAATTTACCGGCAGCACTGAAACCAAAACCGGAGAACAGAGCTAAAAAATTACCGGAACCGGTCCAAAAACAAAAAAGCAAAAAGACAAAATACCTTTCCGGTAGACGGAAATAAATGACGCAAATACGACCTTCAGTGGTTAATGTGATTAATGCCGAAGCAATCACCAAAACCTTCGGGGTGCATGATGCTTTGCGGGGGATTGATTTAGCGGTAAACCCCGGTGAAAGTATAGTAATTCTAGGTCCGAACGGCGCCGGCAAGACAACTTTGTTAAAAATACTTGCGACGATAATGAATCCGACATCCGGGTCACTATTTGTCTTCGGGCTAAACGTGAAAGATGAAGCAGAGAATATTCGCCGGCGCATCGGCGTCGTATCGCACCAATCGTTTTTCTATTCGAGTTTGACAATCTATGAAAACCTCGAATTTTATGCCCGCATGTACGGCATCGATAACCATAATAGCCGGATTAAAGAAGTCATTGAAATGGTGGGCATGACCGATCGGCTACACGACCGAACAAATACCCTTTCCCGCGGTATGCAACAACGAATTTCAATCGCGCGGGCTTTACTACATAATCCCGATATCGTGCTACTGGATGAACCAGAGACCGGGCTCGACCAGCAAGCCTTATCTATGCTGTGGCGGTTATTGCGAGATGATAAAGAAAAAAACCGCACTGTAATAGTCTCCACGCACAACCTGGAACGGGCGTTAGAGTTTGCCGACAGTGTGATAATTTTACGACGGGGTAGTATCGTTTACCAGCAGCTCGCAAAATCTTTGAATTCGTCGTCATTAAAACAGGCTTACTCTGAAAATACGGTGGAAAAAATATGAAATTCGGGTCCCAGGTAAGAGCTATCGTTTGGAAGGATATACTTTCTGAAATCCGGACGAAAGAAAGTATCACTTCCGTACTGGTTTTTACACTGCTCGTGATCGTCATTTTTAATTTTGCCTTCGATTCCAGCGCTGAGACGATGAACCTGGTGGCGCCGGGGATTTTATGGGTAACATTTGCTTTTGCCGGGGTGATCAGTTTGAATCGCGGTTTTCTGGTGGAAAAAGAAGAAAACTGCATCGAGGGATTGCTGGCATGCCCGGTACCTCGGGAAGCGATTTATCTGGGGAAAGTAATCGGGAGCTTAGTGTTTATGCTCGCCGTGGAAGCGATCGGGTTGCCTATCTTCGCGTTTCTTTTTAACTTGCCGGTGTTGTCTCTGCAAATAATCGTGATCACATTGTTGACCACCATCGGGTTCACGGCAGTGGGCACCTTGTTCTCGGCAATGGCGGTGAATACTAAAGCCCGGGAAATGGTGCTGCCGATTCTATTTTTACCCTTGGTTTCTCCAATTATCATTTCCGCGGTCAAAGCCTCGAGTATGGCACTCGGCGGTGAAACCTGGGGTGCAATGGGTAACTGGTTGGCGATCATCGGCACGTTTGATGTAATATTTCTGGTAGCTTCATACTTACTCTTTAGTTTCATTGTCGAAGAATAAATTTACTTTTCGGCAGCATCATATTTGCAGAGGTTACACTGATCTGGACTTTGAAATGCTCATCTCAAGTGTTAATGGTAAACCAAAAAATAGCCACTATTGCCAGAATTACATTTATCGCAATTCAAGTTATCTTGATGCGGGCACGCAGGTCGATGCCCCTTTTCGTGATGTGTTCCAATTTATAGATAACCAATTACGTCTCTATTGTCTTGAATTTCAAATCTAAATAACATATAATGTTTTCCGTAAATATCCTATTTGTCGCAAATCACTGGGAAAGGAGTATCGATGTCCCGATGGTGTGAGATATTCAACGATAAATATACCCGGGCATCCGGAGTTGTATTTCTGCTAACGGTATTGACGGTTCTTTTCAATACCTTCATTCATGTTGAAGTAAAACATCCGTTAATCGGGGTATTTGCTTTTGCCATGGTACCGTTGCTGGTGGTGGTGGGTGGGTTGGTTTTTATACTGGCGATATGGAGGCTGAAAGAGTAAAACAGGATGCTTTCAAAAAAACTACGCACCAAACTATTCGTTTTGATATTCGGCGGTGCCATCAGTCTGGTGCTACTCACCATTGGGGCATACCAGTTATTGAATTTCATGGATTCTACCGCTTTTTGTGGTCAACTATGCCACAAGGTTATGAATCCGGAATACACCACGTATAAGGCTTCTTCACATTCCAGAGTAGCCTGTGTTACGTGCCATGTGGGTCCTGGAGTAGATTTTCTGGTGAAATCTAAACTAGAAGGCGTACCGCAAATTTATTACACCTTAACTGGGACATACCCACGCCCGATTACCACCCCGGTACAAAACCTCCGTCCGGCCAGAGACACCTGCGAAGAATGTCATCGACCCGAAAAATTTAACGGAGATACCGTACGCTTCTACACGACGTACGCCACGGACGAGGCTAATACCAAGACCGTCACAGCACAAGCATTACGTATTGGCGGTAGCACGAGCGTACCGCAAGACATCCACTGGCATATTGCGAGTAAGGTCTGGTACGTGGCTGTCGATGAAAAACTCCAGGATATTGTTTGGGTTGGAGTGGAAGCAGCTGACGGTACGTTAACGGAATGGACGGTTTCCGGTTCTACAACTGTTACTCCCGACCAGATCCAAAAAGAAAAAAGGTTGATGGATTGCATCGATTGCCATAACAGGGCTACGCACGTTTTCTATTCACCCGAACAGCTGATCGATGATGCTTTAACCCAGGGCACTATCGATGTTTCATTACCTTATATAAAACAACAGGGGTTAAACGCTCTCGATCCGGTGAATTCCAGCGTGCAAGCTGCGTACGAGAAAATCGAAGCGATTGTTGACTATTATAAATTGAATTACCCGACTGTCTACTCTCAAAAATCGGGTACGATCAATGCGGCAGTCACTCAACTCAAGGCAATAGCCGATCTGACTACCTTCCCGGAGATGAATGTAAATTGGGACACTCATATCGATAACTCCGGACATCAAACTTCAGCCGGTTGTTTCCGGTGCCATGGCAAAATGGTGCAGAATAATAACACCAGCGCGAACGGTGTCCTTGATGCCCGATGTAATTTATGCCACTACCCGGTAAGCTTAAATGCCGAACAATTGCCAATTGTTTCTATACCGCACAATATCACCGGGTACACGGACTGCCTTAGCTGTCATGGCAAGACGGCACAATGGCCGGTTGCCAGCACGCATGACGGGAGGCCCAACGACGGTTGCACCAGCTGCCATCAGATTAGCGGAAGCCTGGCGCCGTCTATTCCTCATTCAACTGCTATCAGTAATTGCACGAGCTGCCACGGAACGAATGGTATCCTTCCTTACCCGGCAAGTCATATGACCTACAGTGACGCGATATGTGGCCTCTGCCACTCCGTAGGCAGCGTACAGGTGCCTTTAACCACGATTTCAATCCCTCATAATACCCAGGGATTTACAGATTGTCTGAGCTGCCATGGCGCGACAGGAAACTGGCCTGTATCGGCGACGCATGCCGGGAGAACGAACACTACCTGTACTGTGTGCCATCAAGTGAAATTGATAACCGGCTTAAATATGCACCGCGTCGACGCGGGTAGTTGTGCCACTTGCCATAGCCAGACAGCCACCTGGCCGTATCCCGCGAGCCATACTTCATATACGGAAAATATGTGCATACTATGCCATACCGCTAATGCGATCGGTGCCCCAACGGTTCCGCATAGTCTCTCCGGTGTTTCCAATTGTCTTTATTGCCACGGTATAAATGCTCAAGGTAGTGTCGATGCCAAGCATATACCCACCAGCCATAGTAGTTATCCCAATACTGTCTGTATCGTGTGCCATAGCTAACTGAATCTTCTGATCAATAAAAAGGGCTGGTGAACACCAGCCCTTTTTATTGATACTACAAACTATTTATATTTATTATGAATCGGCGGTGACCAAACCTTTACGCATAGCAAACTTTATCAACTCGGTGCGGTTATGCAAGCCCAACTTTTCCATTATTTTGGAACGATGCCCGAGGACAGTTTTCAAACTTAAAAAAAGCATATCGGCAATCTCACGGCTAGTATGTCCATCGGCAATCAACTTGAGTATTTCCCTCTCCCGTGCGGTTAATGTTTCATAAGGGTCTTTACCACTTGGTCTTTGGAGATACTCTTCGATCAAAGCGGTTGCGGCAGAAGGATAGAGGAATGAATCGCCTCGGTGTACCGAACGAATCGCTGAAACAAGTTCCGAACCCAGTGCCTTCTTCGGAATGTATCCTGAAGTGCCGGCTTTAATGCAGGATAAAATATATTCGCGGTTTTCGTATTGAGAAAGCACCAAAACTTTGACATTCTTATTCTTCTTACGTATGCGCCGGGTTGCTTCTAACCCATCCATCCCCGGCATTGCAATATCCATAATTACAACATCAGGCTCCAATTCACGAACTTTTTCGATTGCTTCTTTACCTTCCGATGCCTCTCCCACAATTTGAATATCATCATGCAAATTGAGTAACGCACGGATGCCGTCTCTCAAAACGGCATGATCATCGACGACGAGAATTTTAATTTTGTCCATTTTCCCCTCCATTTTTGATCGGGATTTCTATGTTGATGACGGTACCCTTGTTATTTAATCGAGAGTTAATATCCAGACTACCGTTCATGAGTTCAATTCTTTCTCTCATACCCAAGATACCCAATCCCTTGAGTCCGTCATGTAAATCAAAAGTCTCTCTGACATTGAAACCCTGCCCGTTATCTACGATATTAACGTGGATAGTCTTTCGTTTGTACTCAATCGTAATATCGCACTGGTTAGCATGAGAATGACGGGTAATGTTATTGATCGCTTCCTGTATTACCCGGTAAAGTGTGTTTTCTAACGAGGGTGAGAGGCGTTTTTCTTTGCCGATGATCTTCAGATTTAGCACGATATTCGCTTTTTTAAATTCCTGTTTGGCAAACGCCCGTACAGCCGATACCAAGCCCAGGTCATCCAGCATGGTTGGACGCAGCTCATATATTAATTTGTGAGCGCCATCGATGGTACTTACTGCCAGATTCTGCAGCGATTTCAATTTAGCTTTTAAATCTTTATCTTTGACGGCGGGATTCAGTAAAATCACCTCTAGATTGGCTGCTAAAGCGGCCAGGGATTGGGTCGTCTCGTCGTGTAGTTCGCGGGCAATACGCTTTCTTTCTTCTTCTTGAATGGAATATAACTGGTTCAATAACTCACCGCGTATACGGTCTTGCTGCTGCACCTCCTGATGAAGACGGGCGTTCTCAATTGCAATCGCAACCTGAGAACCTATATTACTCAACAGACCGATGTCTTGAGAGGTAAATTCACGAGCTCCGCGACTAGAGATATTTAATACCCCGAGTATCTTATCCTTGACGGCAAGCGGGACGCTGACGAAACTTTTTAATCCTTCTAATTTAATCAAGTCAGGATGGGCTGCCCTTTTATCTCGACTAATATCCTTCAACAAAATACTTTTACCCGTCTTTGCCACGATGCCGGTAATACCTTCGCCAGCTCGACAGGTCATTTCCCTGATGTATTGAAGAGACAATCCCCGATGGACATGGTACCGGTATCGTTGGGTGTTATCATCCCACAACATGATTCCACCGGTGTCCGCTTTGAGCATTTCCAAAGATTGGACAAGCGCGGTCGAAAGTACCGTTTCCAGATCCAACGATTGGCTGACGACATTAGCAATTTTGTTGAGTGCCAGTAAATTCTGGTGAGCCTCATTAATTTCCAGTTCCAGGTGTTTAGCCTCAGAAACGTCCCGTAGCAATTCGACGATATGGGTAACATTACCATTATTATCGAAGATCGGAGCAGCAATTATATCTAAATAATGCCTTTGTTCTGTACCACCAACTTCATAAATGTGCATATGAGTCGCACGCGCCGGTTTACCGGTTTCCCAGACATTATTGATAGGGCATTCGTGTCGGGGAGGTTTACATAATTCTGGCAAACCATGCGAGACATCATAGCAATATTTTCCAATGACTTCGTTACTTTCTATCTGATGCCGATTATAAAAAGCCCGGTTCGCCTGCACGATATGAAAGTCTTTGTCTATCACGATCAACTCGTCTTCCAGCCCATCGATCACAGCCTGAAGCTGTAGATTTTCCAGAGTTTGAATCGGGAGGATTTCTTTATGCATATCTATCCCTTGTCATATTTCTCTGGCATTATTATACACAAAATGATTATAAGGCACATCGTACCGTTTTTTACAACAGGACCACTCGAGAGTCGAGAGCGGTAAGTTGGAGAACATCCCCACAGAAAAAGTGGAAACTACTTGATCGCGGCCATGATTGCCAACATCGCTGCGGCTGCCATCACCGAGCCTATCTGACCACCGGTATTAGCGCCGACAGCGTGGAACAGAAGGAAACTACGCGGGTTGGCTTTTTGGCCTTCTTTCTGGACGACACGGGCTGACATTGGGAAGGCAGAGGTACCGGCTGCACCCAAGAGGGGATTAATCTTGCCTTTGGTAATAATGCGCATAAGTTTACCTAACGCTACTCCAGCAACGGTATCAAGAGAGATGGCGACAGCCCCAAGAATGAATATTAAAATTGTCTTCCAAGTTAAGAAGTTACCTCCCATCATTGAGGCGCCGATGCTTAAGCCCAGGAATAAAGTGACTATATTCACGAGGGTGTGTTCGGAAACTTCTACCAATCTACTAACTACCCCTGATTCTCGGAGAAAATTCCCCAGCATCAGAGTGCCCATTAAAGGCGCGCCCATCGGAGCGATAAGAATGGTCAATACCGCGCACACCAACGGGAAGAGAATTTTCACGGTTTTGGAAACTTTTTTTTCTCCGTAGGACATCAAGGTGGCACGTTCTTTTTTGGTGGTCATTGCCCTCATAATCGGGGGTTGAATAATAGGCACCAGCGACATATAGGAGTAGGCGGCAATAGAAATTGCCGGTAGCAAATCACGGGCAAATTTAGAAGCTACGTATATGGCGGTCGGTCCGTCGCAAGCTCCGATGACCGCGATGGAGATTGCCGAGCCGCGAGGAAAACCTAAAGCCAACGCCAATAACAGAGTAAGGAAAATACCAAATTGACCGGCAGCTCCGAAAATTAAGACTGACGGATTTGCCAGCATGGGACCGAAATCTATCATGGCTCCCAGTCCGACAAATAGCAGACACGGGAATAGTTCAGTCAGGATACCACCGTTATAAATGATGTTGATGATGCCGCCCTGGTCCTGGGCGGCTAGATTTGCTAGAGGCAGGTTACCGAGGATAATCCCAAAACCGATGGGCACCAGCAGCATCGGTTCGATTTTCTTGACAACTGCCAGGAAAAGCAAGGCACACCCGACACCTACCATTACGGCTGCCTGCCAGGTAACAGCAGCAAAACCTTGTGCTAAAGCTTGAAGCGCGGAATTAAACAAATCCATCGTTTACTCCTTTTTATCCGCTTCATGTTCTTTCTTATAAGGGAAAAATATTGAGAGGAGCCGGATCACTCCAACCAGTATCAGGAGCGTCACAAAGGTGACACCCATACCCATGAAGGTCATCGTTAAACCGAAGTTTAAATCCATAGTTTACCTCCTCTTATGCTGTTTACTCCTCATTATGAGTTTAATTATTTCTACTGTTATAAATCCTGTCATCGAAATGGGGATGACGAAACACCAATCCAATAAACTCAAATTGGTCAGCTTGAAAGGCCCCTGTAAGAAGGGTATATACATGACTGCCATGAGCAAGGCAAACGAACTGAGATTCGCCAGTATCAACCATTTGTTAGTGAAAAACCCGATTTTAAAAATGCTGTGAATTTCAGAACGACAGGCGAAGGTCAATATCAGTTCAAAAAGTACCATCGTTGCCAGGACCATTGTCCTAGCTTCTTCGAGGATCAAAGTCTGTGCATATGTGAGATGGGTAACATCCAAATTATGCCAAGCCAATCCGTCTGAATTCATCTTCCAGATGAACATTGGAATAATGGTGGCGGTCATTACCACACCGATAGCGCCAATAATGACCAGGACATTACTGGTGAAAATACTGGATTTGGGATCCCGCGGCGGCAAAGACATCGTATCCGGATCTTTGGGATCGACGGATAGTGCCAGTGCCGGTAATCCGTCAGTGGTTAGATTTACCCAAAGCAAGTGAATCGCAATCAAGGGCACCGGCATCGAGAGTAAGCTAGCGATAAACATAATCAAGACTTCGCCGACATTAGCGGAAAGTAGATAAATCAGATATTTTTTGATGTTGGTGAAGATACCGCGTCCCTCTTCAACAGCCGACACAATCGAGGTAAAATTATCATCAGTGAGCACCATGGCTGCCGCTTCCTTGGAAACGTCGGTGCCGGAAATACCCATAGCTACCCCGATATCGGCCTTCTTTAAAGCCGGTGCGTCATTTACGCCGTCACCGGTCATCGCGACGATGTCACCCTGTTTGCTAAAAGCTTCGATGACTTTCAATTTATGCGCCGGTGAAACGCGGGCGTACACCTCAATCTTTTTCACGTTCTTTGCATACTCGGCATCCGGCATCTGGTCGAGTTCAGCCCCGGTGATCGCTATCCCGTCAGTCAGAATTCCCAGCTCGCGGGCAATCGCGCTGGCGGTAATTTTATGATCACCGGTGATCATGACCGATTTTATACCGGCGCCTTTGCACAGCTTGATGGCGTCTTTCACTTCGGGGCGTGGCGGGTCGATCATACCCACCAGTCCGGCGAAGGTCATGCCTTGTTCATAATCGTTTTTGTTAACGATAGTATCAGCCTTTTTATATGCCATCCCTAACACACGCAAAGCGTTTTCCGCCATCTTTCTGGCAGCCTCGTGTATACGGATTTCAGTGGCTTCATCCAGGGGTATTTCTTTGCCATTGTCGATTAGATATTGACACGATTCCAGCACTATTTCCGGTGCGCCTTTAGAGTAGGCAAACTTGCCCTTTGGTGTATTGTGAATCGTAGTCATTTTTTTACGTTCCGAAGAAAACGGGATTTCATCGATACGCGGCGATTCTTCGCTCAGTTCTTCGTGTTCCAGACCGGCCTTGGCGGCAATTACCAACAATGCCCCCTCGGTAGGATCACCCTTGATGTGCCATTTACTATCGGTGCGCACGAGGTGAGTATCGTTACATAATGCACCGATCTGCAATAAATTTTTTATGACGGGATCCTCGATAATTTTAACAGGTTGGTTATCGATAATGAATTCGCCTTTGGGTTCGTAGCCGGAACCGGTGACCTCGATTGTCTTTCCGTTAACATACATTTGCCTCACTGTCATCTGATCCTGGGTGAGAGTGCCGGTTTTGTCGGAACAGATTACCGTGGTGCAGCCCAGTGTCTCCACCGCAGAGAGTCTCCTTACCAGAGAGTGACGTTTGGCCATTTTTTGCACACCGATAGAAAGCGAAATCACGACAACTGCCGGCAGAGCCTCCGGTACGGCAGCGACTGCCAGGCTGATACCCCAGATGAGGATATTCAGGATTCCGTCAATGGTATTTATGTGCCCCCGGAAAATACTCAAGATGACGACAATGGCTACGATGACCAGACAGGCAATTCCCAGCCATTTTCCCACCATATCCAGGTTTTTCTGCAAAGGGGTTTCTTCTTCTTCTACATCCTGGAGCATCTGGGCAATTTTACCGAACTCAGTCTGCATCCCGGTTGCAATCACAACACCCCTGCCTCTGCCATAGGTCACGGAGGTACCGGTGTAAGCCATGTTCTTGCGGTCACCGATTGGCACCTCGTCCCACGGTATAACATTAGTGGTTTTTTCAATAGGAGTGGACTCGCCGGTGAGCGGGGCTTCCTGAGTGTTAAGGTTGGCGACCTCTGTCAAACGTAAATCCGCCGGTACTTTATCTCCCGTCGTCAGTACGACGATATCACCGGGCACCAGTTCACTGGCAGGAATTTCCTCTTCCTCGTTATCCCGGATAACGGTTGCTGTCGGCGCCGACATTCTTTTCAGAGCGTCCATCGCTTTTTCCGAGCGGAATTCCTCGATGAACCCTAGTAAAACACAGGCGATCACGATAACGAAGATAACGATGGCGTCGGTGATTTCTTCCGCTAACCCGGTACCGACTTCACCATCCAGTACCCCGGCCATTTTCAATATGCCAACTACCACGGAAAGCACGACCGCCACCAGCAGAATAATGATTAAAGCGCTTTTAAACTGGTTAAAAAACAGTGACCAGGGAGAAGACTTTTTTTCTACTGTTAACTCGTTTGGTCCGTATTTTGCCAGACGTTCTTTAGATTCTGCGAGTGTTAATCCGGTTAATTTCGCGCCCGTATTAGCTAAAACATCAGCAACCGGGAGATTATGCCACTTTATCTCTGTTTTTACCAATTCCGAAAGAGGATTTGCAGTTTGTTTTTTGCTCATTTGTCCCTCACTGATTTGCGCAACGTTAGAAGCAATATTATCTTGCTCAAATAGAGGTTGTCAAACGGTTGATACAATAACCGGAAATTACCGCTGTAATGTAGGATGCCCTGATTTCTCTCTGTAATTGACGCACGAAACAACCATAAAAATTAATAAGATAGAGGAGACGAACCATCAATTTTTCTTTCAATTCGGTGTTATAATAAGACTGAAAGCAGGGCTAGTAAATAATACAATCATAAAGGGGCTTGATCATGATGAAAAAAATTCTGGTTTGTCTGGACGGATCTGAATTTTCGGAAATGATATTACCCTATATTACAAAAGATGCGCTTACCCTGCAAAGTAAAGTAATACTGATGCGGGTGGTTCATATACCCCAAAGCAACATACCGCTGAATATCCCTGGTTCACCGGCGATTCCGATCGTTACAAAAGGAATTTTGGAAAGGAATATCGCCGAAGAAAAAGCGGCGAACGAATACCTTGAGAAAAAAGTGCAAGTTCTGGAGGCTAAAGGGTTGGATGTGGAGTATTTAGTACCAACCGGGCATGCGGGAGAAACTATCGTCAACTATGCCAGGGATAATAAGTGCACCTTGATTGCTATCGCAACTCACGGGCACGGCGGATTCAGACGACTGGCACTCGGTAGCACGGCCGATTATGTTGTGCATAATGCAACGATACCTGTTCTCACCGTAAGAGAAGGATAAAATATTTGGCATTAGCTTGATCGCCATAAGCCAGACAACCGCTATTATTTTACCTTTGACTCGATATCAAGCTATAATAGCGACATGATTTGTCCTAACGATAAAATTGAAATGCAGACTGTAAAAATCCAATCGTTTTACGGTCTGCCTATTTTTCTTGAACAGTGCCGAGGTTGCGGCGGTATCTGGTTCGACCAATCGGAACTATATCGGGCAAAACCCGGTGAAGCCGAGAAGATCGAACTTCTAGACTCGGAAAATTTAAAAAATCCGGTGATTCTCCAGACTGCTGAACACTTTTGTCCGAGAGATCAGGCTAAATTATTCAGGTTCACAGACCCCTATTTCCCCAAGGAAATTATCGTTGAACGTTGTCCGGTGTGCGAAGGCGTCTGGCTTAACCGGGGTGAGTTTACTAAATACCAAAAAACCCGTGACGAGATGATGCGTCCACGAGAACAAACCGCTGAGGACATTAGGCTTGAAGCGGATATTAAACAGGTATTAGAACTGCAGCAGAAAGATGTAGTAGACAACTCGTTAACCAAACTAGCCCAGTTTCTGACTCAACCAATCGATCTGGCACCGGGTAAATTTGGAGCCGTAGAACAAACAAACGGACAAGAAAATTCGCTCGGTTGGGTGCTAAACCTGTTGACCCTGATACTAAGGCTATTCATCTTCAAGGGATGATATTTCACGGCTTGAAATCCGGTTTTTTTACCATCACAATGCAATATTACATTGAGTTATATTAGCAGGCTTCTAATTAACCAGAGAGTTTTATTCTTTTTTGTAGCGTTTGCCAGGTATCTGTGATAAGAAAACTCTCTTCCATGTTTTCGATCATTACCACCAATCTTTTCATAGGTAATGAGAAACTCAGTAGGTTTTTAGTAACAAATAGACGTGCCGATGGGTCGAACATACCGATAACGGCCCGCGGGTTTGGAGAATCCTTTTCCAGATATGGGTAGGACACAATGGAGGAACACCCTGAGCCCATGGGTGTAAATACGCCATTAGGTTCCGAGACATCAAAATTTGCGAGCGTAAAAAGACCGGATAATACATCCGGTTGGGCGAAGAAGATGACTACATCAGGCGTATCTTCTTCGCTGAGGTTATCCCATCTTTTAAAAATGGCGTAAGGTGCCGGGGCTTTAAAATTTGGCCAGGTCTTTAATATCTCTTGAACGAGCGCCGGAGATTTCTTGTAACGCTCACCGTTTATTTTACCGAGAATACCACATGACAGGAAGTACTCGAAATCAGACCGGACTTTCTCTGTGAAACCGAGGTACTTCCTTCCGCCGTAGCATTTAACAGAGTTTACATTCAAGGTCAATGAACGTCCTTTTCTTACTTCCTCCAGGGCACCGATTATGCATCTGTTCATCGAGCCAGGTTTAGCTATATCTGAATCTTCAACTCTTTCCCGGTAGAAAAAAGTAATCGGTAATTCAATATCATTGAAATACTTACGCCATAGTTCAATGAACCTGTTTTTAAATACCATATCCATATTTGATATGCTCCTTTATTGCTTCTGGAATTGAAATAGAGCATCTTATTAATTCATTACAAGATTTTCAGGCATCTGACTTTTCAATTTTGTATCAGGTTTGATATTTTTAATTTCAACGTGAAATATACTTGAGTTCATTTCCACCTTAGGTCGTGGAAAAATGCATGCAACAACTAGAAATTACCAAGCATGTCGATAAACGATACCCTGGTATCGGCTTATTACACCTTTGAACTTAAGGATTTAGTGTAAGAGTTCTTCGAATGAACGATCATGCTGGTGATAAGCCTCGTTATTTCCTCGGGATCATGGCAATACTTTCTTACAGTTTCCATGCTAATGATACCTTGATCGTAGTACCGGACCAAAGCTTCATCGAGTGTCGTGTTGCCATTTTGCCCGTAATCGCGAATAGCATTTGCCAGAAGAGTAATTTTACCTTCGCGGATAAGATTTCTAATCGCCGCATTAACGTGCATTATTTCTACGACGGCGATTCTCCCTGAGTCATCAAGTCGAGGTACGAGAGTCTGACAAAGTACGGCACTAAGCAGGGAAGCCAACCTCATCTGTACCAGAAAGCGTTCATTATACGGGAAGAGATCGATGACCCTTTCGATAGCCTGGGCTGCATATGGAGCATGGCCTGTGGTAATAACCAGATGCCCGGTTTCCGCCAGGGAAATCACGGCTGCTGCGGTTTCACTATCTCTCATTTCTCCCACGACGATGACATCCGGATCATGCCGGAGGGCATGTTTCAAAGCCTCGGTAAACGAAAAGGTATCTCCTCCAAGTTCGCGCTGAGTTATTTTAGATTTAATATTGGGGTGCGAATATTCGATCGGGTCTTCAAACGTAAGGATATGACGGGTTTGATGAGCGTTGATATGCTGGATCATAGCCGCCTGAGTGGTCGTTTTCCCGCTGCCTGTAGGTCCAGATATTAATATCAATCCCCTTTCCAACTTGCATAAATCTTTACAAATTTCCGGTAATTGGAGCTCGTCTATGGTTGGAATGGCGGCGGGCAAAATACGAATCGAAAGACTCAATGTACCCCGTTCCTGAGCTACATTACAGCGAAGCAGGGTACGGTCGGGTAATATATATTTAAAGTCCAGCTCCAGGGTTTTCTGGAATTTTTCAAAACCGGCGACTGTCGTTAGTTCCAGGAATGCCAGTCTGACCTCATCTGCAGTCACCGGAGCAAAGTTTTTTATTTGAGTGAGAGCCCCATCAATGCGAAGTAACGGCGGGCTATCGGCCGATAGGTGGATATCGGATGCATTTCTCGATTTAGCGATTTCAATCAATTTGAAAATATCCATTTTGTGCCTCCAGTAGAAATAAAAAAACCGACACACTTAACGTCGGTTTCATCATTGGCTCCCCATCACTCAGATGACCAGATACAAGTGAAGGTTCAATGCCACTCGATTTACGATATTCGCACACGAATTATAACACGAATACGTTTATAGTCAACTCCTCTTATCCTACCTAATATTAATCATTTCAGTGATCGGTTGCAAAATTGAGACTTCAATTATTTCGACCAAGGATATGCATTAGGTTGGATTCGCATTAACCCACGAACCGGGAAGACCATCTCGATGATGTGTTCAAAATGGTATTATTTATATCATACCGGTTGATGACGGAAAGAAGGATACCGATGCGAATACGTAACTTTATCCGAAATAGTGTACAAAAAAGTAAACAGAAAGAACGTTCACTGGAGCGACCTTTCGAAAAATTCTCCAGGTTGCTTTGGCCCTGGTCAGAGGTAAAACTGGTTTTGTTTATCAGCCTGATGGCTTTTTTAGATTACGTCAGTACATATGCCGCGCTAAAACTCACTAAACACAATCAGGTTAGTGAGGTAGGGCCGATCGCTAGTTGGGCGTTGCAAACGGGTGGATTTCTCAGATTATTCTTTATCGATGTCACCGTAATCGCCGTTCTATTATTGTTAGCTTCGGGAGCGCGATATATTTATACTAAATGGGGTTTCCCGGGATTCGGGCGCACGGCGTTTATCTTTCTACTCATACCATATGCGATATTTATTTTTGCGGTTGTGTTTAACAACATACTGGTCACTTTTTTAGGGCAGTAACGTTGTCTCAGTTGGTACTTGAACATTTGCAGGTTCTGATTTTCATAACCACTGGGTTACCATTTTCCCACTAGTAATAAATTATAAAAAGGCATCGAAGGTATAATATTTTACTAATAGAAAATCGATTGCACTAATAGTAAAGTCTACTGACTAAATCACCAACACCAATTTGCTAATATTCTTAACATTTTCCGAAAATGGAGAGGTTAAGTTAACTGTGGTGTCTTGAATTTTTCAACGGTTGCATTAAGATAAATATGCCAAAGTCGCATTCGGTCGCCATGCGGCTTTTAAATTTGTGGATAATACTACGGTGGGGTAAATGATTCAAGGGAAATGTCCGAAGTGCGGTCAGTTCTATTTTGGTTGGGCTTTAATACAACCCCGTAACCAGATGTGTACTGTATGTAATATTAGTTTGCTGATCAACCAGGAAGGAAAAACAGCAATAGAAAGTGCCTCACCCTTCTCCACCAGCCAATATCAACTTCAGTTACCTGACGAACTTACCCCTGGGTCATTGGGGAAAGACGAATCGTCAAGTTAATTACCGAAGTATTACAAATCCGTTATCGAACATATTTCTTTTACTGTAAGCCAAAAATTAGGACATCTACAGCTTGATCGCTGAACAAAATCCCGATGTTTGTGCAACAGTATATGGATTTTAAATTTAATTTCTCTTAAAACCCCTCTGTCCACCAACCGAACAAATGACCTCACAAATTGACAAAATGGAGTCTGTAGACTACTCTAAGGATGGTTAAGTAGACCGGATGACCGCCCCGATGTTGAATCGGGGAGGAAAGTCCGAGCTCCACCGGGCAGGGTGCTGGGTAATTCCCAGGAGGGGCGACCCTACGGAAAGTGCAACAGAAACATAACGCCCCGATCAGATCGGGGTAAGGGTGAAATGGTGAGGTAAGAGCTCACCGGCGGACGGGTAACCGTCCGGCCGTGAAAACCCCACCTGGAGCAAGACCAAATAGGGGGATAATGATGCCCGGACAGTCCCCGGGTTGGTCGCATGACCCCGGTGGTAACATCGGGGCTAGAGAGATGGTCATCGGGCGACAGCTTGCTGTCGTTTACAGAACTCGGCTTACAGGTCTACTTACCCCGTTATTTCCTTAACAATTTCCTTTTGGTTATATGTTATTCTAGATTAGGTTTTAACAAGGAGTAAACGATGCCTAAAAAGATAAAGATCACTCTCATCTCGTTATTAATTGTGGCCGGATTATCATTATCTTTTATTGGTGGTTGCACACTTGATATTTTCAACCCGGCAATCACCAGCAACACTACTACCGTAGATAAAATCAATACAGACCTGATAAATAACGTCTACAAACTGATGAAAGACAAATACGTTGAACCTGATAAAATTGACGCTCAACAATTGACCGAAGGGGCGCTTAAGGGTATGGTGGATGCCTTGAACGACCCTCACAGCGCTTATATGACCAAGGCACAATTCGATGCGTTCAATACGAGTCTGACAGGGAGCTTTGAAGGAATAGGCGCTTATGTAGGTATGGATAATGGCACGGTGTCGGTCATTGCCCCAATACCCGGCTCGCCGGCGGAAAAAGCCGGGATTCGAGCCGGGGATCTGATATTGGAGATAAACGGAAAATCAACTGCAGGCATGAATGCCAACGATGCCGTATTGCTAGTCCGGGGACCTAAAGGTACCACAGTTACGCTCACCGTTTTGCACCAAAACGAAACCCAAACGGTTACGATGACGATTACTCGAGATACGATCGATGTACCTTCTGTTATGTGGGAAATGAAGGGGACTATTGCTCACATTACGATCACTAATTTCGCCGAACGCACCGATGAAGAACTGACGACGGCGTTAAATGCGATTTCCAGTAACGGGGCAACTGGTATAATACTGGATTTACGTAATAACCCGGGTGGTTATCTGGATGTGTGTATCAACGTTGCCAGCCACTTTATCGATAGCGGTGTCGTTGTAAGTGTCGTCGACCGCGATGGTAATAAGACCACTTCCTCGGTAACAAGCGTATCACCAAAAATAACTCTACCCATGGTAGTACTGGTGAATCAATACAGTGCTTCCGCCAGTGAAGTGCTAACCGGCGCTTTGAAAGACTACGGTAGAGCAACGATAGCCGGAACTGTAACATATGGCAAAGGCAGTGTGAATCAACTTCTGTCATTACCGGACGGTTCAGGTGTTTATTTGACAATCGCCCGGTGGTTAACCCCTAAAGGAACCCTGATCGAAGGTAAAGGTATTACACCAGACCAGACAGTGGATTTCACCAAAGTAGATGGTGTACAATGGGCAATCGATTATCTGAACTCACAGAAATAAATTGACATAATGTAGAGGTAAAAGATGGTAATTGAAGTAAGACCGGCTAAAGTTGCGGAGATGGACGAGTTCCGCCGCGTAGCGTCGACTGCGTTGATCATAGGAGCATCAGTTTCGGATGGGATGCGTCCCGAATGGACGCTGTGTGGTTTTGAAGACGGAATGCTTGCCACGACAATGGGTTTTTGGCCGTTAACCATGTGTATGAACGGGGTCGATACTCCGGTTTCCGGTATCACCTATGTCGGTACATTACCCGCATATCGTCGCCACGGTCACTTGCGCAAAATTATGACCCGACATTTTAAAAATCTTTATGAAACCCAAGAGAGATCTTTGGCGGCTTTATACGCCAGCCGCGCTGCCATCTATCAACGTTTTGGTTATGGGATAGTCACTCACAGTTTGACATACACTTTCGAACCGCGTTATATACAATTTACCCTCCCTTATGAAGCTACGGGTAAATTACGCGAAGCTGGAGAAAAAGATTTTGAGGTATTAGTAGACATCTATCGGAAATTCCGGCAAATGCGCATCGGTTACCTGCACCGCGGTAAACAAATGTGGGATTACGGTATCTTCGGGAACATTCCACAATATGGTAGTCTGAACAAGGTAATTTACGAGGAAAATGGTGTACCTCTCGGCTATGTTATTTATACCATGTTTCCCCCGGCAGGCGGAGGCGGTATGGCCGGGGCACGTTTGATGATACGCGATCTTGCCTGGCTTAACTACGCTGCTTATCGAGCCTTCTGGCAACATTTTACCAATATGGACCTGATTCAGGAAATTACCTGGCGGGCTCCGGCAGGCGACCCGTTGCCACACATAATTTTAGAGCCGCGTATGCTCAGGGCAACGATCAACGACGGTATTCTGGCAAGATTGGTCGACGTTAAAAAAGCTATAACCCAGCGAGGTTATCAATCTGCAAGTAAATTGACGTTTGAACTAAAAGATGAAGTATGCCCCTGGAATTCCGGCAAATGGAAACTTGAAACATCCCCGGAAGGCAGCCGTATGACGCGAACCAGGCAGTCAACACAGATTACTTTACCGCCCTCGACACTTTCCATGTTGCTGTTCAACCAAATCACTGCAACCGAAGCCATGCGTGTAACCAGGCTGGATGCAAATGATGAGAATTCGTTGAATGACTGGGACAGGGCAATGCAAACCCGGTATAAGCCTGCTTGCGTGGATAACTTCTAGAGATCAACAAGGGCACTGGCTAAACGCTAGTGCCCTTGTTACTAAACATACCTGCTGGAATATAGAACGCCGCGTGAATTAATTCAGACCCGGTTTTTCATCCGGTTCTTGTTCCGGTTCCGGTTCCAGTTTCTTGAGCTTATCCTGACTTTCCAGGTGATCGACGTAAAGAATACCGTTTAGATGGTCGATTTCATGCTCTAAAGCCTGCCCCAGTAGACCCTGACCTTTGATCTTGAGTTCTTTGCCGGTGACGTCAAAACCTTTGACCTTAACTTCCTCGGAGCGTTTGATTTCCCCGATATAACCGGGAATACTGAGGCAACCCTCTTTACAAATACGCTCGCCCTTACGTTTGACGACTTCAGGATTGACAATTGCAAACTCGATAGTCGATTGATTTTCGTTGATGCAGAGTACGATAACACGCTGAGACACTCCCACCTGAGGCGCCGCTAATCCGGCGCCATTGGCATCGTGTAGCGTTTCCATCATATCGG
>Ga0209777_10000540_pt1 | contig 61467 bp, 50 predicted proteins | sample FrelakmetHBP12HB_FD_187147 | JGI IMG/M metagenome (GOLD analysis project Ga0209777, IMG submission 187147) | Freshwater lake sediment microbial communities from the University of Notre Dame, USA, for methane emissions studies -HBP12 HB (SPAdes)... | ecosystem: Environmental > Aquatic >...
GGCCTTAATACCGGTATCTCCGATGCCGATGTTAATTTCCCTAACGAACATATCAGCCAGTTTATCCGGCGAAAGGCCGTTAAAAAAGAACGGGATATTTGTGTACCAGCCGGTGCAGGCAATGATATTTACGCCACTTTGCCGGGCGACTTTAGCCATTAAAACAGGGTCACGCCCCAGGTCATGAGGAGTCACGTCGAAAATTGTATCGATCCCGCCTTGTTTTGCTTTGATTAACTCTACGATCAGCCTGTTTATTAAATCATCACCGAGAAGTTGCGGGTAGTACTGGGAGATACCCGCGTTGGCTACTAGTAAATGTTCGTGCATCAAGGTAAAACCAAGTTTAGAGGAATCGATTGTACCAAGGACGGAATTGACCGAAGACATAAGACACCTTTTGAAAATAGCGGTTCTTTTAAAAGTGTAACATTGACAGGGGATTTTTGCCAAAGATTTCCAAAAAAAGGACAAATCGTGTTTGGCCGGTTTCCTTATAGCTAACCAAGATCAGCCAAAACCAAAGAATAGTGTTCTAAAAAGAATGGACTGCCCAAATTCTTGAGGTGACCTTAGCGGTCACTTTATGACAAGTTGAGCAGTCCGAATCTAGTTAAAAAAAAGGGTTTACCGAGGCGCCGGCATTCCTTGTAAACCCTTGACGTATCGTATTTCTCCCAGGTGCCACCAACCGTGAGCAATAACAAAATTATTAATCATCATACCAATCGTCCAGTTAGGGCGTTCCGTATTTGGAGCAAAATCAAGTTTATCAGCATCTAGAGACTGGATGTAACTGGCAGAATTACGAAATACTTTTTCGGCATAATCTATCACCAGATTCAGAGGCAATTTGGCGATTTTATCGACATCAGCTTCCCCAAATCCAGTGCCGTATACCTTGGCATCCAGCCCCATCTTCTCAAACCACCGATCCTCTTCCCAGACGCTGGATTTTTTTTGCCAACTGCTCACCGAATTATCTTCGACACGAGCGGCATGCCAGAAAAGAAACAGCACCGGGTTAGCCTTGGGCGCGGGTTTCCACTTTAATTGCTCCGGGGTCAGAGTTTTTACATCGCTCACCATTGCCTGATGCAAGCCATTTACCGAGGTGAGAATAAACTGAATAGCATTCATAATTGCCTCCTGTCCAAAAATCACAAATATAATGTACCCTATTTTTTACATTATGTTAGCGACAGCTATTTAAAACGTCAAGGAACGATTTATACGCCTTTTACAATTTCAGCTGAGCCTGTTAGAATAGCCGGAACATATATTACAAATTCATAACATTTTAACGTGTATACACGAAGGCGTAACCGATTAAAAATCTATTTTTTATCCGGGGATACAACCTAACGATTTCGTAATGAAAAGTTCTAAGAATGATATTCTGCGCAAACAGGTGATGTTAATAAAGGCGGAACTCCTGGAAAAACGTGCACAACAAATCAACAACTATATTGCCGGGAACATCATGAGAGTTAATGCCGGATTATTGAGAAAATCGGCGAATTAGACCCGCTAATTATTTTCAAGTAAGTCTTTGGGGCGTATCACCAGTACCGGGACGGTACTGCCGTGAATAATGGCGCTGGTGACACTTCCCAGAATGGCAGCTTTAATTCTACCTCGCCCGTGGCTCATCATCACAATCAGGGTAGCTTTTTTACTTTTAGCAAATTCCATAATGGCATGGGCGGGAGAACCCTCCATCACCTCGTAGGAAACATTGACACCCTTCTCTTTTACCTCACGACCGCGGTTCATCAGGTATCGTTTGGCATGAGCCGTGTTTTCTACTTCCTTGGTTTCCGCCTGCTCGGTAATCAGATCTACAGACATCGGATTGCTGATACTATTGGTTTCAGTCATAAAACCGATGGGCGGTTTGGAAACGACCCGCAGCAAAACGACCTCCGAATTATAATTCCTGGCAATACTAACGGCGTAGGGAATTGCCTCGGCGCTTAGACGCGAACCATCCATGGGCACGATAATCCGTTCGAACATATATCAACTCCTGAAATTTCGGAAGGAAACGATAATCAGGAACCAATTATCCGTCAATTGTTAAGGGGTGTCAATAGCCGTTTAAAAGGATCTCACGATCTAGATATTTGGAAGCGAGACTATGAAATGACACTTCTTAAAATAACGAATACGGGATTTTACCCAACTAATAATAGCCGGCTGCAGATGCAGCCAAAGCGACATGATAAATGGTAATATTTATTTAATGCCGGAAGAACAAATAACCTCTGATTCTATCTCTAATAAGTTGCCCACTCGCTTTGTAGGCAGGAGATCTCTGTGCTTCAACGCCGTTACCTCCACCATGGACATCGCCCGGCAGGAAGCCCTGAAACAAGCGCCAGAGGGGACGGCCATTTTTGCCGAGGTCCAAACCAAAGGACGAGGGAGATTGAAACGAGAATGGTTGACCCCACAAGGTAATATTGCCGTTTCGATCATACTTTATCCACCCAAGTCCTACCTTAACTCACTGATCATGCTGTCATCTCTGTCCGTGAAACAAACAATCGAAGCCGTCACGGGCCTAAAGTGTCAGTTAAAATGGCCAAACGATATACTTATCGGCGGCAGAAAGGTGGCCGGTATTCTGATCGAAACAAAGATTCTGCAGGATAAAGTGGATTATGTCGTTATCGGAATCGGGATCAATGTAAATTTGATTTTAGCCAAACACCCCGAAATCCAGAAGATTGCGACATGCCTTATGGACGAGGTGGGAGCTCCGGTTTCCAGACTGGCGTTATTACACCAGCTTTTTTTCGAGATGGAAATTCTTTACACCTCCAGCTTGAAAGGGGCTTCTCTGTATCCCCAATGGCGCGATAATTTGGTCACACTGGGTAAGCCGGTCCGAGCCCGAAACGGTGATGAGGTGTTTGAAGGTGTCGCCGAGTCGGTAAAAGAAGATGGCAGTTTGATGTTACGCCAGGCCGGCGGTAAATTACTTCGATTTACAGTGGGTGATGTAACACTCCGGGAATAAATAATAATGGGGTAATCAAGTTAATCACCCCATTATTACATGTCAAAAGCCTTAGTTACTATTTATCTTTAGGCACAAAAGCCCGAAGTAATTCTATAGGGAACGGGAAGATGATAGTGCTGTTCTTATCGGCGGCAATCTCCGTGAGAGTCTGCAGATAGCGTAACTGCAGGGTAGAAGCTTCCGATCCGATAATTTTAGCGGCATCTGCCAGTTTCTGTGAAGCCTGAAATTCACCGTCGGCATGAATGACCTTGGCCCGGCGTTCCCGTTCCGCTTCAGCCTGGGCAGCCATAGAACGGCGCATACCTTCCGGCAATTCGACGTCTTTAATTTCTACTGTGCTGACCTTGATTCCCCAAGGACCGGTATGTTCATCGATAATTTTCTGCAATAACTGGTTAAGTCTTTCTCTCTGCGCGAGCAGTTCATCCAATTCTGATTGCCCTAGTACATTACGTAAAGTAGTTTGGGCAATCTGCGAAGTAGCAAACATATAATTGGAAATCTTCACAATAGCGTCCTGTGGGTTAATCACCCGGAAATACACCACTGCAGTAACGCGGATGGTAACATTATCTTTGGTAATGACATCCTGAGGGGGCACATCCAGAGTTACTACGCGCAGGTCAACCATTTGAGTGCGATCGAACCCCAAGGGCAAAACCATTATAAACCCGGGACCTTTGGCGCCGATCAATCTACCCAACCGAAAAACTATTACTCTTTCATATTCTTTCACGATTCTAACGGCAGAGAATAAAATGATTAAAAATGCAATAACGACTACGATTATCCATACCAACGAATCCATATTTAACCTCCCTTTTTAATTTTAGTAACAAACAATTGTAAGCCATTTATTTTTCTAATTAAAACCTGCTCACCGACCATGATAGTGCCTTCTTCTGAAACGGCGCTCCAAAGTTCTCCCTTCACCATAACAACTCCTTCCGGTTTTAAAGTAACGCGCACCATTCCTATAGCCCCTTCGAGTTCTTCTTTCCCGGTCGCAGCGCGCAAACGTTGAGCTTTAACTACCCTGGTGATAATAAAAGCAAATAATCCCCCAACAAGAACGGCAACAAGCGCTATTACCCATGGATTCACTTGAAACAAAGGCCCTCCTTTGAAAAGTATTAACCCACCCATAACTAATGAGGCAACCCCACCGGCGGTCAAGGCACCGAAAGTTGCCGGGGTCAGGGCTTCGACCACAAATAGAATGAATGCTAATCCTATTAATAATACACCAGCTATGTTTACCGGCATACTCCCCAATGAAAACAGAGCAAAAATAAGGCTGATACCTCCCGCTACTCCGGGAAAGATCAAACCGGGGTGGGAAATTTCTACAAGTAAACCCAGAGACGCCAGCCCCATCAGTATGTAGGCAATATTAGGGTCGCTGAGAGAGAGTAGCAGTTTTTCCGTCCAGGTCATGTCCAGATTAGTTACCGGCAAACCTGCAGTTTGTACTTTGACCACCGTACCATCGATAAGCTTCACTTCACGGCCGTCGATCTTAGCCAACAGCGAGGTTACATCCGGCGCGATCATATCGATAACTTTCAGGTTTAAGGCTTCGGTTTCAGTAGCAGAAACCGCCTCCCTGACAGCCTGTTCAGCCCAATCCACATTACGGCCATGGCTGGCGGCGAGGCTACGGATATAGGCGGCAGCGTCATTCATCACTTTGGTCTGCATAGTTTCCGATAAAGTTTGTTCACCTTCGCTACCAATTGAAACGGGACTGGCAGCGCCGATGGCTGTATTCGGCGCCATGGCGGCAAAGTGCGCGGCGACGGTGATGAACACGCCGGCAGAAGCTGCTCTTGCTCCAGACGGTGAAACGTAAACCGCTACCGGTACTTTGGAGTTCACGATGGCCTGAACGATATCGCGCATGGCGGTATCCAAACCGCCGGGTGTATCCAATTGTATCACGCATAATTTATCTTGTTGTTTTTCCGCTTCGGAGATACCCCTGATAATGTAACCGGCAGTAACGGGGTTGATGATACCTTTGACGTTCAATACGATTACTGACTGAGTAGCGGCATTAACACTCTCGGCAACGATGCAAGTAATGATCACCGCAACCAATACTACTATACGTAAGAGTCTCATTTTCTTCACGAAATAAAACCTTGCCTCCGATTATAGCCTTTAAAAGCGGTGGTTTCAATCAAGATTCTAGGTGGGATTACGTGCAAAGTTAATTACTAAGAACCCACGGTTGATTGCTCCAACCACGCTGGATCCCGGGATGGAAATTAGAACACCACTATTTGTCCAGTATTAGTTGCAATTAATCGTCCAAAACAAAAATAGTAGACAAAAATAACTTCATAGAGTATCATTGACGCCGTAAATAAGAATTGGAACACCGAGGTATAATATGACCACGAATAGCACTGAACTTGTGAAACATTTACAGCAGTTACTTGGTGAAACCGCCGATGGGTTGGCCGTTCAAGATATGCAAGAAATGTTGTGGGAAAGATTCCGATTAAAATTGAGCTACCGTGACATAGAGCAGACCCTGATACGCAATTCGCAGTTATTCAATGAACAAGATTGGAAGTGGATCAACCGCAGTGTATAAAGACCAGCAAATAATACCTGAGAAGAAAGGCTTTGCAGAGAGGTAAGAGGGGAGGTAAATCAGCTGACCCTAAGAGACTTCCGCAACGAATGCTCCGTCTCTTACCTCTGCTTAGAGAATACCAGTTCAAAGTCGTAACAACTACGGTGGTAAAGCTTATAATCCTTTTTGTAAACACCTAAAACGCAGAAACAAATTATAAAAGTTTCCACCTAACGATCAATTAGTATCGATCAGTAATATCACTTATTTAAAATGCCATTTCTTTATGTATCAAAAATTACATAATCCCATTCGGAGTAGTGGTATCTTATATTTTGTTAGATTAAAATAGGTGTAATATTAATATATTCCACAATGGAGGGTAATATGAGAGGCTCGTTAAAAGTCGGCAAGATTGCCGGCATCGAAATCAGTATTCACTATACCCTCTTATTGGCGATGGTACTTTTTACCTGGCTGCTCGGCAGCAGTTACTTTCCAACGGTGATCAAAAACGCGATGGCTTATCAGTACTGGGTGGCTGGGTTCCTGGCATCTGTCCTGCTTTTTATTTCGGTCTTAATCCATGAGATTGCGCACTCACTCGTGGCCAAGGCCAAAGGCTTACCGGTCAATAGCATTACGCTTTTTATCCTGGGCGGCGTGAGTAACCTCAGTGAGGAACCCGGAAAACCCGGTACTGAATTTCAGATGGCTATTGTCGGTCCGTTAATGAGCCTCGTTTTGGCCGGCATTTTCTATCTCATATCATTGCTCTTAAAGACCGAACTCACATTCACCCATTCTATCGTTGTGTACATGGCTCAAGCCAATCTTATACTGGGTTTGTTCAATCTACTCCCCGGCTTTCCTCTTGATGGCGGGCGTGTTTTACGCTCCATAGTATGGCGCACAACCGGTGATTTATTGAAAGCGACTAACGTAGCCGCGATAGTAGGCAGGTTTTTCGGCTGGGGTTTTGTCGGATTCGGAGTTTATCTCGCATTCTTCGTACAGGGTGGCTTACTGAACGGCATTTGGCTGGTATTTATCGGCTGGTTCTTGAACAGCGCCGCAGACAGCAGCCGTTACGAGGCCATTTTGAAAGAATACCTCACGGGAGTCCAGGTAGCCCAGGTGATGGATAAAAATCCGGAAACGATCAGTCCCCAGATGACGGTAGCAGAACTCGTACAGAACATCTTTATTCAGAAAAGAAAACGTGCCATCGCCGTGGCCGAAGGTGATAAATTATTAGGCATGGTAACTATCAGCGATGTTCGGGGCGTCCATCAAGACCGTTGGACAACCACCCCTGTTTCTCAGGTAATGCACCGACAACCTCTTTACGTGATAAAACCCGATGATGATCTGAACACGGCGATGAAGCTAATTGCGATGTACGACCTTAACCAGGTACCGGTGTTGGCACAGGATAAAATCGTGGGTATTCTCACCCGCGCCGACATCTTGAATTACCTGCAGTTGAGCAGGGATTTGAAAATGAAAAGCAATAAACCCCCGAAGTCGAACGTGACTCAGTAAGTTTTCATTAGTCCTAAATATCTTATGACCAGGCCTAGGAATCTTCTGTCAAACTACCGGCTAATCGTCGTTGTATTTTATACATATGCTTGATTTTGCGACCATTTTGCATTACATTAATAGCAAGTCACCGGGGTGTAACGTACATGGCAGAACTCCTGGGAATCAGTTCATCGCTGGATGAACTTTTAGCCGCCTATCAAACGGCAATCGACACGTACCAGATTTCCATTGTCCGTTTCTATTATCGCGTAACGGGAAATCTCGATTCAGCGGCGAGACTAACCCAAGATGCTTTTGTGAACGCCTACCTACATACAACCGAGCAAAACCCCGGGGGCGATTTAAAAACCAGAATCTACCGGAGCGCCGTACAAACCGCAATAGGTTATTACACCCCGAAAAAATCACGGTATCCGCTGTTTCCAAGAAAGCGTACGCAGGTTGCTGCAACCGAAATCAATATAACAGATGAAACAGCCGATAGAGTGGAAACCCAGCGGTTGTTAGTGACATTACCGGTGATAAATCGGGTTTGCGCCTCATTACACTTCGTCGAGGGTTTGAGTTATGCCAGAGTCTCCGAGATTACCGGGTTAACGTTAGATACCGTTCGGAACAAGATCTATGATGTAAAGAAAGAATTCTTTCCGTATTGGAAAAGAAATGATGCCTGCACCAAAATCGCAATTTTGTTATCATCTTATGCCGACCGGGAGGCAGACGCCGAACAAAGAAGCCAGGCCGAGTCTCATCTGGCGCAATGCGGTGTCTGCCGTAAGACCCTCGAGGACTTCCGGCAAACGCGTGAAAGGTTGTGTTCGTTGTGGTTGACGCCGCCCTTACCGGATATAAAGGGAGATACAGTAATCCGTCTTCAGGCAGTACCGCCATTACCGGTAGCTCTTGCACAAGAAAGAAAGCAAAAAAACCGCTTAAAATTATCCCTATTGTCCTCGATGTCGGTTCTGGCGGTGATATTAGCCTTACCGCTGGTTCTTCATGCCGACAATAATTATAATGTGACGGCCCTTATCTCTAGAGTGCACGAGGCCACTGCTAAAGTCTCTACATTTACAATGGACATAGAGACTGCAGAACAAATAAATCAAGATACTGTTCCCCCTTATAAATCGCGGGTTCATTTGGAGAGTGCGGATAAGAATTCTTTTTATGTTAAAAATGAGTCCACAATAGGCACTTTGGCAACGCTTTCCCAGGAGGCTTTTGTATTGGGTTCGGATATCTATTGGAATAGCCTTTCGACTTCCACTTTGCTCAGTACGAACGTACCTGCTGCGAAATGGGTACCGTCGGACCTTTATGATTACCAGGTCCCGGATTATGTCATTGAAATTAAAAACCTGGGTAATGAAATAGTCGATGGAGTAAATTGTCTGCACCTCCGGGGTACGTTCGATATAGAAAAATACCTGTTAGCAATGTATTCCTCTGCATATGCGTTAGCGACAAATGTTACTTCAAACGGCAGAGGGGTTTATACCTACACCACCGCCGGATATGCTTTCACAATTACGATAGCGGGAAATACCGTGACCACGAGCATGGCAAGTAATAATCCATCCGTAACATTTCGAATTAACCCCACTTTGACAACGACGGAAAGTGCTATAGTGGATTTCTGGATTGGAGGAGACTGTCTTATCCGGAAAAAAATCGAAACAATTCTACAGCACTACCAAATTAATTCCCCCTATAATTTTGTAACGACTTCCTTCTTCACATACCCGGCACAACCCTTGGACATTAAACCGCCCTTAAGGGAAGATGGTTCACTTGTACAGAACTGGCAACTCTACCGGCAACAGAACGGGATATATGTCCGTATCAAGTAAACATGTTTCTCGCTGTGAAGTATCTCCCACCTTTGAAAAAGAAAATCCGAGCGCCGATAGCCGTTAACTGTAAGCTATTTTCACGCACTCACGTTTGACCTGTCACCCGTACTCAACTATAATAAAGATAGTGACCGTCAACCCTTTCAGTGAGGCTAGTTTGCACGAGAAGTGTGGTGTCTTCGGTGTCTATTGTCCTGGAGCGGACGTATCCAGACTTACTTTTTTTGCACTCTTTGCTCTACAACACCGCGGTCAGGAAAGCGCCGGCATCGCGACCGCCGACGGTAAACACCTTCAATTATACGGCGACATGGGCCTCGTCTCACAGGTCTTCGACGAGCGGGCATTAAGCCAGCTCACCGGACACATCGCGATCGGGCATAACCGTTATTCCACCACCGGCTCCAGCCGTAAGGTCAACGTACAGCCACTTCTCGTCGGATCCGGAAACAATATCCTGGCGCTGGCGCATAACGGTAACATCGTGAACTCCGAGCTGCTCTTCCATGAACTTTGCGATGCGGGTTATATATTCCATACCACCACTGATTCTGAAGTCATCGCCCATCTGATTCTCTCAGCGCCTTCGATCGATTGGGCGGAACGTCTCCGTTACGCCATGCACCGTTTGCAAGGCGCCTTCAGTCTGACGATGCTCACGCGGGATGCCCTGTTCGCTATTCGAGACCCCTGGGGAGTGCGTCCGCTATGTTTGGGTAAATTAAACGGCGGCTTTGTGGTCGCCTCCGAGAGCTGCGCCCTGGATCACATCGGCGCTACCTTGATCAGAGACGTCGAACCCGGCGAAATTTTAAAAATAAGCGCCAACGGGATAGAAAGCTTCCACGAGCCTGTGACCCGCCGCGCCTTATGTATTTTTGAATACACATATTTTGCCCGTCCGGATAGTATTATCGATGGCAGATTGGTTTACCCCACACGCTTGGCGATGGGCGCTAACCTGGCCAAGGAATACCCCGTGGAAGCAGATATTGCGATGGGGATTCCGGATACAGCGACTGTTGCCGGTATCGGCTACTCGCAGCAGTCAGGTATCCGTTACTCAGAAGGTCTGTTAAAAAACAGGTATGTCGGACGCACTTTTATTGCCCCCGACCAGCGCATCCGGGATCTAGGTGTCAAGCTTAAGTTTAACCCAATGAAACAAATGATCGACGGTAAGCGACTGGCTGTAGTCGATGATAGTATTGTCCGTGGAACCACAACGCCTGGCGTCGTCGGACTCCTGCGTAAATCCGGCGCCAAAGAAATACACATGCGTATCTGCATACCGCCTATCAAATACCCATGCTTCTTCGGTGTCGATATGGCCACAAGGGGAGAGTTGATTGCCTCCCATAAATCTATCGAGGAAATCCGGCGGTTTATCGGCGCAGATTCCCTGGGTTATATCTCGACGGAGGGGCTGATAAATGCCATTGGACTGCCTAAAGATCACTTCTGCACTGCCTGTTTTACCGGCGACTACCCCATGCCGGTTCAACTGGAAATGGATAAGCTGGCTCTGGAAAACGTCACGTCTGCTACAGGCGACAACTGGTAGAATTGTATTTCTCTTTCTGAAAGAGAATGGATCTCCAGACTCAGTTATTTGACAGCTCTTTCAACTCATAGTAATATGGAATCTAGTTGAGGAGAAACAGCCTGGTGAGCATTAGTTATTTACCCACAATCATTCATCATCATGCTCATACCGCTTACGTCAGTAATCGGGCTTTGACTGTTATTCCCTATTAAAAATATCAAACAGCCTTAAAGCAATAGAGCGCAAAAAGCCCGAGACAAAAGTCCCGGGCTTTTTATTTTCATGTTTGGTAATTAATATCAGAGAAGTTGAGATAAATAGTATTTGAAGAATACAATATCTCGCAAGGAACCAATTCCTACCCAGAGATTTCCGCGCTTCGTTCGCAAAGACGAATTATAACCAGATTGAGTGAGCTTCACATATAGTGTAAAATTGTGTATTCGTAAACTGTAAAAGGTAAATAAATGAGAATTCAAAAATGTAAAGGCACCCGCGATTTAACTTCCCGGCAAATGGAACAATTCCGTTTTATCGAAAGCGTTTTTCGAGATTCATGCCTGAAATGGGGGTACGAAGAAGTACGCACTCCAACACTGGAATATCTACATCTGTTCACCTCTGCCGGCACGTTAACACCGGGGACATTAGGTAAAGTTTACTCATTCCTCGATTGGGACGGTTGGAGCGGCGAACGCGTGGTATTACGCCCCGACGGCACAATACCCGTCGCCCGCATGTATATCGATAATGAAAACCAGAAAGAATTGGCGCGTCTCTTTTATATTACCAATATCTTTATATTCGAGGAAACCGGTCTGGAAAACCGTGAACGCTGGCAATGCGGTAGCGAAATGATCGGCATAAGTTCACCTTCCGCTGACGTGGAATTAGTCAGCCTGGCAGTAGAAACTCTACGCAATATCGGAATACCGAATATAAAGATAAAGTTATCCCACGCCGGCATAATCCGCGCTTTGCTAACTGGTTTCGGACTTTCTCCCGAAGAACAGGGAAAGGTTTTCGACCACATTCTGGATGGCGATACGGCCGTAATCGCTCAGCTTAAAGCGCAAAGACCGGAACTAGTGAATTTGTTGGCTCCGTTATTAGAAATGAAGGGGAGAAATGCCGGGTTTCTCAAGAACCAGAAAACGATTTTCACCAGTAAACTGCCGGAATTCGTGCCTGCCCTGGAAAACTTCATCAAAGTTACGGAATTACTCACGGCCATGGGTCTCAAATACGAGATTGATGTAGCCTCCGGCACAGGATTCGAATATTACACCGGTATGATATTCCAGTTATTTGTCGGAGACGTAAAAGTCGGTGGTGGCGGCAGATATGACGCCTTAATACCACTACTCGGAGGTAAAGATATTCCGGCCTCGGGCTTCGCATTGTATATCGACCCTATCATGGACCTGATCAAGACATATCATTCTGACGAGGCTGTCGGAGTAACTGTCAACGTACAAGGAAAAAGTATTGCAGCGAACAAAAATGCCTTCGAGCTCATCAATAAACTCCATTCGATAGGTTTGAAAGCCAGCCTGACACTCGAGAAACAACTACCTTCAAGCGGTTGGCTCATTCAGGTAGGAGAATCGTTCCCCGTTTATATGTTGATAAACGCCGGAGAAAAAACAAGCCGACCTGCCGAAACCATCGAGCAAGTGTTGAAAATGATGGGAGGCAAAAAGTGACCGTTAGAATTGCCCTTCCCAAGGGTAAATTGCTGAACGATACGGCGACTTTACTCGATAAAGCCGGCTGGAAACTGGTTGGCTACGATTCCAATCTGCGTAATTACAGAATCAAGTCGGAGAGATTTATCGATGTACAAATAAAGGTCTTTCAAGAGAAAGATATACCCGTACAGGTAGCTATCGGGAATTACGATTTGGGTATCTGCGGTTTGGACTGGATAGAGGAATTAAGTTCCAAATTTTCCACTTATGCACCAGTGATAATCCGGGATCTGGGTTACGGCAAGGGGGCTTTATATGTCACCGCCAGCAGATATGGTGATGTGAGCACAATCGACGAGGTTAAAGCTAAAGACGATGTGGTACACATTGCCAGCGAATATCCTAATATTGCGGAAAACTTTGCACTCAATCTCAGATTAAAAAGATTCAGTGTTTATCCTGTCTGGGGAGCCGCCGAAGCATATCCCCCGGACCGGGCTACTTTGGCTCTGATTTCCGGTACCCCCGAAGCAAAAGAATTCAATAATGGTATCAAACCGTTAGCTAATGTCTTGAATTACAGCGCCCGGTTAATTGCCAACCGCCGCAGTTGGGAACAAAAAGACCTGAGTGAAGTTCTGGCGACACTGGAAAATATCGAATTCATTCCCATTTTTGAAACTACAACTGAAACCAAGACCGCAATTGGTGCCTCCATTATTATCAAGAGAGATAAAGACGTAGTAAGGTTGGCATTGCCGGACGGACATCAACAGAAACACACGGTGAACATTTTGAACAAAGCAGGGATACAAATAAAAGATTATCCCTCAACTACCGGCAACCGCCGCCCGACAACGAGCCTTGAAGGGGTAGAAGTCACGGTCATCCGCCCTCAGGATATGCCTCTGCAGGTCGCTAACGGCAATTTTGACCTGGCAATTACGGGGCATGACTGGTTAACCGACCACAAGGCTGCCTTCCCCTCCAGTCCGGTCATAGAGCTGGCGGATTTAAAGTTCGGATGGGTGAAAATCGTGGCAGTAGTTTCGAACGATGTCCCCGCTAATAATCTATATGAATTGAAAGATGTATGCCGCAGGGCTGATACCCCGCTGCGCGTGGCTTCGGAGTATATCAATCTTTCCGATAAATACGCGCGGGACAACCAACTCGGTATGTACAGGATCATTCCAACCTGGGGGGTTACGGAAGCCTTTTTACCGGAAGATGCCGATCTGTTGATCGAGAACACGGAAACGGGCGGCACTATTGCGCGACATAACCTTAAGATCATCGATACACTGTTCGAATCTACGGCGTACTTTATCGGAGCGAAAAACAACCAGTTGAGTAAGATTAAAAAAGAACGAATTGAGAATTTAGTGAAAGTATTCATCGATGCGGTGAATAAAGGATAAAAAGATGAGAATTATCGAGGGTTATACAGCGGCAAAAATATTACTGGATAGACGCGCCCCCAAAGACCTGACCTACAAGCAAGAATTAGCCGTAAGAGAAATCATTAATAATGTGAGAGACAGGGGCGATACCGCTCTGTTCGAGTATACGGAAAAATTCGACGGCGCCAGGTTATCAAAATTAGAAGTCAGCCAGAAAGAGGTAAAAGACGCTCATAAAAAAGTCGATGCCAAACTAGTGGAGGCCATGAAACTGGCGGCGGAACGCATCGGAAATTTTCACCGTATGCAGAACGAGAGAGCCTTAAAATCATATACCCACGGGAAAACCGGCTGGGTTGTACGACCAATAGAAAAAGTGGGGGTGTATGCTCCAGGCGGCACGGCGGTTTACCCTTCTACGGTCTTGATGACAGCGATACCAGCCAGAATAGCCGGAGTGAAAGAAATAATTCTTACCACACCGCCTGGCAAAGACGGTAAAATACCACCGGCGACACTTGTCGCCGCTGATATCGCCGGGGTGGACAGGATTTTCTCCATCGGAGGTGCTCAGGCGATTGCGGCGCTGGCTTTCGGCACAGAATCCGTACCACGCGTGGATAAAATTGCCGGACCGGGTAATATCTGGACATTCCTGGCAAAAAAATTACTCTACGGAACGGTGGGCATCGATGACCTGCAAGGCCCTTCCGATGTAGCAATACTGGCAGACGAGACTGCCGACCCCGATTATTGCGCCTCCGATTTGCTGGCGCAATTGGAACACGGCGAACTTTCGCAGGGAGTATTGATTACACCATCGAGAGCATTAGCCGACAGTGTCGTTAAGGCAGCGGAAAAACAACTAAAAGGGTTATCACGTCAAGGTATACTCAAGAAAGCCTTACAAAACAATTGTATTATCGCCGCGGTGAAAACAATGGATGAAGCAATCGACCTGATAAATCTATATTCTCCGGAACACGCTCTGGTTTTAGCCCGGCCCAATACTGCTTATGAAGAGCGCATCCTCAACTCCGGGTGCATCATTTACGGTAACAAAGCGACAGTCCCCATGAGCGACTATATTTCCGGTCCATCTCATTCGCTTCCAACGGAAGGTACCGCCCGGTTCGCGTCAGCCCTCAATGTCACGGACTTTGTAAAAATTACGAACCTGAGCAGTGTGGGAGATGCTTTGATGAATGCCGCCGGGGAAGCGGCGATTACGATCGCTCGTGCTGAGGGTCTGGATGCCCACGCCAACGCCATGGAACTGAGGTTAAAGAGAACTAAAAGGAAGTAATCGGTATCCTCTCCTTTGAAGGACGAGGTTTTAGGGAGACAAGGGCTGCTAAAACGCACCCTCATCACATTCGCGACGCTCAGTGCAAGCTCTACATTATCCCCTGCAGGGAGTAGAATCTATAAATTTGGATGGTATAAAAGAATAAAGTCGGACGCTGGATCTTGATTGTCATCAGGATGACGTGGAAGAAGAAGGGTGCAAGTGAAGACTTTATGATAGATAAATGATGGAGTAGAAAATATGGGGATCGAAAAATATGTACGCAAACAGCTCCTGGAATTCGGAGGGTATTCAGCCGCAACATCTCCGGAAACCCTGGAAGATAAAATAGGGATGTCCTCCAGAGACATTATCAAGCTGGATGCTAATGAAAACCCCTACGGAGCTTCGCCGCGAGTGAGGAAAGTCCTGGGGAAATTCGAGCAATTCAACATCTATCCGGATGACGGTCAGGAGAAACTGAGAAATTTACTGGCCGGTTTTTCCGGCTTGGAGATGAAATATATCGTGGCCGGGAGCGGCAGCAACCAGTTGATCGACCTGCTGGTGAGGTTAATGGTGGCGGAGAATGACGAAGTCATCAACTGCACCCCGACTTTCGGAGTTTACAGCTTCAGCACGAAACTGGTCGGGGGAAAAATAATCGATGTTCCCAGAGAGAACGATTTCAACATCGACGTGAATAAGGTCAATGATGCAATAACAAAAAAGACGAAGATTATTTTCCTCGCCAACCCCAACAATCCCACTGGAAATCTTACTCCGGAAAAAGATATTGTTGTTTTACTGTCCCGCGGCATTCCGGTCATCGTGGATGAAGCGTACTACGAATTCAGTAAACAAACCGTGTTACCGTTGATGCAAAAATACGATAACCTGATCGTATTGCGGACATTCAGCAAATGGGCCGGACTGGCAGGTTTGCGTATCGGTTACGGGTTTTTCCCGCCGACAATCGCCGATTTTATCCGGCGTATTAAAATACCTTATAATGTCAATGCCGCGGCACAGCTAGCGGTCGAAGAATCGCTTAAGGACGTCGATTACCTCATGACCAGCGTGCAGCGAATAATCGACGAAAGGGCGCGCCTCTTTACGGGGTTGCAGGAAATCAAGTGGTTGGAACCATATCCGTCACAGGCCAATTTCATACTTTGCCGTGTTAAGGGACGAGAAGCTAAAAAGCTACACCAGCAGCTGCAGGCAAATGGCATCCTGGTCAGGTATTTGGACCAACCGCGGATTCAGGATTGTATCCGCTTCAGTGTAGGTAAACCGGAGCAGACGGATGCATTACTAAAGGCACTAAGAGAAATCGGAGGGTAAAGATGCCGGGAAGAAAATCGGTTATCAAGCGGGAGACGCAGGAAACAAAAATCTATCTCTCTCTGAATCTGGACGGCGGAGGGAAATATGAAATCAAGACCGGGATTAAAATGCTCGACCATCTACTCTCGCAGACGGCGAAACACGGCCGTTTAGATCTCTCGATAAAGGCCTCGGGCGACGATGAACATCACGTGGCAGAGGATATCGCCATTTGTCTCGGCAAAGCCTTGAATGAAGCCCTGGGAGAAAAACTGGGCATAACCCGCATGGCCGATGCAACCGTACCGATGGATGATGCCCTGGCGATGGTGGCCATCGACATCAGCGGACGGGGTTATTGCGAGCTGGATCTTCCTTTTGAAAAGAACGATATGCGAGGTTTCCACACCGATTTGGTAAGGCATTTTTTGGAGACATTTGCAGCCGAGGGTAAACTGAATTTACACGCGCTCATTCTCTATGGAGAAAACGACCACCACAAGGTGGAAGCGGTATTCAAAGCTCTCGGGCGGGCACTGGACGTGGCCACGCGGGTGGATAAACGCACGGCCGATAAAATACCCAGTACAAAACAAAAGATCGAGAAGTAATGGCTGATACCAAGGATAAGCGTTTACGGGATCAAGAAAATAGTTTGAGGGGTTTAAGCTGGGTGTACGGGTTAAACCACCGGTTCGCCAGTAATCCTCATTGGGACAACAACCATTGTACTTTATGCCGGGAAAGTTTCAAAGCAGATGAAGCCGATGACACCCGGAATGAAGGTTATACCTCACTCGGCGGGCAGCACTGGGTTTGCAAGAGGTGTTTCCATGATTTTAAAGATAAGTTAGGCTGGACAGTGCATAACTGGGATTAACTCTCGGTAATCAAATAACACTTTTAGTAGTACTATCGCAAGTTCAAGTGAGTGCTCTTCATAAAAAAGTTATAACCTTGCAGCGCCCCGCACCCTTAGCCCTCCTATTTTGGGAGAGAGCGAAAAACGAGATGGCGCGCTTCTGAATCTACGATCAAACAACACTGCTCACTTGCCATCGGACACCAGGATATCAGCGTCCGCTGGATAACACTACCGACTGAGATTGCTTCGTCAGGGTCTGGGGTAATGTACTTCCTCGCAAAGACAATGACTCACAAGGATCATAAAAAACCAGGGAGAATGCCCAATTAATCGCTCTTGATTTTATTACTCCACATATAGTAGAATCAATGTCTGTTTATTTCTTACCAGCCTACGTTATTCCTGGCGGAGACATTTATGGATAAGATAGCTTTAATCGCGGATACCCACGGTAATTTACCCGCTCTCAAAGAAGTGTTGGCCGATATCCGAAAGCGTGGTATCACGCGTATATTTTGTCTGGGGGACCTGGTAGGTAAAGGACCGCACGGCGCGGAAGTAATCGATATCTGCCGTGAGGTTTGTGAAAAAACAATCATCGGGAACTGGGATGAAGTAATCTCCCGAGATAGCGTCCGGCCAGATACAGTCTGGAATCGCCAAAGATTAGGAACCAGTCGGATTAATTACCTGAAAAACCTGCCGTGGACAATCGAGTTTCAAATGAGCGGGAAAAAAGTGCGGCTGTTCCATACCAACCAGGCAGGGTTGCAACATCATATTCTGCACGATGCCCCGCTTGAAAAATTGGCAGGAATGTTCCGCAATACCGCCTTTACCGGCTATAATTTAGAACCGGATGTGGTTGGTTATGCGGATATTCATTATCCCTACATAAAAACGATCAATGGAAAAATCCTGTTCAATATCGGCAGCGTGGGAAATCCCCTGGATAAGGCATTAGCCTGTTATCAGATTCTAGAAGGGAATTACGGAAGTAATAATCCCGGTCCGTTTTTAATGAACATCGTCAGGTTGCCTTATGACATCGAATTAGCGGTCAAGCAGGCGAAGGACGAGCAGATGCCGTTTATCGAACCATACGAGATCGAATTAAGAACTGCTAAATACAGTAGCGATATGCGGAAAAATGATGCTGAATAATGATTTGTGGCGGCAACTCGACCCCTAGCACGGAATTCAGAACTAATTATAGACCGGCCTAAAGGGACATCGCATCCCAAGTATCCTGGACTAATATATCCCGTAGATTACGGTTACTTGAAGAACACCAGATCCATGGACGGGAATGGGATCGACGTTTGGCGAGGGACCGACATTGCATCACGCATCGATGCTATTCTAGTGACAGTTGATTTGCAAAAGAAAGATTCAGAAATAAAGATATTGATCGGGTGCACAAAGGAAGAGAAAAAACTAGTCTACGAATTTCATAATAGAGGCGATTTGATGAAAGCGCTATTTATCGAGCGTTAATACAAAACCAGAAAGCGGAGGCGTTAGATTAACTCTTTAGTATCATATTTACCCTTTCCCCCTTCTGGATCCCGGCTTTCCCCGGGATGGGGAATTACTTTAGGCATAAAAGATAATTGACACCAGAATCAGCTTTACGTTAAAATAGAACTCTGCTTGGAACAGGTCGACTCTATGAGATGAGCCGGGCTTTTAAAAATGGCAGCGGTAATACCCGCGGGACTAAGCTTCCTACGGGTATTTTTTTATATCTAAGGAGCACGCGTGACAGAAAAATACGATCTTAACAACCTGAATACGACACACGGGCTTTCGGAAAAAGACGCTTCCGAGCGAATTACCAGAGAAGGTTACAACGAAATCCCCTCGGCAAAAAAACGTAGTATTTTTGCTATTGCCTGGGATGTATTGCGTGAACCGATGTTGTTGCTGCTTATTGCCGGCGGCACGATTTACATGTTTCTCGGGGATATCCAGGAAGCATTGATGCTACTTGGGTTTGTCTTCGTCATTATCGGTATCACTCTTTACCAGGAAAGAAAAACGGAGAGGGCTCTGGAAGCCCTGCGTGATCTTTCATCCCCGCGAGCGACAGTAATTCGTGACGGGGTAGTGAAAAAGATAGCCGGGCGAGAGGTAGTAGGCGGCGATATCATGATCCTTGCCGAAGGCGACCGTGTACCGGCTGACGGTATCGTGCTCGATTGTAACAATTTTATGGTCGAGGAATCTCTGCTGACAGGTGAATCCGTACCTGTTCAAAAATGCGAGTCGCCGGAGACGCTGGAAATGGAACGCCCCGGTGGCGATAACTCGCCATTCGTATTTTCGGGGACTCTCGTTGTGGGCGGCATGTGTATGGCCAGGGTAGTCTGCACGGGAATTAATACCGAATTCGGTAAAATTGGTAAATCATTACAGAGTATCGAGCAGGAAGAAACTCTGCTGCAGAAGGAAACCAAGCATGTCGTGCGAAACCTGGCAATCATTGGGGTTACACTATGCGTCATCATGGCGCTGGTCATTGGAATTACGCAACATGAGTGGCTGGACGGGCTTTTGAAAAGCATCACGTTGGCGATGGCGATATTACCGGAAGAATTTCCGGTGGTACTCACCGTTTTCCTCGCACTGGGAGCATGGCGCATTTCACAAAGCAATGTTTTGACTCGCCGCATGCCCGCGATCGAAACACTGGGTTCGAATACCGTGCTGTGTGTCGATAAGACCGGGACACTCACTCTAAACCGCATGTCAGTGAGAACGATTGCGGTAAGTGGGGAGTTCTTTAACATCGACCTAGATTCATCGGTTGCGCCATCTGAAAAATTCCATCAATTGCTGGAATTCAGCATTCTCGCCAGCCAGACAGACCCTTTTGACCCGATGGAGAAAGCGCTGAAAGAATTGGGCGCTCATTACCAGAACTTAACCGAACATCTGCACAGCGATTGGCATTTTCAACGGGAATATTCACTCTCCAAAGAGTTACTAGCCTTATCCCGCGTCTGGCGATCACCGAATAGCCAAGAGTATATTATTGCCTCTAAAGGCGCCCCGGAAGCAATTGTCGACCTCTGTCACCTGGGTGAAGCTGAGCTAAATGAGATCTTCAAGCAAGTGGAAATGATGGCAGGCGATGGTTTGAGAGTGCTCGGGGTAGCAAAAGCCCACTTTAAATCACCCGCTTTGCCGGGCAACCAGCACGAATTCCGTTTTGAATTTATCGGTTTACTGGGGTTTGCCGACCCTATCCGCCCGACAGTTCCGGCAGCGATCAAAGAATGCTACCGGGCGGGTATACGCGTGGTGATGATCACCGGAGACTACCCGGTAACAGCACAAAACATTGCGTTGCAAATCGGTTTGAATCCGATCGATAAAATTATTACCGGACCGGAATTATTTGCCATGAGCGATACCGAACTGAAAGAACGTATCAAGGAAGTAAATATTTTTGCCCGGGTTGTTCCTGAACAAAAGCTCACGCTGGTTAATGCTCTAAAGGAGAACGGCGAGATTGTCGCGATGACGGGTGACGGTGTTAATGACGCTCCCGCGTTGAAATCCGCCAATATCGGTATAGCCATGGGTGGCAGAGGCACAGATGTCGCTCGCGAGGCCAGCTCACTGGTACTGCTGGACGATGATTTCTCATCAATCGTGAAGGCAGTACGATTGGGCAGGAGAATTTTCGATAATCTCCGCAAAGCCATGGCATACATTCTGGCAGTACACGTACCGATTGCCGGTTTGTCCCTGATTCCGGTGTTGTTCGGCTGGCCGGTGGTGCTGCTACCTGTGCACGTGGTATTTTTGGAGCTTATCATCGATCCGGCATGTTCGGTCGCTTTTGAAGCTGAGCCGGAAGAGCCGAATGTTATGGATAGGCCACCGCGTAACCGAACCGAACCTTTGTTTAGCCGCCGGACGATTGTTTTAAGTATGCTGCAAGGTTTTGCGGTGCTGATCGTCACTTTGGTGATATACGGAGTTAATTTAAAGAGTAATATAGGCACTCCAATTGAACGTGAAATGCAAGGGCGTAGTTTAGCTTTTATTACTCTTGTTATTGCTAACCTGGGGCTGATTCTTTCTAATCGGGTCTGGTCGAAGAATGTGTTCGCGAGTATGCGTAATAAAAACACTTCATTAACCATCATTGTTGTAGCCACGATGTTATTATTGACACTTGTAATCTATATCCCGGTATTGAGAGATCTGTTCCGTTTCGGTTATTTGCACCCTAATGACCTGGCGTTATCGTTTGGCGCCGGTTTGGCGTGCATACTCTGGTTCGAAGTAGTGAAATACTTTAGCGGCAAAAAATATAAAGTAGTATAGTATTCATGGTTACGACTCTCCGCATTTTCACTACGAAAATCTAAAACGGATTAGTATTAAAGGTAAATTTTTATGCCTGACAACTGGATTATGTTCGATAAAGGGAATGTCCGTTTCAATTACCGGGTAGCCGGCGCATTGCTATCCACAATAAAAAAGTATTACTTTCCCGTCTGACGGAATTTAGCTGGTGGATATTACCCGGCGGCTGGGCGGAGTTGATGGAGAGGTCCGACGAGGCTTTGAAGCGTGAGATGCGAGAAGAACTCAATGCAGAGGTCAAAATTGGACGCTTGCTCTGGACAATGGAGAATTTTCACGGTGACGAAACCCGTTACGGGCATGAGATCAACCTGTTTTATTTAATGACATTACCTCAAGATTGCCAGATGATGAAATACAAAGAATATACTACCAAAGACGATGGGTATGACATCATCTGTAAATGGGTGCCGCTGTCCGAAATCGAAGGTACTGAATTGTATCCCAGCTTCTTGCGAAAAGCCCTGTTAAGACTGCCAAAGAAAACAGAGCACATTATTTGGGATGAAAATACCGGATCCCAACTTTCGCTGGGATGACGTTGGTCTTAGATTAATTCGTCCTGCTGAGACGGACTCAGATGATCAACAAGCAAGCACCGCCCTCATCCGTACCTTCATCCTCCACTGGGAGAGGGTCAATATTTTCAGGCTAATTTATTGCCCGTTAACCGTTCGTAAGCGGTACGGTATATGCGTGAGGTGGAGGTCACCACCTCTTCCGGGAGCATGGGAGCGGGGGGAGTCTTGTTCCAGCCCGTTTTCTCGAGCCAATCCCTGACAGGTTGCTTATCGTAACTGGGCTGCGATTGCCCCACTTGATATGTTTTTACATCCCAGAAACGCGACGAATCCGGAGTAAGCATTTCATCGATCACAATCAATTTACCATTTTCCAGCCCGAACTCGAACTTGGTATCAGCAATGATGATCCCCTTTTGAATGGCTTGCTTGCGGGCAAAACTATAAATAGCGAGACTCTTGTCTCTAACCGTCTCTCCGATTTCTCGACCAACTAATTTGTGGACATCTTTCATCGTAATGGGCATGTCATGACCCTCTTCGGCCTTGGTGGTAGGCGTAAAGATCGGTTCCGGCAACTCCTGACTTTCCAGTAAACCCTTAGGCAGCGGAAGACCGAAGGCGGTGCCTGATTTTTTGTATTCCAGCCAAGCTGAACCAGCCAGATAACCTCGTACCACACATTCGACAGGTAAACGATCGACTTTCTTAACAACCATAGACCTGCGTGCCAGATATGGTGGATAGGCAAACCTCCGATTAACGGGAAGATATTTATCCAGCACCTTCACATCTTCAATCATCTCGATGACGTGATTGGGGATAATATTTTTTATTTGCCCGAACCAATAGGCTGAAATCTGATTTAGGACCTTGCCTTTATCCGGGATGCCAACGGGCAGAACGACATCGAAGGCTGAGATTCTATCCGTAGCTACGATCAACAGATATTTACCCAAATCAAAGGTATCCCGCACTTTACCTTTAACGAAGGGAGGGAGAGGTAATTCGGCATTGATTAGAATCGAGTTATCTTGCGTCACAAATCCTCCTTAAGGAAACAGAAAATCGAGTATTTTATCGACATCCGCAGCGGCAACCCCGCTGTTAATCGGTCTGCCTTCAAGACTGGACTCAAATATTTCATTATCCTGATGGATTTCACCGATCACACGTATATGGTGGGCTTCGAGGTGGTCGCGCAACCGCTTCGCCACACTTTCCGAAGGGATTTTGTTCAATACCGCCCAGACATCGGAAATTTCTATCTGTTCCGAAAGTTCGGAGATTTTTTCCGCCACTTCGAGAGAGTCCAGAGAAGGCTCGACGACTACCAGGACGCAGCCGATGCTGGTTTCTACGCCGCGACCGAAATGCTCGACACCCGCTTCCATATCCACCAGAGCAATTTCATCCGGTTCGAGCCTGAGTTTTTTTAAGAAAGAGCGGCTGACGATACCCATAGGGCAGGCACAACCTTCCAGCGCCATTAATATTTTGCCGATGCTGATCAGACGAATGCCGTCTTTCCCCAGTATGTACGCCGGGGGAATCTCCGCCGTTTGCATACCCATCGGCATCAGGTCCACCTGCATTTCAGGTACACCCGCGCGGATTGCTTCTTCGAGCATTTCTTCGAGGCGTCTTTTACCACCAAGAAGGCCGATGAGAGGTTCCGGCGGTTTTTCAAAACCCAACATGCGGTGTAAGCCGGTGTTGGATTCATCGGAGTCGATGACAAGGGTACGCCATCCACGTCTGCAGACAGCATCGGCTAACAGCCTGACAAGAACACTTTTTCCACTGCCGCCTTTACCACAAACGGCGATTTTATTCATATTTTTATATTAACACAACGATGATAGTTGACGCTCTATTGTCTTTGCGAGCCATTATGGTATAAACAGGAGGCGCGGCAATCTAAAATCCTTCAGCCCATTCAACCCGCCATGAGCGAACTCATCTTACCCAACACACTATCGTTGATACCGTACTTGATTATGAAACATACCGAAGTAGATTGCTTCGTCCTTTTGCGTCCTCGCAAAGACAAAAAAAGAACTACCATATCTTGAGCCGCCTGGGGTGACGGCGGATCGGGGGTAAAGGAGCGTGGAGATAAAGATTGCGAAAGATATTCCCCAGAGTATCGTTGGCAGCATTTTGGGCTCCGGTAATCACGAGTTCGGCAACCTGCTTTATATATTCTTCGAGAGACGAAAAAATTTTTTTATAACCGACCCCATAAGCATAGCCATAGATATTGTCGCGGCGATATTCATCAATAATTATGTTATTAAGTTTCGCCCTGGATTCAATAGATAGTTGAGCACCCAGAAAATATTGAGCATACGTCCGAATCTGAGGTAAAGGGGCTTCTTTAAGGAAGGAATCGATGATATCATCGAAGGCATTATCAGCCCCGTTTTCAAGGCTGATGGCAGCCATTTCAGCAAGTTTTTTCAAGAACAAATCATAATCGTCATATTTCGATTTGTAATCGAGCTCGTAAACGGAAACGAATGGTTTTTCTTTGAGTAGTTTTGATTCGATTTCAGGCGGCGCTATTTCACGGATAACCAGTTTATACCCTTCCGACCAGAAGGTTTCCGCTGCCGAGTCCTGGTCTTCCGTATCGGGCATAAAATGCATTCGAATCCCCCTCGTATTTCCCCACCCAACTACCAAATACTAAAATCTAAATCCCAAATCCCAAACAAATTCTAATAATCAAATAGTGAAAATTAGAACCAGGTCATTCGGGCTTAAACCCTGAGGTGATTGTCATTTTATCATTTATTAACCAAGGGTCGTCCGTGTGCGCCAAAACATATTTCTCAAACTGCTTTAGCCCTTCTTCAAAAGATTGCTGACTAATAAGCGTTAATACAGAGGTTGATTTCAACCTTACCCTCGATAATCTATCCTCGCCGGAGTTATATGACGCCTGTAACGAGGTTTCTGTTTGCACGCCAGCAAATCCGGCTTCCCGCATCCATGTCTCGATTTGTTTGATAGTTTGAGTGCGCAGTTCATCGATTTTCAACGCTTCCGGGAAAAATTTGTGTTCCGGATCAACACTTACATGCTCCAAAGCGCCATAACGGTTGAACAGTATACCTTGGGGTTTCATGATTTTATAGCATTGCCGAATAAGATTGTAAGGATTATCGAGGTGATGCAGCAAGTGAGACATAAAAATGATATCGTAAGAATTCTTACCGAATTCCATATTTGTCACGTCTCTTTCCAGCCAATTTACCCGCGATTCAGAATCCTTTTGTTTAGCTTTTTCAATCATCTCTTTGGAATTATCGATGGCAGTGACGGAATACCCAAGTCGGTAGGCGAAAGGAACCGCAAATCTGCCTGTGCCGCAGCCGAGATCCAACATCATAATTGGTTTTCTACTACCGACTCGATTGGAGATAACGTCGAGACATAACGCCAAATTACGATCGTACAACGGTCTCCCGGCTTCCCAGGTCTCGGCGATTTGAGCATAGTTGGCTTTATTTATTACTTGCCTCCGAGGATTATTATCTCTTGGAGATAGTATTTGTATTGTGGATTTTACTTCAAGCATGGAATGACGTGTAGGATATTAAGGTCCGCCCTTCACCTGTATGATCTGTCCCGTGATAAATGAAGCATCTTCGCTAACGAGGAAAGAAACCACGCCGGCGATGTCGTCAGAATCGCCTATGCGTTTCAGGGCAATCTGCGCAATGGCAAACTTGCGGAAGTCATCGACATACATGCCCTCAAGCTTAGCCGCATTGCGCAGCATTTCAGTATCGATAAAATCCGGCGCCACACCGTTAACGTTAATATTGAACGGACCTAACTCTAAAGCTAACGCTTTGGTGAAACCGTCAATGGCGGCATTGGCAGCGGCATAGAGCGATTGTGCCTTTTCGCCGAGAATCGCTGGCACGGGCGAGGAGATATTGACGATCTTGCCCCATTTCTGTTGGACCATATATTTTTGTGCCAGGCGAGAGCAGTTGAAACATCCTTTAGTCTGTACAGAGATAACTGCATCCCAATCCTGGATAGTGATTTTATGTAAAGGAATGATTTGACGTATACCGGCATTATTGACCAAAATATTTACACCGCCGAAGACCTTCTCCGCCTCGATAAACATGGTCTCAACTTCCTGCCAGTTAGAAATATCCGCCCTGATAGCAATGGCTTCGTGGTGAGTTTTTCTGAGTTTGTCCGCGACATGTTCGGCATAGGCTAAATCTTTATCATTGATAACGACCTTAGCACCATCCGACGCCAGACGCACCGCAACGGCTTTGCCGATGCCACGTCCGGCGCCGGTGATCAGGGCTACCTTCCCGTCCAGTCTTCCCACTTAAAATCTCTCCATATCTCTCCCTATTCAATCTGAGACAGTAGGTTACAGGAAAGGGAGAGTAATTAAAAGCTCATTGGAGCGGATTATAACTTCCTCATATCGAATTCACAGAATTTATCTTTGGCGGTCTCAAAAGGCATCGTAAGTATTGTATCGATTTCGATTTTCTTCTGGGCAATTTCCAGTGCCGTCAAACAGTAACTCTTACAGATCATCAACTTTGCGAAGTCCGGTCCGGCTTTTTCGGTGATTTTAGCGTACAAAGCGCATCTGGGAATGCGATAAGCCAATTCGTCCTTGTTGTTCAGTGTAATAGCAATCTTCAGAGTTTCCTGAGTGGAAAGATTGGCAATCTCGACGTAGCGTTGTAGGACATGGGGGAAAATCAGGAACTGCTTGCCCTGACGATCCACCGACTCCAGTACAGCTTCAATCGTGCGGTCAGAGTACTCGTCACCGAGCTGGATGGTCCGGGACATCCATTTCTTGCCCATCTCTTTGAAAAAGGATTCCGCCGCTTTGGGGGCATCGGTTTGGCTTTTACCCTTGATTGCCGCCATAAGTTCTCCGGATACTTTTTCAGCATTAAACTCGCTGCGCAGCGTTTTGATCATATCTTCATTGAGGTCGAAGGAATACGGTTTGGGTGCAACGTACAGGGGATAAGGTTGCTTTTTTAATTCAGCAAAATAATCTGTTGTCATTCTTTTCTCCTATTTACTCCACTGCTCGCCTTTGCCCTGCACTCGTAAACGCTCCATCGGTGCGATTTCGATCTTGATGGCGTTTACCGGGCAGACTTCGATGCACAAATTGCAGCCGGTGCATTTGTCCCGGCGTGCAGCGCCCATCACATAGTTACCATCGATTCTGGGATCCATTTCTTCCAGTTTCTTTTCCAAAGTTATAACACGATTCACGTATAACACCGCCTCCGGGCAAATCTGTAAGCACTTTTTACAGAGGAAGGGAACCGTACACTTAGTAAGGTCAATCGTAATTTTGGGATACTTCCGTCCCCAGATAAATTCCGGAATCTTCGTCGGCATACTCATAGCCACACCTCCGCGACGGCTGGAACTGTTTCTCTTCTTACCAGGCTAATGGCCTGTCGAGGACAGGCGGTATGGCAAAGACCACAACCGAAACACTTGAACATATCAATGTTGGCTTTGCCGCTGGTCGTCTCGAACTTGAGAGCGCCCCACTGACAGCGCTGAGCGCAGATACCGCAACCGTTGCACTGGGCATAGTCAACCTTAGCCAGATAGTGACTCTTTAGAACTTGGAGACCAAAATCAACACCGTTTCTCAGTGCCCCGCAGTCAGGGTAATCGCACTGGCAGAAGCCGCCGATATACGGGGCGCCGAAGAGCATCAGGATATGCACGAACCCACGGGCGTCCATCTCATGGTTCCATTCTTTGGCTTCCTCGATGTTGACGAACTTCACGCCACCCTTGTACCTTTCCGGCCACCTTTCCCACTTGAGCATCCCAACCCCCATGCCCATGCAGGTATATTCGTGCTCATTCCTCTCATCTCTAGCCCGATCTGCTTTCCGGCAGATACAACTTTCCAACCCGATGGGAGAGCAGAGCTCCAGCACCTTGTCCGCATCGGCTAGCGGCACCACCATGCTGCCCTGCCCGGTTTCCTGCATGGTTTGCCGCATCTTTTCAAACCCTTCCTTGTCATTATTCTCAATGGCATTTAACAGGTCCTGTATACTAGGCCCGCTGCGGACACCGGTTTCCAGCCCGGCCTCGGCCCCTTTAGCCGTCTCACCGGGGGCTCTAAGTTTGTACATGTTGCGGGCGTAGTTCGTGGGATTCAGGTACCAGAGACCGTCGCCATATTTCTGATCCCCGAATTGTTCACATAGAAAGCACATATTCCCTCCTCTCTCTATTTATATCTTTATTCATTTATCATGTTTAATTCATATTGTTATACCAGTAATCGGCGGCCGGTTTCTTTACAAAGATGTCCCCGTTCAAAGATGCAATTGGCGCACATGCGGCAGTTGAGGCAGCGCTTGGCTTCTTCCATGGCTTGCCATTCTTTGTAGCCTAACTCGACCCCTTCAAAGGTCTTGACCGACTCGACCGGCAGCAGTCGGGGCATTTCCCAACGCGGCTTGCGGGTTAAATAAGCCGGTACCTGCTCCGGCTTGATGGTCAGTTCAACGCGGGATTCCTTCAGCGGAATGATGTATTGACCGCTGAGGTACTGGTCAATGGAGACGGCCGCGGTCCGTCCCTCCGCCATCGCCTCAACGATATGGCTACCGGTCCCCGACCGGTCACCCACGGCAAAGACACTGGGAACATTGGTTTCGAAAGTATCCTTGTTCACCTGCAGACTGGCTTCTTTACCTTTACCCGCGGGTGGACCGAGCAAGTCACCCAGTTCGGGAATGTGTCGTTTCGCCTGAAAGACAGTAGCCGCATAAATGACGGTATCCGCTTTCACGCTGTAAACACTATCCGGCCCGTCCGTCTCAACCAGTGGGAAACCCCTGACCGTGCGGTGAATTTTCCCTTTAACCCCCGGAGTCAAAGGTATTACCCGCTTGAATGTAATCCCATTAATCTTAGACCCGGTTTTAGTGGTAAATTCCTGGGGTACCATCGAGGGCTCGATCTGCACGCCTTCTCTTTCAGCTGCCTCCAGCTCCCAGGCAGGAGCCGGGATATTACTCGGCTGGCTGCGATCCCCGCGTGCCTCTAAACAGGCCAGATGAACCTCTGACGCCCCCAGCCGGAGCGCCGTCCGCGCCGCGGCAATGGCAATCGAGTCTCCCCCGATTATCCAGACCTTGCCGCTTAACAATGGACGACGGTCCATTTTCACATCCTGCAAGAAGGTCATCACGGGCAACACGCCCGCCAGGCTGGCACCGGGTATTTTCGCTCCTTCATTTCTATCCGCTCCGCAGGCTATCAGTGTCGCTTTAAAGCCCTGTTGCCGTAAAGAAGCCAACGTGAAATCTCTACCCACCCGCAAATTTGTATGAATCTTAATACCCAAAGCTTCAAGGTAACTGATATCAGCCCGAATCACTTCGCCAGGTAACATGAAATTGGGTATTACTGTCGCCGGCATGCCGCCGGGTATCGACGACGCTTCGAAGACGGTCACGCCGTAGCCTTTTTTCACCAGGTCAGAGGCGGCAGTTAATCCGGCCGGGCCAGACCCAATAATGGCAATCTTTGCCTCTTTAGTTCTGGCAGCCGGTAATGGTTTTGCAGTGTTTCCTTTTTCGGCTGCGAAACGCTCCAGCCACTGGATGGCAATAGGTTTGTCCAGCACATCCCGGTTGCATTCGTCTTCGCAGGGATGCCAGCAGACGTGCCCGCAAATCGACGGCAGTGGATTCTTCTCCCGGACAACCGAATTGGCCTTCTGGAAGTCTCCCATGGCAATCGCCTGCACAAAATTGGGGACATCCACATATAAGGGACACCCGGCTTCACACGGGGACAACTTATCTACTTTGGGCCAGCACCTCTCAACGTGAATATAGGCCGGGACAACACGCCGCCTGGCCAGACTGTAATAATTCAAAGATGTTGATACGACCATGCTCTAAACCTCCTCTATATCTGAAGCTCCAAGGTTTGGCAGTATACTACCACATAGGGCTAAACAGTTCAATTATCAGTGAACAACATACAATAATCAAAATGCGGTTACTTACTTTCTTTTAACGCTCCGGCGACAATCTCAGCCAGGTCCAGCACCTTAACAGTATCGCTAGCTTTTTTATCTTTGAGACCGTCCTCGAACATGGTAACGCAATAAGGGCAGCAGGCGCAAATGACCTTTGGATCCTCCTTCAGTGCCTCTTCAACACGTTTAGTATTGATGCGCGTGCCAAGGTTCTCCTCCATCCACATACGTCCGCCACCCGCCCCACAACAAAAACCCCTCTCGTGGTGGCGTCCCATCTCCAGCGGCGCCTTGCCGCTGACCGCTTTCAAGACATTACGGGGGGCTTCGTAGATACCATTGTAGCGTCCTAAATAGCAGGAATCATGGAAGACCACCTTGCCCAAGTCGACACTCTCGTTCAAGGGCAACTTGTCTTCCTCAATCAAGCGGTTGACGAGTTCGGAATAATGGATGACCTCCAATTCCACCCCGTACTGGCGGTAGTCATTCTTGAAGGTACTGAAACAGTGCGGACAGGAGGTGATTATCTTTTTGATACCTTTATCCTGGAACATCTTGATGTTTTCTTTAACCATCTTATCGTAGTTAAATTCGTATCCTAATCGGCGTACACTGTCACCGCAACATTTCTCGCTGATACCCAGTGTGCCCCAGGAAATATTAGCGGCGTCCAGAATCCTGGCGATGGATTGGGTCGTCTGTCGGGCGCGGGCATTAAAAGCGCCGGCACAGCCTACGTAGAATAGATATTCTGTTCTCCCGGTCAGGAATGGTTTCACCTTCAGGCCTAATGCCCACCTGGCCCGGTCAGTGGGCGGAATTCCCCAGGGGTTGCTGCGTTGCCGCATGTTCTCAAATAACTTGCCCAATTCTTCCGGGAACTGGCTCTTCTCCTCCACCAGGTAGCGGCGCATGCCCACGATTTTAGGCACGTGTTCAATGAACACCGGGCACATTTCCATGCAGGCACCGCAGGTAGTACAGGACCAGATGGCATCGGTGGCAACACTCCCTTCGTGATCGCTGCCGATCAGCGGCAGCACTGCTTCTTTTTTATTTAGGAGTAGCTGGCCGTTTTTAGCCAGGTTATATTTCAGGTCGTGTATCACCGTCCGGGGATTGAGTGGTTTGTCCGTGGCGGTCGCCGGGCAATTGTCCGTGCAGCGGCCGCACTCGGTACAGGCGAAGGTGTCCAGCAGGTCCGTCCAGCGGAACTGGTCGATTTGTCCGACACCCAGAGTCTTACTTTTTTCGAAATCTTCTCTGGGTTGCGTGGTTACCTTTTCCAGGCTTCGGAAGTAACAGTTGGGAATGGAAGCGAGCATATGGGTGTGCTTGGTGTAAGCCAGATAGTCGATAAAACCCAGCAGCCCGATAGAAAACAACCACCAGAAGACATTACCTGATGATTCGGCGGCACCGATGGAGGTATTACCCATGAAGGTAGCCGCCAGCCAATTGGAAACCGGCATGAATGCACCACCCTTTTCAATTCCCTGGACTATCTGGCTGGCGTGTAACCCGAAATAGCCGACCATCAGCACCACAAAGAGGCTCATAGTGATGGCCGCATCCGGGCTCATCGGCAGGGTGTACTTGGGACGAAAAACCAGGCGCCGCAGAAGTGAAACGGTGATACTCAAGAGGGCAATCACCCAGGCCAGTTCAAAAATGAGTGCGAGCACCGGGTATGGACCGGTGGGCAGCAGCCTGGGGAACAAGCCCCCGAGCACGGTGAGGATATTGGCCACGACCAAAACTAAAAACGACCAGAAAAAAATGGCGTGGTTGATGCTGAAAAGATACGATCGGCTGAGGGTGCACAACTGGGCAAATGGATAAAGGAGCATGCTTCGAATCCGTTTGCCCCGGGCATCGAAGCGATTTTCCGGCTGTCCCAGTCCGATGACCCGAAACCGGCGGTAAGCGCTCCAGATAAAAAACGCGATGGCGATGATAAAGATGCCTAGAAATATCCATGCTCTAGATGACACGGGTTTGCTCCTTTGTATTCAGATCTATATCAGTTAGCTTTTTTGGCTCTTAACTCTTTAACGTAGTTGGTCATGGCCGGCACTACCTGGAGACAATCGCCTTCGATACCGTAGGTGGATACTTCATAAATCGGCGCCTGGCGGTCGTAATTGATGGCGATGATAACGCCGGAATCCCGCATGCCGGCTAAATGCTGGATAGCGCCACTGACACCACAGGCAATATAGACCTTCGGTCTCACGGTGACGCCGCTCTGCCCAACCCACAAATTGAAGGGCGCGATTTCGTCTTCTACTGCAGCACGGGTACAGGCTACCTTGCCACCCATGGCGTCCGCCAGGTCCTGCAGCAGCTGGAAATTCTCCTTGGATTGGACACCGCGACCGCCGCAAATAATTATCTCGGCGTTGGTTAAATTAACCGTGCCCGAACCCTGTTGGCTGCTATCGATTACTTCCAGCACCTTGACACCGATGGATTCTTCGCGGATAGCAGCCGGCTCGCGGATAATTTCACCCCGGCGGTTAGTATCTTTCTCTGGCATGGCCATGGCCCGCGGGCGGATGGTAGCCATCTGAGGCCGGGCATGTTCGGTGACTACAGTAGCCATGATGTTGCCGCTGTAGGCCGGACGGGTCATGAGCAGCAACCTCTTCTCATCGATACCCAGTTTCGTGCATCCCTCGGTTAAACCCGTTTTTAGTTCGGTGGCCACCGCTCCAGCCAGGTCCCTGCCCAAGCTGGTGGAACCCAACAATACGATCTCCGGTTTGTACTTATTGATCAATTGGCAAACCGATTTGTAATAGGGTTCAGTGCGGTAATAATGAAATACCGGGTCATCCATCAGGTAGGCTTTGGCCGCCCCGTAGCTGAATGCCTCCTGGCAGAGGTGTTCGACTTTATCCCCGATGACTACTGCCGATAACTCTACGTCCAATGTCTTCGCTAGTTCCGCGCCGGCTCCCAGCAATTCCCAGCTAACCGCGGCTGCAGCCCCGTTTTTCTGTTCGATAAATACCCAGACACCTTGATAATCTAAATCAGACATGTTAACTCCTGTTCTCTTTTGGTATAACGGTTACACGGAAAAAATATCATTTTCTATCAAGGTATCGATTAAAGACCGCGCCGCTCCTTCAGGGTCGGAAATACCGTCGCCCAGGATCTCGCTCTCCGGCATGGTCTGCGAAAATATTTTCCTCACCTGTGTCGGGGAGCCTTTTAAGCCGATATCTTGCGCCGCCAGCTGCAACACGGTGTTATCCCAGCGGGTGACCTGGGCCCGGTCAGCCATCATCTGCATACGCACGGCCGGCTCCCGGGGATGATTTATCTGCGGGACTACCGAAACCATGGCCGGTAAGGTCGCCTCGATCGTCTCATACCACCCATCCACCATCCGCCTGACTGTAATCTTTTTCCCCGGCTGGTCCACATTTTCGATCCGGTCGACCAGTGTCAACTGGGAGTAGTTAAGACGGGTCGCAATCCCCGGACCCACCTGGCCGGTCGCGCCGTCAATCGTCTGTTTGCCGCAAAGCACCATCGCGATCTCATCTTTCTCGGATAACTTTTTAATGGCCGCGGACAACACCAGGCTGGTCGCCAGAACATCGGCACCGCTGAAAGCCGGGTCGCTTAAAAGTACCACCTCATCTACCCCCATCGCCAGCGCTTTTCGCAGTGTCCCCTCGGCGCTGGGCGGTCCCATGCAAATAGCCGCTACCCGGAACTGGTACTTTTCCTTGAGCTTGATGCTCTCTTCCAGAGCATACGCGTCAAACGGATTGAGTATGCAGGGCACCCCTTCTCTTATCAGCCGGCCGTTGACAGGATTTAGGTTGATATACGCAGCATCCGGTACTTCCTTGATACACACCACGATTAACATCGGCTAAACCTCTTTTTTCTTTACCTATTGTGTTTAATTTGGCAGCGTTTATAGAACATGTCTAAATATTTCATTTTATCCTATCATATTATGAATTACAGCGTAAAAGTATGTTTCAAAAATCTAATGACCCGTCTGATGCAGCACTCCTGAAACCATGATTTTAAGATGGCGGCGGGTTGGAGCATCGATTAAATATACAAGGCAATACACTCAAATGATGCGAATTTGGCTGTTTTATTTTGCACTCCAGTCAGGCTTTCGCTTATCTTTAAAAGCCTGAGCTCCTTCTTTGAAATCTTGAGTGCTACGGATGAACGTCAACAATCTCCCTTCGTTTATCAGACCCTCTTCTAATGTCATATCGTATCCTTTAAGCATACCTTCTTTGACAGCCCGGATAGTCAGGGGAGCTGCGTGTCTCATGAGGTTTGCCCATTCGAGAGCGGAAGTCATCAACTTATCCGGCGGAACAACTTTATTAATCAACCCGATTTTCAAAGCTTCCTGAGCATCTATCTGCTGGCCAAGCAACATCAATTCAGCGGCTTTACCCCGACCGATAAAACGCGGCAGACGATCTATTGCGCCTCCGGCCGGTAAAGTGCCAATTTGTACTTCGGGGGTGCCAAAACGGGCATTTTCCGAAGCCAACCTGAGGTCACAGGTCAAGGCCAGTTCTAACCCACCACCAAGGCAATAACCGTTAATGGCGGCAATAACCGGTTTCCATATCAGATCAAAACGCAAATGGTCACTAACCTGCCGTGTGGGAACTTGAGTTCCGGCAAGAGAAATGGATTCTTTGATATCTGCGCCGGCGGAAAATGCCCGAGAACCGGCTCCGGTCAAGATTCCCACCCAGACATTGTCGTTGTCCCGAAAATCATGCATCACTTCCTGTAGTTTAAAAGTTAGCCGGGCATTTAGGGCGTTTAAGGATTCGGGGCGATTTAGAGTGATAATGCCGATTTTGTTCTCTATTTTATAATCAACACACTGCATTCTTTCTCCTATAAAAGCGTATGGTTTCACAAGTTGGTTCGATTTTAACATCAAGCGGTATAGATAACAACATTTTACAGGCGACATTATTACTTGCAATAGGGTACCGAGGAGTTTAGTCTGCGTTCACCCTCATACATGTGCTTCCGCTCAGTACTTTGGCTGTATCTTCTATACATTCGTCCGCCTGAGGTGGGCTCAGTACTGCGCCCTCGAGGGAGTAGAATGATAATATAAAGTCAAGGTTGAGGATATCGCCGGCATGAGTAAAGATACTACCTGGTTACATCCAGATTACAGCCAGCTGAGGTTAGCAGATATTAGGGAACAGGGTAAAACCGTTTACGCTTGTTCTTTTGCTTTCTTCTGTAATTCGTAGAGTTTGGTCAAGGCTTCGAGCGGGGTTAACGAATCTATTTCCAATTTCTCGATTTCTTCGATCAATGGCGATTTTTGTCCGAACATCGATATCTGCATAATGCTCTCCGGTTTTGTCTTACCTTTGACAGATGAATTGCCGTTAGCTGTTTCCAGTTCATCGAGGATTTCCTGTGAACGGTGTACAACCGACCGCGGCAAACCAGCGAGCTTAGCCACATGAATACCGTAGCTTCTATCCACACCGCCGGGTACAATCTTTCTTAAGAAAATCACCTCGCCGCGTTCTTCTTTTACCGCGACATTGTAATTCCTGACCCGGGGTAGATAATCAGCCATTTGGATCATTTCGTGGTAATGGGTGGCAAAAAGTGTCTTGGCGCCCTGTTTCGGATGATTGTGAATATATTCGACAACCGCTTTGGCAATTGACAAGCCATCATAGGTACTGGTGCCGCGACCGATTTCATCCAGTATCAATAACGAGCGGGACGTAGCGTTATTCAGTATATTCGCCGTCTCTACCATTTCCGTCATGAAAGTAGAATGTCCCGCAGCTAAATCTTCGCGCGCGCCGATGCGGGTGAAAATCCTATCCACCAATCCGATATCGGCTTTTTCCGCCGGTACATAACTTCCGATATGAGCCAGTAAAACAATCAAAGCCACTTGCTTGAGGTAGGTGGATTTACCGGCCATATTGGGACCAGTGAGAATGATGATTTGCTCATCGGAGTTGCTCAAGCGCGTGTCATTAGGCACAAAACCGGTATCGGTTAACGAACGTTCCACGACAGGATGCCGTCCGTTAACAATGTGTATTTCATCCGTTTCATCAAGAGACGGCTTTATATAGTTGTGATGAACTGCCACTTCCGCCAGGCTGGAAAAGACGTCTAGATTAGCGAATAAATCGGCGGCTGACATGATCGATTCACGATAAGCGGCAATTTGCCGGCAGACCTGCTGATACACAGCTCTTTCCAGGGTTTCAATGCGTTCCCTGGCATTTAGAATGGTAGATTCGTATTCCTTTAATTCCGGCGTGTAATAACGTTCTCCGGTGGAAAGGGTTTGCTTGCGGATGTAATTTTCCGGTGCCTGTGCCACGTTAGATTTAGAAATCTCGATGTAATACCCAAAGACCTGATTATAGCCGATTTTCAACGATTTAATACCGGTTTTCTCCTGTTCGGTGCGTTCCATGCCGACCAGGAACTGCCGGGCATTTTTTGATACCGACCTCACATTGTCCAGTTCCTCGGAAAAACCGGTCTTGATGACATTTCCTTCCCCCACGCTGCTAGATGGTTCCAAAACGATGGCCTTGGAGATTAAATTTATGATCTCCGGCTGGGGTCTTACATTTTCTTTGAGTCCGTTAAATCGGGTTGTATTTATGATACCCATCGCGTTGGGGATTTTTCCCAACGTACTCGAGAGTGCAATTAACTCTAGCGGGAGCGCATTACCACCGGCAATACGGTTGATCAAACGTTCAAGGTCGGCGGTCTGGTTCAACAGTTTAATTATCTCAGCCAGGAGGACGAGATTTTCCACAAAATACTCGATTGATTCCTGCCGCGACCGAAGTTCTGTTATGTCAAGTAAAGGTTGGCTTAACCACCGCTTCAACAACCGCCCACCCATGGCTGTTTTAGTCTCATCGATGACGGAAAGTAACGAACCTTTGAGTTGTCCTGTTGAAGTGCGGAAGATTTCGAGGTTACTCTGTGTCTGGCTATCCAGCGCCATAAACCTTTCGGTGGAATAAACGGTTAACCGCTTTAACTGAACAAGAGCCGTTTTCTGTGTATCGCCGAGGTACTGGATGATCGCCCCGGCCGCTTTGACGGCCAACGGTAAACCGTTAACCCCAAATCCTTCCAGCGTCGCAACGCCGAAGTGCTTGAGCAATGATTGTTGGGCGACTTCCGCTTCAAATTCGTAATCATCGAGTTTGGTCAATGGCAAATTAAAACCTAAATCCGGTAAAACGGTATCCTTGGCAACAATAATCTCGGAGGGTTTGAGGCGCTCCAATTCGGCACGCAACCGATTCAATGGTAACTGGGTGGTAGCGAACTCACTGGTAGTAATGTCCACATAAGCAATCCCGGCGGAATTTTCATCGGTTGTCAGACTGACCAAATAATTGTTTTGCTTACTTTCCAGCAGGTTCGGTTCGATAACGGTGCCCGGTGTGACCACCCGGATAACCTCGCGCTGGACAATGCCTTTAGTGGCGCCCGGTTTGGTCATCTGTTCGCAAATGGCCACTTTGTAACCACGGTTGATGAGCCTGGCAAGGTAGTTATCAATGGCATGATAAGGTATCCCGGCCATCGGCACCTTGTTGCCCTTGCCCATCTCCCGGGACGTGAGTACGATCTCAAGTTCCCGGGAAGTGGTTTTGGCGTCTTCATCGAAAGTCTCATAAAAGTCACCCAGGCGAAAAAGCACGATCGCCTGAGGATAGCTCTTCTTGATCTTCAGGTATTGTTGACGGATAGGGGTAATGACATCACGCATAACAGAGATATTGTACTTTAGTTGGGGTGAAAAGGGGAAGGGGGAAGTCGGGCTAAAACAGGAATGATACTAAATTAATAGGCAATTGTAAGTAACATTGTCATATCTGATTTGACAAATATGAATGTCTCAACTACATTGATACAAATTCCCTGTCGGAGGTTAAAATGAGTATAAGAACACGGTCAATAGGATCAATAAAAAAGGAATTGTTGGTAAAATCGCGTGAAGCCGCATTATGCGGTATAAAAATATTTAATGATCCATTGGTCTCATTCAAGTCAGAAACTTACATAGTATTAATGATAATTGCTTGGACTTATCTTTTACATGCCTACTACCGTGAAAAGGGGATTGACTATTGTTACTTCGACAAAAGAAACCTTCGGAAAATATATACTAAAACCAAATTTGGTGAAAAGAGAAAATGGGAATTGGAGAAGTGCTTGGATGATGTTAATTGCCCTCTTGATAAAGCTACAACTAACAACTTGAAATTCCTCATAGGATTAAGGCATGAAATCGAGCACCAAATGACATCATCTTTAGATAACTTTCTTAGTGGGCGTTACCAGGCTTGTGCTATGAATTTCAATTATTACATAAAAAAATTGTTTGGGCAAAAATATACTCTTGATAAGACCTTTGCGTTTAGCATACAATTTGCAGAATTTAGCGAAGAGCAGCTTAACAAGGTTGACAAAATTCTACTGCCCAATCACCTAAATAAATACATTCAATCATTTGATAATACTTTAACTGAAACGGATTATAACGATGTTAGATTCTCATATAGGCTCTTGTTTGTTCGCAAGCTCGTTAGCAAAATTGGACAATCAGATAAAGTAATTGAATTTATTGATCCGAACTCAGAATTAGCGAAAAATATATCAAAAGAATTTATCATAATAAAAGATAGTGAAAAAGAAAATATCGCGCCAAGTCTATTGTATCTGAGATTAAAAAAGCCGGTTTTGAACGTTTTAGTATGTATCATCATACGAAGCTTTGGCAAGAAAACGATGCTAAACATTCTGTTCGGAACTATGGGATTACCATTGAAAACTATTGGTATTGGTATGAATCCTGGCTGAAGAAAGTGCTTGAAATTTGTAAGGATTCTGGAGATAAATATAAATAGTGTTCTAGATTGCTATCCCCATAACAGCATACAGACAAGTTTCGGAGGAGTATCAACTCGTTTTGTCTCTGCGAGGAGGAGTTTCACTCTATTAACCGACGAAGCAATCTCAGTCTACTCAAGTGTAGAGGTATACATATTTAGTAATGCTAACTTACAGAACCGTTTTAGATTGCTACGCCTCCTGTTTATACGTGATGGCTCGCAAAGACGGAGAAACGGCCGTTAGTTGCTAAACTTTAAACTAATTTTTTGTTTTTTACGCCACCCTGAGATTCGTTCGTCGTCCGCCTCGGGCGGACTCCTCAGAATGACAAAATGGATACCGGCCTGTGCCGGGATGGAATATTCATAAATCTTAATTTCTTATTTGTTTCGTATTTCGGATTTCGATATCAGGATTTTAAGAATTCGTTGATATCTTGGGCGGCTTTTTTACCGGCGCCCATGGCGCTGATGACTGTCGCTGAGCCGGTGACGATATCCCCGCCTGCCCAAACTTTATCTTTGACTGTTTTTCCGTTATCAGCGTTAGCAACCACAGTGCCGTGAGAGGTTGTCTCCAGCTCGTGGGTCGTAGCGGCTATTAAAGGATTCGGGGTAGTTCCTAAAGCAACGATGGCGGTATTAACCTGCATAACGAACTCACTACCCGGTTTCACAATGGGACGCCGACGCCCGCTGGCATCCGGTTCTCCTAATTCCACCTCGTAGCATTCCATACCGGTCAGCCAAAAATCCTCGCCGATAAACTGCTTGGGGTTGGTGAGGAACTTGAAGAGAATGCCCTCTTCTTTGGCATTCTCCACTTCCTCGTGACGGGCAGGTAATTCCGCCGCGGAGCGCCGATAGACAATGGAAACTTCTTTAGCTCCTAAACGCAGCGCGCAACGTGCCGCATCCATGGCAACGTTACCGCCGCCGATGACGGCAACCTTTTCCCCGACCCGAACAGGAGTATCGTAAACCGGGAATTTATAACCTTTCATCAGGTTAACGCGTGTTAAAAATTCATTGGCGGAGTAAATACCGTTGAGATTCTCGCCGGGAATGTTGAGGAACATGGGTAAACCGGCTCCGGTGCCCAGAAATACCGCATCGTAGCCATGTTTCAACAATTCATCCACGGTGTCCTGCTTGCCGATAACGGCATCCAGAACTAATTCCACGCCTAACGATCTCACATACGCGACTTCGTTCTGCACGATTTCTTTGGGTAAACGGAATTCCGGGATGCCGTACATCAGAACCCCGCCGGCAACATGCAACGCTTCGAAGATGGTGACTTTGTGTCCCATTTTTGCCAGCTCTGCGGCGGTTGTCAGCCCAGCCGGACCGGAACCGACGACGGCTACTTTTTTACCGCTCGGCGGGGCTTGAGGAGATGAAGGGGGTAATGAGGTTTTATGCTTACGGTCCCAATCGGCCACATATCTTTCCAATCGTCCGATCGCGACGGGAGCCTTTTGCTTTTCCAACGTACAAACGATTTCACATTGGGTTTCCTGGGGGCAAACCCGGCCGCAAACGCTCGGTAGAGCATTGGTGTTTTTTAAGATACGAGAAGCTTCAGGCAGATTATCTTCACGCAATGCCTTGATAAAAGCCGGGATATCGATATTTACCGGACAACCGCCGACGCAGGGGCGCTTGGGGCACTGGATGCAGCGGCTGGCTTCTTCTTTCGCCTGTTCCGGGGTATATCCAGTTGCGACTTCTTCGAAATTCTTCGCCCGACCCGCCGGTTTCTGCTGCGGCATAGCGACGCGGTTTAAATTCAACTTAGCGATGTCAGCCCTCCAATATATACTCCTGATAAGATAGGTAAGTAAGGGATATCAAAGCCCCCTTCATCCCCGCCGTATCAAAGTACGGGAAAAGCTTTGATCTAAAGATTGAAGGCAATATCCCCTCTCCTGGGAACTTTTCCCCTCCCCTGTAGCCTCTTCCACAAGGGGAGAGGAGTGATTATTTTTCGGCTTTAGCGCACTGGCATTCCCAATTTTCCAGTGCCTTTTTTTCTTCATTTTTATATATTGTCTGGCGCGCGGCCAGTAAATTCCAATCTACTAAATGTCCGTCAAACTCCGGGCCGTCTACGCAGGCAAATTTTGTTTTACCGTCCACTTCCACACGACAGCAACCGCACATACCGGTGCCATCCACCATAATCGGGTTCAGGCTGACTATTGTTTTGACATTAAAGGGTTTGGTGGTCAAGGCGCAGAATTTCATCATGACGCTGGGACCGATGGCAATTACCCGATCGACTTTTTCAGTCTGCAGTATTTCTTTCAAGGGTTCGGTAACCAACCCCTTACGTCCGTACGTACCGTCATCGGTAGTAACGATGACTCTATCGCTGACACCCCGCAATTCTTTTTCCCAGAAGATCAAACCTTTGCTACGGGCACCCATGATCGAGATAACTCTATTCCCGGCTTCTTTCATGGCGCGGGCAATCGGCCGTATCGGAGCGACTGCAAAACCACCGGCGACGCAGACTACGGTGCCGAAATTCTCATCGTAGCTCGGCAAGCCCAAGGGACCGGAGAGGCTCATGATAGAGTCCCCGGTTTTCAACTGCCCTAATTGGCGGGTAGATTTCCCGACCTCCATAAAAATAACGGTCAAGGTGCCGGCATTTCTCTCCCAGTCAGCTACGGTTAAAGGTATGCGCTCGCCTTTCTCGTCGATGATCAGCGAGACAAATTGTCCGGCGCGCGCTTTAGCCGCGATGCGCGGGGCATCGAATTCGAAGAGATGGATATTCGGCACAAGGGTTTCGGCATGAAGAATTTTATACAATTTGTTTACCCCAGTAATAAATTATATGAATAATTATCAAGAAGCGATTTTTTCCACTTTCACGGCGCATACCTTGAATTCCGGTATCTTCGAAACCGGATCAACTGCAGCGTTAGTCAGAACATTAGCGGCACTTTCGGCGAAGTGGAAATTCATATATACAACACCGGCCGGGGAGACATCGGTTATTTTTGTTTTTGCCTGAATGCTGCCCCGCCGCGAGGAAACCTTGACCATTTCTCCATTTACTAGATGTAATTTCTCAGCATCAACCGGGTTTATTTCCAGAAGGTTTTCGTTCAGCAGTTCGTTCAAGCCTTTTACTTTGCGAGTCATCGTGCCGGTATGATACTGGTAAAGGGAGCGCCCGGTGGTGAGTGTTAACGGGTAAGCCGCATCCGGCATTTCCGCGGGTGGTTTATAGGATAACGGCATAAACCGTCCCTTGCCGCGGGTGAAAGTGTTGACATGTAAGATCGGCGTGCCCGGATGGTCGGTATTGGGACACGGCCACTGTAAACCACCCTTATCTAACCTCTGGTGAGTGATGCCGCCATAACTGGGTGCAAGTTTATTGATTTCGGTCATGATTTCGCTGGAATTTCGATATTCGAAACCCCTGGCACCCATTTTCTGAGCAAGTAAAGAGGTAATCAACCAATCGGGTTTGCTTTCACCAATGGCTTCGATGGCCTTACGCACCATTTGAACGCGCCTTTCGGTATTGGTGAATGTGCCGTCTTTTTCTGCAAAACTGGTCGCCGGGAAAACTACATCAGCTTCCCGGGCCGTTTCTGTCATGAAAATGTCCTGCACTACCAGGAAATCCAGTTTGCGGAGAGCTGCGACAGCATGATTGGCATCCGGTTCACTAATCGGTGGATTTTCGCCAATGATGTACATAGCTTTGATTTTACCTTGATAAGCGGCATCCATCATCTCGGTGACGGTGAGCCCAACTTTATCGCTCAACGCGGTGCCCCAGGTAGCTTCGAACTTGGCTCTATTATTGGCGTCGGAGACGGATTGGTAAGCCGGGAAAACATTCGGTAAGGCGCCCATATCGCAGGCACCCTGCACATTATTTTGACCGCGTAAAGGATTAACACCGGATGACGGTTTACCGAGGTTACCGGTGAGCATGGCCAAATAGGCGATCGCCATCACATTATCGGTACCGCTAGTATGTTGGGTGATACCCATCGTATAGAGGATGGTAGCGGGTTTATTGGTAGCATACATGCGTGCCGCGATTTTAATGGTTTCCTGCGGTACGCCGGTAATCTTCTCAACTTCGTCCAGTTTTACGTTTTTCAAAGAGGCAAGCAGGTCATCGAAATTTTCACAGCGGGAGGCGATAAATTCTTTGTCCTCCAGCCCTTCATCGACGATTACCTTGGCCATCCCCAACAGCAGCGGGACATCGGTGCCCGGGGCGTGTCTCAACCAGACATCAGAGAAGGTGGTCAGGCGAATACCCCGCGGGTTGCCGACGATCAGTTTGCCGCCTCTGTCAACGGCTTTCTTAATTTCCAAGGCAATGACCGGATGCGACTCCGAGGTGTTAGTGCCGATAGCAAAGACGCAAGCGGCGTTACCAATCTCCCGGATCGAGTTAGTCATCGCGCCGCTGCCGAAAGTAGCGGCCAGACCGCTAACCGTAGGTGCATGACACAATCTGGCACAGTGGTCGATATTATTGTGTCCCAGCACAACGCGGGTGAATTTCTGCGCGACGAAATTATCTTCATTAGTTGTCTTCGCAGAAGACAGCACAGCAGTAGATTCTTTAGGATAACTGACCAATTTGGACGCTACGAGATTCATGGCTTCTTCCCAGGTAGCAGATTCAAATTTACCGTTGCGCTTAATTAACGGTGTCTTGAGACGTTCCGGGCTCTGGACTGCTTCGGCAATGCCGAACCTACCTTTAACACAGGCCTGCCCTCGATTGACATCATTTTCCCTCGAAGGCACACTTTCAACGATTTTCCCGTCTTTGACAGCCAAGTTCAACTGGCACCCGACACCGCAATATGGGCAGGTGGTTAATACGTTGGTCGCGATATTACCTTCCCAGCGCCTGTTGCGTTCCATCAAGGCGCCGGTCGGGCAGGCATCCACACAGGCACCGCAATACTGGCAATCGGCATCGTGCAGAGAAATATCGAAAGCGGTACCGGGCAAAGCGTTACTGCCACGCATCGTCCAGGCAATGGCTGCGGCGCCTCTGATTTCCTGGCAGACACGGATACAACGGCCGCATTTGATACAAAGATTGTAATCCCGCTCGAAAAAGGTATTTTCATGGTCGATCGGTATATTTTTAGAAACGTACGGGAATTCTACTTGTTCAATCCCGATGAAGTCGCTAACTTCCTGTAATTCGCAGATCTTGTTCTTAGGACAGAGAACACACCGCATCGTCACATCGACATTGCGTAAACAAATATCATAAGGACCGCAACGTTCGCGGCGCCAGCAGGTCAAACACGGATGAGGATGCTCCGTGAGTATTAATTCGAGCACTCCTTGCCGGAAGTTTTTAATCTGATCGGTATCTGTTTTCACCACCATTCCTTCGGTCACCGGCGTGGAGCAGGCGGTGGGCAAGCCGCGCATTTTTTCGATTTCTACAATACACAGACGACAAGCGCCGTAAGGGGTCAAATCAGGATGAAAACAGAGCGTCGGCACATAAATACCGATCTGTTTACAGGCATCCAACACGGTCGAACCCGGCTTGACGGTTACTTGTTTGCCATCGATGGTTAAGTTCAAATCAGCCATAAAGACGACATCCTTCTCTGTAATTAAAAACCTTAATGGGCTTCCAGGTCACAGCGTAAGCAGCGGTCTGTTTCTTTCACGCCGTCTTTATCCGCCCAACCTAATTCTGCCATTGCAAAACAGGTGATTCGCTTGCCGACTGCCATTTCCAGCAGTTCGGGACGGAATTCATCCCGATCGATTTCCGGCGGTACGTACTTGGGGGTAGCTTCTTGAGGTGCAAGAATTTCCTCGATAATGCCGTTATTACCCAGATATTTATCGATGGCAATAGCGGCTTTACGTCCATCCTGAATAGCTTCGATCACAGAAGCGGGTCCGGACACGACATCGCCTCCGGCATATACCCCGGTTTTGGAAGTCGCCAGAGAATCTTCATTAGCTTCGATTCGACCGGCGCGAGCAACGGTGACCCCAAAGCCTGATGGAGTATCAGATTCCTGTCCGATAGCTTTGATGAGCATATCGCATTCTATGATATGCTCACTGCCCTTAATCAGCACCGGACGCGGTCTACCACTCTGGTCCACCTTACCCAGCGCCATTTTTATCAATTCAACCTTAAGCTTACCGTTAGCGGCAGTAGCTTTAGAGGGATTGGTCAGCAATTCAAGTTCGATGCCTTCTTTTACGGCGGCTTCAATTTCTTCGGTACTAGCGGGCATTTCGGCACGGGTACGGCGGTAAACAATGGTGACCTTTTCCGAACCCAACCTTAACGCAGTCCGGGCAGCATCGATAGCGACGTTGCCGCCGCCAACAACCATAATATTTTTACCTACATTTACTTTTTGCCCCAAACTGATCTGACGCAGGAATTCCACGCCATCGATAATGCCGGTGCTATTTTCACCTTCCATCCCCATGGCATTGGCTTTATGAGCGCCGGTAGCGATGAAAACCGAATCGAATCCCTGTTTGAATAAGTCTTCGGTAGATTCGACGCGGGAATTCAATTTAATATCGACACCGGTATCGGTAATATCTTTGATTTCTTTATCCAGAATTTCAGCCGGTAATCTGTATCGAGGAATACCCACCCTCATCATACCGCCAGATTGAGGTAAACTTTCGAACACGGTTACACTATGCCCTTTCTTGGTCAGATAAAAAGCGGCGGTCAGACCGGCCGGACCGGAACCGATAACAGCTACTTTTTTCCCGGTGGTAGGGGCAACCTTAGAATTCTTTTTCCAGATGCCCGTATCGCGGTCAGCGGCTAAGCGTTTTAATTCCTTGATGCCGATAGCCTGTTCCAGTTGCCCGCGGCGGCATTTGGCTTCGCAGAAATGAACGCAGACATAACCTAGCGTGGCTGGAAACGGCACCTTTTCACGGATGACAGCAACGGCTTCGCCGTACTTACCCAAACCGATAAGCCGTATATAACGGGGGATATCGATGCCGGCCGGGCAGGCATTTTGGCAGGGAGATTTCACGAGTTTGGTGCAGACGCCGGCACGGCAGTATTTTTTGTTGATATGTTCGTCATATTCCTCACGGAAATACTTGAGGGTCGTTAAAACTGGGTTAGGCGCCGACTGCCCCAAAGCACAGAGTGATGTCGATTTGATGGTACCGGCGAGTTTTTCCAGTTTACGGATATCATCGGGAACGCCTTCCCCACGGGTGATGCGTTCCAGGATCTGTAACATTTGTTTGGTACCGACGCGACAGGGCACGCATTTACCGCAGGATTCATCCTGGGTAAATGTCAGGAAAAAGCGAGCCATGTCGACAATACAAGTGTCCTCGTCAGCTACCACCATACCGCCGGAACCCATGATTGAACCGGCTTTCGTCAATTGCTCGTAGTCAACCGGCAGATCTAGTTTGGAAGCCGGTAAACAACCACCGGAAGGTCCGCCGGTAAGCACGCCCTTGAATTTCTTACCCTTAACGATACCGCCACCGATATCGTAAATAATATCACCGAGAGGTATGCCCATCGGGACCTCCACCAGTCCGGTGCGCACGGCTTTACCGGAAAGTGAGAAGCCCTTGGTGCCTTTGCTGGATTCAGTACCGAAACCGGCAAACCAATCGGCGTTTTTCTGAAAAATAATCGACGCATTGGCAAATGTTTCAACGTTATTGATATTACTCGGCTTACCCCATAAACCCGAATTAGCAGGGAATGGAGGACGCGGGCGCGGCATACCCCGTTTGCCTTCAATAGACGCCATCAGTGCCGTTTCCTCACCGCAGACAAACGCACCGGCGCCTTCCTTAATGGTAATATCGAAATTAAAGCCGGAATCCATAATATTGTTTCCCAGCAAATTGTTTTTTCGCATCTGGTCGAGGGCGTTCTGCAATCTCTCGATAGCAAGGGGATATTCGGCACGGCAATAAATATAACCGTAATTACATCCTATGGCATACGCGCCAATAAGCATACCTTCAAGCACACAATGCGGGTCGCTTTCCAGTAAGGAGCGGTTAACAAAAGCGCCCGGGTCGCCTTCATCGGCATTACAAATGAGGTATTTAACATTACCGGGTGCTTTATTGCAGAAATCCCATTTCTGCCCGGTGGAAAAACCGGCGCCGCCCCTGCCTTTGAGTCCCGATTTTTTCATTTCATCGATCACTTGAGCCTGGGTCATTTTCAGAGCTCGCTGTATACCGGTGTAACCGCCGTTAGCGATATACTGGTTGATATCTTCAGGATCGATGTTGCCGCAATTACGCAGGGCGATACGGATTTGTGATTTTAAAACGGGTAAATCCCAGAATTTGGGAATGTCTTTAACCATTTGATCGCCATGAGTCCCCATAGCCAAGTCAGCATGGGGATTACCGGCTAACAAATAGTCTTTTATAAGTTTGACAGCGACCTCCGGGGTAACTTTGCTATAGGTGATACGAGGCTGCCCGGGTTTGATTATATCTACGATAGGCTCGGCGTAACACAAGCCAATACAACCGACTCTTGTCACCACGGCATCGATCTTATTTTTCGCCAGCTCTTCATTAATGGTTTTGATCACTTGTTCTGCACCGGATGCCAGACCGCAGGTAGCTGCGCCAACGAGTATCCGCGGTTTATCCAGCTTTTGAAGAGCATCCCATTCGGCTAACGCCCGGGTTCTTAAAGTTTCAAATGTCATAATACCGTCGACTCCGCAATTAGTTGGGACTGACACTGATCTATGGATAGTTAGCAAGGACTTTTTTCACCTGGGGAGTGGTCATCCTGCCATAAACTTTCTTATCGACGACCATCACAGGAGCCAGGGCACAGGCGCCGAAACAGGCGGCTGTTTCCAGGCTGTACTTGAAATCGGGGCTGGTATGTTTAGGTTCAATGCCGAGTTGATAAATTACTTCGCCTAGAATTCGTTTGCCGCCGCGCACATGGCAGGCAGTCCCCTGGCAGACTCTTACAGCATATTTACCCTGTTTTTCGAAGCGGAATTGAGAATAAAAACTGGCAACCCCGTATATATCGCTCCGCGAAATACCAAAAAATTGGGCTATCTCCGTGATTGCTTCGGGCGGGAGGTAGCCTAATTCACCCTGGACTTCCTGTAAGACAGGAATGAGTGATTCTCTTTGTTTGGCGTGTTTTTGCAGGATCGGCAAGATTCTTTCGCGCATCGATTACCCTCATATCCATCGAGATATTTTAATTCATCACAGTTTATCACTTACCCTTATAATAATTCAAGATGAAATATGTTGTCTATTTTTTTTGATTTCAATTTTGCGCGTATTCCTTTATCCTCATTACCTTAAGAATGGAGAAGAAGGATAACTTGCGGGAAATCAACTTGTGCTTTTTGATTTGTCAGGAAACCATAATGACTCGAAAAAATTCTCAACCGTAAATAACACTATTCCTAAATTATTTGGTATACTGTAGGCAACTATTGTAAGCCGGATTCATACTCACGATCGAGTAATAATTATCCTAAAAAGGTGGGTTTTGATATGAGCATCGAACTAGTACATATCGGGTTTAACAACATGTTGGCAATGAATCGGGTGATTGCAATTGCATCACCGAATTCCGCTCCTACGAAACGGACCGTTCAGGAAGCTAAAACTAAATCCTTGCTTATCGATATGACCAACGGACGGCGCACGAAAGCGGTCATTATCGCGGACAGTGGTCATATTATCCTTGCCGCTCTAGCTCCGGAAACTATTGCCGGCAGATTACAGATCGGCCAGCCCAAACTCAATGAAGAAGAAGAATAAAAAAAGTGACCACCCAAAAACGCAATATCATCGGGCATCGTAAAACCCCACTCTTATTTGTAATTTCCGGCCCCTCCGGTGCGGGGAAGGACAGCGTCCTATCACTGCTTAAAGAAACAGCCGTGAACATGCAATTCATCACTACGATGACCACCCGTAAACCACGACCTGGAGAAACCAACGGTAAAGATTATAACTTCGTTAGCCTGGAGACATTCGAAAACCTGAAGAAAAAAAATGAGCTATTGGAATATGCTCTGGTATACGGCAACTGGTACGGTCCCCCAAAAGAAGTAATACGTCAGGCTTTAAACAAAGGTAAAGATGCCATTTTAAGGGTAGATGTACAGGGTGTGAAGAATATTAAGAAGATCGTGCCGGAGGCGGTGTTCATCTTTATTACTACGCCAACTCTGGAAGAACTGAAAAAAAGATTGAAAAAACGCTATACCGAAACCGAAGCTGAGTTGGCACTCCGCCTGAAGACCGCGGCCGAAGAGATCAAGCAAATACAGATGTTCGATTACGTAGTGTTAAACAACGGCGGCAACCTGGAGGCTGCTGTCGATGAAATTAAGGCAATTATCACGGCTGAAAAATGCCGAGTTAAACCGCGCGAAATTCGGCTACGATAATTCTAGAAACCAAGAATCCTTTTCCTTTTTTCCAGTGGATAATAGTTATTGACCTGAAGCTTTTAAAACAAGTATTATCGTAATATTAACCGATAATTTATTAACTCGACCGATGAGGAGAAACAAAGGTTTTGGGTATTCTTGACGAATTTGTCCCGATCTTCCTCCCCAAGTCTCACGCCGTAATTGGAGCCTCCAATAGTCCCGCTAAATTCGGGGGGATGTATTTCAGATCCCAAATTGCTTTTGGTTATCAGGGCGAACTTATTCCGATCAACCGGGATGAGACCGAAGTAAACGGGAAAAAGGCGTATGCGAAAGTCACCGATTACCCGGGTCAGATAGACTTCGCTTCCATTTTTGTGCCTGCCAGAGCTGTGCCGGAGGTGCTCGAGGATTGCCTAAAAAAAGGAATTCCCGCTGTACAGATCATCACCGCTGGTTTCCGCGAACTAAATGAGGAAGGCAAGCGGTTGGAAGAACAGGTAAAATCTATCTCTGCCCGGGGTATAAGGGTTATCGGTCCGAATTGCTTCGGGGTTTACTCTCCTAAAGGCGGAGTGACCGTCATGCCGGGAGGTGATTTACCCAAAGAACCTGGCCCGGTAGCCTTTCTCAGTCAGAGTGGCGGCTATGCCGCTCGAATTCCTCGCCGTGCCGAGGGACTCGGTATTCGTTTTAGTAAAGTCTGCAGTTATGGCAACGCTTCGGATATCAACGAGTGCGATTTGTTGGAATATCTATATGAAGACCCGGATACGCAAATTATCACCAGTTATCTCGAAGGTGTCAGTAATGGACCCAGGTTCTTAGAAATATTGAAGAAGGTTTGCCAGAAGAAACCGGTGATTATCTGGAAAGGTGGGCTGACAGAAAGCGGTTCACACGCCGTAAAATCACACACCGCCTCACTTAGCGGCTCTTCTCAGGTTTGGGAGGCTATATTTAAACAAACCGGTGCAGTAAGCATCCACAGTATCGATGAATTGCTGGATACTGTATCGGCTTTCTTGCACCTGCCGCCGGTGAAAAATAATAATGTATGCGTGATCGGAGGAGGAGGGGGAATCGGGGTTGCCGCAGCCGATGCCTGTGAACGAGCCAGCGTAAATTTACCTGTGTTTTCAAAGGAAACACAACAGAAATTAATGTTGGTAGCGCCGGCACAGGGTGCCAGTGTCCGTAACCCTATCGATATCGGCAGTCCTTTCCCGCAACCTAAAATGCTCGAGGGGGCAATGGACATCGCCCTCTCCGAAATAAACATAGATGCGGTGATATTGGATGAATTGGAGATGACGCCTGTTGTACGTGATGGTAAAAGTAATCCGGCAAACGACGCCCGTTTCGAGCCGAATAAGCAGATCCCCATTCAGATGAAAAAGAAATACAACAAAGCTGTCATTATGGTTCTTCCGGTGGAGGGGAACGGCGCGGACTTTATTAACTCCGAAATAGCCCGTCGCGGTGTGGTGAATTCTTACCAACAACAGGGACTTCCCGTCTTTCTTTCTCTAGAACGAGCGGTTATCGCTTTTTCACATTTCGCTGAATACTGGAAATTCCGCATGAAAACTGCGTAGTTATAAGTTCTTCCCTCGAACGGGTATCAAAATAAAAGTCAGGGTTTGAAGTAAAGATGTTAGTTGTAGCGTGTGTCAAACAGGTCCCCGATACCACTCAGGTTAAAATCGACCCCGTTACGGGAACACTCATCAGGGAAGGGGTGCCCTTCATTATGAACCCCTTCGATACCCACGCACTGGAGGAAGCTTTACGTCTTAAGGACAAATACGGCTTCCATGTGGCGGCAATAACTATGGGCCCGCCGAACAGTATTCTCACGTTACGTAAAGCGTTGTCTCTGGGAGCTGATGAAGTTGTATTGCTGAGCGACCGAGCCTTCGGTGGCGCCGATACCTTGGCGACCAGCCGGGTGCTGGCAGAAGCGGTGAAAAAACTCAACGAAAAAGAAGAAGTCTTGATAGTTATCTGCGGCAAGCAGACCATCGACGGCGATACAGCTCAAGTAGGACCGGGTATTGCCACTCGACTTCGCTATCCGCAACTGACACTGGTCGACCAGATCAAGAGCATTGATATGGCTAACAAAAAAATGATTGCCCGGCGTAAGCTGGAGGGTCATCACGAGATAGTAGAAGTAAAATTACCGGTCGTGATCACCGTGGTACGGGAAATTAATAAACCTCGTTACCCTACAGTTCCGATGAGAATAAACTCGGAGGATATGACGGTTATCTCCTGGGATAACAAAGTAATGCACCTGGACGAAACCACCATCGGTCTTAAAGGATCGCCAACCCGCGTGAACCGTATCTTTTCGCCGGAAAGGGTGAAAGGTGAAATCATCGGTGACGGTCTGAAGGAACCGGAAGAAGCCGCCGCTTTATTAGCCAACAAAATCGTAGAGAGGGACATAATCCACCTTTAGGATTGGAGAATAACGAAAGAATATGGCTGAAGAGAAGAAGAAACCCAAGCGACCCTTAGGACACGCCCGTTTAATCACCGGCAAGTGTATTGCCTGCGGGGGGCGTTGCGAAACTGAGTGCCCCAAGGAAGCTATCACTCTAAACGATAAGGGTGAGCCTGTAATCGTTTTTGATAAGTGCATTGGCTGTCGACGGTGTCTGAAAGTCTGCCCGGCTTCCGCGCTGGAGATGTTCTTCACACCGGAAGAACAAAATATTCTGGATGAACTGACCAAGACCGCCGCGCAAACGAAAACCCCAGAGCCGGCTGAAGAAACCGGTCCTTCTCCGGAGGTCAAAGCCCGGCTGGCACAATATAAGGGGGTTTGGGTCTTTGTAGAACAGACTGAAGGTAAAGCTGAGGAAGTATCGTGGGAGTTGCTGGGAAAAGGGGCCGAGCTGGCAAAAGCCCTGAATGTAGAACTGAGTACCTTCGTGCTGGGAGAAAATGTAGAAAGCATCTGCCGAGAATCTTTCGTTTACGGTGGCGGCAAGTCTTACCTGATAGATAACCCGGTATTGAAACATTACCGCACGGAACCTTATTACAAAGCTATTGTCCAACTGATCAATAAATACAAACCGGAAATAGTATTGATGGGCGCTACGGCTCTTGGCAGGGATTTGGCCGGAGCGGTTGCCACCGACTTGGCCACAGGTTTAACGGCTGACTGTACGGGTCTTACTATCGGGGAAAACAGACTACTGTTACAAACCCGTCCGGCCTTCGGCGGGAATATTATGGCGACCATCAGAACTGAAGAAAATCGCCCCCAGATGGCCAGTGTGCGTCCGCACGTGATGCCGATGCCGCAAAAACGGGAAGGCACCACCGGAGAAATAGTCAGGGAAGATATAGCGTTTAACGAGAATGATTATCTGGTCAAAATACTTGAATTGATCGACGACCGCAAGGGAGACGGCGGGATGGATATTGCCGGCGCCGAGGTGCTGGTATCCGGTGGTAGAGGCATGCTCTCCAAGGATAATTTTAAAATTCTGCAGGAATTAGCTGATGAACTCGGAGGCACGATTGCCGGCAGCCGCGCGTCCGTGGAAGCCGGTTGGATCGGTGTGGAAAAACAGGTAGGACAAACGGGTAAAACCGTACGCCCCAAGATATATGTAGCCTGCGGTATCAGCGGGGCTATACAACATGTCGTCGGAATGCAGGACTCCGAGATGATCATTGCTATCAACCGTGACCCAGCCGCACCGATTTTCGAAGTAGCGACTTATGGTATCGTCGGAGACTTATTCAGGGTGGTACCGGCTATTACCAATCGTATCCGGGAACTGCGCCGCCAACGCCATAAATGATTTGTAAGAAGCAATAAGGAGCTATGTTGTGGAGATAAACAACTGGATTTTTCTACCGATATTAGCTATTGCGCTGATTGGCTTTATCTGGAGTTGCCGGGATAAATTCCGTCTAGTCGCCCTGGGGAAAAAAGAAGACCGCTCCGGGTCCGTAGGCAAGCGCATCTGGGATGTCATTATTTATCCTTTCCTCCAGAGATGCGCAGTAAATCCGTTTTACCGTTTCGGCATTAACCATGCCGTCCTGTTCTGGTGTTTTATGGTACTACTCCTGGCGAACGGCGAATTCCTGATTCACGGCGTCTTGCCGGGCGCAACTTATGCCGCTTTGCCGAATGGTTTATATTTCACCCTGGCATTTATCTTCGATATCGTTTCGATATTAGCCCTGTTAGCGGTGTTGTTAGCAATCTCCCGGCGTTTATTTTTCCCACCGAAATACATCCAAGCGCGCAGCCGCGATGCTTTTATTATCCTTTCGATGATCGCCGGTTTAATGGTGGCTTTCTTCGGTTTGCACAGCTCGGAAATTGCACTGGGAAACGAAACCGCCGTCAACTTCATGCCTATCAGCCGTTGGATTTCTAATCTTTTTATGAGCAAAGTGTCATCATCCTCTCTGGAGACCGCCGTAAATATTTTCTGGTGGGCTCACGCAATTATCCTTCTCTCTTTCCTCAATTACCTGCCTTATAGTAAACACATGCACATTTTAACCTCGATCCCGAATGTCTATCTGCGCAACTTGACCGATTCCGTTGCGCCAAAACGAGAGGAGTTCAAGAAAGGTAATGTTTACGGTGTCGGACAGGTCAATAATTTCACCTGGAAAAATTTACTAGATGCCTATTCTTGCACAGAATGCGGCCGCTGTACGGATAACTGCCCGGCTACAAATACCAACAAACCGCTCAACCCGCGTCTCGTGATTCACGATATTAAAGTTAATTTATTAACAAACGGTCCGCAAATTGTCTATGGTAAACCGGTAGCACTACCGCTCATCGCTGCGAAAAAAGAAGGCAGCATCGAAGAAGATGTGATCTGGGATTGCACTACCTGCGGCGCTTGCGTGGCTGTTTGCCCGGTGTTTATCGAGCAGTTCCCCAGAATTGTAGACATGCGTCGTCACCTCGTGGAAACAGAAGCCAAATTCCCCGAAGAATTACTGGGCTTCTTCGAGAATATGGAACAGCGCAGTAACCCTTGGGGTATTACACCCGGCGACCGCGCTAAATGGGCAACCAGCATTGAAGTAAAAATGTTCGAGGCCGGCAAGACGGAATATTTGTTATATGTCGGTTGTTTCGGCAGCTTCGATGCCCGTGCCAAACATGTTACGGTGGCACTGGCTAAAATCCTGGATGCAGCGGGTGTGTCGTGGGGAATACTGGGCAAGGACGAGAAATGCTGCGGCGATAGCTTGCGGCGCCTGGGCAATGAATATATCTTCGAACAAATGGCCAAGGAAAATATCAAGATGTTCCAGACCAAGGGAGTAACGAAAATTATTACCGAATGTCCCCATTGCTTTACAGCTTTAAAAGACGATTACGCTCAGTTTGGCGTCAAGTTGGAAGTGTTACACCACACCGAATTTATTAATAACCTGATCAAACAAGGCAAACTCAAGCTCAACCAACTCGATCTGGGAAAGGCGGTATTCCACGATTCCTGTTATCTCGGGCGTTACAACCATATTTATCAGGCGCCGCGTGATGCCGTTAAAGCGGCTACCGGTAAAAGCCCCGTAGAAATGGACAAAAATCTGGAGAGAGGCTTCTGTTGCGGCGCAGGCGGCGGCAGGATGTGGTTGGAAGAAAGCCGGGGCAAACGCATAAACATTGAACGTACCGAACAGGCATTAACAAAAGAACCGAAGATCATATGCGTCAGTTGTCCCTATTGTATGACCATGTTCGAAGACGGGTTAAAGGATAAAAAAGCCGATAAAGAAGTGCAGGTGCTGGATATCGCCGAGGTTGTAGCTAAAGCACTCAAGTGAACTTTTTAAGCCATACCTGTGAAAACGGGATTCCTACTACAAGTAGGTTGGTAAAGGACGCCTGGGTCCAGGCCTCCGCTGGGATGACCTGACGATTAAGATTGCTTCATCGGTGACGATGATGAGGATTCTTTTCGCAAAAACGATAGGTACGATGGCGAAGAGTCAGTTAAAAGAAAAATGTACTTTTAAATATGGTAATTCCCCGCGCCAATTCCTTATGCTATTATTGAGCTAGAATGAATGACCCGAATTACAAAGGTAGTGACCGAAGCCTGTCCCAGCAAAACCGGGGATTGATCATAGCTTTGGGTATTGTCCTGGTGATGATGGTGGCCGAGGTTATCGGCGGTCTGGTAAGCCATAGCTTGGCATTACTGGGCGATGCCGGACATATGCTGGTAGACGCGCTCGCGCTGATAATCAGCCTTTTCGCGCTAAACCTGGCAAGACGACCTTCAACCGCGAAAAGGACCTACGGTTATCACCGGGTTGAAATTATGGCGGCACTGGCTAACGGGATCATCTTAACGTTAGTATCCGTATTTATATTCTATGAATCCTACCAGAGACTAACCAATCCGCCACAGGTACGTACCGGTCTGATGTTAATAGTTGCTATCTTCGGTTTAATGGCCAATATCGCCGGAATATGGCTGTTACGACGAGATCGCGAAGCTAATATGAACGTCCGCGGAGCATTCCTGCACATTATGGGTGATGCGATTTCTTCCGTTGGTGTTATCGCCGGCGCAATTATCATCTCTTTAACCGGGAAAAGTATCGCCGACCCGATTATCGCAATTATTATCGGGGTCATAATACTCTGGGGAGCATTCCGCCTGGTGAAAGAATCTTCGGACATTTTACTGGAAGCAGTCCCCGAGCATATTGAACTCAAGAAAGTGACCGCTGCTGTTCATAGCGTCAAGGGCGTACTTGAAACTCACGATATGCATATATGGACAATTACGTCCGGTATCTATGCCCTCAGTACTCACATTGTCGTCGATGATATCCTGGTAAGCCATACCAGTGAAATAGTCGCCGATATCAACCGTATACTACAAGAGAAATTTAATATTACTCACACCACTTTGCAGCTGGAATGTGCCAAAGGTTTCGCCTGTTCGGCGGGTCTGAGCTGCCAGCTTAGCCACTCCGATAACGAGGTTGGAGAAAAACACAACCATGACCACTAAAGATAGATTGACCAGGCTACATAACAAAAAAGAAATAAGAGCGACGGTCAAGCGACTTGCGAAGGAAATTACCCGCGATTACAAGCATAAAAATCCCTTGATTATCGGCATCCTTAAAGGTTCATTTATTTTTATCGCCGATCTGGTTAGAGAATTGAATTTTCCCCTGGAAATCGATTTCATCCGTTTATCGAGTTACGAATCCGGGCAGACGAGCACCGAAAAGGTAAAAGTCCTGCAAAAAATCGCCGCCAAAATTAAGGGCAGAGATGTTCTGATAGTCGAGGATATCATCGATTCCGGCGTTACATTAAGTTTTCTCATCGATTACTTACTAAAGAAAAAACCCGCTTCCTTAAAACTATGCTGTCTGTTAGATAAACCTGCCAGACGCCAGACTCCGGTTACGATTAATTACACCGGTTTGACCGTGCCGGATAAATTTCTGGTGGGATATGGGCTAGACTGGGACGAAAAATACCGCAACCTGCCGAATATCTGTTGTGTCGAGGATGAAATAGCTACCTGAATAACAGTGTTTGCTCTCCTCTTAGTAAGAGGAGATACAGAGGGATTTGAATGAATATTATTACACTAAATCCCCATTCATTCCCCTTTCTGAAATTGGGAAAGTAAGTAGGAGCGTTATGAAACTCAATGTGCCAAAACTTATTTCCATTGCCAGAGGACTAACTCCAGCAGATTTAGTGCTCGCCAACGCCCGTATCGTTAATGTATTCACAGGCGAAATCGAAACCGGAGATGTGGCTATAAAGGACGGATATATCGCCGGCATAGGAGATTACGTCAACGCCAGTCAAATAATCGATTTACAATATCGTTTCGTTTTGCCCGGTTTTATTAACGGTCATGTCCACATCGAAAGCTCGTTGCTGGACATATGGCAATACGCCGGGGCCGTGTTAGCCCACGGCACCACCGGTTTGGTAACCGATCTCCACGAAATTGCTAACGTCTGCGGGATGGATGGTATCAAATACGTACTTGATTCGGTCAAAAACCTACCACTGGATTTGTTCCTCATGGCACCGTCGTGTGTGCCCGCTACGCAACTGGAAACGTCCGGGGCAACCATCGGGGTTGACGAAATCAAGCAATTACTCAAATTGCGACAGTGCCGCGGTCTGGGCGAAATGATGAATTATCCCGGGGTGTTATTTGGGGACAAAATTGTGCTGGGTAAAATCGCCGCTGCCAAGGGTAAAATTGTCGATGGTCACGCGCCGGTATTAAGCGGTAAAGACCTGAATGCATATATTTCAGCGGGTATCACATCCGACCATGAAGCGGTGACATTAGTCGAAGCACAGGAAAAGCTGCGACGCGGTATGCACATCATGATACGCGAGGGATCCTCGGAAAAAAACTTGAAAACGTTGTTGCCATTAGTTAATGATGAAACTTTCCGCCGATGCATGTTCGTGGTTGACGACCGCAGTTGTGTCGATCTGCAAAACGATGGCGATTTGGATGCCGTAGTACGAAAAGCGATAAAACTGGGACTGCATCCCGTGCGGGCGATCCAGATGGCGACGATCAATCCAGCAACGTATTTCCGGTTGGGCAGACTGGGGGCTGTGGCTCCGGGATATTTTGCCAATCTGATCGTTACCAATAACCTGACCAATCTGACTTTAGAGACGGTTCTTTATCACGGAGTAACGGTGGCAGAACAAGGCAAAACCATCTTTTCTATTCCCTACGCAAATAAAAAACTATTGAGAGACACGGTCAAGGTAAAACCTATTAGAATGGATGCTTTGAAACTGAAAACACGGGGTAAAACATTCCCGGTAGTAGAAATAATCCCGGGGCAAATTGTCACCCGTAAAAAAATGATGAAAATAAAGGATATTAACGGGTACGTTAACACTGACACGAGACGAGACATCCTTAAATTAGTGGTAGTCGAGAGGCACAAAGCTACCGGGAATATCGGTATTGGGTTGGTAAAAGGCTTCGGACTCAAAGGCGGTGCGCTTGCATCTTCGGTAGCCCACGATTCACATAATATCCTTATTGTTGGGACCAACGATAAGGATATTTATACCGCAATCAAAGAAATAGTAAGACTTCAGGGCGGACTGGTAGTTGTGAACGGCGGTAAAATCATTGCCAGGTTGCCATTACCGGTCGCCGGACTTCTCTCCGACAAATTGCCGAAAGAAGTTGTCGCGGGGCTGGAGAGTGTGGAAAAAGCCGCGGCTTCGCTAGGTGTGAGTATTGTCTCGCCATTCGCCATTCTTTCTTTCCTCGCCTTACCCGTTATACCCGAATTGAGAGTCACTGATCTGGGAATCGTGGACGTAAAAGAATTCCGCATAATTTAGTCCGTAACTTATTCTGTATACATAAAACAAACGATCAACAATTTAAATATCAGATGATTGACTGGATTCCCTTTTTCAAGGTAATTAAACAAATAAGAGCCCCTCGAAACCGAGGGGCTCTTATTTTGTACTTATATCTTATCTGGATCCCCAACAAGATGAGGATGGAACCCCAGGTTTACGCCGGCTTGGTGGGCTCGGGAGGAGCGGGCGGCGCGGGGTTCATCAATCCCTGCGCTAACGTTCTGGGCATTAAGCCCATCAATTCATCCAGAGTCCAGCGTCCCTGCTTGTAAATATTTTTCACCATTTCGGGGTTGGAGAACAGGCTAAGCTGTCCACCGGAGGCATAGAACACACGCCCGTTGATGTTGGCAGCCTGCTCGGTAGCCAGGTATGTTACTAATGGCGCGACATCCTCGGGATCAGCGCCGCCTCTGGGTGCCGGTGGGGCATCTTTAGGTGGGGCTTGTGAAGCTGGCCCGGCGCCTGCCAAACCACGTGCAGCTCGAATTGCCTGCGCTGCTTTTACCTCGTCGGACATGGTCATACGGGTGGCAGCTGCAGGGGCGATCGCATTGACGGTAACGCCATATTTGCCCAAGTCACGGGCGCAGACGTAGGTGAAACCGACGATCCCCATTTTCGCCGCGCCGTAGTTAGCCTGACCGGAGTTACCGATCACGCCGGAGGTAGAAGTCATGCTGATAACACGACCCCATCTCTGCTGGCGCATGACAACGGAAGCCGGCTTGGTGCAATTGAAAACACCATAGAGGTGAACTTTTATTACAGCATCCCATTCTTCCGGAGCCATGTTGAAAATCATTCTGTCACGGAGAATACCGGCATTGTTCACCAGGATATCGATACGGTTGAAGTTATCGATGGCGGTTTTGATGATTTTTTCACCGCCTTCTACCGTGGCAACGGAATCATAGTTGGCGACCGCCTGGCCACCCATCTTTTTGATTTCTTCGACAACTTCGTCTGCCGGGGCAGCAGAAGCGCCGGCGCCGGTCACGGCCGCACCGAGGTCGTTGACCACTATTTTGGCACCTTCCGAGGCCATTAACAAGGCAATACCTCTGCCAACGCCTCGACCGGAACCGGTAATTACAGCTACTTTGCCCTTAAGCCTATCTCCCATACTTACAAACCTCCTCTATATTTTAACTTTGTTAATTATGATTTAGGGGCTTCTACTTCTTTCGGGGCTGGATTGATAAGACCCTGTGTAAGAGTAGTGGGTAACATGGCAAAAAGTTCGTCGACGGTAAAGCCGCCGCGTTTCATAATAACTTTTTCCTGTACAGGTTCCGAGAACAGGGCAATTCTGCCGGTTTGTACAAAGAAATTTCTGCCGTTAACGTTGGATGCAGCGTCGGAAGCCAGCCAAACAACCATCGGGGCGACATCTTCCGGTTTTAATGATTCCATATATTGGATCATGCCCGTTCGCCCGGTACGTTCGGCAGCCTGTCTCATATCATCGCTGATGGTCATTCTGGTGCCGGCATTGGGGCGAATAGCATTGACAGTCACACCATATTTACCCATTTCCAAGGCTAAAGTGCGGGTGAAACCGACAATGCCCTCTTTAGCAGCCGCATAATTAGATTGACCGCGATTACCAAGTCCGGAGATCGAGGAAGTATTGATAATCCGGCCGCTTTTCTGCTGGCGGAATAAAACACAAGCGGGTCTAGAGGTATAGAAGTGACCATAAAGATGGACTTTGATAACTGCATCCCATTCTTCGTTGGTCATATTGAAAACCATTTTGTCGCGCAGGATACCGGCATTGTTCACCAGGATATCCAGCTTACCAAAAGCATTCAAAGCGGTTTTAATAATATTTTCGCCGCCCTCCGGGGTGGATACAGAATCATAGTTGGCAACGGCTTCGCCACCGGCCTTCTTGATCTCATCGACAACGGTATCGGCGGGTTTAGCCGAACCACCAACGCCAGTGAGGGCTGCACCGACATCGTTCACCACGACCTTGGCACCTTCGGCGGCTAGAGCTAACGCTTCGCCACGTCCGATACCACCGCCGGACCCTGTAACAATTGCAACTTTACCTTTTAATTTGTCTACCATACTTACTCCTTTTAATATTTACTACAACCGCCGTGAATAATTTTCAGCGGAGTATTTCAATTTAAACGCGACTTTACAGGCAAGTTAACCGTGGCTTTACCGATGGTAGTGACTTCAGCTTTGCCATTCTCCAGTTTAAGCTCACAATTCACCAAATGGAGTGAGTTCTCCACATATTTCTTCGTAATTTTACCTTTGCAAATCCAGGTTTCACCATCCTGCGGATCGGTCATGGTCTTCATGTTACGGGGATAATCCATCGCCCGGTACTGGCAGGCAAATTTTTTCAGAAAACCCTCGGCTCCCATCCAATCCGTAACCAATTGTATCAACCACTGTCTCTTGAGGGCACCGTGGACAATGGGTCTACCGGTACCGAATGAGGCTGCAACAACTGCATCATAATGCAAAGGATTGAAATCACCGGATGCACCCGCCCACCTGACCAGCATCTGGGTGGTGGCGATTTTGGAAAGCGATTGTATCTCCATCCCCTCGGTAACATCGTCCCAGTAAGG